>ERZ773051.85-NODE-85-length-78555-cov-6.886013_pt1 | contig 78555 bp, 55 predicted proteins | sample MGYA00580631_ERZ773051 | MGnify/ENA primary metagenome ERZ773051 (study PRJEB29015, sample SAMEA2738137) | human oral metagenome | biome: human oral; feature: human-associated habitat; material: saliva | place: China | collected 2204 ... | reverse complement strand
AGGGGGTAAAAATGTAGAACGGACTTGAAAAAAAAGTTAGACAAATTTTTAGACAGTGTGTCTAATGTTCGTGTATAACGAATGTTTAGGTGAAATTTTTTAAGAACGTTTAGTGTAAAACATTATGTAATACAAATCATTGATTAATTTTAAATAATGTGTTATAATTGAGGCATTAACACGAGAATAGGAAGGTGACGTATGAGTTCTGATACAAAACGAATGACTGTCAGACTTGATAGTGCTGAATATGAGACAGTTAGATTTTGGTCTTCCAAGATTGGTATATCTGAAAATGATTTTGTTAGAGAAGCAATTGCTTTGAAGATTAGACATGCTAATGGTGATTATGATTTACCAACAGCTGAAATTCAGCGATTGAATCAATTGATTGATTTGATTGGTTCATTATCATCTAATATTAGTAATTTAGAAGATGTTACTGTTAGTGGTTTTCAAAGTTTGATTAGTTTGACTAGAGGTGATAATTATCTTTTGGATAATGATGATTAGAGGTTGAGATGAATAATACAGAATTAAAGAATAAATTACATGATATATTTAAGAAGTATCGTGATACTGGTATTTTTGGTACAAACTTTAAAGATAATTTGAATCAATATTATGCAAATCCTAGACCTGAATTATATATAAATAGAATTAAATCATTAGTTACGAAATTTGAAACTGATGGTGGTGATGAACGTTATTTGGATTATATTAACGAAGTTAAGAATTTGTTAAACGGTTCAGATACTGAATCTGATAACGATAAGACTGAATCAGAAAAAGAATCAAAAGACGAACCGAAAAACGAAACTAAAACTCCAGAACCAAACGATAAGCAAAACGATTCTACAAATAATGAATCTAAAGATGATTCTACTACTGAACAAGTAGAAGTAGCTAAACCTGTTGTTAAAACAAGTGATACTAAAGTTGAAACAAAAACTGAAACGGTTGTTGAAACTGAAAAACCAGTAGTTAATAAAACAAATGTAAAAAAATCTATTGTCAAATCCAAGAGAACAGGTAAACATGAAGTTATTGATTTAACTCCTAAGACAATAAAATTTACATTACCTACAGGTTTGTTGAATTTGTTTGATAAAACATTTGCTGATGTGTCTAAGAGTTATTTGTTATCATCTGGTGTTTTATCTGATGAAGAAGCTATGTTATTATCCGAGGTGGATAATAATGTTACTATATATAGAGAACATGGTTTTCAAATAACTAGGTCTGATATGTTTATCATTTTAATTTTGTTAGGGTTAGTTCATTTGAATGTGTATTTGAAAGATGAAACAATTAATGACTTGTTTGATGATAATACATTGAAGATTGATTTTTACAATGAAATTATGAATACAAATCTTGTTGAATTAGATGTTCAATCTAGGGTTAGAGATATTCAGAAGAAGTTGGAAAAAAACTCATCTAAAACAGATGTTCTTGAGATGATGTTGGTTCATTTATTATTGGAGAGAGCTAATATTCCTAAAGACCAAAATCGTGAGACTGTTAAGAAATTGTTGGATACATCATCTGTTATGAATCATTCTATGGACGCATTTAGTGTTTTGGAAGGTTTGATGGGAAGTAAAGTATCATCGTATAAAGATTATAAACGTGTTAGGGGTGAATAGATGGGGTATATCAATGATTTGAAAAAATGCTCAACCGCTGACGATTATCAAAATGTTTTTGATAATGAAGTTAAGCGTTTGAGAGCTTTGACCATTTTGAGAAATGATAATCAAAAACTTTCTGAGCGAGTTAATCGGTTAAAGAAAGAAATTGAAGATGTTATGGCGTCTAAGGATTTGGATTCTGAATTAGTGGTTTTAGATTTTAAACGTTCAAATGATTTGAAATCTAGATTAATGTCTAAGATTAAAGACACTGATTTTTATAAAGATTTAATGTTTGCTATCGCTCCGTTTGTTTTAATTTTTGGGGTGTTATTAACATTAACATCTGTATTTCAATTAAACAAAGTTGATGGACATTCTATGGACCCAACGTTATCTGATAACTCGTATCTGATTGTTAATAAGTATGCTAATCTAAATAGATTTGACGTTGTGGTTGCTAAAGAACTTGATTCTGAAGGTAAGCCATACTCTGTTGTAAAACGAATAATTGGTATGCCTGGCGATGTAATCGAATATAAAAATGATGTTTTATATGTAAACGGTAATGAAACGGATGAACCTTATATCAAACAGTATCTGGATGCTTGGAAAGAAAATCGTTTGGAAAAAGAATACTCATATGATTCAGATTTACAAACTAAGTCATTGTTAAGCTTGGGTTTTACAACTCAAGATAGAGATTTGATTACAAAAGAGTTAAATCATGACCCTACTAATTTTAGAGTTGAAGTTCCATTAACAGGATATTTTTTGATTGGTGATAATAGAATTGTGTCTAAGGATAGTCGAGAAGTAGGAGCTTTTCCTCGTGAAAATATTGTGGGTAAAGTGATTTGGAATGGTTTTGGCTAACTTTTCGATTGATAGATTAAATAACAATACAGCTTCAACTTGACAAAGTTGAAGTTTTTTGCTAATGTTGATTTGTTAAAAATAAAATGAGAAAAGGATGGATAATTAAATGTCTAAATCTATTGCAAAACGTTTTGTAACGTCATCAGCTTTAATTTTGACAGTTAGTGCACCTATTATTGCATCTGGCGGTTCTATTGGTTCTGTTTTAGCTAAAGGTGAATCTGTTATTAAAACAACTAATTCTGAATCAGTTAACGATAGATTAACTAAAGCTATTGATACTCGGGATACAGCATATAAAAATTTTGTTGATGCTAAAATGGATTATATTTTTGCTGAAAAAGCTTTGAACGGTTTAAGTAATTCAAAAGAACGTGATGTTTATAATGACGCTAAATCGGCTTATGATAAAGCTAAAAACCGTTTAACTACAACTGAAAAATCTTTTAAATTGGCTCAAGCCGCAGTTGATGCTTTAAAAGTTGAATTAAAGACGGATAAATTAGATAATGGTTCAAATAATACTTCAGATAATACGAACACCGATTCTAAATCTAAAACTGTGGTTAAAGATGCTCGTATTGAGTATGTAAATGTTAATGGTGAAGCTGTTGAATCTTTAAATTATGACTTGTCCAATTTAGAAAAACTTGTTGACTTAGCTAAAACATCAGGAGTTAAAACAGATGTTAGTGTTAAATCAATTCTTGATTCCGAAAAATCTAGAATGGAATCTTTGATTGGTAACAATAAAAATATTGTCTTAAATTCTGGACGTTATTCATTAACTAAGGTTGAATCAACATTTGATAAAGGTGACTATGTTATTAAAGCAACTGTTAAGACAGTTGATACGTTGAAAAACACATCTGAACTAAAACGATTGGACGAAAAATTTGCACCAAGTGTAGATACAAATTCTTCAACTACTGTTACAACAACTACAACGTCTGAATCAAGTAATGTGACTGATGTAACAACGTCAGTTTCAAATCCAACTACTTCTGAACAAATTACTTCAGAAGTAAGCGCAACATCAGATTCATCTACCACAACTACATCTTCAACAGAAACAGATACTGTTGAAAGTAAAGGTCAAACATCAACGGATGGAATTTTAACAGATATGATTTTTTCTAAATCAGGTTCAACTGTTTCATTTAAAGGTATGATTGATAAATCTAAACTAAAAGATGACCAAAAATTAGATGGTGATTTTGCTAAAGTTGTTATTTCAAAAGCTGATGGAACTGAATTAGCAACACTAGATGTTGATAATGATTATAAGTTTAGTGGTGATTTAAAATCTGAACCTAAAGAAGGTGAAAGATTAATCATTAAATATGGTGGAAATATTTATGAAATTGTGTATACATTAGATACGTCTAAGAAAGTTAGTGAGTCTAATCAATCACCTCAATCTGATAGTTCTACATCAGGTTCAGAAACTCAATCCACAAGACAAAATACGAAAGTTGGATTACTCCCATCTACTGGTCAACAAAGCATTTTGGGATGGACAGTAGCTGGAGTTATGATGATTTTGGCTTCAATTGGAACAATGTTTTATAAATTTAAGCTGAAAAAAGATGTTGAAAAATAATAAAAATTGACACGGTATAAATCGTGTCTTTTTTTCTAATGGGTTTTTTGTTGACATTTGATTTATATTAAGTTATAATTAGGTGTTAGTATATAGGTCAAATTCTATATATGAATATAAAATTTTAATTAAGAAAGGATTGGATTTTAATGATGAATTGGAATCGTAAGTGGACAAAAGTTGGTGTCAGCTTATTGTCTGTTGGTTTGCTTTCGGCTGGTGCGTTTGGGGGATATAAAACAATTATTGAACCTAATCAACGAGTTGAAGCTCAACGTGTTGCTAGTGAAAAAGAGAAACAGGTTGAAGCTAAGAGTAAACAAATCACAAACGGAATTGTTATTTCTGACGTCACTGCTAAAATTGAATCTTCTTTAAAAGACGGTTCTAAATTAAGTGAGGAAGAACTTGACCGATTGACGTATTACTTATATGCATATACTCAAAACGGATATCAATTCCTTAGTGCAGATGCTGAAAACCCAAATATAGGGATGAAAGCATTTGTTGATTTGTATAGTCTTTATGAACAATCTGGTTTAACACCACCTTATGGTTATAATGTTGAGTTGGATGAAATTACGTTTAATCGTGATGTTCAAAAACCAGCTGATTATGACAAGAAAATTGAAGATGTTAAATCTGTGGCGCATGAGAAAGCTAAAGATGCTGTTAACAATAATAATGGTGTCAAGCTAGAAAGTGAGGGAATCATTGAATAAGAATAATTTTTTAACTAAGAGTTCAAAAATGTTAGCTGGTTTAATGGCTGTTGCTTCTGTGGCTGGACCTATGGTTGCAAGTGCGTCTACATTAAATGTTGATGGTGAATTAGTTTATTATAAAATGGGTCAGTGGACAAAATCAAATGGTATTCAATGGAGTGATTATGACCGTTCAGATAAATTCGGTGAATGGACAATGGATGGTCAGGTTGTTTGGTGTTTGGAACCATCTGTTTTAACTGAAACTGGCGTAAGTTATAATTCAGAGGGTGACGGTGCTATTCGTAATGGTATTACTGTTAGAACTATTGGTAAAACTGATGGTGAGCATAAGACAAATGAGGCTGGACCATTTTTTGTTAAACGTGCTGCATTTTTCACATGGTTAATTTATAAAGCAAGTGATAGTGATATTGCTAAAATCAAGAATTATGTTAAGGATAAGCCTTACGGTGAGAAATTTATTAGTAATATTAATTATGTAAGACGATTATCTAAAGATGCTAAATGGACAGCAACTCAATTATTAATTTGGTATACCATCACATTTGTCACCGTTAAAGATGCTAATGCAAGTGATGCACAAATGCAAGATGTGTTTAAATGGTATGCGACATCAGATGGTGAGGGTATTAATACAGAGCTATACACACCTTTCTCTAGTACATATGGTGATTTAGAAAAAGATGGTTTGATTGAATATACTGGTGGGTTCAGAACTTATGATGCCCCAGGTGGTGAGCAACGTCAAGTTGCAAACGGAGCTATGTTCCGATTGAAAGAAAAACCAAAACCACCTACACCACCTGTAACTCCACCGACACCACCTGTAACTCCACCGACACCGCCTGTTACACCGCCTACTCCGCCAGTGACGCCACCAGTGAAGCCTGTTGTTGAGAAAAAAGGTATGATTCGTGTTCATAAGGAATTTTCTGATATAACTAATGGTGTTTCAGGTAAGCCTAATTTTAATCCAGGTGGAATTAAAGTTGGTGTGTATTCAGATGCTAATGCAACAAATAAAGTTGGTGAGTTATTGATTGGTCCTAATGGTGAATCAAATACTCTTGAAGTTAAAGCTGGTACATATTATGGATTTGAATTGGATGTAAATGGTAATCCTGTAAAAGATAATGCTAAAGAAGTTGTAGCTGATGGTTCTGCTGACCATGGTTATGTTTCTGGTAAGGATAAGAATTCTAATAATAAATATGTAACATGGAATGTTTCAGGTGATACAAAAGATGCTGTTATTTCAACATTTGTTAATACACCTGAAGTTGTAAACTTTACATTTAATAAAGAGATTGCTGATGATTCTATTAAAGGTCTTGTAAGTCTTGATAACCAGTATTCTCGTGAAGGTGCTGTTTATGGATTGTTCACTGATGAACAAGCTACTAAACCTGTTACTAAGAATGGTAAAAATGTTACTGCAACTATTGCTAAAGATGGTTCAGCTCAATTTAATGACCTTTACCGTGGTGTTTATTACGTAAAAGAAACTTCTGTTCCAACTGTTGAGAAAAATGGACGTAAAGTTCAACGTTTCACTTTAGATTCTAAGGTTTATAAAGTTGATTTGAGCAATGCTAATGACAATGAAACATTCACTACTGATTCAACTGCAACTCCTACAAAAGAGTATACTAAGACTAAAGCTTTTGTTTCTAATGAAAAAGTGAAACCTAATACTGGTTCATTAGTAATTAAGAAGAAAGATGCTCAATCTAATTCTAATACAGCTCAAGGTCAAGCAACTCTTGCTGATGCAGAATTTAAAGTTGAATTTTATGATGCCTTCTCATTAGGAACTCAATCTCCTGTTAAGAAGTGGGAAGCTGTTTATAAGACTAATGCTAAAGGTGAAATTGATATTCGTAACCGTCAACAAATGGTGTCTACTACAAATGAAGATGCTATGAATAAGATGTTTGCGGCTTATGAAAAATCACAAGAGTGGGGTGCTTACGATTATCGTGTAACCGAAACTAAAGCTCCTAATGGTTATAAACTTGATTCTACAGCTAAAGATTTTGTTGTTAAGAATGATAACGCTGAATTTGTATCTGAATGGTCATATGATGACGCTTCATTCTTGAATAATGACTTAGAACTTCATTTGATTAAAACACAAAAATCATCAGGTGATTGGTTACCAACTGAAGAAGCTAAAAAAGTTGTGATTAAAGATGCTACGTTTGAACTTACAAACAAAGCAACTGGTCAAAAATTTGAAGCAACAACTGACGCTGAAGGTAAGTTACACTTTGACGGTGTAATTGCTGGTGAATATAATCTTCGAGAAGTTGGAGCTAAGAAGTATAAGACTAATGGTCAAGTAATTGACATTACTGTTGCTCAAAAAGAAGGTACAACTAAACTCGAAGCTTCATCAAAATCTGCTCCAACAGAAGATGATGGTGCAATTAACATTACTGAAATGCTAAGTAAAGATATTTTAGTTGAATTTGAAGATTCAGTTCTTAATGCTAAAGCTAAGTTGGTGAAAACCAATGAAACAGGTGCTCGTTTAGAGGGTGCTAAATTCAAACTTGTTCATTATGCTGAAGATGGAACAACTAAAGTTGATGAAAAAGAAATTACAACTGACGCTAAAGGTGAGTTGAACTTTGAAGAACTTATTGTTGGTCATTGGTATACTGTTGAAGAAGTTGGAGCGCCAGATGGATATAAACTTCCAGCTCAACGTTCAACACTTAAGTTTAGAGCTGAAGCAATTCCTGCAAAAGATTCTTATGCAATCAGTTATTCAACTATTACATTAGATAAAACTAATGCTAATAATGAAACAACTAAAGAATCTGAAGTTAAGAAATTAACTAAGGAAGGTGTTGTTCAAGATGGTGTATCATTTAACGCTGATGAAGAAAATGGTACAATGGCTATCGAATTTGATTTCGTTAATAACACATGGCAAAAACTTCCTGTGACAGGTTCATTTACAGGTCTAGGATTATTGTCAGCTGCCCTTGTTGTTGTTATTGGGTCTACTGTATTTTATATCAAAAAGCGTAACGCTTAATGATTGATTGTCATATGAACCAGATGTTTAATAATGTCTGGTTCTATCTTGACAATTATTGTTATTTGACGTATTATATATAGTATAATTAAGAAAGGTATTAGTAATGAATAATAATTTTAAACGTAATATGACAAAGGTTGCTGTTGGGGTTACTCTTTTGGGACCTGCTGTGTTAGGTACTGTTACGTCAGTCTTTAACGCTACATCTGCATTTGCAGATTCATATCAAGCAACTAACGGTTCTGTAACTGTTAAACCTGATAGCACTGGTCAAACTGATGGTGTTATCACTTTGAATGGTGCAAGTTCTAACCAATCAATCAAAAATAAACAATTTGTATTCTATAAAGTGTTTAACGCAACTAACTCAAAGAACAACGAATCAGTTAACTATACTTTCAATGAAAAGTATAAAGCTGTTGTTCAAGAAGTTGTATTTGGTAAGCTTTCAGATGAATATAAAACAACTAATAAAATTGCAAAAGCAAGTGATGTTTCAGAATATGTAGCAATTGATTATATTCAATCTTTGAATACTCATAAGGTTTCTGGTGCTAAAGCTGAACAAAAAGTTGAAGGACGTTATTCAAACTTCCGTTATTTTGTTGAAGATTTGAAAAATGCTATCAAAGCTAAAGGTATCGAAGGTGACCTTGTAAAAGTTACAAGTCCTGATGAAAATAACGCTATTAAAGTTAAAGGTTTATCATGGGGTTATTACGTAGTTGATGAAGTATCAACTGGTGACTCTGTTGGTGATGGACAAAAAACTGAAGACGCGACAACTCCAGACGGACATAAAGCTCAATCAGAAGGTACTCATTTTGCTTCATCATTGGTTCTTGTAAACACTGTTAACAATGAAGCGACAGTTACATTGAAATCTGATTATCCAGAAATCACGAAGAAAATTCGTGAAGATGATAATCGAGACCAAATTGGTAAGAACAAAGATGGTTGGAACGACTTAGCAGACTTCCAAATCGGACAAACAGTTCCTTATTCAAATGATATTCGTATCCCTGATATGAATGGATATCACGGATATTACTTCGCTATTGAAGACCGTATGGACCAAGCTTTGACATTTAAAGCTGATAAATCTAAAATTAAGATGACTTTGACTAAGGGTGACAAGACTTATACTTTGAAAGATAACGAGTATAACCTTCAAACAATTGGTTCAAACGTTAGTGCTGATGTAAAAGAAGCTAAATATGCTGATAGTTTTGAAGATTCTAAATCAACATTCGGTATCGAAATTGAAGATTTGAAAGCTATCGTAGACCGTGAATTTGCTAACTTTAATGCTGATAATGAAAATGATTATTCAGATATTAAAGGTCATGTCGAATATGAAGCTACTTTGAATGACAAGGCAGCTGAAGATACTGGACGTCCAGGATTTGAAAATGATGTTCGTTTGATTTTCTCTAACGACCCAGATTCAACTGGAACAGGATTTAATAAACCAAATACACCTCCAGGTAAGAATCCTAAAGGTAAAACTCCTTGGGATACAGTAGTTGCCTTTACTTACCGTTTGAATGGTAATAAAGTAAACACAAATAACCTTGCCCTTGAAGGAGCTAAATTCCGTATCTATTCAGATGAAGCTATGACTCAAGAAGTTATTGTTAAGAAGAAAGATTCAGCAACTAAAGCTGAAGCATCAACAACAAAACCAGCTGAGACAACTACACAGGCTGAAACTACTACTCAAGCTGAAACAACAACTACTACTGAAACAACCACTGCAACAACTACTGGTGATGCAAATACAGGTTCAATTTCAGCAACAAATTCTAAATCTGATTCTAAATCTAAGAATATGAATGAATATATTGTAGTTGACAAAGATTCAGCTGAAAATGTACAAGGTGTAGATATTGTTTCTGACGCAGAAGGTAACTTCTCAATCGTCGGTCTTGACTCAGGTACTTACTACCTTAAAGAGGTCGCTGCACCAGATGGTTATAGAACTATCAAAGACCCAATTAAAGTAACTATCAACGCTAAAATGAATGATGATAGAGACCATTATCTTAAAGGTGATGGTGCGACTGAAAAAGGTCTTCAATCATTGTCAGGTAATGCTGATTTGACTGAATTCTATCACCAAATCTTCAAGACAGGTTCATCTGAGTTGAAAGCTGATTCAGATGCTGGTTCTGTTGAATTGACAGTTGTGAATGAAACTATGGATAAACTTCCTGTAACAGGTGGACAAGCAATGGCTGTTGTATTGGCAGTTGGAGCTGGTATTGTAGGATTCTCAATTTACGCTGTGACTAAGAAAAAAGAAGAGCCTGAAGCTTAATAATAATAATTAAAAAGAGAGTGTGCTAAAACATTCTCTTTTTTTGTTCTTTATGATATAATAATTCTATATGTATTAGAAAGGTTTAATGGTTGACGTATGAGCAAACGTGATAAACGTCTGATTATAATTATTATTGTTACAATCATAAGCATGATAGGTTTACTTGGATATGGAATTTATGTGAAACATAGTCAAGGAACCATGATTAAATCTTATGAACGTCAAGTTGAAACTAATGTGGATTCAGCTGATGAGGATTTAGCAAAAGCTGAAGAATATAACAGAGTTATTCAAGACTTTTTAAGAAATCGAGGGAACAGTTCAACAGTTAATAGTTTAAAGAATTATGATAAAATTTTTGAAAAGAATGATGGTATGATTGGTGTCTTGACAATTCCTAAAATAGATGTTAGGTTGCCAATTTATCATGGAACTGATGATGCTACCTTAGACAAAGGAGTTGGTCATGTGAGTGATACAGCGTTTCCTATGGATACTGAAGGTACTAAATCGGTGTTAACTGGACATAATGGTATGCCTGGGGCTGATATGTTGTTTACTCGTCTAGATGAAACAACTATCGGTGATGAATTTGTTATTCAAATTGGTGATATGGGATATCATTATAAAGTTAAACAAATGATTGTTATTACTCCTGAAGAAGCTGAAGAATATGCTCAAGAGCCAATTAATGAATCTGACCCTGCTAATGTAACGTTGATTACATGTACTCCATATGGTATCAATTCGCATAGACTTTTAGTTATTGGTGAGTTCTTCAAAAAAGCTAGGGTTTCTGAGAATAAAGATGCTGTTCCATCTGTTGGATTTTCTATTGGTAAAGAAACAATAATTATATTGATTATAATTGGTATTGGTTTGGGGATTATTTCTGTCGTAATGTATAAGGTTCGTAAAAATAATAATGTTGTAATGAATGTTGAATCTGATGATTACGATGGTTATGAAGTTGATGACAAATATTGGGATGTTGATTAAAAATAGAAAGTGTGGTTATTGATGACTAAAAAACCTCGTGTAAGACCAAAATCTAATGAAATGATGATGAAAAATTCATCTGAGGGTGTTAGTAAGAAAAAGAAACCTATTAGGAAATTTATTTATGGGTCACTTGTAACTTTAATGTTTATTATAGGTTTAGGATTGATGTTTCATCAGTCTATTACAAATAAAGTTGTAGAAGGTTATGGTCAAGAGTATGTGAATAATACTAGTCCTGACCAAATGAAAGCTAATGAAGACGCTGATGTATCATTTGACCCAAGTAATGTGGGTTCATTAACATCAGCTGATGTCTTGGCTGAAATGGGTGATAACCATTATACCGATTTACCTGTAATTGGAGCATTAGCTATTCCTGAATTAGGTGTGAACTTACCGATTTTAAAAGGTATGGATAACGCTAGTTTGACAGTTGGGGCTGGTACGATGAAAGAGAATCAACGTATGGGTCATGGCAACTATGCTTTAGCAAGTCATTCATTATTTTATGGATGGGGTTATGAAAACATATTATTTACACCTTTACATCGTGCTCAAATAGGACAATCTATTTATACACGTGATTCTGAAAATATTTATGTTTATAAAATAGATAAAGTCTTTGATGTCAATCCTGAAGATGGTTGGGTTATACATGATAGCGAAGGTGATAAGATTATCACATTGGTTACATGTACAGATACATATGCAACTCAACGTATAATTGTGAGAGGTTCACTTGTTAGTTCATATCCAATCAAAGAAGCTAGTCAAGATTTAAAAGATTATTTTGGTTCTGATTGGAATAGATGGTATTAAAAAAATAAGCCTAACTTAAACGTTAGGCTTTTTGTAATTGTTAAATCAACGATTTAATTAAGTTTTATTTGCATTAATGACTTTTTTATGTTATACTAAATGTATTACAAAATGAAAGGTTACTTTAAATAAAGGTGATTTTTAATGGTGAAGTTAAATAAAGCAACTTTGAAAAAGGAACAAGACCTTATTCAATCATATTATGACAAAATTGAAGAATTGAAAAACAAACAAAAAGAGCGTGAAAATCAATTTTTCATTAAAGTTGGTAAACTTGTTATGTCTAAGCTTGACAATGATGTTGACGAGGTTGAAGCTTTTTCTGAATGGTTAGGTGTTTATTTAGAAAGTAAACAACCTGATGATGAAAGTTCAACAAATGAAGTAGAAAGTGATGGTAATTAATATTGGCTACGATTGCGATTCTAAATGAAAAACCATCTCAAGCGAGAAATATTGCTAAGAACTTTGGTGCGAGTGGTTTCCGTACAACTCGCAATGGTGACACTATAATTATTGTTCATGCATTGGGACATTTGTATCAGTATGATACAAGAGATATCACTAAGATGGTTCCGTCTAATAAAACTGATAAGTATAAATCATGGGATTTGAAAAACTTACCATGGAATGCAAATGATTTTGATTGGGATAAATTGGTTCCTCGTTCAGATGTAAAAGATGTTTTGAAGAACTTGAAATCTGTATTTTCTCAATGTGATGAAATCTGTATTATGACCGACGTTGACCCGACAGGTGAAGGTCAAGTTTTGGGTTGGGAACCAATTGATAAACTTGGTTTTTCTCATAAGAAAATAACAAGAGCTTATTTTTCTGATGAAACTGATAAAGACCAAACTTTAAAAGCCTTTGATAATCGTGTTACGTTGAAACCAATGAAACAAGACCCAGAATGGAAAATGGGTGCGTTTAGACAACGTTGGGACTTTATGTCAATGCAGTTCTCTCGAATTACAAGAAACTTGGGTGATGGACGTACCAATTTACCTCAAGGTCGTTTGAAATCTGCTATTATTCGTATTATTGGTGATAGATTGGCTGAAATCAAAGCTTATAAAAAGGTGCCATCTTATCAAGTTAAGTTTAAAGATGCAAATGGTAATGTGTTTACCAAAACTGATGCTGAACAGTATCCAAAATCAAGTGATGTTCCAATCAAGGATTTTAAAACAGGAACTGTTCAAATAGTTGGAACACAGATTAAGAAGACTACACCGCCTGCGTTGTTGACGTTATCATTTTTATCATCAGCTCTAGAAGCAAAAGGTTATAAAACTGATGAAGTGTTGAAAACCTATCAAATGCTTTACCAATCGGGATTTTGTACCTACCCGCGCACCGAGGACAAGTTCGTAACACCTGACCAATTCAATCAAATGTTACCATTAATTGATAAAATTGCAGGTTTGGTTGGTGTTAATCCTAAAGAGTTGACACATAGAACTCCTCGTAAGACACATGTTAAAGAGGGTGGTGTCCACGGTGCTAACCGACCAGGTAAGAATGTACCAGATAGTTTGCAAGAATTGTCACAGTTTGGTCCAAGTGCTATTGATATTTATGTATTGTTAGCTCGTAACTATTTAGCAACATTAGCTGAAGATTATGAATATGAGCAACAAAAAGCAAATCTAGTTGAGTATCCTGAATATACGTCTAGTATATCGGTTCCTAAACGAATTGGTTGGAAATCAATTTATACAGATGTGTCTATTGATGACGAAGTAGATGATGTTAAGTCATTTGGTCGAACAGCAGACCCATTTATACATGAAGGTTTCCCACCAAAACCAGCTCAACCTACTATGAAGTGGTTGATGACTCAGTTAGCTAAAGGTTCTAAAGCGAATACTGGTGAGAAAAAAGAAGCTATTGTTAAGCGAACTGAAGAAATTTTAAAAATGTTGAATGAACATGGACATAAAGTTGAAACATCTGGTATTGGTACTGGTGCAACTCAAGCGTCTACTTATTCAGATTTAACAAAAGCTAAAAAAGCTAAAGGTAAAATTGTAACACATCCTATGATTAAATCTGTTAAAGGTAAGTTACAATTGACAACTCAAGGGCAAATGTCTTACGAGTTGTTACCAAATACATATATTGGTTCTTTGGAACTTACAGAGCTTGTATATGCTGAAATGACTGCTGTAAAAGCAGGATTGCTTAGTATGGAAAAATGTCTTGATGAAATTGAATATTTTGTCAAGCAAGATTTAAAAACAATGAGTGAAAACTCAGAAAAAATGAGAAAGAATTTAAATATTGAGGTTAATGATATGGCTGATAAAAAAGAAAAAGAAGTGTTGATGTTTGATGGACAAGAATGGAATGTGTCTCGTGAATGGGGCGGTGAACGTTTCACTGACCAACAATGGGAAGATTTAAAAGCTGGTAAAACAATTGAAGTAACACGTGTTTCTGCAAAAACGAAAAATCCGTATACTGTTTTAGGTAAATTGTCTAAACAAACATTTAATGGTGATAAAGGTGTTGTTGAATATGTAGGTTTTGAAAATCTTGGTTTTGCACCTAAAAAAGAATGTCCTAACTCTTGGGGCGGACATGACTTTACAGCTGATGAAAAAGCAAAATTAAATGCAGGTGAAACAGTTTATGTTGAAAAATTGAAATCACAAAAAACTGGTAATTTCTATAATGCTAATTTGAAATTAGAAGACGATGGTAATGGTGGCAAGAAAATCGTTCCAAGTTTTGGATAGAATTATTTAAACCCACTTTTTAGTGGGTTTATTTTTTTAGAGGTTTATATCATGAGTAGTTATGAAGTGTTGCTATTAATGGTTTTTGTTCCATTTGTGATTACATGGGTTGTTATAATTATATTTAAACTTAGTCACATGGTACGTGTGATTTATAAAGAGTTTATAGATTTTATCAATCGTATTAGAAACAATTGTGATAAACATGATTATAAACATGTTCATGATGAATGGAATTGGTATTCGGTTCAAGTATTCAGACGTAAAACAAATCGTAATTATAAACGTTGTGATTTTGAAGGTGTTTATATAATTCGTAATATTGATAAGAATAAATATTATGTCGGACAAAGTATTAATGTTATTAAGAGGTTAAGAAGCCATTTTAATGGACGCCCATCGAAGGGTGGTGCTGATGATTTAAATAATGCTTTAATTAATGGTGATAGATTAGAGATTGTTTTATTAGAATTGAAAGGTTCAACTTTTAGAGATTTGAATGATATGGAAGCTTTTTTTATAAATCATTTTAATTCTTATCACAAAGGTTATAATAGAACTAGAGGTAACAATCGAGTTAAAAATACTTTTGTGAATTTAGTAACGCATACTGGTTATCACGCAAAGAGTTTTGAACTTGATTGAGCAACATGATTTAATAGCTTTACAATTACGGTTATCTTTGGTATAATTATATTATTATTGATTTTAAATAGAGGTGTTTTAATGGCTAAACAAGGATATAAGATTCCAGCGTCATTGGACCAAACACATTTGGATAGGGTTATTAGTATATCTAATAATCCAAATTCACCAATTGGACTAATAAGTTTGAAAACTATTGTTGCTTATGTAGGAACTGGTGCCTTAGTGGGTGTTTGTTGGAAGCTAGGAATGTTTAATGGTAATAGTGCAATTTTTAATATTATATATATTCTATTAGTATTTTTATTTGTTAGTAGATTAATTAATACAACAAAAACTGGTGAACTTTCTTATAAAAATCTTTTTGCGATAACTGATTATTTACCAAAAAGAATGCGTGTGTTGTCTACAACTCGTAATAGTAGTGTTGAGGCTTTTTATAGACTATATGGTATCGCAAGTGTAGATGATGATAACGGAGATATTCGCTATAAAAATGGTGATTATGGAACATTATTAGCCGTCAGTGGTACGGGTTCAATTCTTGTCTTTGATGAAGATAAGAATGATATATTGGATGCGAATGATGCGTTTTGGCGTAAAGTTGATGTAGGTATGTATATCACTGAAATCACAATCAAAGAGGGTCAGAAGGTTGATTTACAATTAGGTAACTATCAACATCGATGGGATAAAGTTTCAAAAGGCGATTCACCTGATGATATTAAGAATTTGATTGGTGATATGATGGATGCTGAGATTGATGTTTTAGCTAATGATATTGCTGTTAATTATAGAAGTATTCATCAATATTGGTTGTTAAGAACTAGTGATAAAGAGTCATTAGTTGCTTTGAAGACAATTATTAAAGGTGAAATTGAAAATAATGGATTGGTTGTTCGTACAGCAAGAACTCAATATTATGATGATGTTGTACGTGTATCTAAAATTATATTTAGCTAAAAGGCGACAGTTGTCGTCTTTTTATTTTTAACGATTAAGTGTTGTTTTATATTGTATTTTATGGTATAATCAAATTATTACGACTGAAAGGATGGATTGAAATGGCAAAGAAAAAGCCTAAATCAAAATTAAAAGAAGTTGATACTTCAAATGATTTAATTGACATTTCAGAAACTTCTCAAACAGAAGATGTAAAACAAGAGTCTAAATGGCAAAGTTTTAAAAAGCGTTTGAGAAATGAAGATGACGAACCAGTAATTCAGTTTGAGGGTAAATTTAAGGATAATAAATTATTAGATGATATTCGCCCAAAAGAAGGTTATTGTTTCCATAGTGATTATTTTGAAATTGATGATAAATATGCTAAAATTGTGACTTTTGTTAATAAAGGTTCTAGTAAAAAACCATTACCAATTTTTTGGGGTATTAACTTAATACCTCAAGGTGTACAACAAGATGTAACAATTGTTTTGTTGAAATCTGTGGATAGAATGACTGATGCTTGGATTGAAGACCATCAACAAACTGCTGATAACGTTACGAGTTTTAATGAAAACGAAACTAAGAAAAGTACCGACAGAAAAGCTAAACATGAAGCTGAGCATAAATCAACCGATATTGATATTATCGCTAAAGAATTGATGGATGGAGCTTCATATCTAAATATTCATTTTAGATTAATGATTAAGGCTAACACTCTTGATTCTTTAGAAAAGGCTGAAGCAGCGGTCATGCGTTGGTACTCTAATAAGTTCGCAACGTTAAAAATTGAACCATATGAGGGTCTACAAAGACGTGAGTTAGGAACATTATTGGCTCCAAATGTTTTGAAAAATGGTAAAGGGTTCTATATGACTTCTACCGAGTTAGCAGGTAATTATAATCTGGTTACTCAAGGTTTGTCTGACCCAACAGGTTCATACTTAGGTAGCATGGAAGGTGATGTTAACAACTCAGGTGTTCTTATGGACATTGATGATTTTAGTAGCCATATTGTTATCGCAGGTGATAAGAAATTAAAAAGACTAAATAAACAATTCATGTCTGATATGTGGGCTTTGAAACTTAGTAATGCCACAATCATGAATAATAATCGTGTAATCCATTTGGTTTTAAACGGTGTCGATTTAGAAAATGTTGGTATGAAACGACAAGATGGTTCATTTATTGACTTATCTCCATTGACATCTAAAATTAATATGAATTCTGGTGATGTTAACCCGTTAGAAGTTTTTGGTTCTATTGATTATGAAACAGGTACAGCTCCAGATGAATTGACTGCATTCTCAAGTCACGTTAAGAAATTAACATTAATGTTGAAACAATTGAGAAAAAGTTCAGAACAAGAAATTGTTGATGGTTATATGTCAAGGGTTATCAACGAGTATTATGTTATGGAACAAATGTGGGTTCGAAATGCGAAAGAACATCGTGATGACTTGCGTATATTAGGTTTGCCTCATAAATCTTACCCTAGATTATCATCAATGGTGCAAACACTTGAACGTATGCATAAGGCTGAGTTGGAAAAAGGTGACCGTCGAGACCCTAACGATTTGAAAGCTGTTAACTTGATTAAAAGTACATTTGAATCTTTATTGAATACAGATGGTGACTTATTTGATGTCTATACAAATGATGTAATTGATAATGCTGAATATTCAAAACGAGTTATTTATGATTTCTCAAGCTTGAGAGACCGTGGTGTTGGTTTAGCAATGGCTCAATTAGTCAATGTGTTAGATTTTGCAACAAGAAGAATTCAAGACGGTGATTTATTAGTCATACATGGTGTAGAATTTATATCGGATAGTGTTCGTGAATATATGGGTGAGGTCGTTGACGGGATTATTGCTCGTGGTGGTCGTATCGCTTATATATATAATAATGTTGAAAAAATGTTAGACGAACGTTCATTCAATAAATTCGATAGTGCTGATTATACAGCTCTTGGTTATATGAGTAAATCAGTATTCGATAGATATATTGAAATTCTGAAACAAACTGTGCCTGAAACATTAGTTAATTTAGTTACGTCAAAACAATCTGATAGATTTTATGTGCGTCGTGGAACGGATAATATAGTCTTTGGCTTTGACCCTAAATTATCTGTGAGAGGGGGTGACTAAAATGAGTGTTAATAAACATTTAAGGCAAGTTTGGAATGATTCTAAAATCTTTTTAGTTGGATTTTTAGCATTAGTTGGTCTTGTTATTGGTATAAACTTTACCTATAACGCTGTTGTACAACCTCTAAGTTCAGGAATTAGCATTGAAGGTGTTAAAGCTGAAAATAAAGATGAGAAGGCTGAATTATCATATAGTATGTACGATATGTCAGCTTGGTTGTCTGCTTACTACAATGCTGCAACGTCACCTAGTGGTTATAAAACTCTGAAACCAGGTGGTGGAGATTATAAAGCTAAAGCTTTGCTTACAAAAGCAGCCGTTGAGGGTGCTAAAGGTGATAAAGAAGGTTGGGATTATGCAACCATGACATGGCTTGTTAAGACAGGCGATAATGGTGGTAAAGTTGGTGGTGGTGGTTCCTTATTAGGGTTCCCTGATAAAAATGTTGTTGACGGTGGAATCATGGGATTCTTGTCAAGTTTAACATCATCAACTACAACTGATTATTCATTTGAATCATTGAGAACGGGCGATTCATATAATTCATTGCAAAGTTACGCCTATTATGGAGCATCATTGCAATCATTAGGTATTGATTCAGTTATGGGTAATGGTTTATTAGGTTTCCATCCAGTTCGTCTTTTAGCTGGAGCTACAATGTGGATATCATACATAATTGTATCGTTTATTGAAAAGTTTTTCTTAGTAGCTGTTGCAATTTTGAAAGCTACAAATCCATTCAAGTGGTTTGCAAATGGATTTAGTTATATTTGGCGTCCAGGTTCAACTGGTCCATTATCAGGATTAACAAATGTTGTATCAACAACTTATAAAGTTTTTGCTAACTTTGGTTGGTTGATTATGGTACCAGTTGTTATTTCATCATTGATATTTATGTTTATCTTTAGTGGAAACGGTAAACAAAGTCCACAGCTTGACCAAAGACGAAAACATAAATTTAGATATGCTGTTATTTATTTCTTCTTCTTAACAGTTGGTGTACCGTTGTTAGGAACTGCTTATACAGCTGGTTTAGACAGTATGGCAGATGCTTTTGGTAAAGGATTCGGTTCAAGTAGTTTCTCAGCAGATTCTGTTATTTTATCAACTTATGTTGATAATCAAAAATGGATTGAAAATAACCGTATGTATTTACCAAGTTCAGCAGTGGTTGTTTGGGATAAAGAAGCAGGTGATTCTAGTTCTGAATCTAAAGCTGCTGTTCGCCAAACTGCTTTAGCAATTAATGCTTTGAACTATGGTGCAGCTAGAGATGCAAGTAACGCAACAGATGCTGATAGTTGGAATTATAACAAAGAAGCAACTGATACGGGTCAGAATGCTGTGAATATAAGTGCTTTGTTGTGGCGTTACATGTCTGGTGAAACTTATAGTCCAGGTACATGGGAAACTAAGGTCAAATCATATTTGTTAGAAAAAGCTGAAGGAAGTGATGGTAAAGAGTGGACTGATAAATTATCAACATCAGCTCTTGAGTTAACTAGTCGTGAAGGTTATCAGTATTTGGGATATGTCAATCCTAATGTTACTGGTGAAACACTAGATGGTGTTACGGTTAGTGGTGAATGGTGGGCTTTTTGGAAGAAAGATAAAGATAAGAAAGAGATTACTTTTGGTGCTTCACCTAACTTATTCTTAGATAAAGGATATGCTGACTTGGGTGATGGTGGTATTACTATTGTTGAACAATATGATAGTAAAGGTAATGCTACTAAATATTTAAGCTTGAAATCTAATTCTGCTATCGGTAATGATGGTAGAGCCTTATTTAGTAATCAAGATGCTACTATGAGTTATCTTGAAATGTATAACTACTTAAACACTAAGTTTTCATCAAACAAATTAAGTGTTTATTCTACAAAAATGTTAGCGTCTAATTTCTCTCGTGAATCCCATGCGACAGTTAACCAAGTTGGTGCGGGTATGGTTCATAAGACGTTAATATTTACAAACTCAATTGCTATGTTAGCAGGTCTTGCTATTTTGGCAATGGGTTATGCATTTGGTATGGTTATAGGTGCTCTTAAACGTTATGTTTCACTTATTAGTTCAATTTTCTTGGGAACAGTTGGTTTCCAAAAAGGTATGGTTCAAGCTATAGCTGGAACAATTATGTTGATAGCTGAAACATTGGGTACACTTGTAATCTATGAAATTATTAAAACGTTGTATATCGGTATTCCTTCAATTGTTGAGGGAGCAATAGTGTCCACGGGTCTTGGAAGTAAGAATGATGCCGCTGGTGAAACATTATTGTTTGCAACTAAAACATGGGATATGACAGGTGTCGATTTCATTTTAGTTGTTGTAGGTTTAATCTTATCTTCAATCATCTTGATTTGGGCTACAATTGTTTTATTAAGAATTCGTAAACCGATTCTTAATGTTATGGATACAACATTTACTGATTTGATTAATAGATTGTTCTATGGTGAAGGTAATGTGCCAGGAGATGCTCCTAAAGGTGTTAATCCACAATCTGGTGGTATGATTGGTAAGGTTGCATCAGCAACAGGTGGTGCTCTATTGGGTGCTGCTCAATCAAATATCGATGGTTTAGGAGATTTGACTGGACAAGGTGATGTTAATCCAGATGACCCTAACAATCCAAATGGACCAAATGGTGGACCAGATGGACCTAATGGACCGTTTGGTGGTGCAGGTGTTGGTCCTGACGCTAAAGTTGCTAGTCGAGAAACTGAAAATGTTGGTTCGCAATTAGGAGTTGATGGTAAATTGAACCGTGATTCTTCTGGTATTACTGGTGTTACTGGCATTAGTGGTATTCCATCAATGGGCGGTGAGACTGGACAATCTGATGTTATGGGTAGTGTTGGAGCTATATCTAGTGCCGTTAGCGGTGGTTCTGACTCTGCGTCAAGCCTAATGGATGGAGATGTAACAGGTGTAAGTTCTGTAACATCTATCGGTGGTGATGTAAGTTCAAGTACTAGTGCATCATCATTATCAGATAGTGTATTGAGTTCAGATAGTAATGTGAGTCCAATGAGTGATTTAAGTTCAGTTGCGAATATGAGTTCAACTGGTGATGTTAGTGCTAATGGAGACGTTATGTCAGGTGTTGGTGCGGCTGTTAGTGCAGGTGCAGGAGTTCTTGCTGGTTCTGACGGTAAATCTCAATCTTATATCGGACAAAATGTTAATGCTTCATCTGAAACTCAAAGCTCAGTATCTAGTGGCGAACATTCAGTATCTAGTGGTGAAAACGCTAAAAATATGGCTGAAGGTGCAAGCAAAACTGCTGAAGGAGCAACTGATGTTGCTAAAGGTTCATCTGATGTTGTTGCAGGCTCATCTCGTGCGATGGCAGGTGATTTAACAGGTGCTATGCAAGCTGTTAAAGGTGCTAAACAAACGATTAGTGGAGCTGGTAAGATTAAAGACGGTTCATCACAAATGGTTGAAGGTGCTAAAGGAATGGCTGAAAGCACAACTGATGGTGCTGTAAATACAGCTTCATCTGAAATGACAAATGTTGCTTCATCATCAACTGCAACTGCGAATTCATATGGTAACGTTAATTCTTCACAAAATTCTTACAGTAAGAGTTCCGTTTCAAGTCCTGATTCTAAGGGTTCTAAAGAATTAGTTAAATCAGGTAATGGCTCTAGTCCTAAACCTGTAAGTGGTACTAATGCTAAACCTGTAACTGGTAGTGCCTCTAAATCTACAACTGCTTCAGGTAGTCGTCAAACTGTTGCTAGACGTGATGCTTCACGTCCTGATTCTAAACCATTAGCTTCAAATTCATCTCGTCAAGGAAGTGGTCAACAATCTGTTTCTAGAGCTAATAATGTGACACCTATAACTTCAAGTCCTAAGATGGATACTGTTAAATCTGTTATCAGTAAAGGTCAACAGGGTTATCGTCAAGCTCAAAAATTTGCTAACTCACCTACTGGTAAGGTAGCTAGAGCTGCTATGGATGCAAGAAAAGACGGTGGTCACTTGAAACGTGAGGTTGCTAGAACCGTGAATGCAACGGTTACATCTTCTGCGGGACGCACTCAACCTGCAATGAATGATTATTATTATAATCAGGCTACTCCACAGAATAATGCACAACCAGTAACTCGTCCTACTGGAAATAGTCTTGAAGAACGTTCAAGACAACAACGTGAGAGAAGTGACGCTAGAATTAGACGTACTAAACGTCCAAGTTAATGATTAAATATAGGTTCTTTTGAACCTATATTTTTTTGAAAATTTTAGTTGCATAATTTTCAAGAATATGATATTATTAGATGAAAACATTTAAAGATAATAGAAAGGGGACACTCTGATGTTTCAAAATTTAATGGAAAAGGCTTATATTGAAGCTATGCCGTTGTTTGCAACTGGTAAATCTGGTTGGTCATTGGATTCATTCTTCCAAAATGCAATCAAAGCTGTTCAGAAGTATGGTGGTTATATCCTTATGCTTGTGGGTGCTGCTGCATTAGTTTGGTCTATTGTGCAAGCTTTCCTTAAATATATCTTCCAATCTCAAGAAGTTCGTGTAGGACCAGTAGTCTTGATTGCTGGTGCTGTGTTCGGAGCTGCCTTCATGGTTGGTGGATGGACTCTTGCAAACAGTATTGGTCAAGGTTTGAGCGATACTGCTAATGAATTTGGTGGTCAAGGTGTTGGATTACTCATTGAGCAACTTAACTATCTATTTTAATAATTTTTAAAACAATTGGCATTTAGCTGATTGTTTTTTTTTCTAATTTTTGTTATAATTGATTTATTACAAAAGTGAAAGTAGGTTTTATAATGGGTTTATTCTCAAAGCTGAATATTTTTAATAGACACATGAAGATTGAACGATTTATGTTTAGTTTTTTCCTAGTGGCTTTACCATTAACGGTTATGACATTTGTTTCTGTGTATAATAAATTTGGATTGGATAGTCAAAAGTTATCTGAAAACGCTGTGTATACTAAAACATCGACTTTATCACGTACAGGTCAATCGGGTACCGTGGAAGGTGTATTCGTTAATAAAGATAAAACAAGGGGTATGGTTTTGATTAAGATGAACGATGCTTCTAAGATATCAAGTAACGCTAATGATTATAAAGTTTTCACAACAGCTGTTAATACTAAGAAAAAACAAGAACGTGTTAAATCAACTCCAACAGGTTCTATATATGTATTTGGTTCATCTGGATACATAGGATTGTATTTTATTAATAATGCAGGTTTCGATTCTCAGATTTTTAAATCTACAATTAGATTAGAGAAAGAATTGGTTTCTGTTGACAATTCTAAAATTGCTAAAGAAGTTGAAGGTACGTCTTATGCGGAACATGACCAAATGGATGTGTATTTCAATTTAGGAGCAACACAAGCTGTAAATCTTAATGCTTTGGATAAAGATGATTTGTCAGTTCAAGATTTGTATATTGAAGCTGTTGGAGCTAAATCTGATGCGGAACAAAGAAAAGTTCTTGTTGATGATTTAACTAAGATGTCTAAATTGAAGTTGCAAATTGATGAAATGCAAAGTCGTTTGAAAACAATTTCAATTGATGGTGTTGGTTTAGTGGTTCCTGATTTACCTAAAGAAATCAAATCTGATTCGTATAGTGGTTCAGGTGATGACATTATGATGTCAACTGATTTTGTTTATAAAGGTGGATTAAACTTTAACTGGCATGGTATTAAACCAGAAGATGGATACTTCAAGAGTATTAACAATAAAACAATAAACCCAGATAATTTGAGTTTAGCTAGATGGTTAGTTAAGTTGAAAAATGATTTAGCAACCTCTACTGATAAGAGAAGTTACGAAGTTGAATGGGTTATGAGTGATGGTTCATCACTGAATAAGTTTGTTAATGATTTAGGATTGGATAATTCTGCTGTAAATGATATGAATAAGCAAGTTCAGAATTACGTTACATTAGTGTCAGAATATATGGCATTGAAGTATCAATATCAAACTAAAGATTTGAGAAATTTGGTATCCTTGGATATTGATTTAGAAGCAGCAACGTCTAATGTGGATTCTGTTTCTGATGAACATTTCTTTATATATTAAAAAGGTCATTTGACCTTTTTTATTTTGATTATTTGCTCTTTTTCGTAATTTATGATATTATAGAATAACGAATAATCTTATTATAGAAAGGATTTAATATGAGTGATGATTTAAAGACTAATAAGAGTGGTCAATCAGCGTCTAATAATAAAGATGTAAAAGCTGATAATAAACCTAGTCCTGAGAAAAATAATAAAGCTCATGATATCCAAGATGTTAGTGAGACATCTAGTGGTAAAGATTCAGTTGGTAAAAACGGTAGTGTCTCTGGTCAGAATTCAAGTCAGGGAAATGGTAAATCGGAATCAAATTCTAATTCGGATATGATTGGTGATATTGGTTCTGATATCGATACTGAAAGTGAATCTAAAACATTTTTAGAAAAAACCTCAGATGCAGTTAAAAAACTTGCGTTTGGTAATCCATTGACAAAAGGTGGTAAATCATTTGTCGGTTTTGGTATGAATAAACTTATGGATATGGGGATGTCAAAGAAAGTTGCAGGGGTAACTTTAGTTGGTGCATCTGTTTTAACTTTAGCTGTAATTGGAGTTTCGGGAGCTGCATTGGTTAGTCTGAACAATTTAGGTTTTGATGAACGACTTGTTCAAACTTCTGATTGTAAAGACGAGAAATCTAAATCTAATAGTGCTAAAGATAAGGATGAGTCAGATGCTGCTGGTTTTAGTGATGAGCAACAAAAGGAGAATGTTAAAAAGATTTATTCAGTTTTGAAAAAAGCTGGGTTATCAGATTATGAAATTGCAGGTGCTGTTGCTAATATGCAACAAGAATCAAGTATTAATCCTCGAACAATTGAAGCAATGCCTCGTGCTAATCAGTCTGATTATGATAAGGCTAATAAAGATGGTTCAACTGTTGAGAATTTATTTGGTAGTTGGGGTTCATTTGTTGGTCTTTACGGTGGTGGTTTAGATGAATCTGGTTATTTGGTTGATGGACAACACTATATGGGTGTTGGATTAATCCAATGGACTGGTGGAAGTAATAAATCATTATGGGAATGGTCTAATAAAAATGGTTATGACATGTGGTCATTGGACACACAGTTGGTTGCTTTATTAACACCTGAATCTGGACCTTATGCTGATAGATTAAAGGTTTTTAAAACTAAGGATAACTCTAGTCCAGCTGAAGCTGCTGTTAACTTTTTGAATTATGTTGAATATGCTTCTGGAAGTTTTAGTCCAGGTGATGGTACTCATGCTAAAGCTGAGAATCGTGTTCAATATGCGAAATCATGGTATGTTCAAATTAAGGACATGAACTCTGATTCAAATTATGCTTTATCTATTTTTAATAAAGTTAAAGATGCTATAAACTTTGCGTCAAAAACAGTTGTTGGTGAAACGAAATCGAAATTAGATAAATGTAAGGATAAAAAATCTAGTGCTAAATATGGTGGTACAGGATGGCAATCAAAAGGTGGTGTATATTCAGGTGCAACTGGATTTACTCAATCATGGAGATACGATAGTCTACCTGATGAATTGAAACAATATGCTATTGACCCTAGAAGTTTAGGTATGAAATACGGAGAATCTACAGGTTGGAATATTGGTGCTGCAAACTATATAAGTGCTGGATATGCTGACCAATGTACTGCTTTGTCATCAGCTCTTATGGGTGTTTTATGGGAAAAAGACGGTACTCCTTTAGGTAGAAATTCTGGATTAAGTGGAAATGGTAACGAATTGGTTGACCAAATGTGTGCTTTTATGGGTGTTGAATCAAGAACAGAACCTGTTTCTGGTGATTTGGTATCTACAAAAACATATAACCATACGCAAGTTGTCAGCCATGTTTTTGAAAACGGTGATATTTTAGTTGTTGAACAAAATATTCCAGGTTATTCTGGTGAACTTAACGGTGAATCTTATACATGGTCATATCAGTATATTACAAAAGCTAAGTATAAATCTGTTGGTTCAATTTTTACATCACCTGAATCATTAGGTTATAAGATTAGTCCGAAAGCTAAATCAGTAGGTTAAAAGCGAGAAATCTCGCTTTTTGCTTATTTTCTCTTGAAATGTATTACAAAATGTGATACAATTATAAAAGATAAATAATAAGAATGGAGTTAAAATATGGGTAAAAATCCAAGACTTCGTAAACGTGAGTTTAATGTTGATATGAAAATGGTTAACAAAATAGCTTGTAGTGTTGCGGCAGTATCAGTTTTATCAATGATTGGGTTTGGATATTTTTCATCTCAATCATACACATCTAAGAGTTCTGAATTTGATACAGAAATAGCTAGTTTGAATGGTAAATTAAATGAATTACAAAATGCAACTAGTGGTACATCTGTTAAAGAAATTCAGCAAAATATGAATTCGGCTACAAATTTAGGTAATAAAGTAACCGAATTACAAAACACATGGAATAAACCATTAGGTTCAGAAGACTATAAGGCTGTTGAAGCATCAGGTGGTCAATCTGTTGACGCATTAAATACTACTCGTATTTCTAATTTAAAATTGTTATTTGCTAGTGGTGATACACAAGGTGCAACAAACTGGTATCCTAAGATTGAAGGTACTAAATCTTCTAAGGCATCGTGGAAGTTTATCACAACAACATCTTTTTCTAGTGTTAAACAAAATGTAATGTGGCAATGTGTTGGTGAAAATGGTGAATTGTACGCTTATGTCACAGCTATTTATAATGCTGATAAAGATTTGTTTGAAGATGTTTCTGTTAATATAACATCGTTTGGTCTTCAAGCTCAAAATGCTTAGAAAGGATTTTTGTTATGAATGATAAATTAAAACGAGTATTACCAAGCGGAATATCATTTGTTGTTATAATGTTGTCTATTTTGGTAACATCAAGTATTCAACTTTATCAATCAAATCATCTGTCGGAACAACAACGTCAGATTGTTGATTTAAAGAATAGGATTGATAAGATATCAGTTGAAAATAATACTGTTGTATCTAAGGTTAAATCACAAGCTACAGGCGTGGATGCTGAACGAGTAACAAAAGATGATGAAGTTGTTAAAAATTTAATGAAAAAAGTATTCACATGGAAAACTTATAAAGAATACATAGATGTTCGTAATGATTTAATGAAGACATACAGTTTATCTGAGGATTCTGAATTCATGAAGACATTTATGCCAAGTATTGAGAACGAAGTTATTAATGGTGAGAACTATAATCAAATCGATGTTAATGGTTACAACATTACTTTTAATAATATTAAATCTTATGTTGTTTCAATCGATGAATCGTCAAAAGTATATGAGTATTTTGCAATTGTTAATGTAACAAGTAAAAGTAATAATGGTGGTTCAGTTGATTATGATTTGGCTTTAAGTTATAAGATGACAGGTTCTCAACAAATTATGAATTTAATTGGATACACATTAAAATAAGAGGTTTATAAAATATGTCAAAAAAATTTAAATTTTTGAAAAAGGATAATGTTTCACATGAAACATCAAATAGTAAGGTTATAAAATACGGTTACAAAGATTGGTTTTTAACTAGACTTAAAGAAGCAATCGCAATGTTAGTAGTTGCATTTTTATGGATGTTACGATTAACATTTATACCAAGTGTATTGTTTGTTGGAGCAACATGGTTTTCAACAAGAATCATACCATCATTGGCAGTACAAGTGTTTTCTATTACTCCTTTAAAAACTGATAGTTCTTTAATGGACCAATTTGCATTTTTCTATTTACCAATGATTTCATTTGTTTTCATTTTTGGAATTGTAATTGTGGTAATTGTATGTTATACTGAATATGTATTTTGGAAGAAAACAAGACAATGGTTGAAATATTGGTTTAAGAAAACCAATGTCAAGATTCCTTTTAAAAAGTTAGAAAATAATGAGGTGTAAGTTAATGAAGTTAGTCGGTTTTATTGGTAATGATATTAATGCTAGTCAATTTGAAGCGTTAGGTGCTTCAGTTGAAAAATATGAGTCTGTTTCTGGTAATTTAATTTTTAAACCATATAACGCTTATATTCAATTTGATTCTTATGATGAAAATAGATACAGACCTTATTTGCAGTTGGATGCTGAGGTTTGTGGTGGTAATGGTTTTAAAATCGATGATATCGATGGGTTTGTTTATCGAGAAGATGACAAATTAAATCGTTCAGTAAGATATGATTTTACTGATGAAGAATTGTCTATTTTGGTGAAGAAAGGTCTATATCAAGTTGATTTTCAAGTTCCTGAATTGTTTACTGATACAGATTTTGAAATCCCAATGACTATGGATTTGGTGGTTGTTAAAACGTCTGAGCACAGAATTGTATATGCTGATTACGATATGGTATCTGATTTTACAACAAATTCTGAAATTTCAGGTTATGATTTGGTTCAATATTTCGCTGACCAACAAGTTGATTTAGATTTAGCTAAATCTAACGAAGTTGAACTTGAAAATGAAACTGGTTTTGGTTATAACTTTGATGATTTTGGTCGTCAATTTGATGATAATTCACTTGAAGAATCTAATGGTGTTGAACATGAAGAAGCAGAAGCTGGAGATGTTTCCGTTAATGATGAATCTGTGAGTGTTGAAACACAATCTGAAGATTTGAAACCTAAAGTTTATGAACATGAGGTTGATAAATTACCTACATTGAATATTGATTCTATTTTAGAAAATCATAAGTATGATGTAAATGTTGAGGATAAACAACCTGATGTAGATGAGCCTAAGAAAGCTCCATCTGAACCAGAAATTATTAATAGTGAAATTAGAACTAATGTAGTTAATGCAACTGATGAATTTGATTCAGCTAAAGTTAATACTCAAAATATGCTGAATGGTTCAGAAGAACATAAATATGAAGATGACCATGACATGGGTTATTAAAAAAGAGTCATTTGACTCTTTTTATTTTTGTTGTAAATGTAGGTTATATTTGGTACAATATATAATATATTATAGTTAGAGGTTAAGTAATATGGGATTAAAACAATCAATTGTTGTTAAGAATCAATTTACTGTAAAAACTGGTGATAGTGGTGGTCGTAGAGGTACTACTCCAGGACGATATGTGACACGATATATGGCACGAAAAGGTGCTACAGAACCTATTGCTCCAATACGTCAAAGCAGGACTGATGATTTTATTCAAAAATATATGGCTCGTGAATCTGCCACTGAAGCTTTACGAAATCCAATTGAAGTTCAAAGAAAAGCTGAAGATGTTGTTAAATTTGGTGGGGTTGCTTTTGGTTATGGACAAGTTGCTTTATCAGATGATGAACTTATTGATGCTAGTAATGATATTCAAAAATGTTTTGATGAAGGTAAAACAGTTTTAAAGACAGTTATATCTTTTGATGAAGATTATTTGCGAGAAAACGATATTATCGATTCTAATTTTGTTTTTCAAAAAGCGGGTGATTATCGAGGTCATATTGACCAATTGAAATTGAGACGTGCTATTATGTCTGGTTTAGAACGTATGGGTCGTTCTTATGATGATTTACAATATATAGGTGTAATTCAAGTTGATACTGGACACGTCCATTGCCATTTGGCTATGGTTGATAAAGGTGTTGGACGACTTGTTGATAACGGTGAACAAAAAGGTAAGATAACACAACGAGCTATGAATCAGTTTAGACGTGGTGTTGATTTAGAATTAGATAATCAAAAATCGATACAATATATGGCTAGTCATTTTCAAGCTGAAAAACGTAACGTCAAATCATTTGTTAAAAAGATGTCTTATATAGCCATTGATGAACATGGTTTAGGTCAATTGATGCTTGCTGCATTACCTGATAATTCTAATTTATGGAGAGCTGATTCTCATGATAAACGAATGGTTAAAGCTAATAGATTAGCTAGAGAGTTTGTTAAAAACATATTTGATAAAGACGAATCTGGTTATAGAGAAGCTCAAGCTGGTGTCTTGTCTTATGTGAATAAAAGGGCTGAACGTGAAGGATTGTCTGATAAAGAACAACAATATTTAATTGGTCGAGGTTATAAGCAAATTGAAGATAAAGCAATTAATTCTGTATATGAAACTTTGAGACAATATAGAGATAATGATTTTAAGGTTCATACTAGAATGTTAGATATTGCTGTTTCAGATTTAGACCAGTTGGCTAGTCAACGTGATGACCCTTTGGCTCAGTTCGGTTATCGGTTGAGGTCTTATTCTAGCAGACGCAAACATCACATGGAAGAAAAACATAAATATAAGAAATTAGTTTCAGAGTTGGAAAGTAAATCTGACAGAAATGAAGTTGCGGATGCCTTCCTAGATTTTTATAGACATGAAATGTTGTATAACGCTCAATTACAAGCTAAATATCAGACGTTTTTGTCGTTTTTACCAAAACGTAACGAGTTTGAACAAGATGTGCGAGATTTAATCGATTATGAAAAACGTATGATTGATTTGGAAAGAATGATAAATGATAAATCAATGCGTCGAATGAAACCTGAAAATGCTGAGAATTTTGGATATTCAACATATGGTCAACATGGTGGTAAATATGTAGCTTTAAAAAATACTAGTATTTTGGAAGCAAGATTAGATGTTATGAGAGAAACATTTAAAAAGCATGAGAGCGATTTAAATGATAAATTGTTTGATGCTGGTTTTAAATTAGTTAGAGATGTTGATAGATTTTCTTTGGTTCCTGATTTACCATATAAATTTGATGATGTAAAAGCTTTAGATTTACATCATTTAGGTTATGATTTTTTATATGATGCTGACGTGTCTGTTACTAACGTGGCTAAATTTGTGTTAATGGCAAAAGAACGTTCAATGTTATATGATAAAGTTGAATATTATTTGAAGAATACTAACCAAGAAGAAGCTTTATCTCAGTTTGATGGTGAGGATATACGTTTAATGGCTGAATATGCTGATAAACTAGCATTGAATCCAGTTCTTAAATCAGAAGTTGCTGATTCAGGAGAATTAGAAGTCGCTCATAATACAATTAGTTTGGAACGTGATTTAGAATCTGAGTTGTTGAATATCATTCATAATGTGATGACTGAAGATGTTGATTTTGATAGTATTGATAGAGAAATTGTTTAGATTTTTTGCTATTAAATGTTGTTAAAAATTTTATATAAATTCTTGACAAAATATGTTTAATATGATATTCTTTCGGTGTAGATGGGGTTTGTGACGTCTACCTCGTTGTCTGTACAACAACGAACAGTAACCAATCGCTTTAGAATTGGCTACCATTTAGTTTGGTCGCTAAATGGGATGTTATGCGAGCTGACTATTATGACCAAATGATAGGTTGACGCTTGAAATTATTATTTTTTTATATTGAAAGGGCGTAGTTGTATACGCATTTATGGTGACACAAAATGGTACAAATTAAGAAAGAAGCATTCAAAGAAAATTCAAAAGGTGTAAACTTACTTGTTTTTGATTATGGAAATAAAGCTAAAAACGGTATGCGCGGTTTAGATGTTCAAATCGATAGCCGTCAACCAGGATTTAAAGATGGTAGTGTTTTAGCTCCATCTAAATCTGGAAGCTTGCGTCTTGTAGACCGTGAAAACTATGTTAATGGTCAAAGACGTTTTGAACACACATTGCTTTACACTGAAGGTCAATTGGAACAATTTGCTAATGCAGCTGGAGACAAAAAAGCTTCAATTACTTTAGAAAACGGTAACACTGTTGACGTTTATGGTATCAAAGCTGATTTGACTCAAACAAGCCGTAACTTTACTGGTAAAACTGGTGAAAAATACAAAGGTGCGGTTCTTGTTGTTGATACAAGCAAACCAATTGAACCATCTGATTTCAATGTCGGTCCTAAGATTTACGAAAACCAAATCAAACGTTCAGTTGCAATTCGTGAAATTACAAGTAAAGCCTTTGATGAACTTCAATCTGCTAAACAAGCTCAACCACAAGTTGAAGAAGCACAAGTTGAAACTAAAGAAGTTGAAATGGATGCGCCAGAAATGTAATTTGTTAGATGCTCAGTATTGAGCATCTTTTTTTTTATTAAAAAATGTAATACACTTTGTGATACAAACTGTTGATATTTAATTGAGAATATGGTATAATTTTAGATAATTGTTAGAAAGGTTTATGCGTATGCTTGATAAAGTTACGGTTTCAAAACGTAAAGAAAAGACCGTTGTGGCTCGAGTTAATGAGCAATTAAAGGTTTATCTTGATGATTCCGCTAAAAGATTAGGTGTTTCATCCAGTGCGTATTTACTTCAGCTTATTGAAAATGATAGAAATCCTAATGTGTTTACTGTTGTTTTGGATGATGATATGATGAAAGCTTTGGTAAAACGTAATGAAATTTATGGAGATTCTAATTTAGATGAAACGTTTATTAAATTAATAAGAAAGGGGTTGTTAAATGAAGATTAAAGATATAGAAGTAGATAAAGAATTATATCCGTATTTATCTGAATATGTTTCTGAAATAAAACCGTTTACTGGTGCGTTAGTAGGTAAAGATGAAGCTATTAAATCTTTATACGCAACGTATGAAGACCCAGTTGTATCCAACGCTGTTCTTTTAGCTCCACCAGGTACAGGTAAGACTACTTTGATGAAAGGTATGTCTTATCAAGATAAGAAACATGTTTATTTAGAAGCTGAATTGAGTGAGTTAATTACTGGTCTACGTGATAATGCTGAGATGGGTTCTGTTGTTAAAAACTTGTTTAACGAAATAGCTGAATTTGGTAAGGCTAATAATATTAAATTGGTTATTTTTGTTGATGAGTTTCATCAATTGGTTGATTATTCTCCTGTTGTTGCTGAAGCTTTTAAACCAGTTCTTGCAGAATCAGGTGTTAAAGGGTTGCGTCTTATTGTAGCTACAACTTATGAAGAATATAGACAAAAGATAAAACCTAATCAGGCGTTATCTGAGCGTTTGCAAAGAATTAGTTTACCTCAACCACGTTATAATGACGTTATGTTAGCTTTGGAAAGTTTGGCTAAAGAACAAAAGTTCACTATAAGTAGAGAAATGAAGTTCTTGTTTGATAGAATTTATCATATCACTGAGGAATATATGCCTTCGGCTAACCAACCTCGTAAATCAATTTTAACTCTATCTCGTATGATTGGTTTCCATAGAGCTCATAGCATGCCTATGGGCATGGGATTGTTAGCTTATGTATTACGTTCTAGTCATAATATAGAAATTGATATGAGAGTTAACTTAGAAGAAATGGAATCTTATATGAAGTCTAAAGTATTAGACCAAGATAGAGCCATTAATTCATTTATGAGTTCAGTTGCAATGTCAATGTTGAAAATGAATGCATCTGGTAAACCAAGAGGTTCATGGTTGCTTTTGGGTCCGACAGCGGTTGGTAAAACGGAGTTTGTTAAAGCTGCGTCTAAATACTTGTTTGCAGACCCTAATGCTTTTATTCGTTTTGATATGACTGAGTATGTTAATGATGATTCAATTGACCGTTTCAGAAAATTATTGACTGCTCGCATTTGGGAATATCCATTTTCAATTGTTCTTTTCGATGAAATTGAAAAGGCAAGTGGTTCGGTTGTTCGTCTATTAATGCAAGTATTGGATGATGGTCGATTAACGGATGAGAATGATAGAGTTGTTAACTTTTCAAACTGTTATATCTTTGGTACAAGTAATTTAGGTTCAGAAATTTTTGAACAAGTATCACAGTATGGTTCACAGTCAAGGTCTTATGAAACAAACGTTCGTAAATCAGTTATGCAAACATCAAATGGTGGATTCCCACCTGAAGTATTGAACAGATTTGGTGTTACAATTTCATTTAACACACTTTCTCAAGACACCATGATTCATTTGATGAATATGAAATATGAAAGTATTAAGAAGAAGTTTCTTGAAAATCTTGGTATTAGATTACATACTGATTCTGATGTTATAAATATTTATTTAGGAAAAGATGTTTTGGGAACCAGTACAGAAGATGGTGCTGGTCGTCAAGTTAATAGAGTTTTGGATGAATATATTGTTCAACCTGTTTCTACTTATATTTGTAAAAATCCAAGAGCTAGAAATCTGCATTTGAAGGTTGAGGGTCAACTTAGATACGGTAACAAAGATAGGGTTGATAGTACAGCTCATATTGTTATTGAAGAAGTGTAATTGTTTATTTAATTTTTTATTTAATGTAACAATTATTGTTGAAAATGTTTGATAAATATGATAAAATTATAATACTTAATGTGAAGAAAGGCGGATGTGCCCGTGGGAATTTTTAATTTTGGAAAAAAAGCTAAAAATGTTGATGGTGAATCATCACCTGTTGTTAAAAAAGGTAAAGCTCCTAAAAAGAATAAACATCAGAAGAAAGCACCGTTGTCTTATACAGCTTTAGAACCTTTTGTTGATAGTTTATATGGTGAGAATGGTTTTACATCTTCTCATGATGGTGAACAGTTGGGAGTTGTTTTAGTTCTACCGTTCTCTGAAATTGGTGGGTTAACAACTTCTAAGGAAGATAAACGTAATCAAAGTAAAGGTGTTTTTGTAACATCTATTAATAAAGGTGATTTCGAAGTTTATTATGATGAAAAGTTGGATGATGATGAAGAACTTGTCATTTTAGCAAATACTGATTCAGTTGATACGCTATCTGATTTTTCAATTGTAAAAGATGCTGAGTTTAGATGGGCTTATTTCACACGAGATGGTGAAGTTATTGAAACAGATTATGTATCAACAATGTCTGAGCTTGAGCAACATCGTTTGAATTTAGAAGATTATTTTGAATCTGTATTTGATGAAGATGATGATGAAGCAGATGAGGATGATGTTAAATCTGAACCAACAGAAGATTTATCTGAGTTAAATTCGTTGTCAGGTTTGGGTGATTCTGATGAACAATATGATGATGTTGATGAAGTGTCTAATGAATCAAGTGAACCAGTTGATGAACCAGTATTTGAACCATTATCTAGTGAAACAGTAGAACCTGTTGAAGCTGAACAAACAGAAGTTTCTCAAAATAATGATTTTGATGAGCCTGAATTTGGAACTAATTCTAATGATGATTATTCTGATTCTGATAATATCGATTATGGTTATTCTTATGATGATAATGTTGATTATGATGATGGTTATGACGATGATTTAATGATTGATGATGAAACTGTTGATGAAGATAAAGTTAATGAAATTGTAAAACAAGTATTGTTTGAAAATGATTTAGACTTAGAATTACCAGTTGATAGATTCCGTGATATCTATTTATCAAGCTCTGATAATTTGTTAATTCCTTATTATGCTGAAGATGGGTCTTGGTTAACACAAGAAGCCAATCGTTTGATTCATGAGGCTAATGACGATATTAGACGTAAAGTTTTATCTGATGGTGATATTGCTCACGTTACATATGTTCAATTATTGAATGATTTAGCAATTAAAACATCATCATTGTTTGATTTGAACGGTGATAATGAGTACGTTAAACTTATTTCGAGTGCCAATGATGTTCGTTCTGATGAAAAAGGTTTAGCTTTAGAAGAAATTGAAGCATATATTGCTAAACGTGATGAAGAATATGATGAACGTCGTGAAGCTAAAGGTAATGAAGCAAAAGTTAATGCTATGAATACCTATGATAATCAACATCGTGATAAACATGACCGTCAAATGGCTGAATATAGACGATTAGAACTTCAAGAAGTTGATAGACGTCATAATGAACGTATTGTTGAAATTAAAAACCAGCGTCGTGATTCAGCTCAAGGTTATTTTGAAACTGGTGTAGCGAAAGTTTTATCTACTCTTGGTGAGCATTATGTTAATATTCGTAAAGAACAATCTGATTATGCAAATGCTTGGGGCGATAAATTATTGCAATTCTTAGATGATAATAGAGCCAATGATATTGCTCGTGTTGCAGTTATGGAACGTCAATTAAAAGATAATGAGCAAATTGAAAAAATCAAGAATGAATCTGCGGCTGAGATTAAAAACTTGAAAGAAAAATATGATTCAGAAATTGATTTGATGCGTATTTCAAGAGAAAATGAAATTCAAAATGCTAATAGAACTATTGAATTACTTACATCTGAAAAAGAAAATCTTGAAAAACGTTTGGATTCATTATCTGACCGTACATCAAGTGATTATCATGAGTTGTTAACTAAGTATCAAAATATTAATCAAGAGTTGGCTCAAGCTCAAACAAAAGCTTCAATGTTTGATATTCAAAAATCTCAATTGGAACAGCGTGACCGTGAGATTGAAAATTGGAAATCTCAAGTTGAGATTGTTGCAAAAGCAAATGACCGTAATAAGGTTGCATTCTTCTGTGTATCAGTAGTAGCTGTTGTTGCAGCATTACTTGTAGGTATGATTGCAGGGGCTCAATTGTTCTAGACAATCTTGAAACTGTTAAAGTGTAATAGATTGTCTATTACACTTTTCTTATTGTTATAAAGTTTTGGTGTATAGCATGCCATGTTTAACAGAAGTGATTATATCACAGCTAAATAAGAAAAGGAGCTAGATATGGCAAATAAAACTTTTAGTCCGTTTTCTAAAAAGAAATCAGATGATGTTTACAATAATGTGAAAAATCGTAACGTCTATGATGAACAAGATTTAGAACGTGGACAGTTGGGTAAGACGGTTAGTGCTAATCTTCGGATTTGGGGTGCAGTAATAATTTCTGTGTTTATATTTTTCTTTGTTTGGTTTTTAGTCAATGGTGGTATATGGTTAGGGAATTATGCATTGTCTGGAATCAATATGAAACATGGGGATTTAAGTTTTTGGGGAACATGGTTCCAATATGGATGGATTAAATTCGGTATTTCATTGTTTATGACATTGATTCTGGGTATTCCGATTAGTGCGAAACTGTGGCGAAATTATGCTGTGCAAAATGTGTTTAATGACCATACAGATATTAATCAGTATGCTAATGACCAACACGTTGCGCTACCAATGGAAACTATGACGAAATTTGATTGGTTCCCAGATGTTGGAGCACATGCTAGTCCACAAGTTTCTTCAATGATTAGTCACGTAGCTTTGTCTAACAAAGGTATTAACAAAGTAGAAGCTGCTCAATTTTATTCGAGTAAAGATGAAAAAGAGAGTGGTGGACAAGTTTTAGCAGGTGAACATAAAGTTGATGATAATGGTGATATCATCTTTGAGAAAATGCCATTTTTTGATGCTGAGTTTGCTGATGCTTTGTTTGAAGCTAGTGGTATTACTAATAAGTTGAAGAAGTATAAAAAGTCTTATGATACTACTAAGATTAAATATATGCCAGATACACCACGGGATGCTGTGGGTGGTGGTAAGTATAAGACCGTGGCTGAATATATTAATGCGGATTGGGAACTACCGTATTATGAACCACAAAGACCTGCGGGTGCATATATTGTAGACACTGCGCCTGTAAACACGATGGTCCTTGCGATGACTAGGGCAGGGAAAGGTCAGGGGGTAATTGAGCCTACCATAGACATGTGGACTCGTGAGAAGTATAATAACAATATGGTTATTAATGACCCTAAAGGTGAACTTCTCGTTAAATTCTATGTTCGTGCTACTGTTAGAGGGTTCCAAGTGGTACAGTTTAATTTGATTAACCCTCTTAATACGGATATTTATAACCCGTTAATGTTAGCGGCAGAAGCTGCTAGACAAGGTAATACTACTGATGCTGCAATGTTCATTAGTAATATTGCTGATGTATTCTTCCCTGTGGATGGAGCAGATGACCCACTCTGGCCTACAGCCGCAGGAAATGCGTTTAAGCGTACAGCCTTTGAAATGATTGATAATCTTCTTGAAGAAGAAAAAGAAATGCGTCAAATGGCTGTTATCAATGGTACTGACCCGAAAGTGTTGGCAAGTAATTTGGACCAACTTTGGGGTAAATGTACACTATATAATGCGTACCAGTTCTTTACTAATACTACGTCTAAGAAATTGAAAAATCCAATAGGTATTATTGGTGCTCAAATGAAAGCTGATATGGAAAAACCTGAAGCTTTACGTGAACGTAGTAATGAAGAATGGGAAGCTAAACTTGAGTTGGCACAAAAACAAGCTGAAGCTTGGGATGGAGCTGATGAAGCTGATATTATGACATTGTATTCAAATGCGACTGCGAAGTTGCCACGAAACTCAATGCGTACAATGGTTAGCAATGCCGATAGTTCGTTAAGAGCTATGGGGGGAGCGGAAAAGATGATAAGTTCCGTTTATGGGATTGCAATCACAGCGATGAACTTCTTTACAGACCCTACGATATCAACTTTAACATCAGGAACACCTAGTCAAACTATTGACTTGGCTGGGTTATCATTCCCAAGGCGTTTAGGTGTTCGTTTTGACCCTGATTATGTTACTAAAAAACATTTAGTTGGGGCAAGTGCTAAGTTTAGAGCGTTTACGGATAAGACATTTACTGAACAATTAGATGAAGATTTTGACCATGATGATACTGTTTCACGTATTGGTTGGGCGAAATATTATCCTAAAGGTATATTCAAAGACAATAAAGGTTATATACGTTTGGAACTATATGACCGTCAATCTCAAATGTTGATTGATACATTTTACTTTGAATTTGTGAAAACTTATCAGTTAGACGTTACTGGACGTAAATACTTAGAAGACCCAATTTTAGGCGACCGTATTGTAAAAGATGGTATCCTATATGAATTGGAACCTACTAAGAGAAAAGATAAAAAGACTGGTGAAGTTGTAACGGTTTATCTGAAAAAACCAAGAATGATGTCTCGTAAAGAGATTAGACACAATGGTGGTTCAGATTGGCAACTTTATGATGCTAAAACACCAGTTATTATTAATACAGCAGTTAACTATGCTGAGAAACAAAAAGCTGTGTTCTTAGTAACACCTCCGCATTTGATTTTTATTAATAAATATGTTACAATTACATTATAAATCTAGTTGATTGTGAGAACATATTTATGAAAATAGATAGTACAGAAAAATTGATAAATTATTGTAAATCTTATTACGGTGATAAATATGATTATAGTTATGTTGATTATGTTAAATCAAATATTAAAGTTAAATTAATTTGTTGTGAACATGGTGAGTTTTTTAAACGTCCTAACCATTTAATTAGAGGTAGCGGTTGTCCTAAATGTGGTAGAAATCGTACTAAAAATAAATTATCTGATGTTTTAAAGAAAGCTCGTTTTGTTCATGGTGACAAATATGATTATTCAAAAGTTATTTATAAAAATATGGAATCTAAAGTTATTATAGTTTGTCCTATTCATGGTGATTTTCATCAGAACTTACATTCACATATTAGTTCCAAAAACGGTTGTCCTGAATGTCAAAATGATATGAAACGTAAACGATTTTTGGAAAATAATCCAATGAGAGATAAACGTTGTGTTGATAAGATGAAACAAACGAATATGTCTAGATATGGTTCTTATGTTTGGTCAAAGTCTGATGAAGGTCGTAAAAAACTTAGTGTTATAATATCATCTGATGATGTGCAGAAGAAAATAAGTTCTACTAATTTAATGAAATATGGTTCTAAAACTTGGTCTGAATCAGATGTTGGTAGAGCAAGACTAAAAGAAATCATGTCATCTGAACATATGAAAACTAAGGTTGTGAATGGTTATCTTTCAACTTATGGCGTTAGTCATTATATGAAATTAGATATAGCTAAAAATAAAGCTAGATTGAATATAAATAGACCAGAGCATCGTCAAAAGTTAGTAGAGGGTATGATTTGTAAATATGGTTTTAAATCGAGTTTTGAAGTTCCTGAAATTAAAGATAAAATTTCTAAATCTATTTATGATAAATATGGTGTTTATTTAGCAGGTCAAAGTGAAATTATACATCATAAAGTTTTAGAAACAAAAAGGAAAAATAATAGTTTTTCTACATCAAAACCTGAAGAAATGATGTATGAATTATTGTGTGATAAATTTGGTTCTAATGATGTTGAACGTCAATATAAATCAGAAAGATATCCTTTTAATTGTGATTTTTATATTAAGTCTTGTGATTTATATATAGAATTAAATGCTTCTTGGACTCATGGTGGTCATTGGTTTGATTCTGAATCGTTGGATGATAATCTAAAATTAAATCAATGGTTATCTAAAAACAGTGATTATTATAATGATGCTATTTTAACTTGGACAAAACGAGATTTAATTAAAAGAGAAACAGCTTTTAAAAATAACTTGAATTATTTAGTATTTTGGGATTGTGATTTAACTGATTTCAACGATTGGTTATTATCTATTTAAAACAAAAGTCGTCTATAATGAAATCACAAAGTATATTATAGATTATTAGTGAGAAATTAAGCGGGAAAGAGGGTGATTCCTTAATCCGAACCGAAGGCTATACTTTAAAAGGTTAGTCAGGGGCAACGCGTAGATGGTGAACCTTGTTTTGAAATAAACAAGAATATAATCTATCCAAGAGTTCTCACCGTCGTGTGATACTTGTTAGGTACAAGTGGCGAAAAGGTACGCTGAACTAAGTTGTAATGGCTTAGAAATAGAGATAAAAAGCTCTATGATAACAAATTTGGGGTTATGCGAAGTTAATTTTGATTCTCATTAAGCAGTTAGCTGACTTAAATTTAGGTCAATCTTATTTGACTAAATCAAACCAAGCTCCTCTCTATAAAACAAGATATATGTTAGATGAACTTGGAAATTTACAATCGGAAGGGCATGGTATTCAAGGTCTTCAAACATATCTATCAATTGGTTTGTCAGCAGGGCAGCAATTTACACTGATACTTCAGACACTCCAACAGCTTCGCGATGTTTATGGCGATTCTGTAGATAAAATTGTACAGGGTAATGCGTCAAACATCGTCTTTTTGAAGTCAACAGACGATGATATGTTGAAAACCCTTGAAACTATGTCAGGTGTTACCCATAAGGTTAGAGCTGATAGTAAAACAGTTACATCAGATATGAGTAACATCACAGAATTAAATCGTAATGAAGGTAAGATGTCTTACAATATTGCGACCAAAGAAGAACCTGTTATATCATTCAATGATATGGCGTTCATTCCTGACCGTAACTCTATGGTCTTTAGAGCTGGTGATTCGCCAATTTGGAATCGTCAAGAAATGGTTTTACCGATGTCATGGCGATTGTTCTCAAATACAATTGTGAATCCAGGTCATAATTATTCATTACAAACAATACCTACATTGTCAACAGCGATGGACTTCGATGTTCGTAAGAATCAGCCTGACTTTAATCATTGGTTCAATAAACGTTTGTCTCAAATGACATTCGTTGATGAAGCCATTGAGAAATATAAATCTTTACATGGTTATTCTGACCGTGATATTGAGTTGTTAGACCCTGATATTTACGCTGATGATATTATGCGTATTGTTAATAGCTTGATGAATCCTGAATTGATGGATGATGATGATGAGTATGATTATGAAGATAGTGGTGAACCAATGGTTGACCCATTCTCACAAGGTATGGAGTTATTGGAACAAGCTGAAGATAACGATGAAGTTATTAAAGCTAAAAATGAAGCTGAATCACAACAAGCTCATTATGAAGAAAAGATTTATGGTCGTGGAAAAGTTTCACGTTCAGCATTTGTAACAGTTAGTGGACAGGTTCGTCATGAATTTGATGAATTCTTTAAACGAATTTTCCGTGATGATTGGCAAAAATTTGCTGATGATACTGAACATTTTAAAATTGTTGGTGGTCGAGATGCAGGTTTTGCTGCACACGGTGACTTGTTAAGTGCTGATGGAACTAAGACTTACTTTAAGTTTAATAAATCTGAAGCTCGTGAAGATAGTGAAGATTATGCTAAATTGAGTAAGCAATCAATTGATGCTGATACTAATGTTTATGCTGATAGTCAAGATGATATTCAAGATATGTATGATAAAACAATTAACTTTGTTGTTACTGATGATTTTTATCGTTACTTAATATCATTATCAGCTAATGAATTTAGTAAATTAGCAGGGGGATTAATTAATGACGCTCTTTATAACGAAGTTGTAAATGGAGCTGATTATAAATAATAAAGAAGAAGGTTTATGACCTTCTTTTTTGTTTTAAAAATAATCTTAATATGTTCTTGACATATCATCCCAATTATGATATAGTTAGCTGAAAACTAAAAGGATGACAAAAATCACTGGCGAGTGGTAAGGTGTTAGGCGTAGCACGTTTCATCAATAATTAATACCTTTCTATTTTTAGGTGTTTTTTGTCCTGACTTTTTGTTGGGACTATTTTTTTATTTTTTAGAAAGGACTTAATGGTTATGGATTCTCAAGGAACTCGCAATTTTTTTGCTGAATATGTTATTGCTCAAGCATTAGAAGTTGCAAATGAAAAAAAAGGACCGATTAAGTATTCAACAGGTCGTTTAATTAGAAATGATATTATGAGAACAATGGGTTCTTATAATTTCCAAATGAAAGATTTGTTACCTGTCATTCAAGATAAGTTATCTGAAAGATTAGACGGGTTTACAATTCCTAATTTGTCAGGATTTTATAATGAGAAAGTCAAAGTTTTTCAAGATTATATTGTTTCTAATATGTTGCCAATTCCTATTTATGATGGTAGGTTTGCTCGAAATGAAATTGTTAAGCTCAATGCACCTCAACAATTATTTGTAAAAGTTGATGATGTCGAAGATATTGCTGATGGAAAACCATCTAATTTGCGTAATGCTGATGTTATGCAACAAATTGATGTGTTTATTCCTAGAGAATATGGTGAGCCATTAGAGGTTGGTAAGTTAGCAACGTTATCAGATATATCTGGTGTTAGTCAATTATCAAAATATATGAGTCAAGACGAATATAAATCTGTCAAAGATTGGGTTAATATTATTGGTGAGAATGATTCTAATCAATATATGACCCAAAAAGCTGTTGATAGAGCTGTTGCAATCTTAGAATATCTTAATGACCAAGGTACACCTTATGTTATTGAACGTGATTTAAATCCAGGTCAAATTAGAGCGAGATTAACAGGTACTAATTTACAAGTACGTCTAACCGATTCTAGAGAAAACGAACATTACGTGGGTCGTGTTACAGACCGTGGTGCTGCAATATATTACACAACTGATTATCAATCAGCGCCAAAGGGTCCTATGGACGAATACAAAGATATTACAAATACTGAAGCTATTCGTTTGTTAAGATATGCGCAAGGTTATGCTATTGCTGACTTTTCAAGTGAAGCAGGAGATAAAGCACCAGTTGGTGTCCCAAGACAATACACTGTAAGAGGTCGTAAACGTAATGCTGTTTACTATACAGACAGAGGTGAATATTCAGCTGTTGTTAAGGACTATGAAAAAGATGGTGTTAATACAAATGGTGCAAAAGTCTTCTTGCATATTTCAAAATCAGGTCATCATTCACAGAATAGATATTTTGCTGATGTAACTGATGCTCAAAGTTTCTTAAAAACGTCTGTTGATAATGCAAGACTTAATTATGCTAATCGTTTTGAATTAGACCGTTTGATTTCTGATTTTAAAGATAACATTGATAATCCAGAATTTGTACCTAATTTTTCAGCAGATGCAGATGTTGCTCAATTACAAGAAAAATATTGGGAATTTTTATCTGGAAATCAACCTTATTTAGTAAATCCATGGATTGATGAAGAACGTTATTTAGAAGAAAAAGCTGAATTAGAAGCTGCTGGTCTACCTGATTTGATGGCGGGTGAATCATTTAAATATGATGAAGAATCTGACGTAGAAGCTATGGTTCGTGAGCATTTTGAAAATGTATTAGACACTGTGATTGGTCAATATGAACCTAAATTATTGCCATATTATACTGAAGACGGAGTTTTAGATAATCGTCATCTAAGATTTGACCCTGTTAACGTTGGTAAATATATGACTAGTGAATATGGTCCAGTTCGTAACAACAGAGATATTATTCAAGCTTTGAGATTAGCTGATATCAATCCTGATGAATTACAAGGTTCAGCGTTTTATAATAAAGTTATCAAAGATAATTTAATTAAATTTGATGAACAAAATGCTCGTGATATGAGTACATTAGATTCATCATTTATGCGTGATACATATGTTACAATATATAATACGTTGAAACGTAATGGTGTTACACCATCTAGAATTTTAATTGATGCTAATGGTGTTGTTCGTTATACTGGTCAAGTAGCTCACTCAAAAACACTAACTAAAGGTGTGTCTAAACCAATTATGGGTGAAATTGGTCAGATTTTTGAACCACAAGCTGACGGTTCTATTGTTACTAAATATGCTGGTGGCGACAACCATATTGTTGTTCCAGGATATGAAGCAACTATTGTTCCTCAAAAAGAAGGTGAAGACCTATCTTATATTGAAAGAACACGACTTAAAGGTTATTCTGAATTGATGAAAGAAGCAATTCAGTATCAAATTCGTACTGATTTGTTAGATGTTAATTATCAAGGTTTAACTGGTATTGAACCACAAGCTGGGGTTCCAACTGCGTTGAATAGTGTTTATCGTCGTTTATATGATGAAAGACATGATTTGGATTATCATGAAAAAGAATTAGCTGTTGGACTTGATGAAGATTTGTTGCAAAAACGTACTAAAACTGAATCTCAGCGTGTTAAATATTCAAATAAATATGGTGAAGGCTCTACAATCAATGCTGATTTCCAAGCAAGACAAGGTTTGGGTCAGGATATTCGAAATGATAACTTTACTAATGTTTATGAATTAACTGGTAATGAAAACCTTGGTGTTATGAAAACTGAATTGTCTGATGGTTATTATGACCCAATTGCAACTTCAGGTGGTACAAATCAAGGATTAACAAGATATCTTGTTGATAGTGCAAAAGTTGATTCTAAAACAGGTAGAATTATTAAAGGTGAATCTGGTGATAGAACATCTCTTATGAAACATGAGTTCATGAAGAATCAAGAGTATAATCCTTTTGACCGTCAACAAATGACATTCTCTAATTTAATGACAGCAAGTGGTGTCAATGTTGCTCGTGCAGCTCAGATTGATTTGAATGGTTTCACTTTTGAAGACGGTGTGCCAATGTCTAAAGAATATGCTGAGAAACATGGTGTTTATTCAACGGATGGACAAATTCGTAAACTATTAATTGGTGATAAAGTTTCTGATGGTAATGGTAACAAAGGTGTTACACCTGTTATTATTGATAGAAACATGAGTGATGAAGAATTTAATGAATTGTCACCATTAATGCAAAATGTAGTGAAAACATTTAAAAACAATCCAGATTTAGACATTGTTATGGCTAAATATTCAGCAGTATCTCGTTTCAATGGTGGTACAGCGAGGGATATGGTTGAAAGTAAAAATAAATCGGCATTTGTTGATTTACAAGGTAATGTCCATGAAAACTGTATTAGTGAGTTACCTATAATTGTTACTCACATGACTGTTGACGCAAAAACAAATATTTATGATAATGATGCTTTAGCTGAAGGTCGTGGACGTAAGGCAAATCCTCAATTAGCTTGGGCGTTGAACGCAATGGAAGCTGATGGTATTATGGCTGAGTTTTATGGTAATAATAATAAAGCTGTTTATAATTATCGTGAGTATTTAATTACAGTCGGTCTTGACATGGATGAAATTGGTACATTAAGAGAAAATTATGCACCTCATGAAGGGGAAGTTCGTAATTTACTTAGAATTCCAGATTTGTTTTACAAAGAAAATGGAACTTTAAATACTGGTGAGATGAGAGCTGAATTTGGTAAAATGCTTGACCAACAAGGTGGTTTCTTGACTGTACCATTTGATATGACTTTCCCTAATGGAAAACCAATGCCTAAAACTGAAGATGGTTTGACAATGGTTCCAATACTTAGTTCATATTTGCGTAGTGGGCAAGAGTTTGCTGATGGTACAACTTCAAATCATGATTATACTAATAACTATTTAAGTTTGTATATGAAATGTGTACAGTATTTAGAAGCTCAAGAGAAACTAGCTGACCCTAATTTGGATGCTAAGAAACGTTCAGTTTATGAAAGCAGAATTGAACAAATTCCATCTAAAGCTCAAGATGATTATAATCGTGTTGCAAATGATGTTATTAAACGTCAATTTGAAGGTAAACATAATTACGTTCGTGATGGAATAATGGCTAATAAATTACCTCATTCAGCTACAGCTGTTTGGACAGCTAATCCTGAATTGAATTTGGATGAAATTGCAATATCACCTGCTATTGCTGAAAACTTAGGTGTAACCGATGGTAATTACATTGCTGTTTGGCGTGACCCTGTGTTAGCAGATGGTGGTGTTCGTGGTCTTAAAGTTGTTATCAAAGAAGATTTAGTTGGATGTGCTATTAATCCGACAACTGCTCAATCGTTTGAAGGTGACTTCGATGGTGACTCAGTAGCCTTGGTTGCTTGTAAATCAAAACAAGCAATTCAAGATTTGAAGACTAAGTTGTCTCAAGAAGCAAATGTTTTAGACCAAGCTAATTTTGTTGAAATTGATGGTAAGCGAGTGCATCCTATTAACTTTAACTTTGGATTGGAATTGAAAGTTTATGCTAGTGAACATCCTGAGTTCACAGAACATATAAACGATATTACACTTGTGTTGAACGATACTTTAGATAGATATAAATCTGGTGAAATTGACCGTAAAGAAATGCTTAATGTAAATAGACAAGGTGTTCGTGAATTGTCAAATCATGTTCGTGAAGCGTTTACGGAATCGAATGGTAGACCGTTGGTTTATACTGATATGCAATCTCATTTACAATCAGTTGTTGATGAAGTTGTTTTAACAGGTGCTAAAGGTTCATTATCTAAAGTTGAAGACTATATGAAATATTTGGGTGTTGAAGGTTCAATTTCTGAAGATGGTAAGGTTAATGTTGTGAAAGTTCATGATAAATCGCTTGCAACATCAGTAGACCATGAAAACACTCAATATGCCAAAGAGGTTCAAGCATATGGTACAGGTATTGCAGGTAAGTATTCACAACGTGGTATAGCTGCTGTTCGTAACTATGCTGCTAAAGAAGTTTTAGATTTGACTCATCCTGTGTCACAATCCGTCTTGCAAGCTAAACATGACCCTATTGATGCTCGTCATAAATATGAAGCGTTGATGACAACTGCTAGAAGTATTTGGCGTGGTCAATCAGTTGAAAAGACTGTTAATTATGACGGTGAATCTGTTTGGGTTAAATCTGAAAGTAGAGACCAAATGCGAGCTGAAGACTGGGTTGATAAATTCTGTGAATTTTATGAAGACAAAGATGGTCTTAATATTCCAGTTAATAGAGAGCAAGTTGAACGATTATCTAAGGTATTATCTGATGAAGATGGTTATATTATGAATATTGAAACTGTTGGTTTTGATATGTTAGCAGCTCCATTAGATAAATTGAGTTATTTACCAAGTGGTAAATCTGGATATGATATGGTTCAGGATTTGGCTAAAGATGGTGCTAAATTATTTGATGGTAAGTTTACTTCTCAATTCGCACCGTCAAGCATTCAACGTAACTTAAACGCTCTTGAAAAAGGTGATAATGTTAAAGCTTTAGTTAAACAAGACGTGATTGTTAAATCTGTTGCACCTAAAGTAGAAGCACAAGTTGAAGTTGATAGTAAACCATCAATTCCTGATTTTGTTGGTGATAATGGTAAAGCCTCTAGAGAATCTCTAATTGAACAATTGTTAAACCAAGAATTGGAAAAATCTATTGATGATGGTCTAAGTTTATAATATAGATGTGGACCAGTAATAGTTGCATTACTGGTCTATATTTTGTTATAATGTTTTTGAAAAGTTGATTATTTAAGAATGAGGTTATAATTATGGTTGAAATAGATTTTAACAGACTTATTAATTCAGCTAAAAATGAACTTGATTATGTTAAAACAGCATTTATGTCTGATGAAAAAGCTAATGAACATTATCAAAAGATTCGTGAGGACGCTGAATTGAAGTTTTATAATGAGGGTAGTAGATATAATAGTAATCGTCAGTTGTATATGGCTAAAATGATATCTACACCATTGATAAAAAATAATTTAATGAAATTTTTGCAAGACACATCTGAAATGGGAAATGGTTATCAACCAGATGTCAATACGTCTTTGTTATTTATTCCTGAATATAATGACCACATTAGTGTTTATTATAAAGGTTATCAGTTATTTGATTTTGAAATGAAGGATGTCGATGGTAATACTCATGAACCATCAGGTATTAAATCAATGTCAATTGTTAATCAGGAAGCTAAAGATATTTTAGCGCGTATTCCTAATGAAGAATGGAATGCTGTAATTGATAAGGTTATTCCTGAAATTATTAATGATTCGACGTTAGATTTGCAAGATGTAATGATGAGTAAAACGGATACTCCATATTTGCAGAAGTTTTATTTATATTTAGAATCGAAATCAGGTTCTAAATCAGTTGATGATGCATTTGGTTATGAAGATAAACCGTCATCTTACGATAACGTCAATAGTGTTAGTGATGAGGACTTACAAAGAATGTACGATGCTATGTTAGGTGCTGAAGCGGTTAGGTCTGATGCTATTGACCATGAATTTGGGGGTTAATATTATGAGTGCTAAGAAAAAACTTGAAAAACAATTGAAACATCGAAGACGTCAAACTAATGATTTAGCTGAGTTTAGTGAGATTGGAAATGTTACTGATGATAAATTAAGACGTGAAATTGGTTCCTTGGTTGATGATTTAAAATTGGTTGATAATAACTATCTTAAATTTGTTAAAAAACATTCTAAGTTCGGTAAAGACGGTGTTGAGGGCGAATATAATAAGCAAATGCTTGATAAAGCTCGTGCTGAACGTGTGAAAGCTCAGATTGAAAGATATCAACAAACTATGGCTCGTGGTGTTAATGGTATGGCTATTGCTAAAATAGTGGGTCACGTAGCTATCAATGCGGTTTTTAACAAACAGTTCAGAGACGATTTTAAACAGTTATTCCGTAAACCAATTGAAAGAACTGCTCAGAATTTAGCTAAATCTAAAGGTCAAAACGTTGTTTTGGGTGGATTATCTAACGGTACACATATTCCATTTGATGCTCGTTCAGCAGCATTGACTGAATTAGCTCAGACATTGAAGTTTAATGAGGATATGCGAAATACTAAAGACCCTGCAAAGCGTGAATGGTTGATTAAGTCATATACAGAATCATTAGGTTCTTTGTATGAGTGGGCTGGTGAAGACGGTGTTAGTGGTGATTCGATTAGACGTATGAGAAACGTCCTTATAGATGCTGATTTACGTTCTGACCATCCTAAATTCAAACATTTATATGAAAATCTCCATAATGTTGAACGTGATTGCCAACGTGTTGATTTCTTTGAGCATATGGATGTCGGAGTGTTTGTCTGGGAAGGTGATTTTAAAGATTCAAAAACTGGTGATTCTTTTGAGATGATTGTTAATGCGCCTGAATATGGCGAACCGATAGATAAAATCATTGATGTTGATTTAGAATATGGTGTTGAATCTTATATTGATGAAAAAGCGGTTGTTGATGATGCTGTTGAAATATCTAAAGCTGAAAACGAAGCTGATTTTGAGAAACGTTTGAATCCTAACTATAATATTTTGAATTGGTCTGATGAAAAAGACCTAGATGTTCCTGAACAAATTGATTTTTCTAGAAATCCAGACGAAACCAAATTTAAATCTGAACGTAGTTTAGAAATTGGTTCATGGGATAGTGTATCTAAGGAAATTGCTATGCGTCGAATTCCAGAAGAAATTGCTGATGATTTAGTAATACAACGATTTTCACCTATTGTTTCTAAAGCAAGATGGGAAGATGTTGTGAAAGAACTTACAAATCAGGCTGAAAAATCTAATGTACACTTGAACGGTAAATATATTTATAATGGTAATGGATATACGTCTAACGAACATTTGCAACGTCAAGCTGAATATGAATTGGTTGATATGGCATTCGATAAACATTTGAGTAAGCGTCTAGCTATTACTGATGAAATGGTAACTCAAAAGAAAGACGGTTATAATGTATTGGATTTAGATTTAAATTCAATGGATGTCAATGTTAACTTCATAACACGAGAACGTGTTAGACGTCAAGAACGTGAAATAATTTTTGATGAAACTAAAGAAGCTTTATCAAAGTTTGTTGCTAAAACACCTACATTAACTGATGATGAACTTTTAGAAAAACTAGAGTTAGCTCAAGCAGAAGCTGGAGTTGGAGCGTCATTAGTTAAAGATATGGAAGATTTACAGATTGGAAACTAAGATATGGGATTACATGAAGATATTTTTAATATGACACGACCTTCCCGTAGGGTATCTGGTTTTGATGCGAATGGGAATTGGGTCGAAACGTTAGTTGATAATGGTGATTCTTATGATGAATATTTGAAACGTAGTGGTTATAAAGCGTCACCATCTGTTTCCTCAACTTTAGTATCAGGATTGATTGGTGGGATAGCTGGTTATCAGCTGTCCAAAAAAAGTAAAGAAAAGAAGAAGCAGGCTGAAGATGAACTAAATGCTCAACGTCAGAAATTGATTCTTGAAGCTCAACGAAAGAGATTGGAATCAGATGCTGAATTGATAAAAAAACGTGCTAAAGAACAAGTGAGAGGTAGTATTTTGAGACATTATGATTATCATGAAATGATGACGCATTACTTTTTAGGAATCGATTCTAATGACAGACCGTTTGATTTAGATAAATATGGAATTCCTTATTATTTAGATACTGATACATTATCTTATTTGTATTACACACATGAAGATATGGATGATAAAGCATTGTCTTATAGTGATGCTAAACGTAAACGTTTAGGTTTGAAATCAGTTATGGAAATTCCAAAATCAGCATGGGTTTACGGTGAGACTATTGATAATAGTCCTGGGAATATGCATAATATTTTAGAAGAAGAATCTAAAATTCGTGAAAGTTTAGAACAATATAAAGCTGTTGTTGAAATGAATTCTAAATTGAATAATATTGATTTTGGTAGTGCATCGAAAAAAGATAAAGATTTTGATGAACCATCCTTATAAATTATAAAAAAAGAAAAGGTTTTAATCTTTTCTTTTTATTGTTATATGATTGTAACATTGATGTGTTATACTAACAATGCTTTCGAAATGAATTGTATTAAAAAGGAGTAATTATTTATGTTAAATTCTAAATCAAGAATTGTTTTATCTAGTTTATCAACTTTGGGGTTAATCGGAGCTGGTGTAGCGGCTCATCATGTGGATGCTGATTTATTTAATGGTTCATCTGATGTTAAAACACCTACTGTAAAAGCTGAAGCTAAACAAATCAGTGATTCTAAAAAATCTGAAGTGAAATCTGCAACGACTTATAGTGCGCCAGCAGCAACTATTGGTTCCACTATTGGTTCAGAAGTTGCATCTATTTTTGAAAATGAAATAGATAATGTATCTGATAATGATGATAAGGTGGAACAAGATGTTGAACCCGTTGTGGAATCTGAATCTGTTGAATCAACTGATGCTAGTACATCTGAACAAAATGTTGCAACTGAAATTGATAATATAGTTGATAATAATGAAACAAATAATGTGCCAGATGTTGCACCAATAACAGAACCAGTAGTTGAACAAGTTTCTGATACACACACAGATTCAAATCAATCTGAAAATCATTCTGAACATACTGAACCAGTTTCTCAAGAACCAATCTTTGAAACAACTGAAGTTGTAAAACAATCACAACCAGTTTATGAAACATCAAATGCTACCACTGTTGAAACAACTGAGGTAGCTGAGACTACAACTGTAACTGAAGCAACATTTGAATCACCTGTTGTGGAAACACCAAAAACATCTGAAACGATTGTTGAAGCACCTGTTGTTCACGAAGAAACAAAACCTTCTGTTGTATCTGTATCTTATGACCAATCAAATACATATCCTGTGGGGCAATGTACTTGGGGTGTTAAATCAGTAGCGCCTTGGGTTGGAAATTATTGGGGTAATGCTAACCAATGGGGTGAGAGTGCTCGTAGAGCAGGTTTCAGAACTGGTTATACACCACAGGTTGGCTCTGTAATTGTTTTCCCTAATTCTATTTATGAGGGTGTAAATTACGGTCACGTTGGATATGTGACTGCTGTAAATGCAGATGGAACAATTGAAATGGTTGAATCAAACTATAGAGGTAATATGTATGTGAGCAATTATCGTGGAGCATTCACTCCTAGCTCTGATGTGTATTATATCTATCCAAATAATTAATTGATGCTAGAATCAATTTTAAGGTATCTGACGGCTCTCCTGAGCCGTTTTTATTTGGTTCGGGTATAATTGTTCCATATCGGTGCAAAATGGCACAGAGAGCGTTTTAGAGCGTTTTGCGAAGATGTTTATTTCTCTTGAATTATGTGATACTTTATGTTATACTTAATGTATTACAATTGATGAGGTGTTTATATGCGTAAACGTGGATTTGAAATTGTATCTAAGTTTAAAAACGAAGATATTAATTTACCAGTTAGAAAAACTAATGCGTCAGCAGGCTATGATTTTGAAGCGGCTGAAAGCCTTATTGTTCCGTCAATATGGAAAGTTTTAGCTGAGAAAGTGTTTATTGGTGAAGCAACTGGATTAAAAGCTACTTTAATTCAAACTGGAATTAAATCTTATATGCTTGATGATGAGTATTTGCAATTAAGTATTCGTTCTGGAACGGCTTTGAAAACAGGTTTAATTTTGGCTAATGGTGTTGGTATTGTTGATAGTGATTATTATAATAATCCAGATAATGAGGGTCACATCATGTTTCCAGTTCATAATTTAGGTTTTAAAGATAAGTTGATTAAAAAAGGTGAAAGAATTGGACAAGGGTTGTTTTTAAACTATTTAAAAGCTGATGACGATATGAGTGACGGTGTTCGAACTGGTGGATTTGGTTCGACTGATAAAGAAAAATAGATTGGAGTGTTTATGAAAGATTTTTTTTATGATAAAGCTGGAGCTAAAATTTATCCAAATAATCCTGAGAAACATGAAGAATTAAGTGTTTCTAAATTGTTCCCACACGTTATTGAAGTTTATGGTTTTGGAATTTGTCCAACAAAAGATGTATTGATTACAATTGATAAACATGGTGAAAAAGAAGCTGTTAGACTTCCAAAATCAGATGGTATATTTATTTGGGCTAGGTCAATGTTTGATTTGATTAAACAAGATGAAACAGTTCAAGAGTTTCCTTGTAAATTAAAAGTTGAATTTAATTCTGATTTAGATGATTATATAGCAATTTTGTTGCCGAATGATTAAAAAAATAGGACTTATGTCCTATTTTTTATATTCTTTTAATCTGATTAGAATTCCATTTAATTCAGAGTCTGATGGTTGGATTAGAATCCGTTCTTTTAATTCATTGTCTATTTTGTCCCAATATATAATTGCTGGATAGGAATCAACTTGGTTTATTAACTCAGATTTATTTTTATTCTCAATAGATGTTGGAATCCATTTTACATTTTCAGATGGTAATAAATCGTTGTTTTTATTTGCAAACAACCACAATTGTTGACAATTTGGACATCCAAATTTATATACGATAAAAATGGTGTGTTCTTTATCAGAATCGGATATTGATGTTAAATCTTCTACTTTTGATATTTGGTCTGGTTTTGGTGCTAATTTTGATGATTGTAACATATCTATTGGATTGTTAAACATCGAAGTTGCACCTTGTTGATTGAAGTACCAATAATTTGAACCAATAAACATTAATGTTAATAATGATAAACTAATTAAATATTTGTATTTTTTTAATAGTATTACTATTACAGAACTTATTATTAAAAGTGTGATAATAAATAATGACATGTGTGGGTTAATCATTAGATTCACCTTTTTCTGAATGGTCTGAATGGTCATTATTTGCTATTAATTGGTCTGTAAATTCATTAATTAGTTCTTTTACATATTTATCAGGCATGTAAGCGCCTGGTGTGTTTTCATCAATATGTGATAAATTTGGGTCATTTTGTCTTAGGATTTCTTTAGCTTCATTTGACAAAACAATGATGTTTTGAGTTGGATATAAATCATTACCATTAGCTTTAGAAATTGGTGGTTGTTGTGGAAATGTTTCATGTTCCACCACACCCATTATGAGAAATCCTTTATCGATTTGTTTTTTACATTTTTCACAAGGTTGATATCCTACAAATAAGCGTTGAGTGTTTTCGTTTACAACACTATCGAAATCGTGGTCGAATGGTAAATCGCAATAATAACAGGTTGGTAATCTTAGGTTTGATTTTTTTTCTGACATTTTATTAACTCCTTAGTCTTAATAAATTAATTATATCATAAAATGGTTGAAAATTCAACGTTTATTTGATTAAAAAAAAGAACAGTCATAATGACTGCTCTTTTTGTGATACATAAATGTAGGAGAGAGGTAAACATGTTCATGTATCTCTCATTCTGGAATAATATCTATTGATTAGATATGGGGGAAGTAGGACTCGAACCTACGAACCTTACGGGGTGGATTTACAGTCCACTGCAATTGCCACTATGCGATTCCCCCTTGTGATGGTGTCTATTATATCATTACTAGTAATATAAGTCAACACCAATTTAATCGATATTGTGAAACAATATTTTATAAATGTTTATTAATATATTGTCTAATTTTATAATATGTGGTACAATAAGTGTATAACAAACACAAACATAAGGGATGGTTTAAAAATGAATAAATTTAAAGATTTATTGTATATAGTTTTATCATTTATAGTTGTTGTTTTGATGGTGTTTATGACACTATTTTATTTATCAAAAAGACAACATAATGTAGTTTCTAATTCTGTTGATACAACAACAACTGTTGTGAGTAATGCAACATCACAACTTCAAACGACAATTGAATCAACGTCGGTGACACAAGCTCCAACAACAAATGAATCAACTTCAACAACATCTACTGATAGTAGTGTAACTACAACAACGACTGAGCAATCTGTGAGCCATGTTTCACATGGTGATAATTTTAGATTTTTATATACAGCCGCTGGTGGAGATACACTGCAAACAATTTATGAATTGACAGGTGTTGATGTTGAAACATTAGCAAAAGCTAATGATTTAGACGTGAATATTGTCTTGGTTAAAGGTCAGCGTGTATATGTTCCTTAAAAGAGTTCTAATTTGGACTCTTTTTTTTATTCGTCAAATGTGTTGTCTAATAATTTATTTACAATATCTTCAAGATAAGTCACATAATTTAGAGAAAATAATTTGATGTTGAATACGTTTTCTAATGTAATGATGATGTTTGATAAAAACAACTCGCACGCTTGTTTATCTTGGTCTGATATTGGTGATGTGTTACCTGAATTTTTGTTATCAAGGTTTAAATTATTCTGTTCAAATCTTTTGATTAACGTTCTTTCTAAGTAATCATAATGTGCTTTTGTGAATTTGGAAATGAAGGTTCCATTTTTTGGTGCAAAAAATAATCCTTTTGTCCACCAATCTTTATTCTTATAATGAATATCTAATCTTGAGATTAAACCTTTTGACGATGAATTTTGACCAATATAGTATTTATTATGATTGTACAAAATGTAGATTCCATTTTCTGAAACTTCAGAGCAGGACCTAAGTTCATCATAATTCTTTTTGTCAAACATTACAATATGAAAACTTGGTGTTGTTAAAATATTTGTTTTTGATTGAGATATATTCTGATTTAGGTATATTCTATTAGTCATTATTTCTTCCAATCTTTTATTATAAAAAAATAGGAACCAAATGGTTCCTATTTGATTTTTAACGATAGTCAGTGTGATTTTTACTACTGAAATACCATTTAGATAAGCAGTAGGAAATCACAAAGATAACTACGTTGGAGAAACGAATGTTTTTCATTTGTTTTTCCTACCTTTCTTTTTTATTAGTTTTCTTTGCGCTTTGAAGATGAAGCTAATCCAAATCCAAAGACTACACCTAATAGACCGAACAACCCTAGAGTTGAGCTAGCTTCACCAGTGTGTGGTAAAACTTTTTGGTCTACTTTAGTAGTAGATACTGGTGTTTCAGTTGAAAATTCTTGTTTGTAATTAACGTTAGTTGGTTTTGTTTCGTGAACAATAACTTTTCCGTCAATAATTTCAACATCTTTACCAGATTCGATAGCATTTTTAAGTGCTTCGACGTCGATTTCTGGAAGTTCATCAGCAACTGGTGCATTGTTAGGAACAGCAACAATTGTGCCGTCAGAGAGTGTTTTAACAGTGCTACCTTTTGCATCTTCTTTAGCAAGTTCTTCGATGTTCAATTCTGGAAGTTCTTCAGCAGTTGGTGCTGTATTAGGGATTGCAATGATGGTTCCGTCAGGCAATGTTGCAATGACGTTATCTTTTGCTTTTTCTTCCAAATCTTGAAGTTTGTCAAACTTATCTTGAATGTCATCAAGTTTAGCTTGTTCTACATCAAGAGTTGCTTGAATTGCATTAACTTGTGCTTTTGCAATTTCAGCTTTATTTTGAGCATCTTCAAGAACATCTTGTTTTTCAGCTAATGTAGTTTTAGCTTTAGCCAATTTAATTGGTGCTTCAACGTAACCTTTTAGTTCTTCAGCAAGAGCCTTAGCTTCTTCAACCAAACGGTGTTTTTCTTCAACAAGTTTAGTTTTGATAGCTTTAAGTTCTTCAAGTTTCTTTTCTTGAGCTACAAGTTCAAGTTTAGCATTGCTGTCATTTCGAACTTTTAGTTCTTGAAGACTTTTAGCTGATTCAAGAGCTAATTTAGCTTCATCAAGAGCTTGTTTCTTAGAAGCAAGGTCAGCTGAGAAGTTATCAACTGCTTTTTGAGCTTCAGCTTGACGTTTTTGTGCACTTTCAAGAGCAAGTTTTGCAAGACGCAAGTTGTTTTCAGCAACTTGTGTTTGAATTGGTGTAGCAGTAGCGTCAGCCAATGTCTTTTCAGCTGAAGTCTTAAGTTCTAGAGCACTTGCATAGTCAGCAGATGCTTGTTTAAGAGCGTCATTTGCTTTTTCTGAAGCGGTTTGAGCTGTAGCTTTTTCAGCTTTAGCAACATCATAAGCTTTTTGAATAGCTTCAGCATCTTTTGGATTTACAAGGTCTGTACCTTTATCACTGAAAGCAATTACTAACCAGTAGTAACCATTGATGTTTGCAATATCAAGACCAACTTTTGCTCTTGATGCAAAGTCAAGGTTAGCTTTCAAGTGTCCCCATTTTGATGGGGCATCACCGAATGATGTATGAAGTAGAGAGTCAACAACAGCTTTCTTCAAGTCATACATTGATGTGAAGTATTCTTTTGGACCTAAGCCTGCAAGGTTTTCAACACCTAGACCAATGTGACCGTGAGTTACTGGACTTTGACCACGTTCTGTGTATTCTTTAGCTCTTTCAGTAGCAAGTGCAATAGCTTCTTTTGTTGTACCTGTATTTTCTTTTGATACAACTGAATATTTTCCGTTACCTTTTAATTGTTCACGGATTTCCTTCAATCCTTGGATGTACAAATGAGAAATTTCTTCTTTTTGTGCATCTGTCAAGTTATCAAGGTTAACAGGTTCATTTTTAGAGCTTTCTGAGATTAAAGATTCTGATTTTGAATTTTCCCAGATGGTAGCACCAGTGCTAGTCATTAATTCATCGCTACCTGAAGCAATAGCTTTCTTGAATTGAGTCAAATCTGGAATTTTGACAATATCAATGCTATTTAGAGCTTTAGTAGCTTCATTAAATTTATCTTTAGCTTGAGAAAGTGTTGATGTAGCATCATTAGCTTTTGTGGTAGCTGAAGCAAGGTTTCCTTTAGCTTCATTAACTACAGTTGTTTTAGCATCAACATCTGCTTGAGCGTTGTCAATAGTTTCTTGACGTTTTTGGTCAGCTTTCTTAGCATCAGTCAAAGCTGTGTCTGCAAGAGTAACGTTCTTTTCAGCACCTTTAGTTTCAGCTTTAGCTTCATCAAGTTTGTCTTCAGCTTGAGCAAGTCCAGTTCCTGAAATTGCGTCTTTAGCAGATTGAACTTGAGTTTGTTTAGCAGAAACATCAGCATTAGCATCTTTTAGTTCTTGTTCAGCGCTAGACACTCCAGTTTGAGCTTTGTTTACAGCTTCAGTTTGAGTTGCGATTTTTACATCAGCAGTAGCTGTTTCTTTAGCGTTAGCTTCTTGGTCAGCAAGGTTAGCCTTTTGGTCAGCTTTATTAGCTTCAATGTTTTGAGGCGTAGCTTTAGAAGCAACTTCTTCAGCGTGTTTAACATCTTCAGTAGCTTTATCTACAGCTGTTTGAGCGTTAGACACTTGTTTGTTAGCTTCATGAGCTTTATCTTGTGCGTCAGTAAGTTGTTCTTTAGTTTGTTCAACAACTTGTTTTTGAGCGTCAAGTGCAGGTTTTACGTCTGATGATTTTTCAGCAACAGGCGCTTTTGGTGTTTCAACAACAGTTGTTTCTTTAACATCTGTTTTTGGAACCTCTACTGTATCAGCGTTTGCTTGACCATGGAATGCGAAGGCTGATGCTGCGATAGCAGTACCAACGGTAAGTTTTTGAATTGTTTTGTTTGTATTTGACATATTTTTCTTCTCTCCTCTTGGGTTAGTAATAATACAATTCATTTTTTTAATTTTGTATTACAAAATTTCAACCGACATGACAAGTCATGTCTAATTATTTTTTTACAAATTTTATTTTACCACAAAAGATTTAATATGTGAAGTCTTTGTGGTAAAATAAAACCTCGCAAAGCGAGGTGTTTTTATTTTTAGTTGATATCAAAGACGTTTTTCAAACATGTTTTTATTCTGTTCATAGTTAGTCTTGAAACCCAATCGTCTGTTTTTTCGATGTCTTGAGTTGGTACGCATGTTACTTGTTCACATAAAGCGGTGTTAGTTGCTCCATTTCTTGTGAATTTAACATGACTAGAATAACGATTTTTGTTTTTAGATGTTGTTAAGGGAATGACGTGAAGATGTTGTGATGTTCTTGTAATATCACTATTTGATACAATTACAGCTGGTCTTTTTTTATTAATAATTACTGAGCTTTTTGACTTGTTGAATTTGACAAGTACAATATCTCCTGGTTGATATTTATTTTTACTCATAATAACAACCTCTCTATTGATAGTTTTCTAATAGAGCTTGATAATTGTAATTAAGTTTAGAATATGATTTATCGAGATATACATCGACGATTAATTCTGTCTTTTTAGCTCTTGTTAAAGAAACGTAATCGATTCGTTTTTCTTCTTCAAGATTTGATTTTGACCTTGTGCTGTCAGCATTTCTGTGTAGGTATACAACGTGGTCAAATTCTAATCCTTTTACAGAATGGACTGTTGAAATTAAAATATTTGAATTTTTAATGAGTTCTTCTTTATCAATTTGGTCTTGTTCTTGTTTCAACAAGCTTTGACGAATAACATTTTTACGAACTTCGTAATCAATCATGTTGTCTCTAATTTTGTCCATCATTTCTGAATTAGAAATTAGATTTTTCTTGAATTGATTATGTAGGAACTTAATGTTTTTACCTTCTTCTAATACCCAGTTGTTGATTTGATTGCGACATGCTTTACGCATTGATTCAGCTCTACCTTTATAGATATTATATAGTTTTGAATCAATATCTTTTGCAATCATATCGATAACATCTGATTTTGGTGTTAAAGTGATTTCATTCCAAAATTGACGAATATATGATGAAAACAGAGTGCTTGAGTATGAACGTTTTGGAACTAAATTGGTTACAGTATAATTGCTAAAGTTTTTAGTTGCCCAATTTTCTAATTTTTGAACATCAAGTCCTTTTCTTGCTAAAAGTGTAACCTTTTCATTATTATTAAGTTTTTCTTGTATGTATTGAGGTAATACATAACTAAGATGATTTTCATAATGCTCATCGAATTCTTTTTGAGTTGGAACACTGATTGGTACGATTTGAACAGTTTCTTTAAATTCTTTTTTAGTTTGTTTTTCAAATGTTCCTGATTGTAATTGGATTTGTGCAAATCTATTTACATCGATGTCTGCCAATGTAGTGTTCGCAAAATCAAGAATGTATTGGTTAGAACGATAGTTGATATCAAGTTTAATACATTCGAATACACCTGATGTTTCGATGGCGTTAAGAGCTTGAGATGATGCTCCTCGGAACTCATATAGTGTTTGTGATGCATCACCGACAATGTACAAACTAGCTTTTCTAAGCGCTGCAATTTTCATCAAGTAAATAAATTCAAATACGTTGTTATCTTGAGTCTCATCAACAATGAAATGTGTTGCTGTATCATCACCGTAATCAAATGTTTCAGCTTTTAGATAAGAGATGTATGATTGAATTTGAAGTGTTGTTTGACGTGTTAAATTTAGAATTTTAACAACATCATCAAAGTTATCACGGATGAAGGTTAATAGAGTCATACTATCTTTATCGGTAATCAGTTTACGGAAATCAAGTGCACATGGAATGTGTCCTGCGTAAATCATGATTGTATTTTTTAGTGTTTGAAAATCGACAATTTCTTGATGTGGATAGTTAATCTTGTAAATATCAGCAATGTATTTTGCAATAGTTGTTGATTGAACTTGGCTATTCTTTTCAGAAATGTTATCAGCGGCAGCATTGGTAAGTGAGATTACACGAATATTGTGTAGGTCAACACCAGATGCTTCCATGTATTTGATTCTCTCAATGATTGTTGTAGACTTACCAGTACCAGCACCAGCTTGCACAAGAACAAAAGGTTTATTTGTAGTAGCAGCTTCTAGTTGGTCAGGTGATAGAAAATCTGCTAATTCGGGGTCCTTGTTAGGTGTTGATGTGTGGTGATGTTGGTCTTTTTGATTGATAAGTGCGTGAACTGAGTCAAGCATTAATAGATTTACGTCAGCAATAATCATTGTTTTTAATTGTTTAATAAAAACTTGGTTATTAGAATTTGACATCCATTGTTTAATTGAATCGTATAATTCTGAATAGTGTTCAAATGTCAAATCAAAATCAGTTAAATTGTTTAGTGACGTATATGGATGTTTAAGGTTTTTATATTTTAGACAAACATTGATATAATTAGTTGTAATATCATTAAAATGAACTTGCATCAATTCACTCATTTTTGCAATAGATTGATAAACTGAATAATTTTCTTGTTCATTTGGGTCAGTTACGTTATTGAGAAAAAGATAATAGTATGGTGATTTTGTAATGTAGATATCTTGTGACATCGTACCGTTTCGGTCTATTTTTGCATGTAGATATGTTACTGAAATTTCTTTTGGTTTCTTTTTATCGTATGGTTCAGAGACTGTAACACTAACAGGAATAGCGTAGTAAGTATAGTCTTTTTGTTTAAGAACTACGAATGTTTCTTTTGCTGATGCGTAACTTAAAATGATTTGAGCAAAATACATTTTTGTAGTATTTGATTCAGTTGATATGTTAGTTAGTGGAATATTATGGATAGTAGTAGTACCTGATGAAATTTTTTGACTTTTAATTTTAATATCATCTTGGTCAATTAATAAATGTCTTTGACCATGACCATATCTATCGTGTTGATAATCAAGTTCAACTCTTAGTAAACCTTGTTTTTTACCATTTCCTGTAAGAATTTGGTTGAAAAATTTAGGGCTATATTTATTAGCCGAAACTTGAGTTTGTTCAATAATAACTGGCATTTTCTCTCCTTTATATTTGATTTAATGCTTGGTTTTCAATGTGTGTTTGAATCCAATCTTTGATTCGACGAGCTCCTGTTTCAGGAGTATAAGTTGAGTTTACCATTTCTTTAATAGTATCTTCGTCTAATGTTGGTTCAAAGATATATTGAGGGTATTTGATTGATACCTCATTATATGCAACATTGTATTGGTCGATTAAAATTTCTTCATAATCATTAATTGATAATGAGTTGAATTGTAATTTGTTTTTGAAACGATTTAACAATTCGATATCGAAATAGTTTTTTAGAATGTTGGTATCAATTTTGGTTTCATGTGAAACATTATTTGATGAGAAGCCTATTTGAGTTGTTTTTTCATTTGTTTGTCCAGCATTTGTAGTGGCGATAATGATTGCTTGTGAGAAATCAATAGTGTTTCCACGATTATCTTTGATATAACCTTCATCGATTGCTGACATGAATAAGCGTTGAACAGATTTATCACCTTTTTCAAATTCATCAAGCACGATAACTCGTCTTGGGTTTGAACGTAAGGTATCAAATGGTAATTCTTGATTTGAATCTGAACCTACATATCCTAGTGGTGAACCAATAATTCTGTTTACAGATGCGTTGGTATTGTATTCTTGCATGTTTAAAAGAATTGGTTCAAGACCTGTAACGTATTTGGCAATCAATTTAGAGATTTCTGTTTTACCAACACCAGATGGTCCAACAAACATAAATGATAATGGTTTATTTGAATTAAAGGGGTTTAGATTTAATCGGCTTCGTTTGACAATATTGATGACGTCATCTAGAATATGGTCCTGCCCTTTAATGTGAGATAGAGCGTCAATTAACGCATCAGGGTCGTCATCGACTTGACTGTTCCCTGTTCTTAGTTTTTCAGCTGTTTTATTTAAAAATGCTGATGTGACAATTTCAGTTGGATTTGACGTTAAAGCAGAAATAATAGCTTGGTTATTTTCTTTTTTAGCATTATCTAAGCGTTTTAATCTATCAATCATAAGTGCTGACATTGTATTATCCATTAATGTGATTGCATTATCAGGTCTATGTGAACCCTGAATATGATTTCTATCAGCTGAATATACAATTTGTTCAAATAAATTTTCGGGAATTATGATTTGATTGTCATAATATTGTTGATATGATGGATAAATATTCTTTAGAATTTCAGTTGTTTGTGAAACATTTAGTTCGTCAACAATGATTGGTGTTAGACGTCTGTTTAGAGCAGGGTCTTTCATCAATTTATTATATTCATTCATTGTTGTTGCAGCAATTAATTTAATGTCACCTCGTGCTAAAGCTGGTTTAATAGCTTGAGAAATTTCATCATATTGCAACATTGTGTGAATTTCATCAATGAATAAAATAGCATTGTTTTTCTTATTTGAAAAGAATTCAATGATTTCTTTAATATTTTCTTCCATTTGTCCTCGGAACATAGTTCCTGCTGTGACATTTACTAATGGAAGTTCATAGATGATTTTATTTTTTAATGATTTTGGAACTAAGTCGCTTTTAGTTTCAATTAATCGAGCTAATTCTTCAACCAATTGTGTTTTACCAACACCAGCTGGTCCAATTAAAATTGGATTTGGTTTTGTTTTACGGTTTGTAGCCGTTAATGTTTGCAAGATAACTTCATCTCGGTAAAGAATTGGATTGGCTGATTTGAATTTTTCATTGTAATTAATAAGCTTTTCTTTTACATCATCGCCAGTGGGTTGACCACCACCAAAATATGGGTTTTGGAATTGTCCACCGTTTTGATTATTGTTGTTATTATTACTGTTGTTATTGGGATTGTTAGGGGTTTTATGACCAGACCCAGTAAAGTTTGCAAAAGCCATTTTATATCCTTTCATAAACATATATACTAGGTCTTTTTAAAACCTAGTATAAAATGTTTCTTCTGATTTTTTGTTTATAATGTTTAATTGAGTTCAAAAAGTCTTTTGTAGCATTTTGAATTCTGTTCCATGAAATATTAGCAATTGGAATGTAATAAAGATTTTTTGGAATATTTGATTCTGTTGATGGAGCATAATATTCCATGTCAGTAATCATAAATGCAATTTGTTTTTGACGTTCTGGTCGTTGATTGATAACGTCCCATACTAGTTTGAAATCAGTACCACCTGAAACTTTTGGAATAGATTGGATGCTTTTGTAAATTGCTTGTTTGGAACGACCTTTGATTTTAATTTTTGTTTCTTTAGAAATAATGTGTGAAAACGATGTGTAATACAAATCCACATTTAGTTTGATTGCTAAATCGATAAGCATTCGAGTTGCAGCTTCATAGTTTTCTTCTGAAATTGAACCTGAAGTATCTTGATAAATATGAATATCAGGTCTATATTTCTTAGAGACAATAATTCCAGTTTTATCATAATCATCAGGATTTCGTCTATTTGGTTTTGCAAATGAGCGTTTTAAGGTTTTATAGACGTTCATTGATTTATTAACATCTGTTGTTTTCTTAATGATTTTAAGAATTCTTTTTTCAAGAATTTTTGTTGAAGGTGCTGATAATGCGATTGGAACGTTTGCTCTTTGTAAGTCTTCCTTTTTCTGTTCATGTAACGATTTAAGCATGCTAGTGCTCTGATTACTCATTGAAATAATTTTCTGTAGACTTTTAATTGATTTTTTGTTCCATAGTTTAACGTTTGAATTTAGAAGTTTTATAATTTTGTTCCAATGTGTTAAAATATCATTTTTGTTTGAATGACTGTGTTTTTCAATATTAATAAAGTTAATTACAGATGGTAGGAAAAATTCTGATGTCTGAAATGGAATATAAAAACTTTTATCGTTGTTTGTTGCGATATAATTGTCAAGAGAATATCGTAGCAGTTGTGCAAAACTATAAGGTTCGTTATTATCTTCGAACTTTTTATTTCTAAGCGCAATATCTAATGTTAGTTTTGATAATTTTGTTTTTAGAAATTCTTGACATTGGTTGCTTGTTTCTGTTGATAAATTTGATGCTTCTTTATTAACTAATTCTGCAAATTTTTCTTTAAAATCATTGAAATCGCTTTCCATTCTAAAAGCAACACCTAGTGAATTTGGATTAAATGTGTAACTGAAGGCTGACACAACTTTGTCTTGATTGTCACCGATGACTAAGAAATCTTTACATTCAGGAATAACATCTGAATCTACAGTATAGAAAACCATATTATTTGGTCTTGGATATGGTGTTTTTCTATTGACTCGTTCACGAGCCCAATCAACTAACCATTTATTTGGGTGCAGAGGGTTTGTTTGACTCATTTCATATACGATTTGTTTATAGAAATCTGTAACATCAACAATTGCCGTCGCATCGTTCTGATATAAGGCAAAAGCCATTGCGTTAGCAATAGCTTCAGTTTTTATATCAACATTGTTTTCTTGAATAACAATAGGTAACGTTGGGTCAATTGGTTGTTTTACAGGTTCAACAAATGATTCTTTGATGTATGAAATAACATCAAAATCATCTGAATATGGATGTTTTACATTTCCATATTTACAAAGTTCGTATGAAGGTTTTACATTTTTTAAAGTTAAGCCCATACGTTTATCCTTTCATTTTAATCAGTTGTTGTTGCTAGTAAGTAACTAACTAATGTTGTAGATTTTAATTCAGGTGTATTTCTAAGGTATGAATTTAATTGAACATTAAATGAACCTTCTTGATGTTTACTTTTATAAACATTTAGATAATCAGGCATTAAAACACTTAATGATTTAGCAATTTCTTTGACAATTGCTCTTAATGTAGCAAGGTTATTGTCGTCATCTGTTAGTGTGTAAATCAGCAATTGTGATTTTTCGTCATCTGATAATTTAGAAATATAATCTTGAATTTCTGATGTTGTTAAGTTTGGTTTTTGAACAAAATCATCATATCCAGCTGGTTTTTTAACACTTTGAGTTTGGATGTTTCGTAATTGGTCGTTGATTTTGTTATAGAGTTTGATTGTAAACTCAGTATGTCCAGTATGTCCAATTAGAGTTTCAAAGAGAAGCGTTGATTCTTTAATGTCACCTCTCATTTCAATATCAGCTGTTTCAAATTCTAATTGTTTTAAATCTTCTTCTGACATTGAATTTAAATATCTTGATAATGCTGTGATTGTACGTGGAGCTGTAAATTGTTCCATTGAATCATCATCAATCATGCTCATAATCATATCGTATGATTGTTCATCTTCATCTGAATCGTCATCATCATCTGTTTTAATTAGGTTGATAGGTTTACATTGAATTAGGTTACGCTCAGTTAACAACAAATCCTTGATTAGTGGATTGATGTCTTCATTATGTAACAAGAATGTATCTACGTCTGGAATAACTTTATAAATAACGAAACGTGAAATTGATGCTTCATCTAGTGCAACAATGTTACCTTTGTCATTACCTGCAATAATGACTTTCAAGTTTTCTGGAAGTTCGACATTACCAATTTTACGACGAGTTGGAACTGATAGTAGTGCAGATGTTACATCTGAGTTTGTTCTATTAATTTCATCCATGAATAACAATACAGTTTCATCAGGATGGTCTAGTGCATATTCGATTGCGTCCATGGCGTCAGCGTGTGGGAAGAAAATTTGTTTAAATTTAGTTTTCTTATCATCAATTGGGATAGTTCTTGCCCCTGTTAAATCAGCTTTTTCTGATAGTTCATTACATTGTAATGTAAATGTTTTAGAACCAAGTTCTTTACCTAATGATTCGATAAATGATGATTTACCAATTGCTGGTTCACCAATCAAAATTGGTACAACGTTAGAATTTAAGTTGGCTTTAATAGATGTTTTTAGTGTTTCATTTAGTTTGAATGACATGTTTTTCTCCTTTATGTCTATGTTTAATATGATATACTGATTTTATAAACTACGATTTTAAACCATATTTTGTGATATTTACCATTATTAATCTCCTTTTATATTAAAGTTTGTTTTCGGGTCTTATGGATAGAGCCGAAAAAAAATTCAAAAAAAAAATCGGTCAACTTGTGTTGACCATTATTTCTTTTTATCTAGATTTTTATAAAAATCTATAGTTTGAGCCATTGCTGCGTTGCAGCGCCATAATAGAAATCTAATTGGTTTGTTATCTTTATCATGTCTGATTTCGTCATGTTTTGTTCTATGAGGTAGATTTTCTTGGATAACAAAATATAGAATCGATAACAAGTCGTTATCTGAATAATCATATTCTTCAAAAATTCTTAATTTAGATTTTTTGTAGATTCTATGGGCGTAATAATTCATCATTCCAAATTCATATTTAGAATGATTGTTTCCATAGTCAGATAATGATTTTTCAAACGGTTGTCTCATTACTAATTCAATAAGTTCTTGACTGTATGGAATATCATCTATTTCAATTACATCAGAATCTAATAATTCTATTGATTTTGTAGCGGTAGCTTTTTCTGCTAATGATTTGTATAGTTTATCTGTGAAATCATTAATTTTAGTTGGTAATGGTATTGTTTTACCTGTAAATGTAGCATAGTGATTCATTAGAATTTCATAATAACCATTATCATCTTGTAATTGTACTTTAACCAATGCGTCTGGGTAATCATTGATGTTTTTTGGTTTTGGTAACAATAAGTGAATGCCTTTACCAGACATGCTGACTTCACCATAGACGTATGGTAGTTGTAGTAAATGTTTCTTAATGTGTTCTGGACATTTTGGTTCTATGTCTAGAAAAATATAATCTTCATTATTGGTGGAATAATAATACGTAGCAGTGATGTGATTTGGTATAGCATCTACTAGTTCTTGATAGGTTCCTAGTGAACGATGGTCTTGGTATTTTGCGCCTCTGATAGCGCTTGGTTCAGATTGATGTTGTATAAACCATTGTAAGTCCAAAGGCATTTTTGTTTTGACAGAAGATACTGTCCATAATGATTTTTGTTTCATTTTGTCAAATAATGGTTCATTTAACATAATAATCCTTTCATAAAAAAATAAACTTAGAAACGATTGAGGTAATTAATCAGGCTGAGAGATAGACGAGATGTAAAAGTTACATCTCTTTTTCTGATGAGTCTATTTTTAAATTTAATGTCTAATTTTATTTTTAATAATGTTTATTTATTGACCCCATGGTAGGTCATCACCAGCATCTACAGTACCTGAATCAACATCGTTTGTATCGAAGTCGATTGATGGTTCTGGTTGAATTTGTGATGCTGTAGATTCTTCAGTTGAATCTTTTTCAGATTCAGGTTCACGGTCATCAATGATTGTGAAACCTGTTTGTTGTAGAGCTGTGAATGAATCCTCACGAGTGTAGTATTTCATATCACCAATTGAACATACTGCTTGTAATCCAACACCTTTACGTTTACCTTTTGTTTCATAAACCTTGAAGATTAATAGAACATCTAAATCAGTTGCCAATTCACCTTTAGGAGTGATTAGACGGATTTGTTTAGATTCTTTGTTCATTTCACCAATTTGTGGAAGGTTACCTGTGTTATTTACACTCAAACGCCATTCACCTGATGCTTTATGTTTGTACATTGATTCATAAGCGTATGTTTCTAGCGGTGTCATTTTGCTTGTATCAGCTACAATTTCACCATTTTCATATTTAAACGCATTTTTATCTTTTGTTTTGATAGTTGGTTCTTTAATTGTAATAGTAGTATATGCTTTTGTCATTTCTTCAGCACCTACTGAACGACGTTGACGGTTAGCATTTTCGAACTCTTGAGTTCCTGGTTCGATTTTACGTGTTACTCGTGAGTATACAACTTTACCTGACACATAGTATGTGTCTCCTGCGTTTAATTTTTTTGCATGAACTGTTCTTGCCATATTTTAATTACCTCAATTTTTGTTTCTAAATTTTTGTTTCAATTTAGACTCATCAAAAACATAATTATTATAACACATTTTTAACTTTGGGTCAAAATATTATGTGTTTTTTTGTTTAAAATATAGACAAAAAATAAACCGAATTGGGAACCAATTCAGTTTAAAGTGTTATAAAGTATTAACATCAAAATTATCTTTAATAAACTCTGTTAGTTGAAGTAGTTGATTAATTATTTCTTCATAATAAAGTTTGTCTTCTTTTGATGCAGATTCTTTTAAGATTGAAGCTGTTTCTATACGTCTGTAAATCCATAGTAGAAATTGAGCGTAATTTTTAAAGTTTAAAAGTTTCTTTTTATCATTTGATAAATTTATTTGTAAATCTATATTAGGAATTGATTCATCAAGTTTAATTTCAAATAATTCCTCGAGATTTCCCCTAATCATTAGATTAACGTCTGTTTTCTCGAATTTTTCGTTTCTATAAACAACAATATTATTATTGTTGAGATATTTGACTAATTTATTGATGTAATCTGTAAAAGGTTCTATGTTTTTTATTTTGGATTTCATATTTTAGTCCTCATTATCAAATGTTAGTTCTATTAAATGAACATCATGTTGTTGTCTACTACCTGTTACTCTCCATAACAATTGTCTATAATCATCATATTCGCCAGAATCTGGTGATACGGGGTCCAAAACAGTGATGTGTTTGAATTTATGTTGAAGACCATCAACACCTACACCCATTGTTTGTTGAGTTGCAACCCAGATATCAGAATCTAAGTTTTCGTTTTTCTGACCAGTCCAAATACCTATTTGTGGATTTTGTTCTTTTATAATTTGGGCTAGTTGTACAGATTTTGTAATGATTATCATTGGGTCAGGACAGGTATCAATCATGAATTTAATTTTATCTAGTAGGTATGATGATTTATTTAAAGGTTTTATTTTTGGGAAGTCAACTTCACATTGTGCTGAATTTAAATATCTTTTAAAGGCAGTTACACCAAAGTGTAGTTTTGGCATAGCAGACTTTTTATTTATTGTGACGATATTATATTTTAACATCTTTTCAATTAATTCAGGATTTTGAGATTTTATAGATATTTTATGTCTTAATATTTTAAAACCATTGTTTATTTCTGAATTTTCTATATCATCGATTTCTTTCATAGACATGAAATTGGGTAGATTTTTTATATATTCATCATAGTTTCTAAATTCTGTCCATTTGTATTTTGAATAAGAGAATCTATCTTCTACTAAAATTCCATGTGTTGAGCGCCAATTAAAGACAGTATTAGGGTCAGCTTTACCCCATAAGGTTTTTTCTAAACCGTAAAAGTTTTGTCCTGCTCTACGCATAGGAGTTGCAGATAACCCTATTGTATATTTGGCGTTGATTTTAGCATAAGCTTTTATTAAATTATCAGATGACATGTTTTGCCATTCATCGATTATCAATAAATCAACTTTAAATTTACCTGATTTTGATTGTTTTAATAGATTTTGAAGTTTTTTACCTGTTATACACATGATTTTTACATCATTGTCAAATTGCATATCAGAAAAAGCTTTTTCCCAACCTTTTAATATAGATAACTGGTTGTTTAAAACTAATATTGTTTTTGATTTTTTAAATTTGGCAATAGCTAAAGAAGCTATTGTTTTACCACGACCACCAGCTGCTTCTAGAAATATTCCAGGATATTGTCTGGTTGTTCGTTTTATAGCTTCTTTTTGCCATGTTCTTAGTTCAAATGGTGCTAAATCTTTAAAATTCATGATTTAACCTTTGTATTTTGGATTTTTAGCCAATTCTTTTAGTTTGTTGAGTTGATAATCACCCCAATATGTGTAGTCTGTGACAACAATTGGCATTGTACTTAATAAGAGTTCATCTTTAATATATTTAATGAATTCATCGCGAGTTTTACCATATTCATTTAAATTGAATTCTTCATCATCAATATTAATTTCTAAAAAGTCAATATCGTTTTCTTTGAGGAATTTTTTAGTCATTCTGCATTTAACACAGTCGTTTTTTGAATATATAGTTATTTTTGGCATATAATTTGATATCCTTTCCATTCTTATTTTATGTATGTGGTTTTCAACAAGAACTGATATAAATACTATCATTAGAATTAATAGAAAATAAGCATTCATGGTTAGTCCTTAGTAAATGTTCCATTTGTATAATCGATTGTATAACCGTATTGATTATTGAATGTAATTATTTGTTTATCTAATAAACCATCTGATGATTTTACATTTACAATCACATATCTAGGAATTAATTCAGAATCTGAATAGATTGGTTCAGCTGAATAATAAACGTGTTCGCCACGGTGTGTTGTTAAATAGTCAACTGTTAATTGTTCTATGTATGCCATACCACCTGAGTTTGAACGATTACCTACATTTTGCATTCTTGTTCCTGTTATAGCGTTGTCGCTATTTGTAGCTCCACCTAATCTATCAGCTAATAAATGACTTCTATTCCAGAACCAACCATTATATTCACCAGATGATGTTTGAACCGATACTTTTTCATTTTTGTTCCATCCAGATGGGTCATCACCTTTTTTGAAATCTGGACGTTTTTCGGCTGATGATTTATAGACCATTTCCATTGTGATTACACCGTAAACTGATAATGTACGTCCAAGTTCGTCTTTACCTGTGTAATTAATATTACCTACTTCTGGAAATTTTGTGTCATCGATGACAGCATTTCCGTTTTCAGCATAATAATCAGGATATTGGTCATATGACCAATTTGGTAAATTTAAGTCATTTTTTTGAGCATTTGGTGAAACGGTATGGGTTTCGGTTTCATTTTGATTGTTTGATTTAAGTAGTGGTGATACTTTAGTATATATGATACTAATTAATGAGATTAATGTTAGGATTACTATAATCCATCGTTTGCTTTTGTTTAATAGTTTTAAATAATTCATAGTGATTTCTCCAGTCTTAATCCAATATCTGTGACAACATCTTCAACATCATTTCTCATAGCCCAAAATAGACCCAAGCGAGATGCGGCTCTAATGTCGTTGTGGTGTGTTTTTTCATCAAATTTCCACATGTTTAATTTTTTTAATAAAGGGTCTGGTATGTCTTCAGCATAACCAGCATTTCTTTGTTCAATCACATTAGGTATACATTCTTTTATTGCTTTTATTGTTTTTAAAACAGAGTTATCTCTACTATAATCGCTATCTCTAGCTTCATATTTTTCTACAACGCAATAATCGAATTTTAGTTTAGAACCTGTTTTTATCCACCATTTTTTAAAATTTTCAGAACCATATTTGACTGATTCGTAATATTCCACATGAGCGTTGTCAAGTAAGACAACGCCTGTTGTGGATGTATTAATTTTGTTTGATGATGGGTCAATTGATAAAATTCTTGTCATTATTAGTTAACCCCCACAAATAGCTGATATATATTCTTGTGATTTCTTATCTTCCATATCTATGTATTCCATGATGTTTTTACTTGTTAGATAAGAATCTTCAGATAGAGGGTCTACGAATTCATCGTATTCTGGAACATTATTTTTCCATGAGTTGTTGTATGCTGTTTCGAATAAATCGATATATGCTTCAACATCTATATACTTGAAGATATCTTTAGCTTCTTCATCGCTGAGAATATGTAAATCACCATTGTATATGCGAATAGGTTGTGTTGTTTCGATACCTGTAATTTTAACAATGTTTGCTTCTGTGTTTTCTTCAAAATCATAATATCCATGTTTGTTCATAATTTTTAAAGCTAATGGATTATGTTGAACTGTTATTTCATTATTACGTTGTCGTTTTTGAATCGTTGCTGGTAGAATTGCTTGAGCTGTTGCTCGTTCAAGAAAGACGTGATTTGGGTCTTTGTCGGTTACCATGAAGGCTCTATTGTACATTTGAATGATATCAACATCATTTGTTCTCGGATTATTTGCGAAAATATAAGATGTGCTTGTAGAAGCTAAAACGTTTTGTAGATAAAGTAATTTATCTGTATTGTTTAGTGAGTTTAGTGTTTTAGCCATAAGTTTTTTAGCTAAATCTCTATCAAACTCTTGTTTTAATTTTGTATCATTTTGATTAATAGCTTTTTCAATCATATAATCAACCAGAACTTTGTCTACTAAGGCTGGGTGAGATAATGATTTAGTTGGTGTTGGACCATTATAACATCCAATTGAACCAGCTGACTTATCAAGTTCTAATCCTGATTCAGTAATTTTCATTTCACATCTATTATTTGCATCCTTAGATATTAGATACATTAATTCAGGTTCAATACCAACATTGATTTGTTCAGCGATTTCTTCTAAAAGCTTATTGTTTTCAGCTTCATCCATAATTGTATATAATCCATCAGTATTTGTTGATGGGATTTCAGCACCATGATAAGCTTGATATTGAGCTACTAAATATGTGAAACAGTTTCCTAGAATACGCATACTTAAGATAGCATTGTTGGCACTGATGTTATTGTCAAATTGAGCACCACCAGCCCCAGTTGCTGAGTTTAATAGAAGTTTTGTACCATCACGTTTAATTGAAAAGATTTCTTTGACAATATCCTCTAAAGATTTGTCTTTCATCTTTTTACCATAATCTTCTTTTTGTTCAAAGATTTCGTTATATCTATCATAGCCTAATGATTCATTGTAGAATACTGACATCATAATAAGCATGCTTGGATAGTAAGACGTGAAATCTTCGTGGTTAACTTTAGCAACAGTAGTATATGTATATTTTTTATCAAGTTCCAACAATCCATCACTGTTTCGTTTGAATGGTGTAGTTGGTACAACCATTGGTTCTTTATATTCACTTTCAGAAACCTTTTTACCAGATTTCAAAAAGTTTGTGGTTTTGTAATAAACGTTATTAATTAAAACAAATCCAGTTTTTGATTTTTTACCTTTGATTTTAATGTTAACTTGAGATTTTCTAAGTTCAACTGGGTCAGGATATAATTTTTTAACTTCTTCTAAAAGTTTATTAAAGTTGATAGCTTTTTGACGCTCTTGTCTAAATAAATCAAGGTTCCATTCTGCACCATGAATACCACCTATTGAGAAGTTAGCATAGTGTCTTGTTGGGTTTCCGTCTTTATCATAATAACAAATGTAACTATCTGTAAATGGATATGCATATACGTTTTCAGCATCAATTCCTGGATAATCAAGTTGATATTTTTTAGAATTATTAAAATTGCGTCCCTCTAGATTTTTGTAGAAATTATAGATTTTATCAAAGTTATCACGCAATTCTTGTTGTGGATATAAATCGTAGAAGAAGTCTCTTAGATAATCTAAGATATTTCGAGGAACAAATTTTTGTTTTTCACCTGATGCTATTTCTAATGCATATTTCTTATTTAATTCGTCACATTTCTTTTGTGATGGATATAAGAATGATACATATTGGTAATCTGTTACCTGACTATATGGAAATAGTGAGCGAGCCGTAAGTTGCTGTGATGTTGAATCACGATACAATCTATCATTTCGTATTGTGTTAGGTGAAATATTTGGTTTATAAGTGTTACCTTTTTGTTGGTAAATGAGTTCAGGATAATCATTTAATAGACTATCTCGTAGTTCAAATGAACTGATATAAGTCTTATGTAATAATAAGTGATGTAAGTTGATAACGTCTGACGCATTGTATGCAAACAAATCTAGTAGTTGTTCTAAGTTTTCAATGAATGGATTATCAGGTTTTAGTTTATCCGATTCCATAATTTGATAACCAAGCATTCCTAGTAAGCGTTTGAGGGCAACTTTTGTCATTTTTTCATTCAGACGGGCTGTATCTAAGTATCTACCTGAGAGCAACATATTTTTTCTAAACATATGTGGTCTAAGGGAATAATCAGCATCATTATAAGTTGTGTTGACTCTATCTGGAATGATTGGACGTCTTGATAGACGTGTATACATACTTTTCTTGAATTCTTTTGTAAATAATTGGTCATTGAATGTTCTCAATGATTCAGTTTTGAAGTTTAGGTCAAATGTGAATTCACCTAATTCGTTTGCTTCTGTAAAAAGTTCATCGTATAATGCGGCTAAAATGGTTGTATCATATTGGAACCCGTTATATGATACGAGAAATGAATGTTTCTCTTTATCATAATCTTCATCCACATCTCTTGTGAAGTGTTGAATTGGGTATTTGACGCCATTAAATACAAAAGTTCTGTATTCGTTATCATTATTTTTAATGGTTCTTGTAGTATCATTTGAAACACCAAATGTATTTAATAATTTCAAGACTCCTTTTAATGATAATATGTTATAAAGATTTACATCACCGTTGAAATTTTTGTTATGAGTTAAAACATGTTTTTTTGTTAATAATTCTAGTTGCTTTGTTGTGATATATTTCTTACCATTAATTTCACGCTCACCTAATTCGTATTCAAACAAAGAGGAGTCTTTTGTTAAATAATAAATATCTAAGACTCCGTTTGAACCAGAATAAGGTTTGAATACTGCTAATGTGAATATATTTTTTAGGACTTCTATATCATATTCTTTAAAAATTGGCATAAATCAATCCTTTTCTATTATATTTTTCGTTTATATACACCTGAATATCGTTTTTGGTCTAGATTTGGACTTGATAATTTATCAGCATTGGTGCTTGATGTGTTACCATACCAATCTTCTAGTTTATATTGAGCAATATAAGGTTCAGGTTTACTTGTATCTGAAGCTTTCATTCGATATTGGTTTTTGTCGTATTCCCATTCATTTTTAAATTTTTGATTCAAAATGGTTTCAACTTCACGTTTGAATTTTATTTTACTTCCAATTTGACCTTTACTGTTTACGTTTTTTAGATACCAAGCTTTATAAAGGTCATATAGAAAATCAGCAGGAACAACATCCCATGTTAAATCATTGAATGTTTCATTTACGAAATCATATAATGGGTCATTATTTGATTTGAATTCTTCAAGAATTTCTTTTGATGCTTGAGGTGTTGATAGTTTATAAAAGTTTGTGTTTAAAACTTTGTATAATACATATTCAAGAACTTCTTTTCTGAACAAATAATCTGTTTTAATATATTTTCTTTCAATACCTTCAAAACTTTTATTCATTGGAATAAAGAGTTGACGTCTATTAAATGAATTTGTTTTATCTTTTACTTGTGGAAACTCATTTAAACATTGAACCATGAATCCGTAGAATTGATATGCTATTCTATCTTTTCCTTTTTTCTCGATGGTTACAACGTCGTTTGTAACAACAGCTTTTAAGTTGGCTGCTTTATCAATGTAAGTACCAACATCATTTTCATCAACGATAACTGATGTGGCATTGAGAAGTGGTGCTAGTGAGAATTGGTTTTTACCAGAGAAATCATCAATTGGAATTGACGCATATGAATTCTGACCAACTAGGTTACGCATTAGTGTAACTAATGTACCTTTACCATTTGCCCCTTTTGTTGAGAATAACCATGCTGCTTTATCCCATCGAACGTGGGGTCTAACGATAGCTGATAAAATTTCCCATAATGATTGTACAATTTCAGGGTCATCTGATAATTCGTTTACCCATGATTCAACATCCCAATCGGTACCATCTTCATCGTTATGAATTACAGGATTTAAAGCTTGAGGGTTATAAGCAACTTGTGATTTAGATAAGTAAACTAAATCTTCATCAAAGTCTTGCAATTCTTTAGTTTTATAATTGAAAATTCCATTTTCGACAGCTATTAAATCAGGGTCAATAGTGCGTCGTTTTTGAGGTGCAATATCTTTTAAAACTTCTTCAATTTCTTCAAATTCTTTTTTATTCAATCCATATTTGAATTCACGAGCAATTTTACGCATATCTTTTCTATTATAACGATATGTACCTTTATATGGACCTTCAGTTTGATAAATTGCTAAGACGTTTGCGTCTGGGTCATCTTCGTTTTCACTAACAACAACTCTAGCAATAGGGTATAAAGCCATCATTAACTCTGCAATTTGACTATGGTTTAGAGCTTTTGGTGCAGGCATTTTATTACCTTTGCTCAAATCAGCATTTAGAATCTCTAGTTGAGTTTTTATAGCTTTAATCAATTGAATTTCAATTTCGGTTGGTGTTGGTGGATTATTTTTATCAATTTTGTCAATGTAATCTCTTGTTGTATGTTGAATGATGTAGTTTAAAGTTACATCCTCATTAGGTATGTTTAAGTTTGTTGGCATGTTTTCTCCTTTATATAATTAAGCTATCTATTAATTATTGAATGAATATCTTTTAGTTTAGCATAAATTAATGTTTTGAATTGCTCCCATGTTAAATCTAAAATTTCATCTGTTAAACCATTAGCGTAAATTAATAGGTTTGCAGACCGACTATCTTGCGGTTCTCTCAGTGATGCTTCATACAATTGAAGTCTTAAATTTTTGAGCATATTGTACTTACGCTCCATGTCAGTTTTACCTGGACTTTTTTCTTTTAATTCTTCATATGTATCAATTACATATTCACCATCATCAATTTTATCTGTATATGTTAATACTGAATGAACAAAACGTTTGTTTGGTTCTGTCGTTCTTCTAGGTTTAACAGTTTCTTCATCTGATTCAGAATAATTAGATAAATGATAATTCAAATCGATTAAAATTTGAGCAACAATTTCTTCAAAATCAATTGGGTCTAGTTCAATTAATATTGTATCGGATAACATATCTGATGTTAACTGGATATATACAAGTTTTATTTTATCGTGAGTAATTGTTGATATATCTGATAGTTTATTATTAAGAATTTTCAAAGCTTTTCTATGTCGTTGAGAATCATCTAGGTTAGGAGCTAGATTGTCTAATATATCTCCAATATATGGAATGTCAAAATCAACAATAACGTTTTCATTTGTTTGATGAAGATAATCATCAATATCTTGTTGAATTAGATATCGAATTCCTGTTTCTGTTGTGCGGAAGTTCAGTTTGTGATTATCTAACCATCTTGTTAGTGTTGCTGATGAAATTCCTAGTTGTTTAGCCGCTTCTTTTTGTGTTAAACGTTTATTTTCATTTTCAGTCATATAATATTATACCTCTTTTTGATGTTTTTTTATTTTACATCTATTATTATATCACACTTTAATCATTTTTGTCATAAAAAAATGATTTATTTCATAAAAAAAATCATCCCATATAGGATGATTGATTATGGTAAAGGAGATTATTATTATCACTTGGTAAATTTCAAATGACATGATTAAAATCGAGTTCAGAACTGAACTCAATTTAAATCTTGCAACATTGTTAAGTTTTTTAAATTTTAATTTTGTATAATCGAACAACATTATACATTTTACTCCAAAAAAGTTTGTGA
>ERZ773051.80-NODE-80-length-80265-cov-21.531218_pt1 | contig 80265 bp, 106 predicted proteins | sample MGYA00580631_ERZ773051 | MGnify/ENA primary metagenome ERZ773051 (study PRJEB29015, sample SAMEA2738137) | human oral metagenome | biome: human oral; feature: human-associated habitat; material: saliva | place: China | collected 2204 ... | reverse complement strand
ATTTTAATTATTATATAAATTATATATTAAATATATTATAGGCCTATATATATTACTATTATATTATATATTATTATACGCATGCGCACGCACGTGAAGAGATTAGCAGTTTAACAATTTTTTAATAAAATGTTAATCTCAAGTTAAAAAGAAAAATTTATTTGTTTATTCCAACTTTTATTCCTATCTTTGCAGTGTAATTCAAAACAACAAGGGAATATTCCCATAGAACAAATTAAAACAAATAAGAATTATGAACGTATTTCAAGCAGCAATGATGAGTGAACAATACTTTGAGAATGTAATGGCAGAAAGCGGATATGAACGTTTTACAACATTTTCAAGCGATTTGACAATTGCAGAATTAATGGGAGGACAGAAGGCAATTGAGGAAACCTTTAATCGTGTTGTAAAAGAGTGGAAGGACGATGTGAAATATTTTACAGAGTTCGCAATGGCACTCAACATCAAGGCGTGGGAATTACATGAGAGAGGAAATGAGCAACTTACAAGATTGTACACTGAACTCTATTACGTTGCACGAGATAAAGCACTCTCTACTTTCAAAGGTGATGATTTGAGTTACTTTATCAGAACTACAGATTAAAACAAAAAAACATAACCTCCTTTCAAGTGGAGGGAGGTTATGAATAAATATACACTTATACAAAGATATAAATGCATCAATATATCTAAATATAAACTTATAAATAAATAAAAATATAAATATATAAAATTAGAAGTCATGAGTAACAAGTCAGTAAGCAAATATCTTAATGTTGTGTTGGAAGATGATTCAACCCCTTTTGGTGGTGTTTCTTTTCTCGGACAAACATTGGGTGACTTTTTGGAGGAAGTTGGTGCGGAGAAGGAAACCAACATGGACAAAGTAAATGAAATGTTGAAAACGTGTGGTATTTCTCCGATTAAGTTAGATTAAAAACAAAGGATAAAGTTATGGGAGAAAATAATAAAAATAAATATCAATCTGTAGCGGTTGCACAAGTGAAGGACGGAAAAGTCATTGCACGTTATAATTCATGCACGGAGGCTGCAATTGCTTTGGGTAGTAATAGTAAAGCAACTATAGGAAATATCGCTGCATGTGCAAACAAAAAGCGCAAGAGTGCTTTAGGGTATCAGTGGTTGAAACTCACTAAAGTAACAATTACACAAAAATAAAAAACAAATTATAATTATGAAAAGTTTAAGTGAAATTTTAGAAAATAATAGAGAAGTAGCGAAGGAATTAATGTGTAAGAACAATAAATTACATATTTCATTCAAAAAATATCAAAATATTGATATTGAAATACCATTTGTTTTACTTTCCAATAAAAACGGAGAACCATACGAAACAGAAGTCACAGATGTTGCTTTAATTGGAGAGAAATTGTGTATTAAAGTCGTTACTACCAAAGATTTATCATCAAATGTAAAAATGGATGATGAAGGGTATATTGATTGTATCTTTTGCATATACTATAGCGATGATGAAGTATATAGAGCAATTGAATGTTATTTCAAAAACGATATTGCTTTGTTAGAAACAATAACCAATTTGAGAGAGGAACTTACCAACAAGTTTAGGGAAGTTTTAGAGGATGAAGACGAAAGATGTTTTCTACTATCTTCTGATAATTCGTTTAAGTGTTCTGTATATGCGTGGGAATACAATATAACTGCTGTGTTCATAGAAAATGATAAAGTATTATTGAAAACATCCAATAGCATGCTGCCTATACCTATAAACGATTTATCTATTGATGATATGTTTAGTTTGTTAAAGCATATTCATAGTTCTGTTAAATAAATGTTAAACGTAAGGAAATATTTTGTTATTTCAATTTATTTCCTTACCTTTGCAAACGTAAATGATAAGGGAATAGTCCCACAAAACAAACAAATTAAAACAAAAGAATTATGAAGGAAAGATTGATGACAAAGGGTGAGTTCGCAGATTTTAATTCTGAAATGAACCGACTTAAAAACATCAAGTGGAAAAGTTATACCGCAACATTGAAGGAAGTTGGTGTTACATATTTAGGTAGCGTGGCACAAAGCGCAAAGATGTTGCACTCATATGAACATAAGTTCTCAACATATTGTTTATATTTGGCTGCAGCCGATTTGAGTGGTTTTAACGTTTGCCCACAAAATACAATGTGTAAAGCAAATTGCCTTATGGGAAGTGGACGCAATAAGGTAAGTAGATTAAGCGGTCGTGATGATATAGACAGCTCACGTGTTACAAAGACACGCTTATTCTTTGCTAATAGAGAGGTTTTCATGCGTTTGATGTTGCATGAAATTAAGTTGGAAAAGAAACGTGCAAAATTGAAGGGACACGAGTTTTCAGTACGTATCAATGGAACAAGCGATTTAAGTCCTTTATTGTTTAAGTTAGGTAAAAAGAATATCTTACAAATGTTTCCTAATGTAATGTTTTATGATTACACGAAAGTACCTAACTATTTGGAACTTTTGAAACAATATCCTAACTATGATATTACATGGTCGTTGGATGGCTCTAAAGAGAACTTCAATATAGGTATGGACTATCTAAAAGAAGGCGGACGTATTGCCGTTGTATTTGGTACAGAAACAATGCCAAAAACATTTATGGGTTATAATGTTATTGACGGAGACAAATATGACGCACGTTATAAGGACGGAAATGTAGTAGTAGGTTTGAAGTTTAAGAAAACGGCTGACAACTTTAAGAAGGGTAAATTCGTTATGCCTAATACTGACTTTATTGTAAAGGAAGGTGACGTTCGTTGTAAGTGGTAAATAATTAAGAGTGGGTTTGAAATATTAACCCACTCAAATAAAACAAACAAATTAAATTGAGTAGTTTATGGATAATAATAACAAACGTCCTAATGATAATATTCCAACTTCTGTAATATTGAAATATATTGTTAAGGAAAGGGACAAATGGAGAGATATGTATTATTTTGCGAAAGATAAGTGTATCAAGTCTGAAAAGGAACTTAAAGGACTACAAAAGCAAATTACACGTTATCAGCAAGCAAGGAACGAGGAAGGAAAGTTTATCAGTCAGGAACAATATAATTCAGTAAGAAACAGAAATAAGAAGTTATCGGAGGAAGTCGCAAAGTTAAGAAGTGAAAATTCAGAAATGATTTACAAGGTTATGCGTGCTGAACAAAAACTTGTAAAACCAAAATCAATCTTGGAACGTGTTAAATATGTGATTGAGAAATAAAACATTTATTAACATCAAAAATTTGGTTACATAAGATTTTTTGCGTATCTTTGTAGAGTAAAATAAACAAATAGGGAATAGTCCCACAACAACAAATTAAAATTACTATCTATGATTTATGATAGAAATAAGCAACCTTTAATGGTTGGTGATTGTGTCCTCTACCACGATTGTGACGAGGAAACACGAGATTTAAATAGAGTTTGGGCCGTTGACTCAATAGGAGGTAATGATACCGACTTGGATAATGAAAACGAGGAAACGATTATCCATTTGTCTGATGATTTAGGGTGCGAATTGGAGGCGTACTCACATGAATTGGAAAAACTTTAATTCTTAATGTTAAATATGTTGTTGATTCTCCCTATAGGTATAACATTTAAATATGTTTATCCTATAGGGGTTTTTTATGCGTTCTAATGGTTTTAATTATACATAATAGGTAAATGTACCATAACACGAATTTAAACGCTTTAAAACGAAAATATTGAGTTATATTTAATCTTACGTGTATGCGTATATAATATATTCAATAGATTGAAGATTTATATAAGTGTTAAATAAATGTTAAACATATGATTTTATTTTGTAGTTTGAAATAAGTTGCTTAAATTTGCAAACATAAATCAAAAAGGAATAGTCCTACAGAATGAATTAAAACAATTAAAATAGAATTATGGAAACAAAGAAATTTAAGTTATTAAAGAGTGAAAAAATTAACCATAACGGACACACTCTATATCGTATTCAAGCGTTAAAAGACTTTAGCGATGTAAAGAAGGGTAGTATTGGTGGTTGGGTTGAGAAGGAGGAAAACCTATCTCAAAAAGGTAATTGTTGGATATATGATAGTGCAAAGGTTTACGAAGATTCAAAAGTCTTTGAAGACGCTAAAATCATGGACTATGCAGAAGTATTTGGACAAGCAAGGGTAAGCGGTCAGTCACTTATACAGAATCATGCGAAAGTATTTGACGGAGCAATTGTTACGTGTCGTAGCTTTTTAAGAGATTATTCATATGCGTGCGGAGACACACGTTTGCTCGGCAATGTTGAATTAACCGATTCTGCAATGATGTGCGGTAATTCGTGTGTACATGGTAATATAATAGCACGTGACAAAGTTGTTATTTGTGGTAACGTGGAAATATGGGATAGAGCAATCTTTTTGGGTGACGCTTATATTAGCCGTAAAACAGATTATTATTGTGGGTGTGAATTTATGGATAATGGCTACCCATTCACATATACACGTAGTAATGATATGTGGCAAAACATAAATACGTATGGCACACGAGAAGACTTCTTGAAAACATTAAACAAAATAGTTCCTTACAAAGTACCTTTCTATACAAAAGTTATGGACTTTGTAGAAGACTTATTAAATGATAGTAATTGTATTACACATCAAGCATAAATCAATAAAAGTAAAACAAGTGTTTTAGCTTGCAATAGCAATATACAAGTTAATATACTTGTTTTGCATAAAATTATAAACAATGGGAAAATTATATAAAACTTGTATAGAACAAGATAGAAAAGACGCTATAAATCGTATGGAGAAATTCAATACTTTTGAAGTCGATTTTACTATAAAGAAAAGGTATTTACGTCCCTGTGTATTAAGTGTTTGTGAAGGGAATAGATTTGCGTTTGTTGTCAATAAAGTGCAATACGACAAAAATAAAGACATATTTACACTTTATTGTGAAGAGTGTTACTTACGTACTAAAAAGACATTAAATGAGCATGAAATTTCTTATTCTATGTGTGATATTGTGTTTATGGATATATTGGAACATTTCAACATATTAGAGAACGGAACAATATAAACATAGTTACCCCATGAAGGAATATATAAACTTTCAAATGTTAATTAAAAGTTAAAATAGTAAATTTACTTGTGTGTTTGAAATTTTATCATTACCTTCGCAACATAAATCAATAAACAAACAATTTAAAACATTAAGAATTATGATTAAGTTTGAAAATGAAATTACCAACGCTTACAAGCAGAGTGAAGAGTACAAACAGAAGGAGAAAATGTTTTCATTGAGAGATAAAATTCTTTCTTTGAATGATAGAATTATAGATTTGATAGATACTGCAAATCATTTGATAAAGCATAGATTTTTGATTGTCAGTGGACCTTATCATCGTAAATTAAAAGAAGGTGACGAAACACGCACAATAGTTGCGATTGGTAATGGTTGGGGAGAAAAGTTGGGTTTTATTTCTTGCAAATCACTTATTGGTGATGATGCGAATGAAACTATAAAATACATAGGTGTGGAAAACGGCAGCACAGAAACCCCACAAAATCTTATGATTTCTCAGGAAGGTGTATTTTACGGACCTTTTGGGACTGAAAGAGATATTTTTGATTACTCATACCCCGAAGAAGTAATAAAAGATATGGAGTACTTTTTGAATAATTTTGATAAGTTTGAGAAAAACTTTTATGAAAAGATAAAAGAGTTGTGCTGTAAAAACTAAATGAACAAAGAAGGTAAGTAGTTTGAGAATAATTGCTTACCTTCTTTAGATAAACACCAAATTATAATTATGTTAATTAAATGTTAAATTATTGATTTTACTTGCATAATAAAAAAAATATTTGTACCTTTGCATCAGTTATTCAAAATAATAACAATTAAAACTATAGAATTATGTACGGACTTTTTAGAAAACACGCACTTTCTTTAATGAAAGAAAAGAACGTTAAAAAATTAACCTTTATCAACAATGAAGGCGATTGGTTAATCGAAGATGTGCCTTATGTTCTTTGTCAAGTAAAAGAAGATATTTTAGACTTGGCAGTTAGTAAGGTTATCTTGAATGATGATGATAAACTACAATTCATTGTAAATGATTGTGATGATGTTTATAGATTAGATGAGGACGACCCATTATATAACACAAATGAATATGTTTATTCAACTATCATAGAACTTTTGAAAAATGGTAACAGATAAAAACGGAACGGAAGTTTATTGCGGTGACTTGGTACGCTATAATAGTGATAGTGAAGGTTTCTGCGAAGGTGATAATGAACTGACATGGGTTATTATCAGAATGAGAGATAATGACGTGGCAGGTGATAGTGAAATATATATCCAAAGCGGTTGGGAAAAACGTCTTGCTTATTCTTATGATATTGAAAAGATAGAAGACGAAAACGAATAAGTTATTACTTTCATAATTTCTACCCTATCAACGTTATTTAATACATTGCGTTGGTAGGGTTTTATTTTGTATCTGACGGCTTTAATACATAAAGTTGATAACTTATAAAGAAGTGATTGTTAAACACGCTTAAAACGCAAAACATAGTATCTTAAGAAGATAAATGTTAATGATATGTTAAATATATATTTTTATTTGTTTAATTGAAAGTTTATTATTATCTTTGCAGACATAAATCAATAACAAAATAGAATTATGAAAGAAGTTAAAATAGGTGCGTGTGCTGTAAAGAATTATTCTAAAGGGATAAAGATTACTTTAGATTTTGGTGTTAACGCTGATAATGATAGAGTATATCACTTTGAAGGTAAAACGTTGTCTGATTTTAAGGACGAGGAAGACAATATCAACGAGGATAATTTACTTGATTATATTGCGACTTGTTTAGACAAACGTAATAGAAAATAATACACACTTTCAAACAAATTATTATGTATCAAGATATTAGAAAAAATACAATAACACGTATGAAAAAGAATCATACGTTCATTGTGGAATTTAGTGAGAGGAAGTTAAATGAACGTCCATACATTGAAGTAATTTCAGTTAATAATGAAAATGTATATTCGTGTGCTGTAAAAAGAGTTTCTTACAATAAGAAAACGGATAAATTCTATTTTACATCTACTAATTTACTTAATGGAGAAACCATTACAGCATCAGAAGATAGCATATTATTAGATTCTATGTGTGAAAACGTTTTCAATAATATATTTTAGTGATTATGAAGAAGGTAAATATTAATAACCTCCAAATTGAAGTTTATCAAAAGGAGGATAACATTCCCGATACTTGGACATCATTTATTAGACAAACAAAACCTATTGCAAAGAGTGTTTTAGAGAGTATATTTGGAGAACCGACAAAGAATAAATTGAATAAGGATAAAAAGGAATATTATACGTGGGTAATTAGTGTTAATGATAAGTTATTTGAGTTACACAATCGGAATAGTGGAGAGTGTGATGATGACGAGCCTATTACATGGAGTGTTCGAAGTGAGGACGCATCAAAAACTTTGCAGGATGAGTTTATTAAAACACTCAACATCTTCAGTATATATAAATACTATTTCAATTAACATTTATTAATACGAAATATTTGTGTAATTCAGAAAATAGTCGTATCTTTGTAAACGTAAATCAGTAATATTGCTGACACAATTAAAAACAAATAGAATTATGAAACGTTGCTTAATTTGGACAAATTTCGACCTCTATGATGAGGAAACAATGAAGGAAACACGTAAATTTATGCGTGAACAAGATTATACCGATTTATCAGACAATAACGTTATGAGAGTTATTGATGATAACAACAATATGTATATCGAAGACGAGAGAGATAACCTTTCACAAAAATATACAGGTTTTAAGGGTTATGTAGTAGCGTTTGCAGAACTCGGGTTGTGGAATGGTGTACGTGTTGCATCAAAGGTGTACAATGATATTTCAAACATTCTACAGAACACATCATGCGATGAGTGTGAGTGGTATTTGGACGAGTGGAATGTACGTTTTAGGGGTGTACACCATGACGGAACAAATAACGTGCTGTACAGATACGTTGACACTGAAAAGAGAGCCAACGACATTATGAACAAAATTGTATGCGGAGGAATGAACCTCAAACAATTTAAGAAGGCAACAAAGAGTATCCGTCCTTTTGTACAGAAGGTTTATGGAATAGATGACAAGAAATAAATCTTATATAAAAAGTGTCGTAAAACCCACAAGTTTTTAGCTTGTAATGTGTAAGACACTATCGGCAGGGACTGTCGATTACACGGGTGGAGAGGAAGTAAGAGCCGACCATTTGGAAAGCCATTCCTCTATGAAGTCCGAAGCCTATGAACATTTAACTCATGGGTAGTCCACTAAACAAAAAATTGTTATTATGCTAATTGTGGTATTGCTTGAGATAAGTAGTACCACTTTTCTTTTTATTGCCACTTTAATTCGTTTCTGACGGGTTTAATATATAAACTTGATAACTTATAAGGTCGGCACTATTATAAGTGGTTAGAACGTTTTAAAACAAGTTTATATTTCCCCTTCATGCGTATGCGTAATATATTATATATTATACATAAAAAGCGATTAATGTTAATTATATGTTAAATTAATAATTTTACTTGTATATTTCAAATTAAATACTTACCTTTGCAATCGTAAATCAAAACAAACAAATAGAATTATGAGCGTAATAGAAGACTTTGCAAAACAATTAAAGAATGAAGTTATTTCATTAATGAATGAGAAAAATATTAATGAAGTTACTTTGATTGATTATAACAATACAAGTAGAGTTACAAAGATTGTATCTATTGTTGTAAAAATAAATAGAAATTGGGTCGCTTTACCACTTGAGAAAATTAGACTTTCAGAAGGTAATAAAATTGAGTTTGAAACTACAGATGATGACGAAACATTTATCTTCAATGAGGAGGACATTGACGAAGGAAGACAAATTGCAGTTTATAAAGCAGTTAGAAAACTATTAAATTAAGAATTATGGAGAATTTAAATAGCTATTGGGACGTTATTATTATATGTGACGAAACTCTAATTAATATGGGTTATGGAACATTCTTTAATGACGAGAACCCACGTACAGAACATGAGTTTAATATGCTGTTTAAAGACGGAATAGCAGAGGAGGTAAACATTGTAAATAACGTTCCCGAAATTAAGACGGACAAAGATAGTATTATCTTAGAATATCCATGTCAAAAGGACCTTACAGAAAAGGGACTTAATGAGGTTAAGAGAATAATGGGAGAAGTTGATTATTATCATATTGCTTTGCTTTATGGTAAACCAAAATACCGACATATGTTAAATAAGTGTTAAATACTTAATTTTATTTGGTAGTGTGAGGATAATTTCTTATCTTTGCACTATCAATTAAAAACAAACAATTAAAACATTTAGAATTATGGGACAATATTTTAAACCTGTCATTATTGACAAGAAGGATAGTAAGAAAGTAGTTGCATCTTTGCACTCACATGATTTATGTTGTGGTGCTAAATTAATGGAACATAGTTATGTTGGTAACAGATTCGTAAATACATTTGCATCTCTCATTAACGATGAGGACGGAAAGTATAAAGGTTATCCTATGGCATGGGCAGGTGACTATGCGGACGAAGTGGACGGAAAACATAACCATTGGGAAATTGCACGTATCAATAATACTGATGAGGATGTAAAGGACTTGAAAATAAATGAGTACCGCTACTTTATCAATAAGTCAAAGAAGGAATTTGTCGACATTGAAGATTGTCCAAGTGGTAAGACAAGTGATGATTTAGCCGTACATCCACTACCTATCCTTACAAAGTTAAGTTATGATAAAACTCACGATTACATCCCTAACGAAGGGGAACTGAAATTTGTCGGCTCATGGGCAATGGACGTTATTGTATCAAGCAACAAATGTCCAAACGAGAAGACATATAAGCGTATTAAACCAAATTTTCACTTGTAAGAGATAAAGCTATGTGTACATTTAGAGATGTAATAAAGTCCAACTTATTAAAGAATTGGAAACCTATAAAGTTCAGAAAGCGAGAAATCCTTTCTGAACGCTTGAATGAAACTTTAGGAGGACTTGCAACAGAGATAACACTAACGGACCTTAAAGACAACGTATCAGTGCTTAATCTTACCTTTGGAGATAAAAAGGAAAAGTTCGAAGTTGCGTGGAAACAAACCGATAATAGTTGGCATTCAATCTCAAATATTGAATAGATAAGTTTTGTAGTTAATATTTAGTTAGTTATTTTGTGTAACCATAACCGCTTGAGATAAGTAGTTATGGTTTTTTATTTTATTAACTATAATAATTTGGTAAATTGAAATAAATTGATTAACTTTGCAAATACAATTAATAAAGGAACATACCTACAAAACAAATTAAAATAAAGTTATGAAAAGTCCTAATTTAAAATCTCTATTGGATAATGTTATTATCAAAAGTGACTTTGAGTTAAACTTAACTAATAATAAGTTAATTCGATTGGGAGGAGAAATTGAACTTTCAGAAACGCTATGTTGGGGTGATGATATTATACATTATTAATAAAAAAATAATTATGAAACAGATTAAGAAAGTGTACGTTTTAACGTTGGAGGAACAATATCATAATATTACAGATATTTCGGTACTTGGTACATTTAGTAATGAAAGAAGTGCTAAGGAAGTTATGGATGAAACGTTTGATGTTGTTTACAAGCGTAAATATTCCAACTTGAATGAAAATGATTATGTAATTACAAAGAGTAATGATAAAATAACCATTTCAGAAATTCTTGATAGTAATTATTCTATGTTGAAAATTACCGAAACAATACTTGATAAGTGGAAAAAGTAAATCAAATTTATATCAATGTTGGGTATTGTGAGGATTATAGTTACACAGAGATTAAACAGACAACTCCCTATTAATAGAGAGTTGTTTTAGTATCAGATAAACAATATCATCAATAAACATATTTATTAATAATAACAATTAATAATATATGGAACGTTTATATAAAATTTGGAAAACATTATCTCCCATAGATAAATTCTTTTATGCACAAGAGTATTGGAAGAGTGTTAACTCACCAAAAATGTGGTATGGAATGAACGAAATAGACCAAAAACTACAAGGTTATAAACCTATTGATGTTTTAAGTGTGTTACAGCCAAAAGAGTTTGACATAAGAGATAGTTTCTTTAAATATAACGAACAACATCTTTTAGTTAGTGGAAACGCAGAAGATGTAATGAAGGATATTAATTCTGATATTGATAAAATTATAGAATTTAACGCTGACGAGTTATAAAACAAATATACATACATCTATACTTAAATAAGTACAAATAGAGTGTGTATGATAATTATATAAGATTAAGTTAATTTATAAAGCAAATAAATACATAATAAAAAGTAAAAACATAGATATGGAAAATTTATATGAAAAGTGGGAAACTTTGTCACCAGTAGAGAAATTTCAATATGCCGAAGAGTATTGGGACGCTGTGGAGTCGCCAAATAAGTGGTATGCAATGAGCGACTTTGATAATCATTTTGCAGACTACTCACCATTTGAAATTGTACGCAAACTCGCAATGGGAAAGTTTAATCCACATGACAGTTTCTTTAAATATGACCACAACGGAAATGTTATAAGTGGTACATCAGCCGATGTAATGGTAACAATTAATGATAATATTGATGAGATTATTGATTATTTTGAAGAACAAGAATATTAAAAGATAATAATAGATAACGGATAATAGGGATGGTAATTTATATTGCTGTCCCTATTTTTGTTTATATATACACATACACGTATAAGATATATAAGCAACAACTAAGCAATGACTTATATAAGTACAAGTAGAACACACGTGTTAACTTTAATTAACTATAATAATTTTGTAGTTCAAAATAAATTATTTACCTTTGCATTGTCATTCAGAAGGAAAGACAAAGGGTTTACAACTGACCGCCCTCTTTTTAAGGGTTAGTTAAATTAAAATCATTGAATTATGAAAGATATGTATACATTTATGCTTTATTTTGAAAACTTGATTCCAAGTGAAAAAGTGGATATTTATAATCAATTTTGCGAAAAGCATAACTTTGGTGATAAAATCTATTTAATGACTAATTTAGATAAGATGTTGGAAAAATGTAAACCAACAGAAGTTTTAGCCAAAATTGATGAGAATTTTTGTCGTTTCGATTCTGCTTTTATTATAAACAATGACAACAAATTTCAGTCATTAAATGAAACTAATTTAACAATTTATACCCAAGAAAGAATGTATTTCTTTATTGCAAAAGATGTTGAAATTTGGTCTAAATATATAAGTCCTGAAAAAGTACAATAAAAACACCTATTTGTTAATAAACATTAAATAGAATAATATTTTTTAGAAAACATTTGGTAGTTTCAAAATAATTGCTTACCTTTGCAACGTAAATCAGAAAGGGAATAGTCCCACAAAATATTTAAAATCATTAAATTATGGATAAAGATTTAATAAAGTATGGTTTGGTATGTTTGTTAACAATATTATTGTTTAGTGTTAACGCTTACTTACTTCTTAGTGGTTGCACATCCATTTCAGCGTGGTTTATCCTTTTAGGTGTTTATTTCGTGTGTTTAATACTTATCCACATAGAAGACATCTATAATAAAATTGGTGAGCATTATGTAGAAAAAAATTATGGACACAATAAGTATTAAAATAACACATTATCCGACATGATATTTTTTCGTGTCGGTTTTTATATTATATATACACACGAAAGGGAAAACAATTAATTTGTTAATAAAAGTTAATACACTAAAATTTTTAATCTAATTATTTGGTAGATTAAAAAATTATATCTATCTTTGCAACGTGAATCAAAACAAAAAGGTTAAACAACGAACTACCTAAATAAAATGTCCGTTAAATTAATTATCAGTGAATTATGAATAATACAACAAACATCGAAAGCATTTACAAACTGATTAAGACTATTAGCACAAAGTTTGGTTCTGCAATGGTTGTAAAGTCAGAGCCTAAATTTAGGGGAGGTAAAAGTTGTCCTTTCGTTGGACGTGTAACAAAGATGACACTTATTACTAATTGCCGTTTTGGTAGTTATGTGAATAGTGTAAACGCAACATTAGAAAAGAAGGGAATAGAAACAGAATATAAAGCAGCACCACGCAAAGGAATGCACTTTGTAGAAGGTATGTATCCTTATATCCTTCAGTCTGATAAAGATAACGAACAATATTACATTACAATGAATTACCGACCTACTGACAAAACCACATTTGAACACGTCTTTATTTTGGACGAAAAAGTGGTAACAGACGAAACAATACGTGCGGAGATTGAAGGTTGGATATACGTTGCACCAAAAAAAGAAAATATCAAGCAAGCGGAGGCAGGACTCGAAGACGAGGAACAAACGAAAGTAGTTACATACAAAGTACAGAACGTTATCAACATAGGCAAAGCACACGACTTAAAAATGTTATGGGATATGTTGGTGAAGTAATATAAATTGAAGGTAGTATCTATTAGGGTACTACTTTTTTGTTTAAATATGCTTTATTTCCTTTTTAAGCGGTTCTAATAGAATAAACCTACAATTATACTAAATCATTATTTCAAACGAATACAAAGCAAATAAATGACTTAATAGCGTATGTTATTATATTATTATATATACGCACATACGAAGGAATAATATGCTATTTGTTAATAAAAGTTAACGCTATGAATATTTTTAGTAAAATGTTTGGTAGATTAAAATTAATTGCGTATCTTTGCATCGTCAATCAATAACAAAGGGGTTAACAACCGACCACCCTATTTAAAGTATCGGTTAAATTTAAAACATTGAATTATGTTTACTTTTAAGAATTTTGAAAACGAGTTTAACAACCTTTCTAATAACGAGCAAGTTGAGATTTTCAACAAGTTTTGCGACAAGTATAATCTTACAGAACAATTCTATGGTATGAGTTCTTTGGATGACTTCTTGATGAGTAGCACACCTTTGGGGGTGCTTAATAGTCTTGAGGAAGGTTTTGATAAAGATAAAGATTATATCCAACAAAATGGATATGGAAATTACGAATCTTTAAGCGGTATAGAAGTAAGGTTATATATCAGCGAAAGAGGTTATATATCTGAAATTTTTGAGGATGAAAGTTTGTGGTGCGATACTATAGATACCACACCATACGAGGGGGAAGACGAGGACTAAAAAATAATATGGCGTAACATGATAGGGAAAAGGGGTACGGACAAAATTAGTTAGTACCCCTTTTATTTTGTCTGTAAGGGGTTTAAATTATTTATATGATAACTTATACTATATTATTTTATTAAGTGGTTAGAACTAAAAAGAATATGGTTTATTTTTAATTTGTTCACTGAATATATAGCATGGGTAGGTCCTATGGGGGTGGCCACCTATTTAACCCACCTACCCACCGCCATAAAAGGGGGTGTTTGAGAATGCCCACGGTTCTCCGTCCAAAATTTTCCAAAAATTTTCATCCATTCCGCAAGGCCACCCCCTCTCTTTTTCATTCATGCCCTTTCAAAAAATTTTCCAAAAAAATTTTCATATATTTTCCAGAAGGCTCATAGTATTTTTTTATATCTATATTTTATTTCCTATTTTCATTTAGTTAATATTCTTCTTATTACTATAGTTTTATAAAAACAAAAAAATAAGCACTACGATTAATTTTCGCAATGCTTATATTCGTATACTATATAAATTACTTTATAATTTTATTATTTATCTATTTGCTTTCATATTTTATTACTTCTGCATTAGGAGATAGTTTGAAATATTCTTCTTCATCACAGAACAGTGGTGCATATTCTCCAAAATAATCATTAAACATATCTTCCAACATCATACTATCTGTCATAAATTCATTATCACTTTGTATTCTATCTTTAGGTGAATATGATACAAGATATTGTTGTTTATTTTCGTTATATTCAAATTTTATAGTAAGCCAAGTATATCGTTTTACCATAATATTTAAAAATTCTCTAAGTAAGTTTTCTAATTTTAAATTTTTCTTCATCTATTTTAAATAACTTGTTAATAATCATTTTCCAAAAAACTCTTTAAATTTATCACTACCATATTCATTATCGGTCAATTCAATAATTTCTCCTATTGTATATGTTTTCTTGCGTGGTTCTGGTAGTCGGTGTTCTATGAAGTATCTTGTACCAGCAGAACATGCACCAGTAATGGTACGATATGCTATAATAGCTTCTTCAAACGTCAAGACATCATCAAGTGACATGTTTTTGTAAGCGGATGTATCTTTGTCTGAAATTTTATAAATTAGGTCAAGTTTTGCTTCTTTAAGGGTTTCACCATGTGCCCAATTATTTTCTCCATCGGTAACAATATATAATTCTTTATCATAACCGACCTGATGAGTGCGATAAACATTCCCATGATGAGAATCAATGATACTAAGAATATTATCCACTTTAATATACCTCACCCCATTAGATTCCCAGAAGATAGGTTCATTTCGGAATTTTTGACGTTTGTCATAATCCTCTAAAGGGAGTGATGGGTGAACTATACGATTATCATTATAGTATATACAGCCACATATTAATGAATCATTTGGTAATTCTTCAATTTTTGTACCTTCCAAATTAAGATAGCCATATACAGTTAAATTATTAGTGATTTTAATAATATTTGAAAATGACAAATCAAGATAACCACCTACAGTCAAATTATCTGGAAGTGATGTGATATTTGTTTCACCTAAATCTAAAAAGCCATGTACTGTTAAGTTTTGAGGTATCGTTTTAATTGAACTATTAGATAAATCAATTCCGCCTCCTACAGTTAAGTGATTTGGTAATGAAGTGATTTTACTATTACGTAGGTAAAGAGTTCCTCCAATAGTTAGGTTATCAGGTAACTCTGTAATTGCTGTACCACTTAAATTAAGCCATCCTCCAATAACAGTATTGTTAGGGATATTTTCTATTGTGGAGTCTATAAAATCTAACCCATATCTTACTACCAGATTATTAGGTAAGGATTTAATATTAGCACACCATATTGATAATTTATCTAATACTGTTAAATTATCTGGCATCAATTTAGCGTTATCGCCTTTTAGAAATAAATTTCCATCTACAGTTAGGTCATTTGGAATAGATGAGATAGTGATATCACGTAAATCCAAATCGCCAATATAATATGGTTTTCCATTCCTTATTTCTAATTTGTAACCAGTTTCTTTCTCAAATAGTTCTATTATGTTATTCATCTTTTTTATTTAAATCATTAATAATAATTTCTTTTATTTTCTCATCTTTAAATGTGAAAAAAAACGGTGAAAATTTTTCCCATTCTTTTTTACCATATACTTTTTGTTCACCTGTTTTTTCGTCTATATCGAATTGAATAACATTTTCTTTTGTGAATAATCTTCCTAATTTATTATCTACTTTTTCATAATTCCAATTTGTATTATAATGTTCTATTAGATATTTGATAAGTTCATCTGCTGTCTTCCCTTTCATTTCTTGTGTTGTCAAGAAGAATCGTGCAAAACGTTTTACGCTATTATCCATACATTCATTTTGTCTATACACTAACCAATTATATGCATCTTCTACGGTAGGTGTATTCCAAGTTTGGCAATTAAATTCAAAGAGTGTTAGTTTATCATCATCATTTTCTGATTGATATTGTTTATGATATTCTCTTGTAAAGAATGTGCTTGCCATTGATGCTACTATACTTTGTATTTTTGATACATCTCTTTTCCATAGTGCATTTGTATTGAAGTATGTTGGAATATTAATAATGATATTCATTTCATATCTCCATGTATATCCAATTTTTGTATATGGTAGTTTTTCGAGAAGATATATAATCGTTTTATTCATAAGTTTATTAAACTTAGAATCGAATGGTTTTTGTAACTTTTGATTCAATTTCTTATAGAAACCTACGCCATTAAGTGTAATTATGATTGGTTTGCCTGCGCTTAATGTTCTAACATTTTGTTGGCGCATTTGCTCTACTTGTTGCATTGATTCCATAACTTTAAAATATTTTGTAATTGTTCCTTCTCCGAAACTATTTTCAATAAGTTTATATAAATCATTTAATGTTATACCTGTTTTTTCAAATGGTTTTAAAACATATTCTATATTATTATTGGAAACTGTATATAAACTTATTGAGATTTCTTTATATATAGCCAAAGCATCTTTTGTTGAAATTCTGGTTTCCATTGTCATATTAGTTAAGGATAATCCTCCACCAGTTTTGTTAAATAGCATTTCTTTAATTTTTTTGCAACCTTTTATAGATAAGCGACCACCCACAATTAATCCTTTGGGCAATTTTTCTAAGTTACTACACCCATTAATATATAAAGATTTGCCAACGATTAAGTTTTCTGGCAAACGTTTTAATTTAGTACAGTATGATAAATCAAGGTTCTCATTTACAATAAGATTATTTGGTAATACTTCAATAGGCGTATGACTTAGGTCAATAGACCCACCCACCTTTAAATCTTCTGGTAAACTTGTGATTTTACTATAATTCATCTCAAGACAGTCACCTACGTTTAAACCTGATGGTAAAGACGTTATTGGTGTATGACGCAAGTACAAAATCCCTTTTACAGTTAAGTTTTTAGGGAGTGTTTTAAATCGTGGGCTATTATCTATATATAGACTTCCTGATATAGTTAAATTATCTGGTAGATATCCATTATAAGTTTGCTTTATATATAAGCATTTATCGTAAAAGTATTTATTATCTTTTACTTCATATTCAACACCATCTATTACTTGTTTCATTCTATTATAGAATTTAAATTTGAGTATATTTTACCTTTTCTTTTAAGTGACTTGTTATCTTATTTATTTTGGTATTTTTTAAATAGATAAAATTGTCAACTTTTAAATCTTCTGGGAGTTCTTTAATTCCTAAACAAAAATCCAAACTCATAGTATTTCTAACTATTACATTTTTTGTAAATGCGTTCAAGTTCATACAAGTGTTCACAACAAGATTATCATTTACATATAGATTTTCTGATAAAGTAGTTAAATCGTGACAATGACTCAGAATAAGGTCTCCATTAACACTTAAGTTATTGGGAAGTTTCTTAATAGACGCTCCTCGCAAAATAATTGACCTACCGACATGTATATTATCAGGTAATGTTGTTATAGGTGTATTTGTAACTATGAGATTTTTACCAACATTTAAATTGTTAGGTAATGATTTGAACGAATCACAGTTGATAATAGTAAGGTTACATCTCACATTCAGCGTGTCTGGTAATGATTTTATTTTACACTCACCTATTAAGAATGAGCCATTAACTCTTAAATTGTTTGATATATTTTTGAGATAATAGCAATGTAAAATTGTGAGGTCGCCATCCACTGTTAAATTATCTGGCAATGATTGAATGGAACTTTCAAAGATATATAAATCCCCTTTATGATATAATGTATCTCCTATCACTTGATAAAGTATACCATCTATATTTTTAATTTCGTTATTCATTGTTTTATTATCTATATTGTTCATCATGTGCGTATTGTTCATTATTATTGAACATATTATTTATTTTGAACAATTTGTTTTACATCTTTTCCATTCTTAAAATATTTTAGAAGGATGGCGTATATTTTTAAACTTTCATATAATGCAAAGATTAAAACATTTCTTAAGTTATTAAAATCATAAAGTTTACTATTATAAGAGGAAGAAAATGTCTCCGTAAATAACTTTTCAAATTCTTTATTATCTTTATTAGTTACATCCATTGTGTAAAGCCAACGTTGGAACAAATCTACGTATTCTTTGATTCTTTTAAGTTCGAATTGTTTTACAGTTTTAGGACGTATATTAATATAATAAGTGATTCTTGCATTGTCTTCCAAAAAGTAAAGTATTTGTCTTGAAAGAAATTTTATATTTTGTTTTGTTGATTCGATAGGAGATATATTATTCCAACTATCATAATCTATTTTCTTATTGATTGCATTATAAATTCTTAGAAGTTGGTCTATTCCTTGACCAGCACACTCTATAAAGGTTTCTTTCTCAAAATTCTTAATGTTTAAACATATAGTAGGTTTAGACAACTGGTTAGTGATACTAACCAACTGAAAAATATCATCAAATATGAAATATGGCATATCAACTTTGTTGTCTGGTGAAATAGTTACAGTCATTGATAAAATTTCACAAGATTTAATGTGTACAAGAGGTATATAATTATTTACCCCTGCTACTGTCAATCTTGAATTAACCTCATACAGATGTTTCTTGGATTTTTCATATAGTTCATTACATGATTCAATAATCTTAGAATCATGAGAGAAATTTGTAAAGATTGAACTATCAAAATCCTTGTTATCAATTTTAAATACCATGTCCTTTATTTTTAATTGTACTATTATTTTTTAATGTGATACAAAGATAGTCATAATAATTTATATAGACAAATATAAATCAGTTATTTATATATTTTTAACTAACTTTCTATTATTATTCAAATTAAAAATTGTATCTTTGCAAAGTAATTTAAAAATAACAAGGGATATGATTTTATTAATTGGAGATATACATGGTCGGAATTTTTGGAAGAAGCCGATACAAGATGTGATTGATGGTAAACTGGATGTAGAGAGAATAATCTTTATTGGTGATTAATTTGACCCATATCCATCTGAGGGAATAACTGAAATGGATGCTATTAAGAATTTCTTAGATTTATATGACACTGTTACAAATAATTTAAGTTCTCATATGTATAGATTCCTTGTAGGTAATCATGATTTTCATTACATTAGTGATTATTTTTATGATATGGCAGGAAGTACACGTTATAGTGACAAATATGAAAATACAATTAAAGGAATTTTCAATGATGTTATGAAACCTCTTGACATGCGTTTTGCATGTAGAGAAGATATTGGCGGTGAAACAGTATATTTCTCTCACGCAGGAATTAGTAATTCTTGGTATAAAGAACTTAAGAATAAGTATGATAAAGATGAGTGGGATGTTTTATTTACTACCAAGGTATCTGATAAGGCAAACAAAAGAGATAAATTTGTAAGATTGCTTGGTCAGATTGGTGAAATGCGTGGTGGATATGATAAAACTGGTTCTTGTTTATGGTGTGATATCAGAGAGTTCTATGATGAAAAGAGAATTGGGGATTGCAAGATGCAGATATTTGGTCATACCAATGTTGGTGAAGTTCCAGTTATATATAAAGATTTTGCTTGTATAGATTGTTCTACCGCTTGTATTCTAATGGATGATTTAAGTTTATTTACTTACGATGAATACTGTGAGTTGGATAAAGATGAATACAAAGAAATCAATAATAATTAAGTAAAAAAAAACCACACTTCCTATAAAATAAAATAGGTTGTGTGGCTTTCTAAATATGAATAAATTGCAATTAAAGTGTATTTCGTTGTTCCCTTTCCTGGGCACATGACAACTCTCCGTTATTTGACCAACAATTCATTTGGTCGTTAATATCAATACCATTTCTTTGTAGATATTTACCAGTTACAATTTTGTAATCTTTTGGATTCAAATCGTTGTCTTTTAAATCTTGAAAGAAATAATCATTTTTGAAACTTTTCAATTCAGAAGATTCGTAATCTCTATAGTCCCAGCCATAAACAATTAGACCAGTTCTCTTATTGACTGCGAAATAGTTATTTCCATTCTCATCTACACCGCTTTCGGACATTTCTTTTATAATTCTATATGTGGCGTTTTCGACCATTCGATGTATATCTGATTCGGTTAATCTAATAATTTTTTTTGACATTGTATTAATATTTTTTTTATATAATATAAATATAATGTTAATCAGCATTTGTTATTTTAGTAAATTATTATTTTCTTCTAATTTTTGACGAAACAATTTTGCTATCTCTGGATTTGTGCATATAACGATTTTTTTGTTTTTCTTAGTTTTTTCACTAAATTCTTTGTCGTAAGCAATTATCTTTTCTATAAGTTCTTCTCTTGTCGTCATGTGAATATATTTTTATTATTGCAAAGATATAGTTTATTTTTAATAATACCAAATAATAATATATAAATTAATTTAAAATATTTGGTTATATTGAATTTTATTAGTACTTTTGCTGAAAAAATAAAAATATGGATGTAGAAAAAATGTATAATGACTGGTGTGAACAGGCTAAGAAAGAGAGAGAAAATATAGAAAAAAAGAATATTCTTTTATCAGAGTACCTTCTGTTAAAAGATTTGAGTATGTCAGAACCAATAATAAACCAACAAGACAATGACGAATATTCTATAAATTTAGTTGTTGATTATGAGGTTGAAGATGAATTTAATGAATTAATGGATAATCTTAAAAATTATGGGAAAATTACTGAAACAACTTGAAGAACATTTTGATAATACGCCAAAAAATGTATTAGATAAAGAAATTGAAGAATTGGACTATTTGAATGAAATAGGTCCATATGTTATTACAGATGAGAATGAAATTCGTGAACAAAATAAAGAGTTTATCTCTCCATTACTTAAAGAACTTAATGACTTTTTAAATAATGCTTCCGAAGAAGAATTGAAAAGAAATTGGGAAGACTTAAAGGAATGGGAGCACATCGGTCCAAATGCTGCTGAGTTTGTTAAAGAATTAGAAAAATATGTTTAAAACATTTTACTCCACTCGAAAGTGGCTAAACAAAGAAGATTCTCCTTCTACTGGTTCTGTTGTTTGCTACGATGGAGAATTTGATTCACAAGATAACACATATCGCAATTTGTTTCTCGAAGTTACTGATTGTCACGGCTCTATTAGATTACATAAGTGCAAAGACGATAGTATTGAAGACTTTGTAGAAAAGATGAAGTTGTTAAGAAGTGAAATTGATAAATTCATAGAACATCTTGAAAATGAAACTATTTATAAAGAAAAATAGTTTATGAACATTAGAAAGATAGTTAATGAAGAGATACATAGATTTTTAAAAGAAGAAACTGAAGAAAATGGCAGTATTGCTTCACTTGTACCAGATGAAATGAAATCATGGAATCCAGTTAAAGATTTCAAATATGGTTATTCCAATGGTTCAGATGCTGTTGATGTTAAAATGAATAATAACGGCAATATTTCAAATAATTCAAACCCTCCTTCCACTAACTTATCTGGAAATGTTTTAGGTGGAAGTTCAGAAGGTGCTGCTGGTGGAATGGAAGGAATGGCAGGAGATGCTGAAGGACTCGCTGGAGGTATAGAGGGTGCTGCTGGTGGTGCGGAAATGGCTGCTGTAGCTGTTTAATTTTATACTTATCAACTAATAAAAAATAATCGGTATTACTGCAATTAATTTAGCAGTAATACCGATTTATAATTTATATAGTTATTAATTATTGTTCGATTGGTTTAATTTTTGAAGCATAATCTAACCAACCTGAATGTGTTTTAAATGCCTGTACTGCATCTTGTGGGACGTAGATGTTTTGAACAGAGGGAATTTGTTGTAATATCTCTTTATATTGTGGTATTGGAGTATTTGACGTGAATGTTATATTTTTCAGCTTAGGACAATTATTAAAAGCATTAGGGCCTACGATAAGAAATTTATCTGAGAATGTAAATTTTTCTAAATTAACACAATTTGCGAAAGCATTTGCTTTAATAGTTGTAATGTTTCCAGTATTTATAACTTCTCTCAAGTTAATACAATTATTAAACGCAGATTCTGGTATTTCATTTGTTAATTTATTTAGATAAATCTTTTTTAAGTTAGTGAAACCTTCAAAACTTAAATATCGTATATGTGCCCTATCATCGAATAAATCAACTTCTTTAATATGGTCTTTTCCATTAATGATTCCAAGTAATGCACTATATGATTTGGTCACATTAATTGTATTAACTCCAGAGTAAAGAATACGCCCATCTTTATATGTGACAGTCATTCCACTTTCTATTGTAATATCAGCAAAATATACTTTAGGATAGTTTACACTATTAGTTTCTTCTTCCAAACCCACGTATGGTAAGTCATAATCATCAGAGTCTTCATACATATATCTTAGTTCTTTTGTTGCGAATAATTTAATGTATTTCATATATTATAATAAGTTTTTTTCATTATATCTCTTAGGTTTTGTATAGATTTACGTATGCGTTTAGCATCTTTTGCAAGTCTATAGAACTTACGTTTTGTATATCCATTTTCTTGTCGGACTATATTTAGTCCATCTTCAATTGAATCAAAAACCATATCAACATGGTCAAGACTTTTGATGATACCATTATATACTTGTCCACCATCATTTGCTTGAACAATGTTATTTATTTCTTCATTTATTATTTTCTTTATATTAGTCATTTTAATTATCATTAAACATTATAGTATAAATATTTGTTCAAATTGATTTTTGGTAGTTATTAGACGTGTGATATAATATTTATTTATAAACTACCCATGAGTTGAATACTTGTGGAATTTACGGAACTTATACAACTATAATACTATATGCGAAAAACACAAAGAATAATGAAAACTACTGAATATTTTAAAACCTTACTTGATACAAAGTCATCCAATAGTACAAAGAGCTTTGTTTTGATGTTGTCAGCAATAATAAGTGCTCTTGTAAACTTAACTATTTGTTTTGTGCTTGTATATGATGTAACTGCAAATGGTTATATCAAGACAAGTCTATGGGACGCAGGATTTTTTATCTTGTGTACTGGAGGTTACATGGCTGGTTCTGGTTTAACTAAATTGTTAGCTGATAGACGACGAAATAAACGTAGTTTAGACGTTAACGAAGAGATAGAAACAGAGGAAGAAAAGTAAAGCGGTCGATTTCCGACCGCTTTTTTTGTTTCACTATACTTTACTTTTTAAAATAAGAATTTACTTGATATGAAATTATATTATCCACATCTTTCCATGATAATGGTGTAAAATCATTATTGTCCACACCGACATCATATTGTGTTGGAAATAGATATTTGAGACGTTCATCATCTTTTCCTATGGTTTGTATTTGCTTTCTCGAATGGACATGTCCAAATAATTGATAATATTGGTTCTCAACATCCGAATATGTACCAGCGTAACATAAGAATGGATAATGATTTAAATATACATATCGTTTATCAATTTTAATCAATAGTTGATTATAAACGTTTTCAAATAATATCTTTTCTTGAGTAGGTGATGATGCATTATTTTTCCAATCATGATTACCTTTGATGAGAATTATTTTACCATTCAGTTTATCTCGTATTTCTTTTGTATCAGCGAATTTACCATACGCAAAATCTCCGAGATGGAATACTAAGGCATCTTTTGGAACTTTATTATTCCACTTCTCAATCATATCATTATTCATTTCTGCAACCGAGTTATACGGTCGATTGCAGAATTTTATTATATTTTCATGATTAAAATGTGTATCTGATGTGAAATAAATTTTTTCTCCATCATTAAATTTAATATCATAGGTTTTCATTTTTATAATAGATTTTTAAAATCTTCTATATTAAGAGGATTAGATATTACATCTGGCTTGCGACCGTCATTCCATAAAATTGCAACTTTATATTTTCCATCTTCAATAACTGGTTCTATTGTTGCTTCTTTCTTAACATCTGGGTCATATCCAAAGGGTTTGTAATCAAAGAAATCGGGTGAAATCATCAACTTATCACATAGATTAAATGCGTCTGATGTTTTCTCTTTCTTTAATAGTTCGATTGTTTCATCTCTTAGTTCCTTATTATGATGATAATCGTCAATAAAATTACCCCACTTCTCCAACAGTTCTTCAAGTGTACCGTCATTGAACAGTACGTTATTTCCGAACAGTTGCCAATTAAGTGAGATTTCTGAAAGATGATTTGATACATTGGAAATATCTGGCCTAATGATATACCAAGTATCGCCACCCATCTCTTCAATCATTCTTTTTTCATTTGGGAAGCGTACATCTTCTATAACATAATCAGCAGGATGTAATTGGATATATTCTCTGATTTTCTCCATGTGCCAATCTGGATTTATATGTCGTATAATATTTGTTCCTAAGAATTGAAGCAAATGGCGTACATTTTCAATCATTACACCATTTATATTTTCTTTCTGAACAATATTCCAGATAATTTCACTTGGAACTTCTATACGTTTAGCAAAGTAATCACACGCATCTTTATCAAAGAGAATATTCAGTTTCTCGTTAGTACATTTCATTTCATTAAAAATATCTATATTTGGAACGTTTAACCATTCCATGCACATCTTCTTAAGAGGTTGCGCAAAATAGATGCTTTTATAACCTTTTTCAATGAGAAGTTTGGTAAGTTCAGACTTACCAGACCTCATTCTTCCGCTTAGACCTATAATCATATTAATTGTGTTTGTTAATTAAATCTTGTAAAATATTACTATTAACACTACCGCTTAACTTATAGATAAGTTCGTTATTCTCATCAAAGAATAATGAAGTAGGAATATTTCTTACATGATATTTCTCAGCTAACTCATTACCTTCATCATCGTTCTCTACATCATAAGATTCAAACTTGATATCTTTGTTTTCATCTTTATTAGATGCTTCTTCAAAAACACTTGCGTAAGCTTTACATGGTACACACCATTCTGCTGAAAGTTTGATAATTTTCTTTACTTTACTCATTTTTTAATTCTTCTTATTATTCTTGTTTTTTTATTTTTCATTAAGTTTCCAAATGCTTCAATCGCATTTTTAGGCTTATTGATTGTTTCTCTTATTATTTCATTTTTAGTACTTGATGTTTCGTTAATGGTTGTCGCAGTTTCTATAATATGCCGTGCTTGGTCTATTGTTGTTACTTCTTTTCTGTTCTTATTATACAGCTTATCAATAACAATTTGTTTTAACTTAAGCGAGCGTATTGTTTCTGGATTATATGCATCAAACTGTTTAAATTCACTTTCATCAAGGAAACCCAAAATATTCTTAGTACGTGTATAAGCAACGTAAATAAGATTATTCTCTTGTTCTATCTCCCATGGTTGTTTTGCTGTCTTGGATGGCATGAGGGATTTACAAGCTATATATACATTTGGTGATTCAAGACCTTTTGATTTATGGATTGTTGATAAGATAATACCACTTTCTTTGTTATTCGTAAAAATCTCCTTTATACGGTCTTGTAATTCTTTAGCTGTTGTTAGACCATCTGACAGAATCTCTAATACTTTAATTTCATCAAGTTTAGCAACAATAGATGCGCTTGTTAGAGCTTCTTCTTTTGAAATATTCTGTTTGCGCATTGTTGTTTCAAGAAAGTCATAGAATATGTCATATAATTTCGAGAAAACACCTTGCTTATCAAGATTTACATTTAAAATTTGTTCTTTTGTATTTCTTATCGTCTTTGATAAGTTATTAGAATAATCTTTACCAAGGATTTTAGCCTTTATACCATTCTTTAATAGTTCGATATAAACTTGTGCAAGTGGGGCATTGTTACGGCACAAAATCATATCACCGTCTTTAACATCTGATAGATTTGCATTTTGTGTGATTTCACCTTTAACCTTGTTCTTTTTATCATACTCCATGGTTGGTACAAGATAGTGTACATACTCAACAATATTCTTAGGACAGCGATAACTAATAGAAAGGGGTAACTGAATAGTATCTTCCAACTCTTTTAGTTTGTCGAACGCTTCAGAATCTGCACCAGAGAAAGAATAAATAGCTTGCGCTTTGTCACCAAAGAACATCATTCGTGTGCCCATCCTTCGACAAGTAAACAACATGTCTTTTTCTACCATATTTAGGTCTTGACATTCATCTACGATTATCCAATCATACTTATAAAACTTACTATCAAGGTGAAGAATATTAGGCAACCAAACCATATCGCCATAATCAATTTCATCCAGATATGTTTTGCCCCATTCTAACACTTTAACAGCTACTTCTTTCTCATCACCTACACATACAATACCATATCTACTACAAACTTTTTCTAAATCTTCCACAGTTTCTGAAAGGTAACATCTACCAAAGTTTACAAGACTTTGAATATTAGATAGATATTGAGAAAATTGTTTACCGAGACGGAATGTATTTATTGTTGCAAGTTTGGATATGTTATTATTAATATACGATGAATACTTATACTCATTTGGTTCAGTATTCATAAAGCGTCTATTAAAATTAGCATTTAATATCTTATATCCTAAGCTATGAAATGTTTCAACTTGGACGTTTTTATGACCTGCAAGTGCTACTTTCTTTTTAATTTCTTGACGTATATCTCTATTGAAAGCGACGATAAGGACCTTTTTATCTTCTGGTATATAGTCTAAAGATTTAATAATAGTATATGTTTTGCCAGACCCTGCAGATGCTGATATAACTGCATTACCGAGACCATGTTCTACAAAGTCATATATAGCTAATTGATATTTGCTTGGCTTATATACTTTAATTTCTTCTTTTTTCTTTCTTCTCATATATTATAAAGTTAAGAAGCTGAGCAACTTGCCCAACTTCTTTTAATTATTTACTCTGTTACATCATTAGTCGTTGGCTTGTCAATCACATAGTATTCATCTTCTGGGAATCCAGCCTCGCTAAATGTCTTGACATCCAAAACATATCCAGCATTTGACATAACAGTCGCAAATGTGGAAATGGAACAATTGCCACTGACAAGTGCCTTAAATTCATCATCAGACAAACCGATATGCTTAGCATACTCCTTATCTGTCATATTTAGCTCTGCAGCACTATGTTCAAACTTTGTCATTGCATCATCATTCATTTCCTTAACAATAACATTAATTACTTCTCTAAATCTTTCGTATTTCATATTTTCTTATTTATTAAAATTACAATGCAAAGATACTGATTAAATTAGTAATCCTGAAGAATTAATAGTTAATAATTCTAAAATATTAAATTACAACTACAGAATTAGTTGTTTCTTTCTGATATTTTGCAGAATATCTTCAACCATTTGAACATCTATGTTTTCTGGAAGAGTAGAATGTTTCATTGCTTCGTCCATTTCTTCTTTCTTTTTATCAATCATATCCATAAGTTCATCATACTCATATTTATGATTTCTAATGTTCATAAGCAATTCTCTATCACCCATCTTCTTTCTATCAAGATTTACTCCCTCTCCACTTGCAATTTCAAGTCCCATTTGAATTAAACGGAAACTATGCATCATATTTTTAGAGTCATAATTCTTAGTAAGATTGGATTGATATCTTTTTTCGTTACGCTTCTCTTCCCAATCTTTATAATGCTTATAGTCTGCACAGTGCGCTGAATATCCGTTAGAATTAAAAGACATGTAACATATTGGCTTCTCTCCTTTAGCTACTGGTGATAGGACCATCTCGTTTGAATTTTCTCTCACGATACCATTATACCCTTTAGGGGTTTGGTTATCATAAAACCAATACCAGAAGTCCTCCCAAACCGTAGCATTGATATATTTCATGATAAACCCAGCCATATTTTCCATATAAGAGCGTTTAAGAAGTCTCGTTTCTATTTCTACACCTGCTTGATTATTATTAGCTTGTGCGTCCTTTAAACGTGTAATAATCTCTTTTGTATTAAGTCTACGTATATAGCAGCCCTCAAAATCTTCGCTTTTAATTCCTTCTTTTTGGAAGTGTTGACCCCAATCATAATATACGCCATATATACCCTCCATATTAGGTATTTTAACAAGACCGCAATATTCCTGTTTCATACCTCTATATTCCAACCAATGTTCCATTTTGGTACTACCTTGGTCTTTAAATGTATAACAGAAATCCATTGGCTTTAAACGCTTGGTAACTGGATTAACAATCTTCTTATTAAGTCCACGTGCTTTTCTAATTTGTTCTAAAGAATAAGCAACGAAAGGTTTAAAACACTGCTTGGTAATGAATTTATCTTTATTGGCGAACAATTCATTAAGAACAGGGGACGGTTTTAAAATCATTTTATCCTCTGGTATAAACAGTGTTTCAAGAACTGTTGCGTTTGATTTAATAAGCATTTGAAAATACTTACCTAATTCATACCATGTTGTATCATTTCTACTATCTGCAACCTGTGGAGAATAATTAAAACCAAGCCCTGTTAAATCTAATGGATTGCAGATAAACAATCCACCAGTATCTAAATCTGAATCTTCATTATTCAATCCGTAAAGATGACTTCCTCTAACGTATTCAAATAATAATCTATTTTCGTTTCTAATATTTTCAAATGTTTCCATTTTATACTTTGTTTTTCTGTTATAACTTTTTGAAAATTTTCTTACGTTCTAATTCAGTTTCAATTTTATTTCTTAAGTATTGACATTGTTGCTGTACAACAAGTTTTTGAATCTGTTCATTTATCACATTCTTTGATTTCTCCATTTTCAATGATATACCACGTATCTGGTTTAACATTAGCTCCATCAACATAGATTGTTTTTACTGTCGCAGGTTCTTTCTCATTTTCGTTATTACGTTCGGAATATATGATAGTTGTTCCTACTGTAGCTTTTATTTTATTATCATTTCCATGCAGATAAACAATATTATTTTCTCCGTTACATATTATTCTATTTGTATCACTAATACATGAGATATTATTATTTTTACCAGTTGAAATAATATTATTAAACCCACCAGTTATGGATAAAGTATTATCTTCTTCACGTACAATGAATGTATTACCTGTATCAGATGCAATAATTTTATTTGATTTACCATTAGAAGTAACTATATTGTTATTACGGGTAAGATTACAAGTACATCTTGAACCATCAAGGTTAACCACACAAAATAAACCACTATTATTTACCGAACCTAATTCATTATACATAGTCATTACACATCTATCTACAGAATTTGTTATCTGACCATGAGCTACTTTATCAGATGTTATTACCAATTTCTCAACGTATTCGTTTTGGTAATCAGAAGTGTCTTCTGCGATATCTTCAATAGCAATTTCTTTTATAATTTTAATATGTTTACAAGTTATATGTAATGGGTCGCTATGTACTTTATCTATTTCACTGCATTCTACCATGCAATATGTATGAATGGAAATATCTGTTACAGCTATCAAATCGAACAAATTACGATAAACTGCATAACCATATCTGTAAAAATTGCTGTCTAAACAATTATATTCTTTACCTTCTTTATATTCAGTCTTATATTCCTTAAAATTAGGTGCTACGAGATAACCAATTTGTTTTTCTTCTTCCATAACCTTTATATTATTATTTTTGCAAAGATACAAATAATATATGGAAATAGCAAATTATTATATAATAAAATCATGTTAAATAATTATAATTAAAATACATTGTATGAAACATTTAAAAATATTTGGTACCTCAGATGAACTTCAGACCTATGTGAATGGAAGTGACTATTTGGAACCATTTGTAGGTACTGATACTCAAAAAAGTGTGGTAAAATACAACCGTGTCGCCCAAAATGTCATTAGAATATTTACACAACGAGGTGGTGTTACATTGGCTAAGTATCTTGATGACCAGATGTCAAATATGGAAGAATTTGTATTAAAAGAAGGTTGGAATAATTTAGACATGACTAATGCTTTTAAGTATGGTTTTGGTAATGTAAATGGTGAGGACCTTAACGATTTAACTCAGGTTGATTTAAGTAGATATCAAGGCACTAATTTATTTCATTACATGTTTTATAACACAGGAATTAAGACAATTGTTTTACCTGATACAATAGAAGAAATTGGAGTAGGTACATTTGGTTCATGCCGTAAACTTAATAGTGTTCACTTCGGTACAAATATCAATAAAATAGGACAGATGTCATTCTCAGAATGTCATACTTTGTCAGAAATTAATTTACCAGAAGGTATTGAAGAAATAGAAGCTATGGGTTTTATGAATGTACTGTGTGATAGACTTATTCTCCCATCTACTATTAAGAAATTGGGTTATAACTGTTATACACCTTATAAAGAAAAAGTTTCTAATTATAGGGGTACTGTCCGTTTCAAATCATTAGAACCACCTATCATTAATACTAAATTTGTCTTCTCTAATGTTAATAGAATAGAAGTACCAATGGATGCTATAGAAGCATATAAAAATATCAATGTTAATGGATGGAAAGAAACATGGGGAAATAAATTTGTAGGATACTAAACATATTTATATTTAAAAAACATTTTATGAAACATTTAAAATTATTTGGTAACGCAAATGAATTGCAGACCTATGTGGATGGAACTGAATATTTGGAACCATTTGTAGGTACTGACTCTCAAGGGGGGGGGGGGGAAATATAACCGAGTCGTTGAGAATATAATTAGATTATTTGTCAATGGACCCTTTGTAATTATTAATAAGTATCTTGATGATAATGATGGGATGAATAATGAACCTGTTAACTTAGAAGCAGGATGGAATAGTTTGGACATGACTAATGATTTTAAATATGGTTTTGGTTTAACAAATGATTCTATTATATATCCATTAAGTGAAGTAGAATTTAGTCATTATACAGGTACTAAGATATATCCGAACATGTTTTGTTTTACTCAAATTAGGGAAGTTGTATTAGGTAAGAATACTAAAATCATAGGACATTCGGCTTTTGAAAACTGTCAAAATTTATCTAAATGTGTATTACCAGAAGGTTTAAAGGAAATACAAGATAGAGCTTTCGTAAACACTTCGATAGGAAGATTAATATTACCAAAGTCTATTGAAAAATTAGGTAAAGATGTGTGTAGTATACATATTAAGTATATGTATGAAGAATGGCCTATTGTTAGATTTCAGTCGTTAGAACCACCTGTCTTAGATATCGAAAGTTTTCGTCAAGGTACAACATTAGAAGTCCCTATGTCAGCTGTTGAAACATATAAGAATTTAAATATTCCAGGATGGAAAGAAAAGTTTGGAGATAAAATAGTAGGTTATTAAATAAAAAAACACAGTAGTTATTCTACTGTGTTTTCTGTTATCTACATTTTTGACATTTGTTTCATAACTTTATGGTAGTATGTATTAGGCAATCGTTTGATATTCTTTACATAAAAACCATGATTCCAGCATTTTGTAGCTTTTTCAAAGCTATGTTCTGGGTTAAAGTGTTCTTGAAGATGAATAAAAATTTCCTTAGACTTTTGAGGGTCTCTTCTATCTTCAAGAGTGTAACGTTTCTTGATTTTCTTCTTTTTCAGAATGTTGTTGCATTCAGCTACGGCTGATGGTGTAATCTGAAGTACTCCTAATGATTTTCCATTTCTTGCATTGTTTTGACCTTTGCTTTCAATGTGAATCATTGCAGCAATCAGACGTGTCCAATCAAATCCATGTGAACAAGTTTGTGCGTTTACTGTAGTTGTGGACAGAATCGCAAAAAGAACCATTAGAAATAGTTTTTTGTAATTTCTCATCATTTTTATTTTTTAGTGAGGTGTAAAATGATATAAATCATATTACATTTTGGCACTGTGTGAGACTCCGTTATGTGCCGTTTTGACCTCTTATTAATTAAAAGTCGTATTTAGTTAGAGTACCATGTTTGGTAATCTTCTGACTGTACCAATCTTTTAATACTTGTATAATAAATTTATCTCTACCATGTTCTTTTGATAGTATTGTTTTAAATTTATTTTGTAGGAGATAGAATAATTGTTGGTCAGTTAATGACTTTTTGGATGGTTGTCCATTTTCGTCCATTTGTATGACTATTGGTATATTAATCAGTACACCATTATCATCTTCTCCTGTATATTTTGCACGAATAAAATTTTTATCCAAGAAGTTTTGAATTACTGCCACTTTATCAGAGTAACTCTCCCTTAATACTTCTTTTCTAAATTCTTCGTTAAGTTGTTTATTATAATGTTTTAACTTCATAAAAAAACAGCTCAAGGGAACCCACAAATCTTAGTTTGTGGGGGGAATTGAGCAACTATTCCTTCTTTCGTTTTGTTTATTTTTTAATTTTACTGTAAGTCATATTTCTCCGTTAAATGCTCATCGTCAATGTTATGGAGAGGTTTTATATATTAGCAACACTATTCCTACCTCACAGAATTGTTTAATCACTAACCTTAGAGCAAGGGGCTTGAACAAACACCCACTTGGTAACTATATATTCTCTCCTAACGTAGCACTCTAAGTGCTTAGACTAATCAACTTGGGCTTTTTCAAGCCCACAGGACTTTAACCTGTTGGTAGTTGACTTTTGTGCCATGTATATAAAGATAAATAGTTTACGAAACTCTTTTCTATTATTTTTTAACACGGTTGCAAAGATAAGAAAAATATATTTAACACCCAAATCAATTAAATATTTTAACATTAATTTAATCATTAAAATTGGTGATTAAATTAGTATATTTGTCTGAACTACAATATTTATATTAAAACTTAAATATCATGAAGAAATTATTCTCAAAAGTAGCAGCTTTTTTCAAAAAGTATTGTAAAACTTATTTCTTTATCCAGACATGCCTGATTATATTCTTCTTTTTAGTCGTGGCACTTGTTGGATGTGAGTATTAAGATTTTTTGAACGGGGTTGATTGCCCCGTTCATTTTATTTTACGCAATTGTTAGTTCGTCTTTGAAATCAAAATTAAATGTATGACCACTTTCATAATCCCCAAGTAAGATTTCATCCGTCAATTTATCTTCAAGTTCATTCTGTACGAATCGTATAATTGGACGTGCGCCATATTCTTTCTGTTGTACTGCTTTTTGATAAATGAAATCAACAACACTTGGTGTATATACTACATTGTACCCAGCCTGCTTAACTCGTTTAGCAAATTTCTTTATTTCTAATTCTGTAATACCTTTTAGATTATCATCTGTTAAACTATTAAAGTAAACAATTTGGTCAATTCTGTTGAGAAATTCTGGTGTGAATTTGCTCTTCATTTCTTTTTCAATGATAGCTTTTTTATTGTCACCAACATTCGTATAAAATCCTATACTCTTTCCGAACTCAGATGCTTGTTTAGCACCGATGTTTGATGTCATTAAAACAATAACATTTTTAAAATTAACAAGTTGTCCAGAAGAGTCTGTTAATCGACCATCATCGAATAATTGCAAAAACAAGTTATATACCTCTTGGTCTGCTTTTTCAATTTCATCTAAAAGCAAAACGCAATGTTGTTTATTTTTAATTGCCTCGGTTAATTGTCCACCATTTTCATAGCCCACGTAGCCAGGGGATGCACCTGTAAGTTTTGATACGGAGTTTTTTTCAGAATACTCAGACATATCAATACGTATTAATGATTTTTCATCACCAAATACTTCTTCTGCTAACTTCTTGGCTATAAGGGTTTTACCACAACCAGACGGTCCCATCATAAGGATGTTAGCCATTGTCTTTGTTTTATCACCAAGTCCTACTTTATTTCTTTTAATAACCTTACAGATTGCTTCTACGGCTTCATCTTGTCCGATAATACTTTCCTTTAATATATCATCAATATGAGCAATTTTAGTTTTCTCATTACTTGATAATTTGGTTACTGGTACTCCTGTTATATCAGATATTACTTTGGCAATATCATTTTCAGTAATAGGTATTATATTTTTATTATCTTTCCTCTGTTCTCTCCTATAATCGGTTAATTTACGATTAAGTGATTTCTCTTCTTTATTCAAATCTTCAACAAGTTCCCACTCACCATTATTCATGTACTTCTTTTTTTCGTTTGAAATTTCATTTAAACGACTTCTTGTAGAAGTAATCATTTCTGGTTCTGTTTTCGTTAAACATAAACCTGCACCTGCAAGGTCGATAACATCTATTGCTGAATCTGGTAAACATCGGTCATTTATGTACTTCTCTGAAAGCTCGACAGCCTTTTTGATGATTTCATCACTGTAAACCGTATTATGATATTCTTCGTAAAACTTTTTATTTTCTTTTATAATCTGTATTGTTTCAGATGCGCTGTTTGGTTCGATAACAATTTTTTGTAATTTACGAGAGAGTTGTGTATTATTTTCTATACAGTTACGATATTCTTTGAAGGGCAATGTTCCTATAACTCTAACATTACCATCCTCTAAAATTTTACCAATTTTATCAGAAATATCTGTATCTCTATCTTTATTACCACTCTTAAGTACCATCTGCATATCATCAATAACGAGGATATATTTGTCATTATTTTCTAATTCATCAAATAGTCCTTTAACTCGTTCTTCAAACATACCCCTTAAACTGGTTCCTGATACCATACTCATAATATTGAGTAAAAGTAATTCTTTTCCGTCTAATACACTTGGTACTTTATGTTCGTTTATTAATTTAGCAAGTCCATAAACAATTGAAGTTTTTCCAACGCCTCCCTTACCTACAAGTACTACATTATTCTTTCTACGTCTTGAAAGCACTTGCATTATAATCTTCAGTTCTTTTTCTCTTCCAATTGTTTTATCAACTTTACCATCTTTTACAATTTGATTTAGATTTATGGTATATTGTTTTATAAAATTATCTTTTGGTGAAACTGACTTAATATTCACTTCACTTTTGGATGGAATATTCATGTTATTATTTTTATTCTTCTGTTTTTTAGTACGTCTATTTTTTGTCTCACTTTGACATTTACTTAAAATGTTGTTATAATCAATGCCAGCACTTTTAAGAATTTTTCCACTATTTAAATTGAGTTCTGGATTTAGTAAAGCTAATAGAAAATGTTCAGTGCCTAAGATACTACTTTTTGTTATTTCTTTTTCATTTTCCGCATCTTCCATCAACTTGTTCATATCTTTACTGAAAGGAATTTCAATTATATCATTTGTCAGTCCACTTATCTCATTATTAGATGCTGTTAATGCATTAGCGAATAATTCTCTTAGACTTACTATGTTATTATTCATTAAATAACTTTCAAGAATCATGTGTGCATGACAGTTTTTTGTATCTAACATTGCAAGAACTAAGTGTTCTGGAGTTAATTCTTTAGAGGGTATTTCGTTAAGAATAGATGTTTCCATATATAATACTACTTCATCTAATTCTTTGCTATACATTAAACTTGTTTCGTCCATTAATAAAAATTGTCTTTTATAAAAAATAATATATTTTATAAGCTTGTCAAGTCTGCTGTTTATTTAGAAAAAGATAACATTTGAATTATTTGGATATTTATATTAAATAATGATTAAAAATAACGTTATATAAAAAATGAAAAAAATTGTAAGACTTACAGAAAGTGACCTTCATAGACTTGTAGAAAATTCTGTACGCAGAGCATTGACTGAGATTGGTGATACTCAAAAGGGTCAGTATATGCTTGGTCGTGTGGCTGGTCGTGCTAAAGCAAATAAGGATAAGGATACTTTTATGGCAGCTAAAAACCACCGTCCAGAAGACCCAGATGCTGATGATAAGAAAGTAGCTGATAAGTTGTTTAGACGACATGCTTTCAAGCAGGGTATGGAAGACCAAGAGGATTACCAGTATTACCGTGATAGAGAGAATGATGGTGAATACTATCGTGACGCTGCCGATACTTTGGGTCGTGGTATGAAACGTCAGTATAAGAAATTTAAGTAAGGTAAAAACAATCAAGTTTAAAGCTAACATTTTTGTTAGCTTTTTTTTATTCCATTTTGTTATTATCTAAAAATATTGTATCTTTGCATTAAGTTTAATTTTTAAAACATAGATAATATGAGTAAATTACTTAATGTTTATAGTGATAATATAGATAGAACATGGTATAAGAGTTCTAATATATTATATTCTGAGTGTATTGATAATGATAATAAACCTAAGACTTTAAAGGTCGTTTTCTCAAATGGTAGACAGTATCAATATAATGATGTTGATGTAAGAGATTACTTGTTCTTTAGAGATGGTGATTCGCAAGGTAAGGCACTTAATTCGTATATTAAAAAATATACATGTAACCGTTTAGAGGATGTTAATGTAGATGTTATTAACGAAGAATATACCTACCGTTCACATAATGGTATGTATATTGATAATAATGATAAATTCACGATTAAAGACCATGCAGGTATAGTTTTATATGAGTTGGACAAAGCTTTAGATGCGGATACGTATGATATGATTAATGATATTTTATTGTCAGTAGGAGTTAAAATTAAAAAGTTGTAATATATGGGAATTATTGTTGGTGGTTTTCCTGGTTGTGGAAGACGATATTTAAAAGATAATTGTCGTGATGGAATAATAGTTGAAAATGTGAAAGTGTCTGATTTTGAGTCAGATGAATTTCCAGACAATTATGTAGATTATGTTTTATCAATTGTAGATAAAACTGATATTGTTTTGATTTCTTCTCATCCTGCAATATGTGAAGAATTAAACGCACGTGGTGTTGATTTTAATCTATTTTATCCAGAGCGTTCTCGTAGAAATGAATTTGTAGAAAATTTTGTTCTTGCACATAAACCAGCAAAACAGATTCAAGAAATAGATAATAAATGGAGAGAGTGGATTGATTTAATTGAAGAACGTACTTTGGAACATTGCTTTAAACATAGTTTAAGTAAAGGACAATTCATTGGGAATTTTCCAATGATGAACGAATATGTTTATAACTTGCTTAACAGTAATCAAGAAGTGGTAGCAACAAAAGTTGTTGTAAATGGTAATGATATTACAGATATAAAAGATGGAGGCTTGAAGTACATGCCTCAAGACGAATCGACTATTTCATACCAATTATTTAACGCCACAGACTTATCGAATTTATCTTATATCGTTAATGAATGTAATGAAAAATTTGAAAAGTTTAAACCAGATTCTGTTGGTATTTTAATTGACAAAGATACGTTTGAAACATTGAATAAAATTAAAACATGGTTGGAAAAAATAATTAAACATGAGCCACAAGACAAATGAAAATAGCGAAGATGTATTATTATACGTCGACTTAGGAAATGGTCTTGGAAAGTGGATTCCTCTTGAAAATATTTCCTATGTAACAGAATATGATGATGTTAATAAAGATTATAAATCTTATCATAAAATCAATCTACCAAAATTATATCCTTGGGAAATTGAACAGATAAAATTATTTTAAAAATAAAGATAATGAATAATGTTGATAAACAATATCTTGATTTACTTCGAGATGTTTTAGAAAATGGTAGCGAACGTAAGACACGTAGTGGAATTGTAAAGTCTGTCTTTGGACGTATGATGCGTTTCGATTTAAAAGAAGGATTACCATTATTAACTACTAAGAAAGTAAGTACAAAAGGTATAATTCATGAATTACTTTGGTTTATTTCAGGTTCTACAAATATAAAATATCTTGTAGATAACGGTGTGAATATCTGGAATGATGATGCTTTTCGTTATTATAATGATATTGCCGTTAGAAACGATAAATGTATGGATGAACGTATGATTAAAATGGGTTATCATATTTTATCTGGAATTTCTAAAGAAGAATTTTTGGAGAAAGTAAAATCAGGAGAAAAGGTACGAGTAGTGCATTGCGTTGACGGAGAAAAGCAAGAGAGTGAATACAAATACGGAGACCTTGGTGCTATGTATGGAAAGAACTGGAGACATTTTGGCTCTTCTGGTAAGGACCAAATAAAGGAAGTCGTTAATTTGTTAAGGAACGACCCTACATCAAGACGTATTATTTTAACTTGTTATGACCCAGATACTGTAGATGAAGCTGCGTTATATCCTTGTCATATAATGTATCAATTCTATACAAAAGAACTTACATTGGGTGAACGTATAGATTTGTATAAAGAAAGTTTAAATGAAGGTGAACAATGTGATGTTACGGAAACATTTCTAAATTATATTGATATTCCAAAGTATAAATTAAGTTGTATGTTGAATATTAGAAGTAATGATTTACCTTTGGGCTGTCCTTATAATATTTGTTCAGCAGCTTTGTTAACGCACATGTTTGCGCATGTTTGTAATATGACCGTAGATGAGTTGGTTTATATTGGCGGTGATTGTCATATCTATGAGAACCAATTAAATGGCGTACAGGAGCAATTAAAACGTGATGGTAGTAATATCCTACCACAACTTAATATACAAGACGAAATAAGAAGTATGGATGATTTTAAATATGATAGTTTCTTAATTTATAATTATCATCCAGATGCTTCAATTAAATTTCCTTTAAGTGTCGGATGAGTGTCAGTTACGTTGTAAAGAAAGAAACTAAACGCTGTTTCGATGAGGGCATGAAAGCTGACTTATTTACACGTGAGAAGATTGAAACATTATTAGGTGGTAAATGCTATCAATCAACAATAGCGGAGGATACAAAAAAACATGTCGATTTTTGGTGGGATGCACCTAACGGAAAAAGATATGGAGTAGATGTTAAAGACTCACGTAAGAATAAAAGAACTGACTCTGATAAAGATTATAGTATAACTTGGTTAGAGATACAGAATGTCAGCGGAAAGCCTGGATGGATTTATGGAGAAGAAGATTATATTGTTTTTAAAACAGATAACAAACTTCTTTTTGTAAAACGAGAACAATTAGCATATTTCGCTGAAACTAAATATAATGAATATATTAGTAGTGGAAAAAATATTGTTTACGATACGCCTCGAGAATGTTATGTTCCTTATCAAAGAGCTAAATGGGGACGGAAAGATATTGCTTTTAAAGCTTATATGAAAGATTTAGAAGATATATCTCACTTCTATATAAACTTTATTACTAATGAAGTTTTTACATTTAACAAAAGCACTGCCCAATAGCAGTGCTTTTTTCTTTTATAACCTATTTATTTAAAAAGTATTAAGTATGTTAGAACGAGAATATGACGGATATGGTTTTAATGAACCAGAAAGATTTGAGAGTATGGCAATGCAAACTCGTGTAGAGTATGAACCTGACAAGAACATCAAAGTTGGTCCTGATAAGGATGGTTTAATGTTGGGTCAGGAAGATGCTGTACCAAGTGATTTGCTTGTACCTAAGTTTAAAAAACATAAAGTTGTTTTTAAAGGAGAAGATGACGGTATAGTTTTAGCACCAATCGACAAACTATAATAATTTATGTCTAAAAAAGTTTTTATTCCAAATAGTAAAATATCATTATTAAAAGAAAATAATAATGATTTAGCTACTCAAGATAAGTATAAGTTAAATACTGGTACTGGTCTTGAGTATGGTCATGTTGTGCAAGATAGTTTGGGCGAAAATGTTATTCCAGAAGTTGATGCGGAGGATATTAGTTTAAGTTCTTTTAAAAAGGAAAAAACACTTGTTCCTGAAATATGGAAGGATGGTAAAATTGATTCTAAAGTACGTTTACGTCTATTAGATATAGCTGATGATTTTTGGGACACTATGAATATTACATGGGTGAAACCTGAAGGTTATATTTTAACAGGTTCTATATGTAATTTTAATTGGTCTGAATATTCTGATATTGATTTACACATTGTAGTAGATTTTAAGAAAGTTGATAAGCGTGTCGAATTTGTTGAAGAGTATTTTAATTCTAAAAAGAATGCATGGAATAATGAACATGAGTCACTCGAGATTTACGGATATAAGGTAGAACTTTACGTTGAAGATATTGATGCTGAAACTGAATCAGGCGGTATATATGATTTGGAAGGTAATGAATGGTTTAAAAAGCCAAATCCAGATGATATAGAAGAAATAGGCTTAGAGAAATATGAAATCAAGTCTATAGCAGCTGATTTCATGACTCAGATAGATGATTTAATAGACGGTGCAAAATCTACCGATGATAAACATGTCTTAGAGAAGATTTCAGAAGAAGCGGAAGATTTGTTATCAACAATTCAGGAAACAAGAAAGGAAGGTCTTGAAGACGGTGAAATGGGTGTTGGTAACATTGTGTATAAAGTTTTACGTAGAGCAGGTTATCTGGATAAATTGTGGGATTTAATTGCTTCCTTATATGACGATGTTAACTCTTTGAATGAAGAGGTGGTTGCTGACGGAAATGCCGACCATAATCCATTTGCAGAACGTTGGAGACATGAACGTGACACTCTTAAGAATTTCATCTTAAATAACGGCATCCTTATGACAAGTAAGGAAAATGGTAAAACTTATAAAGTTTACAATATTCCTCAATTATCTAATCTAATAGGTTATAATTATGCTATATGTCTTGAGTTTGACCCTTATACTATGGAAGAGGGTTCAACAGTTTACATAAGAGCGTTAGATAAGTTTACACGTCGTTTATTCCAAGCACAGTTTGACACCAGAGGTAGAGATAATAAAGGTGGAACTGCTGATGATGTTAGATAATATCTTTATTATCAATTATTTTTTATTTGATAAAGATATTTATATAAAAGAAACTCAAAAACTCAAATTTCAACTTAATAATTATATCGGCAGGGACTGTCGATTACACGGGTGGAGAGGGAGTAAGAGCCGACCAATCGGAAAGCCATTCTTCTGTGAAGCCCGAAGCACAAAAATTTTAGTTGCGTGCAGTTCACATTAAAATAATCAATCAATTATTATATCAATTATGAATAAAAAGGTAAATGTCAATGACCAGCTTTCTCGAATGAAAGGTTTGATGAATTATGGTCTTCAGACAGAATCTAAGAATAATACATACTCTTCTATTGAGTATCAGAAACTTGGTGCAGATGGAAATGTATATGGAATTATCAGAGAAGGTTCTAAGTATTACATTGAAACAGCACCTAACAAAAAAACTTTAGTTAAGGAAGATTTTAACTATATTGGTGGTTTTAAAAATAGAAAAGATAACGAGTACTCAAGCTTTGCTGCTGCACAGAAGAATTTTGACCTTAAATTAATGTCAATTCGTGAAGCATATTCAAATGGTAAGAATATTGTTATTGAATCTTGGAATCCTGACAAGAAAGAAAACCTTACTATTGAATCAACGGAGAAGATGCGCAAGGAGATTCTTCGTGAACGCCAGATTATGTATAATGCTGCTTGTATTAATGAATCTAAACCTCAATCTATGACTATGGAAAGTGATAACTCATGTGGTGTTTGTGGTTCAAAAGAATGCAAGGGTGAAGATGCTTCAAAATCAGCTGATGTTGAGGGTTATGAGAATTTAAAGGACGCTAATCCAAAGAATAGTTTCCGTAAATCTAAGCACCAGACTGGTAAGGCTAAAGATGCCAATGATTACAAGGCAGTTAAAGAATCTGCTGAACCTTTAGCTTGGCACCAGACAGGTCAGGATGCAAAGGGCAACATGGCTGATACATATATGGATAAATCTCATGGTACTGAGGTTGGTGATTCAGCTCCTTTTGATGAGGAAACTGTAGAGGAAGGTGTTGCAATGCATGATGCTGAGAATCAGAATACCCCTAATGTTGGAGTTAACAATGTTGGTGATTCTGCACCATTCGACAAAGAAACTAAGGTAAATGAAGGGCTTGATGAAATTCCTGATGATGTTGAAGATAATGAAGTTGATACTGACTTAGAAAATACTGATGATGTCATGGACAATACTGATGATACCATGGGTGATGAAGGTGTCGAAGATGATACACTTGGTGACGAGGCTATTGATACCGAGAATGACGAAGACGACTTTGAGGATGATGATGACTTCGAAGATGACGAGGACGATTTTGATGAAGATGACTTGTCTACACGTGTAGAGGCAATGGAAGATACTCTTGAACAAATCGCACAGAAATTAGGTATTGATACTAACGACTTTGATACTGAGGAGTTTGAGGATGATGACGACTTATATTCAGATGATGATGAAACTGAGGATGAGTTTGGTGACGGTATTGAGGATGACGATTTCGATGATGAGGAAGACGAAATGCCTATGGAGTCAAAGAAGCGTAAAGGTTATCAGATTTTTGAAACAAGAGCATTCAAGAAAGCTAAACGTCGCATGAATGAAGGTGGTATGAAGCCTTTCTCTAATGCTAATCGTGTTCCTAATGGTAACATGAATGCACTTGATGAGTTTGGTAAGCATCCATGCTTCAGAAAGCAGCCAATGACTACACCAACTAAGAATCATCAAGAGTTTGACGGCTATTATGACATGAATGATGAGTCGGCTAAAAATGACACACCATACGCAACTAATATCGGTAGTGGTGCACCATTTGATTTAGATGTAAAGACAGTTGAAAATTCAATTGCAGAGTCAATTCGTAGAAACCTACGTAATTTAAAAAAAAAATCTAATCGAAAGTAGACCAACAAAACTAAAGGTGCCTGGTGGTATGGGTGCTGATTTAGGTCAGCAGCCAGCACCGTCGCCTATTCCGCCACAGATGAATGAACCAAGTGGGTTTGATATGGGTAATGACCCTATGTCTGATGACGTTAACGGAGGTGATAATCCTACAGAGGATAATGATGACGCAAATGCGCCAGATTCTAATGGCGTTGATAACAAAGCGCAAAAGGCAGCTGGCGAGTTGAGCTATATTTTGCCAGATGCTTCAGAAGAAACTGTGGATTATGTCATGGGTATGTTAGCCCCAGCGGTAGGTAAAAATGATAATGTTGGTGACGATGACGTTGAAAAGTGGTCTGAGAAGATGAAGAGTGGTGATGATAAAAAGTCTGATGAAGATGAAAATAACGATAATGAGAATGAGGAGACACCAGAGGGTGATAATGATGATATGACAATGGAGTCAAGGAATTATATAGATAATCTCATTGCAGAAACACTACAAGAATATTTCAACGTTAATGATAAGAGAGAAAATACACGTCCAGAGAAAAAGTTAGATAAGACGTATATTGATGATGAAAATCCTTTTTCGTCACCATTTTAAAAAAATAGCACAATGTTAAGTGGTCTAAAGAGGAAGTTTGCGCTTCCTCTTTTTTTATATCACTAATTATATATTTATAATTAAAGTTTAAGTCTATTATGAGAGTTTATACTAAAATAAATGGAATATTGCACGAGGGTATCGCATTCTCTAAGAAAAATATTCAGATTAAAGAAGTAACTAATACAGGCGGTGTATCAGCCTCTATTAGTAATTCAGCAAAGACACCAACCGATGCTGTCAATAATGCTGCAAGTACTCTTAATCAGAATCACAATGTTAATAATGTATCGTTTCAACCTAATCAGGTTGACGGACAACAGAATACAAATTCAGGAGAGGGTCAACAGATTAATGTTGATGTGTCAAACAAAGCAGAAGCAGTTAAACAGGTTACAGATGCTGCTAAAGACCCATCTAAGAAAGATGCTAAGATAGTTGCTTACAATAGTAAAACATCACAGTTAAATACTATTGTTACTCCAAAAGGTTCAACACCTAATGGTAGTATGGAAAATTCGTCATATCGAAGAAATGGTAAATTAGTAGAAATGAGAAATAATTCTGTGCCTTTTAATAAAAAGGATTTGGATGAATTTTTAAAATTGTTGTAATGAGACGAATATATTTAACAGAAGATAAAATTAATGTTATTAAGGAAAGGGTTATAAGTAAATTACCATCTTTTTTATATAAAGCACTTTCTTCTCATAAGACATCTTTAGGAAATAACGCTGTATTTCCTTCTGATGATATATATCCATTTGATTATATTATAGCTAAAAAACGTTTTAATGAAGTTTCTGATACACTTCAAAAATATGGTTATGATATTAATGATATTAACGTATTATCAGATAAAGCTATTAAATGTTTATTGAAAATTAGAGAATTAGAAGAACCTTTACGTAATCATTTAGAAAAAGTATGTCATAATATTGTTTGTGATTTATTCTCTATTCCTAAAAACTCTATTAATTTTTCGTTAAATATAGTAGATAAGGTTGATTCAGAGAATGCAAGATTAACACCTGAAGAGGATGATGAGGATAATAAATATGAGTTTGAAGATGTCTTAGAAAAAGATGAAATAGATAATGAAATATCTAAAAGAAGAGTTATTGATTCTTTAATTCAAGGCGCAAGTATTAGGTTATCTAATTTAAGTTTTATATCAGATGATTATTTTGATAATATTGATGAAGAGTTAATTACTCTATATAAAGAATTAATGGATTTAGGTGATTATCTGGCATTTGTTAAAAACGATAAAATAATAGACGGTAATACAAATCAAGGTTCTTATGTTTCTGTTAAATTAGGCGGAAAGTCAGAAAGACCTATTATAACAGTTCAAGCACTTAATTTCCCTTTACTTTTACGTGAAACTATACGTGGTGTCTTTGAACTCGTATCTTCACATGGTCTACCAAAAGATAGAAAGAAAGCAAATTATATTTTACGCAAAGCTGATTTTATCAAAGCTGAACCATGGGATATGAGACTTGGTGTTGGTTTATGGGATAGATTATATTCATTAATGAATGGATATGATACTGACGTAGTTTCTTTCATTTTCATGAAATTATGTGAAAATACACCTGAAGAGTTTAATAAAATTATGAAAGAAATTCTTACACCGACTAAACTTGGTAGAAGATATATTAATGATTTAGCAAATTCTGTGTTACATAATATTGATTATCAAAGATTTAAAAAAGATATAGATACCAAACAATCTGATATTTATGTTATAAATGATAGTTATTTTTCACCAGCTGAACTTGATACATTCAATATTGATAGTGAGGAAAATGAAAGCGGTGTCATAGAAGATAATAAAGAATTATAATTGTTATGATAGATATACAAACTATTGCTGAAGAATATGCAAGAAGTTATGCTGATAAGTCAAGAATTTATTTTATAGAAAAATACCTATCAACATTTAATGCTAATGTTGGTAAAAAATCACAATTTCTATTATTCCCAAGACAGAAAGCATTTTTACAAAGCCTTGCTGACCATAAGGCTTCCATAGCCATTAAACACCGTCAGGCAGGTATTACTACTGTTTCTTCGGCATGGATATGTGCACAAATTGCATTAGCTGATTCTGATAAACCAGAAACCATTTTGTGTATTGGTAACAAACTTGACCTTGCAAACCAATTGGTAACAAAAATTAGAGAGTTTTTAATGCAAGTTCCACGATGGTATTGGGGTGATGAATATTATTCTCCAGACCCAAAATCTGAGAAAAATAAAAAAGATATTTTCACAAAAAATAGTAAATCAGAATTACAATTATTTAATGGTTGTTCTGTATACGCAAGGTCTTCTGGAGAAAATGCTGCACGTGGTATCTCAGCTGTTTCGATATTGATTTTTGACGAGGCAGCCTTTATTGAGAATGGTCCAGCCGTTTATTCTTCAGCGGTTGCTGCTACATCATCTTATGGTGATAAATCAAAGATAATAATGGTTTCAACACCTAATGGTAAAGATGAATTATATTACAATACTTATCGTCAAGCATTAAGCCATGAAAATAACTATAACGCAGTTGAATTTAAATGGTATCAAGATTTGCGTTATAACAGACATTTGAAGTGGTATAAGAAAGATGCTGAAACTGGAGAGAAAAAGTGGATTGTAGAGGAAATATTAGATGATACAGGAAGAATAGAATATAACGAAGAAAGATGGCGCAAATTGGAACAAGAGGGATGGATGCCGACTTCTCCTTGGTATGAAACAATGTGTCAATCTTTCAATAATGATTCTATGAAAATAGCCCAAGAGCTTGATGTGTCGTTCCTTGGTTCAGCTAACAACGTTGTTGCAAGTGAATTTGTAGAACTACAGAATAGAATTAATGTTAGAGACCCACTGCCAGATTTAAAAGACCCAATGGTTGATGATACTTGGTATTGGAAAGCACCTATTCCTGGTCATAGATATATATTAGGAATTGACCCATCACGAGGTGTGTCTGCCGATAGAACTGCTATAGAGGTTATAGATATGGATGGACGTGATGAAAACGGTCAACCAATCATAGAACAAGTAATGGAATATGTCGGAAAGAAGTTAGGCGACGATATTGGTTCTATGGCGGTTTATTATGCCAAGCAATATAATAATGCTTATGTTGTAGTAGATTGTACTGGTGGTCAAGGAGATGCTGCTATTTTAACAATGTTGAACCTTGGTTATACTAACCTACATTATGATGACTCTTCTCAGAAGACATACACAATGCAAAATCAATCTATGTCAGATGGTAATTATATGAATAGATTGCCTGGTTTTCACTTCCAAGGAAATAGATACCCTGTACTTGCTAACTTTGCAGGACTTGTTAGAAACAACGAATTTAAAATACGTTCTGCACGTGTTATTAATGAACTTGATACATGGATTTTTAAAGGTGAAACTGGACGTATGGACCACATGGAAGGTGCACATGATGACACAATTACATGTCTTGCAATGGCTCTCTTTGTGATGCAGTATTCTCTTAGTAAAATAGAAGCTGCCAAACGTAAAGATGAAGCAATATTAAGTTCTTACAGAATGACAAATGGTAGTAACTATAGAAGACCAGCTATAAGATACAGTCAACCTGTGACACCTAAATCTGGTCTTCCTATGATGAATAGTAATTCTTTATCATCAAAGCCGTATAAACATATAGGCGGAACTTATATGTGGTTATTTAGCGGTATGAAATAATTGAAACTATTTAGAAATCAACTAAAAATGTTATTTTTTAATAAAAATATATATGGCTAATAAATTAACTGTTTTTCAACAATTAGATAAAGCTATAACTGGTAACTGGAATACACAGGACACAATGGCAAGACATGTCAATAATTATGATATGTCTGGTAATGGAGTTATATATCAAACCAACGATAAAGATAATTATGACAAGGTAAAATTAGAATTACAACAGAATAAATATCTTGAAAATAGATGGGTTAAAGCTAACGTTGATTTAAATGTAAGTGCTTACTCAGGACTTAATAATGTTAAGTTGATGTATCGTGATGCAGATTTGATGGACTCATTTCCAGAGATAGGTGCTGCACTTGATATTGTTTCTGAGGAAAGCTGTTTACCTTCAGATACAGGAAATATAGTAAATGTATATTCTAAATCAGATAGAGTAAAAAGTATTCTTGAAGATTTATTTACCAATAGATTGAATCTACAATTAACCGCACAAATGGTCATACGTGGTATGTGTAAATATGGTAATGATTACATGATGCTTGATATAGACCATAAATTAGGTGTTAAAGGATGGAAGCGTTTGCCAGTATTTAATGTTGAACGTATAGAAAACGGTATTACTAATCCATATTCAACAGGATATTCTACTGTTGCAGCTAACAATGCAGATACTAATTCTGATATGTCTACTAAATTCGTTTGGTTAGACGATAGTCAGTCACAAGTTCCATTTAGGGATTGGCAGATAGCACATTTTAGATTATTGACAAACTCTATGTATCTTCCTTATGGAGTTTCTTATCTAAATTCAGCACGTAGACATTGGCGCATGCTTAGTTTGATGGAAGATATGATGCTTATCTATCGTCTTGAACGTTCTATCGAAAGACGTGTATATAAGATATTCGTTGGCGCTATTGACGATGCAGATGTACCTGCTTATGTTGAAGAAATTGCTAATAATTTCAAAAGAACACCTATTATAGACCCGATGACTGGTCAAGTGGATTTAAGAAAAAATATTCTCCCAGTTCATAAAGATACACCAATTCCTTTGTTGGATGGACGTACTATAACAATAGAGAATCTTGCAAAAGAGTATGAAAATGGTAAAGAAAATTTTGTATATTCTGTACAAAATGACACTCATAAAATTGTACCAGGAAAAGTTGTTTGGTGTGGTAAAAACTACACTGCAGATAAATTATATCGTATAACATTAGATGATGATACATATTTAGATTTAGCTGGTGAACATGAACTCATAATGCGTGATGGTTCTAAGAAGAGAGCAGATGAAGTTAGTGTGGGTGAAAGCGTAATGCCTTTCTACAGAGATGATACAGATTACGATAGAGTATTAGATATTTCTTCTAAGTCGTATAGAAAAGTGACTCTTAATGATTCAAGTAAAAATGAATCAGAACCTGTCGAAGTTATGAAATTACGCTTTATCAGAAAAGTTGATATCATAGGTGGTGATGATGTGTATTGTATGACAGTACAAGGTCCTAATGGTGAAGAAGATAGACACAACTTCGCTATACGGTCAATAAATTCAGATAAAACTTGGTGTGAAAATGGATGTTTTGTTAGCAACTGTGTGGACCAAGATATCTTTATCCCCGTACGAGACCAAAATGCACCTACACCTATTGATACATTGTCTGCTGCGCAAAATTTAACAGCAATGGACGATATTAAGTTTGTTCAGAATAAGGTATTAACGGCATTAAGAATACCTAAAACATTCCTTAATTTTGAAGAAACCGCTGGTGATGGAAAGAATCTCGCTTTGATGGATATACGTTTCACAAGAACGGTTAATAGAGTTCAGCAGGCGTTCTTAATGGAGTTAACTAAGGTTGCATCCATTCACTTATTCTTACTTGGATTTAGTGATGAGTTAACTAATTTTTCTCTTACAATGAATAATCCTTCAACTCAAGCAGAATCTCTTGAGATTGATAATATAGAGAAGAAGATTACTGCTGTTAGAGATGCTGTATCAGACCCTGGTGGTGGTATTCCTGTTATGTCTCAAGCAAAGGCATTAAAGACTATTATGAAGTGGTCCGATAAAGAAATTAAAGAAAACCTTGAAGAGATACGTCTTGAGAAAGGTATTTCTGCAGAACTTGAAAAGACTACTCAAATCATTAAGCGTACTGGTTTGTTTGATACTGTCGATAGAATATACGGAGAACCAGGAGCAGAATACATGGATGACCAACCACAACAAGGCGGACCTGACGGTGGCATGGGAGGTGGCTCTATGGGTGGTGGAGGAGACTTCGGTGGAGGCCTTGATTCACTCGGTGCGCCTGGTTCTGATGATATGGGTGATATTGGAGGAGAAGAAGGTTCAATGCCTACAGGAGACATGGGTGGTGATGCTGGTGCACCTCCAGGAGGCGAAGCACCAGGAAGTAGCGGTCCAGAAGCAGGAGGCACTCCAATGGAATCTGTAAATAAGAAAAAACCTCTTATTACTGAAAATACATTAAAGGCGATGAAGAAAAATAGTGATAAAAAATTAGATACACTATTTGAAGAATATCTTAATTGTATTGATAGAAAGGAAAAGAAGGCTGAAGAGATTTCTTATGAAAGAGCAAATATCTATGATAAATCTTTATTGATTAATGAAGAATTTGATAAGATGATATCTTCTTTGGATAATTTAGTAAACGATAACGAATAATTTTTTAAAAAGATGGTGTTTTCATAGCATCATCTTTTTGTTTATTTAAACTATTTATTTAGGTAAAACGTTTTATAAACATGAAAAATTCAGAATACAATAAAAAAGTAGATAATTTTATAAAAATCATAAAGGAATCTTTAGATAAAAAGGATTTTGAAACTTATAATCATGCTGTGGAATTATTTGAAGATACTGTATCTGTAGCTTTGAAGCAGCAGGAAATGGAAAACGAGTATAAAGGTAATAATTTTGGTGTTTTAAACCATATCTTTGAAAGTGTACTTCCAGACTTGTTTAAGAAAGATAGAAAACTTGTCGGACGTGTTATGCGTACTATTAAAGAAGATAAGAATTTACTTTCTCAATTCCAATTCTATAATGCTTTGCGTGGTTATAATGGTGTTACAGACAGTACATCTTTTGTAAGAACAGCATTAAATCTCACAGAAGGTAAGTTGGATAAGAAATCTATTAAAGAGTCAAATGCAAAATTAGCAAAGATTTTGAAGGATAATGAAATATACCCTTCTGATAAATTATCTAACGAAAAAAGGAAATTCTTTGAGAGTTGTAATACATTATTAACTAAACGTGAAAACTTATCAAATATTAATAAATTATCTGATAGCTTGATGACTGTTAGTAATTATATCAACGAACATCGTGCAACTACTTCAGATAAAATTGATTTGGATGAAATGTTTAGTAATTTTAACAACACTTTTAAAGATAAACTTAATGAAGACGAAAGAAGTCTTGTTATGGATATAACTAATATCCGCAATAAGGATGCTGATACCAAGCGTGAGAAGTTGTTGAATAAGTTTAAGAATGAAAGTTTAACGGAGATTGGTAAATTGTTATCAGTTACAGAGGATTCTGAAGAATTAGATAACTTAAAACACTTAGAGGAACAAATACAGGGAATGCAGTATTCTTCTGAAACAATAGTCCGTGATTTGGCTAAACTGATAGAAATTTGCGATGTTTTAAAAGATAAAGATTAATTTCTAATTTGACTTTCTTATTTTTTACTTTACCTTTTAATAAAGGGTGAATGTTTATGAAAAAGATGGTCAAAGAAATTAAATTAAACGTTTCTAACAAGGTTACATTAAAGTATGGTACAGTGAATAGGGAAAATCCAAAAGTTGTATACATTAATGGAAGAACATGGATTACTCCTATGTATGAGGGTAATTACAATGATGCAATGTCTTTTATTCTTAACAAATATAAAAAAGAATTTAAAAATAGACTTTTAGCAACTGGAAAATTCGAGAGAGGAATGATTTTTGAATTTGATATCAATCCATGTGCTATGAAGTACGGTCATAAAAAATTTCTTTCATTTGATATTTTTGCAAAGCAGGTAGATTGTGTTAATTTAAAAGATTTAAACAACGAACTTTCTGAATGCATTGGTAACGTATCTGATAACTTTGTAGAATGTTTAGAAAATAATGATTTTTCTGTTTCAAAATTAAAATAGATTATGACAAAAAGAACAGTTAGATTGTCTGAAAATAAATTACAGAGATTGGTTAAGAATGTAGTTAAAGAAGTTATTGAAGATGACGAAAAATTTGATGACGTTCTAAATAACTATGAACCATTCGGAGAAGATGACGACGAAGAAAATGTTAATGAAGAATAAAAAAATAGCGAGATGTATTTGTCTCGCTATTTTTTGTGTTATGTGTTGGATATTTGACTTAAAGTATTTCTGCCACCTTCAATAAATGCCGAGGCTAAATCACCTCTTTGATGATAAACATCAAGAACTTTATTTATTAGAACTATTACTTTCTCTGGTGGCATTGATGAATCATATTCTTTCAAATATTTATAGATAGGTTCTAAACCATAATCGCTCCATGCATCAGAACCATCTGGTAATTTCATCCAATCGTACAAACCCATTTCTTCAAGTTTGTCAAATATATTATGTCTATCTATATCTGTAATATCAACACCATTTAATTCTGTTTCTCCTAATTCTTCAACACGGTAATTAAACTCTTCAGATAAATAGTCATAAGCATTAGCTTGGGTATGACCAGCTAAAATTGTGTTATATTCTAATTGCATTGTATTTCTTGTTAAAATGCCTATCCACTGGTATAAAAGTCGTGTAGGGAATTTGACAAATTGTCCATATTTGGTAAATTCTTGCAATGCTTGTTTGTAAGAATTTGCATCAATCAGCGGTGTCCATGACTGTACTCCATTAGGATTATCTAAGAAATTCTGAAATACATTTTCTACATCAAAATTTTCGGTATAATCGTAATACATATCTTCGAAAGTTCTTTCTTGCAAAATATGTTTAGAAAGATTAGATAATTGAATTTCAGTTAAAACAATTTTTTTCATAAATTAGTCTGATAATATTTTATTGATTCTATTAATCTTTTCTGAAACAATCTTTTTATTGAGAGGATTATTATTTTTACTCTCAATATAAGTTTCTAATCCTTCAGGACCATCTGTAGAAATATATGCCATAGGTGTTGAAGGGTCTGAAACGACATCCCAACAAATTAATTCAAAATCATCACCAACTATATATTGTCCGAGTTTTTCTTCAACAGAACCCACACCTCTTGATGATACACCAAGTTTATACCCGTTAAGCAACATATTTGCAATAGTATCACCAAAAGACGTACACATACCATGTCTACGGAAACCTTCGGTTATATTTAATTCCATTTTACCCACAAGGGTATGACCTTCCCAATGTAATTCTATAATATTATGAGATATACGACCAAGGTCGATAGTACTTTCAGTAGGGTGATTACATTCTCCATACGCACGATGTTCCTCTATTTTTTTCTGGTAGATTTCCACTTGTTTCTTTAGCACCTTTTCTGGATAAATTCTTCCATTAGCATTCTTGATGTCATATTTTTGAAATACAGCATCTACAATGAAAGGATAAGGACAGTGCCATTCATTTCCATCTTTACTTTCATTAACTGTTTTTGTGAAATCTTTTTTATTTAATTGTACAAAACCATCTTGTTCTATCAATAGACCTGTTCCTGTTTTGTCTTTTTTAATTTCAACTAATTCTGTCTTCTTATTCATAATTTACATTATTTAATAATATAATAATAAATATTATAATCATCTCTTAATTTATTTGTTAATAATAGAATATTTATAATAGAACTTTTTTAAAATTTAACGTAAAAAGGAAAATATACATTAAAATTCACTTTAATTGTATGTAATACCTTACTTTACAGATATTTTTTAAAAAGATTGATATATTTATAATAAAAATAACGTATTAATTTCGTTTTGATAGAATGAAGAAAACTAATAACATTAGAGGCAAAGCTGTTAAAGACTCTTTAGAGAGTTATAACAATCTTGCACAAACTCTGAAAGAAAATACGGAAAATGCTGTGAAGGATATTCTTTCTGAAACAGTACGTGATACATACGCAAGAATCCTCGCTGAGGAAGATGAGGATGAGTATGATAAAGAGGAAGTGGAAGATACTGCAGCTCTGACAGCAGATGATGCTGAGGATGATTCTGATACTGAGGAAACTCAAGTTGAGGATGACACAGAAAGTTCTTCTGATACCGATGATGACGATACAACTGTAGATGTTACTGTAACACCAGAGGGTGATGACACTGAAGTTGAGAAAGTTGAAAACGGTACAGATGGAGATGGTGACGAATGGGCATCATTTGAAAAGTATAAAGTCGGAGATGATGAGTATGACTTCTCAGAAGCGGATGACGATGAAATCGTAAAAGTTTACAAATTGCTGTCTGACGATGACCAGGTTATGGTTAATAAGGGTGATGATAACAAGGTTAGTCTTAAAGATAATGAGACTGGCGCTGAATACCTTATTGACATGGGTGATGATTCTGGAGTAAATGAGTCAAATGAAACTATCTATGAACTTGCTTTAAATGAGTATGATTCACATGTAGGTTATACTGACAATTACCAGAAGAGTAATGTACTTGATACTAAAGGTCTTCCTGTTGCAGACGAAAAGGATTCTAAAGATTGGGGTTCTAAGGGACTTAAATCTAAAGGTTCAGAGAAACCTTGGTCTGGTAAAAAGAATAGTAAACCAGAGAATCAGCCATTTGCAGAGGGTTGTAAAAAATCTAAAGAGGAAACAATTTTTGAAGTTTATGCTGATGATATTGAAGAAGCTACAAATGTAGGTGGATTCGTTCAGCAAAATTCTACTTCAAAATCTCATGTACCTAATTCAAGTGGTAGAAAAGCCCGTAACTCTGGTAAAGGTACTGTTGTACCACGTTACAGCGCAGAATCTGAATCTCGTGAAACTAACGAATCAATTATTCGTAAAGCTAATAAGATTTTCAACGAGAATAAAGAACTTAAGAAAACTCTTGTTAAGTTCAAGAAAGTTCTGCAGGAAGCAGCAGTTACAAATGTCAACCTTGGACAAATTATTAAGTTGATTTCTGAAAATACAACATCTCAAGATGAGAAAAAGGAAATCATTGCACGATTTGGCAAGGAGGCAAAAACAATCGAACAATCTAAGAACTTGTATGAGAATATTTCTCGTAACTTGAAAAAGGCTAACAAGATGAATATCACAGAGTCAGCTAATATCAGTGCAACAAGTTCTAAGCAGATTAATGAGACACCAATTTATAAGTCAGCAGACCTCTTGGAATCTCTTGATTTAATGCATAGATTAAGTAGAGTTTAAATTTAAATATATAAACTAAGGATGATGAGTTATCCTATTGAGTTTTACTCATAAAGAATTAATCTAATTGATTTTTTCAAACTCTTTTAAAAGAAATAAATTAAATAATTATTAATAATTCATTTAACTGATGAAAGAATTTTTAACAAGCGGTCAGGTCGGCAATATCGAGCTGAACATGCAAAAGAAGATACGTGAAGACATTCAGAAGCGTTGGGACTCACTCGGCTTTACAGAGGGTCTTGAGGGTGCAATCAAAGAGAATGTTGCTACGTTGTATGAAAATGAGGCTAAGCACCTTATTAGCGAGGCTACTGCTTCTGATAACTCTGGTTCATTTGAGACTGTAGTTTTCCCAATTATTCGTCGTGTATTCAGCAAGTTACTTGCTAACGATGTTGTATCAGTTCAGGCTATGAACCTCCCAGTAGGTAAGCTCTTCTTCTTGCTTCCTGTAACATCACAGAGAGAGTTTATGTACCCAGATGCTCAGCAACATGACCCAGCAGACATCGTTGATGGTACTACTGGACGTCATACAGGTCTTATGGGTTATGACCGTGTTAATCGCAATAAAGAAGGTCGTGTTGAGCCACGTTACTACTTGCCAGATGAGGTCGTAAAAGATTTAGATAAAGAGAAGTGGTACGTACCACAGTTGGGTCAGGAACCAAAAGATGCTACTACTTATGCAAATGCACTTGCAAAGGCACAGGGTGCTAAACTTGGCGTTGATGCACTTCGTCAGGCTGGTCCAGAGGTAACTGAGTACTTCGAGAAGTCTCTTTATGACCTGTTCTACAATGATTTCCTCTATGATAACTCTAAGGGTAAGGTAACACTTAAGGTTGGTAACGCACTTCCAGTAGTTCGTACTGCAGTTGGTATGCGTCCATTCACAGGTACAGACCTTAAAGATTATGAGAGAAGTGGTTTTGATGGTACAATCCGTAACGTCATTCTCCAGATTGACGGTTTCTCAGCATTCAACGCTGGTCGTTTAACTGGTCCTGATGGTAATGAAATGGATACAGAGGGCTTCCTTGCATCTCTTAAAGTTATCACAATGAAGGAGATTGCTTCTCAGCAGATTGCTGGTGGTAATGTACAGACTGCAGCTTTCAAGAAGTATGAGTCAGTTCCTTTCCGTGTAGCTACGCAGAAGTATGGTAAGGGTATTGTAGAGTACGGTTCACTCTGTGATGCAGAGGGTAAGATGTACATCGAGCTTGACCTTGCTAAGACATGTGCACAGCAGGCAGGTACAATTGATGGTTATGTAGGTGTTGATGCTGACCAGTTAACAGCTGCTGTAGACGCTACTAACGAGGAAACAACTAAGCAGAATATGGCTGCACTTTTCAAGGTAGCTTGGGCACAGTATGATTCACTCGAACTCGAGACTGAGATTGGTGAGGTTTCATTCAAGATGGATGCAGTTACTGTATCAGTTGAGGAGCGTAAACTCCGTGCAACATGGTCTCCAGAGTTGGCACAGGACGTTTCTGCATTCCACAATATTGATGCTGAGGCTGAGTTGACAGCTATTCTTTCAGAGCAGATTGCTGCTGAGATTGACCGTGAGATTCTTCGTGACCTCCGTAAGGGTGCACCTTGGCAGGCACGTTGGGATGTTAATGGTTGGAGACGTATGGCTGCATTCTCAACTAACTATACACAGAAAGACTGGAATCAGGAGTTGATGACTAAGGTAAATCAGATTTCTGCACAGATTCACAAGTCAACACTTCGTGGTGGTGCTAACTTTATCGTAGTTTCTTCTGAGATTTCTGCACTCTTCGACAACCTTGAGTACTTCCACGTTTCAGACGCAAGTGCTGAATCTGACCAGTACAACATGGGTATCGAGCGCATCGGTGCTTTGAGCGGTCGTTATCAGGTATATCGTGACCCATATGCACCTCACTGGAGTATCATAATCGGTCATAAGGGTAAGTCATTGCTTGACACTGGTTACATTTATGCACCATATGTACCAATGAGTTTAACGCCTACAATGTTTAACCCATTCAACTTTGCACCTGTTAAGGGTATCATGACCCGTTATGCTAAGAAGATGGTTAACAACCGTTACTACGGTCACATTCGTGTTGACGGTCTCGTACACTGGCCAATTTCTGAGTTCCGCTAAGCCGAAAGGTTTACGAAATATTAAGAGAGGAATTAAAAGTTCCTCTCTTTTTTTTGTCTCTTTTATTTTTTATTTGTATCTTTGCATTTATGAAAAAGATTACTTTAACATCCGAACAAGAAAAAGAAATTTGTAATATATATACATCAACAAATCATGGTGTGAATTATATCGCAGATAAATTTCATATTGGAAAACTTAAAGTTAAAACTATTCTGTTGAATAATTCTATTCTTATGAAGAAAACAGGTAAACAAGGTGATAAAGAACAGGTAAGAAACACTTCTACTGTTTCGATTCATACTGGTGGAAGAAAGAAAAAAACAACAGAAGAATTTATTTCTGAAGCAATTTTTGTTCATGGAGATAAGTATGATTATTCGGAAACATGTTATAAGGATGCTAAAACAAAAGTTAAAATAATATGTAAGAATTGCGGTAATGTCTTATATCAACTTCCTAATAGCCATTTAGCTGGACATGGTTGTTCTTGTTATAGTAAGTTCTGTAAGACTTATGATACTGAATCATGGATTCAAGAAGCTAAGACAATTCATGGAGATAAGTATGATTACTCTAAAGTTAATTATGTTAACGCAAGAACAAAGATTGCTATAATTTGTAAAGAACATGGTCTTTTTTATCAGTTACCAATATTACATTTAAAAGGTCATGGATGTCCACTATGTAAGGTTGAGAATAATAAATCAAATGAAGTTGAAAAGAGTAAATTATCTTTATTAAAAAGAACAGATGATTTTATTAATCAAGCTAATATTATTCATAACGATAAGTATTCTTATGAAAATATTGGATATATCAATAGAAAGAATTTAGTAAATATCGTTTGTCCTACACATGGTTTATTTACTCAAGACCCACGCAATCATTTGAGAGGTAGTGGTTGTCCTAAATGTGCTAATTTAGTTTCAAAATCGGAAGATGAAATCTATAATTTTTTAGCAGAACGTTTATCTGCTGAAATTATTAGACATGATAGAAAAATACTTAACGGAAAAGAATTAGATATTTATATACCATCTTTAAATATTGCAATAGAATATAATGGTATTAGATGGCATTCCGAATTATGCGGTGTTGATAAGTCATATCATCTTGATAAATTACAAAGATGTAATGATAAAGGTGTTAATCTGATTACTATCTTTGAAGATGAGTTTATTAATAATAAAGAATTAGTTTTAAACAAAATTTTACATATAGTTAAATGTAATAATGATTTTCCTAAAATTTATGGCAGGAGATGTTATATTAATGAAATAGATAAAGATTTAGCAGAAACGTTTTTAAAAAACAATCATATACAAGGTTTTGTTTCTTCATCAATTTATTTAGGATGTTTCTTTAACAATAAATTAGTTGGTGTTATGTCTTTTTTAAGAGAGAATAACAATACTTGGAATTTAACCAGATTTGCAAGTGATATTCAATATAATTGTTCTGGTATCGGTGGAAAGATGTTTAAATATTTCATTAACTCATATAACCCTACTTTTATCAAGACATTTGCAGATAGAAGATGGACATTAATGTCTGATAGTAATTTATATACATTACTTGGATTTAAGTTAGATAAAACATTACCGCCAGATTATAGATATTATATACCGTCAGTAAGTTCTACAAATAGACTTCATAAATTTAATTTTAGAAAAAGTAAATTACATAAAAAATATGGTCTATCATTATCATTAACAGAAAGCGAAATGACCAAAGAGATTGGTGCTTATAAAATATGGGACTGCGGATTATTTAGGTATATATGGAAAAAGGAGGATTGACGGTCCTCCTTTGAACTTTTGCTACCGACAGAAATGTCGTGAGCAAACTCTAACGTGCTTATTAACAATATTTTATATTATCATAATTCCCAAACAATATCAAACCGTTTGGTAGCTTTTTCAGTTTCTTCTTTCTGTCTCTTCTCTTCTTCAGTTAGTTCACCACGCATCCTTCTATACAATTCTTCTTTAATACGTTTGTATTCTTCGTAACTAATATACATATCTTCTTAAAAACTATAAAACTATCTTTATTGTGAATTGTATCAATAGATAAAATATAACAAATGAAACTATCATGAACATGAATGCGGTTGGAGAAACCATGTATAAAATAAAATCTTTAATTTTTTTCATATCTATATTATGTATAATAATTTATTTGCAAAAGTAGATATTTTTTTTATTGTATGCAAATTAATTCAGTTAATTAATTAAAATTTACGTACTATTTTTACATATCCGTTTAATTTAAATGGAGTGACGAAATCCCAATCTTCGATATAGTTACTATCTACTGGTTTACCGCCATTATGCGTAAACAGTGTAATATGTTTTATTTGGTTAAGCGACGGGCATTCTGTTTCTACGCTAATAGCGCAAGCTTTATTACTTAATCCTATCTTCTTGACAATCATTTCGTAATTTTCCCCTTCGTGTTCTTGTGCCCACTCCAAAAGACCTTGGCTTATATTATTTTTAAAAGCAATTGTCATATGGTGGCAGAATGTTTTAGCATCTTTAATTGCACAGTTTCCAACTACACTTTCTGTAATCTTTAATAGTCTATCTCTTGATTTATCATCAAGCAATAAACCGATATATAAAATATTATGTCCAGATATTTCTATTATAATATTTTGGATAATACTTTCTGTTAAACTTTTCATCATAATTTATCGAATATGTCTTTTTCTTCTGGTGTACATATATCGTAGAATTTTTGGTAATTTATTTGTAAAGTGAATTTTGTTATATCTTTAAATTCTTGAAACATTTTACCATAATATTTCTTGAACCAGATGTAACCTTTTTTATCAACTTTATCAAATATATCCATATCACCACATTTTCTATTGATGATGTAATCACCTTCTTTAAATTTAATTTTCTCCATTTTGATTAAATGGGCGTGTTTTACCCATTATATAAATATTTATATGTAATAATAATTATTATAAACAACATATATATATAATGGCTTTAAATTATTGGGCATATAGAGAAAGTAATCTGCTTAATCCTTTTTCTTTTGGTTGTGGTTGCGGTGGTAATCATAACACTGATGATAGACAGGATAAAGAGATTGGCGACTTGAACGGAAAGTTCGGTCAAGTGGAAACTGCCATTACGGCAACGATTGAATCTGTTAATAATAATACTAATAAGATTGCTGATTTAGGTGAAAAGGTACAGCATAACACCAATGATATTGAATCTATAAAAGAAAAAGTAGATGCACTTGCAGGTGAAGGTAAATTGTCTGATACAATTTCTGAATTGTCTAAGAAAGTAGACGGATTCCCAGATAAGTATTATACCAAAGATGAAAGCGATGGTAAGTACGCACCGCTTGAATCTGTAAAAACAATTAATGACGTTGTAAATGGTATTTACGATGTTATAGATGATATTAATCAGAATGTTTGCACATTTGGTGATTTAAAAGATACCGTTGCTAAGAATAGTAAGGGTATTGTTGATTTGTTTTCTAATAAGGCGGACAAGTTGGCTTTAGCAGAAGAAATTGAACGTGCAAAAGGTGCAGAGAAAGCAAATTCAGACGCTATTCAGGAAGAAGTGACAAGAGCTACTACTAAGGAAAATGAACTTAAGGGTAGTATTGATACACTTTCTACAACGGTAGACGCTAAAGAAAAAGGTCTAAGTGATAGAATAGATGCACTTGGCAATGATGTTACATCTCGTTTTGTTGATACTGAAGGTAAAATACAGGCACAGAAAGAAAATCTTGATAATGAGAAGTTAGTACGTAAAGAGGAAGATGATAAACTCAAAACTCTTATTGATGCTAATTCCGAAGATTTACGTGGTGTACATACTGAGTTAACACGATTGGATAACGTAAAAGCCAATAAAACTGATATTGAAGATTCTTTACGTAATCTTAATAGAGGTATAGATGATAAGAATAATGAGTTATCAGCTAAAATTAGTGGTAATACAGTAAATATAGATGTTCAAAGACAACAGCTTAACGCATTAAAAGTAGTTGTAGATGGTAAACTTGATAAAAGTGAATTTGCCAACTACAGTGGTGCAACAGAAGTAACTTTGAATACTTTAAACCGCAATAAAGCTGATTTAACGGCTTTAACTGAGGCTAATGATACAATAGCTGCATTAAGGAATGATGTCGCTACTAAAGCCTCTAAAGACAATCTTGATAATACAAATACAAGAGTTGACGCTTTAGAAAACTTATCACCTACATTATTAACCAAGACGGAAGCAGCTAATAAGTATATGCCTTTACTTAGCGGTGCAACTCGTGACGAAGTTACTGCTGTTGATAATAAAGTTGGTGTTTTAAATGATAAACTTGCTGGCAAAGTAGATGAATCACAACTTGATGAGAAACTTAGTCCTCTGACATCTTTATTGAAAGATAAATGGAAATCTAACATTAAAGCTAAAGAACTAAATGTGGACGACCTCGTTCGTGATATTAATAAACTTGATGGGGATAAAGCTAACAAAGAAGATGTTTATTCTAAACCAGAAGTTGAAGCTAAATTACTTCAATTGAAAAATGATTTAAAACGAGAGTATGAAGCTAAACTTCTTGAAGCAACTGAGAAAATTACCAAGTTGACAAAGGATATTGGTTATATATCAGAGTTGAAGAATGTTGAAACAGGTATTGCTAATTACGATAATTCTGGTAATGGTATTCTTGACGTACTTCACAAACGTATGCATGAAGCATTCGCTAATTATGATTTCCAAAATGAGTTAGTAAATTTAATTCATAAGATGGACGAAAGAATTAAAACTTTAGAAAATAGATAAATATTTAATATATGGCTAAAAGAAAAATTAATCCGTTAATAGCGTATGGTTATCGAGAACAGGACGAATTTAAGGGACTAAGTATCGGTGGCGGTAATTGCTCTTGCACGGGAAGTAAAGATTACACTGCAGATATAAACAGTATTAAATCTAAAAATACTGAACAAGATAATAAAGAACAGGCTTTAGAAAATAAGAATCAGCAACAGGATGCAGCTATTGCAGCTTTAAGCGCAAGTACTGCTTCTACTATCTCTTTAATAGATGGTATTGCACCTACTGGCGTATCTAAACGTTATGTTGTAAAACAAGGCGGAAACGAGATAGGTAATATTGATATCCCTACTAATAATGTCATTCAATCTGCCTCTTACAATCCAGCTACTAAGAAAATTACATTCGTTGTTACTGGTGGAAGTAATTTAGAAGTTGACGTACAAGATATGGTAGGTGATGTGGTTCAAAAATCTGTTTATGATACTAAGGTTCAGGAACTTAATAATGATATTCAAAAATTAAAAGATGTCGTAGATGACTTAAAAGACACTTTGGATATTGAGGGAAAACCTGAAAAAGATACTTATTAATAACAAATAAATAATTTATTATAATATTATGGCTTTAAACAAACACATTCAATTATTCAGAAACTTAACACCTTCTAATACAAGAGCAGAAGCTATTGCTAAGTTAGATGAATTTGCAACTAATAAGACGGTTAAGGATGGTGTTCCTGTCCTTGGACGATATAAAGAGGGTGCGGAGGTAAAAACTCTTTTGGCACTTTTCCACACTACAGATGAGAAATCATCTTATACACTTTTAACAGACGGTTCTGCAGGTTCTGTAACCGATTTAGCATTAAATGAATTGAAGGCTAAATTAGGTGATGGTTTCTCTGCAACTGATACTGTAGCGAAGGCTATTGCTGCACTTAAAGGTGATACCGCTAATGATACCAAGGATAGTGAGTCTGTATTAGGTGCTAAAAAATATGCTGATAATGCAGTTTCAGAGTTGAAGGGTGCAGCTACTAAGACTGTAAAGGAGTTAGAAGATGAACTTGCAACTTTAAATGGTGACGACTCTACCACTGGTTCTGTTGACAAGAAGATTAAAGATGCAACTACAGGTATGACACTTGCTGAAGTATCTGAAGAGGGTTCTATTATCACATCTGTAGCACAGGCAAATGGTAAGGTAGCAGCAGTAAAAACCCCTGTTAAAGATGTTAAACTGAAAGGTTTTGCTAAAGGTACAGAAGAAGGCGCAATATCAGAAGATGATACTATCGCACAAGCTTTGTCTAAGATTGAGAATAATGCTGCTAAAGCAAGCGTTAGTATTAAGGCAGACGATAAGATTCTTGCTAAAGATGAAAATAATGCGTTATACGCTTCTGTAACTATTTCTGCAGTAACCCCAACAGATACAACTGTTAAGGAAGAATATACTATTGTTGGTAAAGGTGGCGCTGACCTTGCAGAAGGAAAGCATATTAAAATATACAAAGATAGTTCTTTAAAATCTCTTGAACTTGTAGCTGAAAATGATGCGCATAAATCTGGTCAGTTCTTAAAATATGTTTATGTTGACGTTAATGGTAAAGACCAGACTGTATATGTTGATTGTTCAACACTTTTGGCACAATCAGAGTTTAAATCAGGTCTTCAGGTTAGTGAAGCTGGAGAAGTATCTGTTAAATTGGCTACTGATTCAGAAGAATACCTTACTGTAGACGAGAATGGTCTTAAGTTAACAGGTGTAAAGACTGCAATTGAAAATGCTAAGAAAAATGCAGCTGTAACCGTTTCTGCTGATACTAATCAACATGTATCTGTAGTAGAAAGTGCTGGTACTGATGGCGGTAAAGTATTTACTGTATCTGATAATGTTGCTGGTGATAATGTTAAATTGAAAGGCTTTACTGCTGATGCAAAGGGCTTCACTGGTATAACTGAAGATAGCACTGTAACGCAGGCAGTTAAGAACATAGAGGAAGAAATTCTTAAGAATGAGGAAGTAGTGGCTGCTTCTTTGAACGATTTAAAAGATACTAAACTTGATAAGATTCTTTTGAATGATGAGGAAGTTTCTGTAACCAAAAATTCTGATAAGATTTCTACTGCTAAGTTGGTAATAGATGGTAGTACTGTTAAACTGAAAAACTATACAACAGCAACTGCTGCAGAACCTGCTGAGGGTGACACAATCAATACTGCTATTGCTAAACTTTATGCAACAATAGATGGCAAGAGTTCTTCTGTAAAGGCTGGAGAAGGTATTAAGGTAGCTACTGATGACCCTTCTAAAGTTTCAGTAAAAGCTGCAGATGCAATTACTGAGGAAAATATTGCTAACTTTGGTTTTGCTGCTGACGGAACACTGATTTTAAAGAGTATTGACGGAGGTACTTATTAAAAAATAAATATTTTTCAAAAGGTGTGCTTCTTAGTGAGTGCACCTTTTGTTTAAATGTTATTTAAGGTAATATTTATATTATATAACAAAAGTTTATCTTTTGTAAAGATTAAATATATTATTAAAAAATATGGGAAAGATTCTTCATTTAAAATCAAAAGATACCAACACAGCTGCTGGCGGAGTTGTTACTCCTAAATTACCAGATTCTTCAGTAATGGATTATGGAGAGATTGCTGTTAACTATGCCGACGGATATGAAACTTTAAGTATAAAAAACAGTGCTGATAAAGTAGTTTCATTTTCATCTACAGACCATTTAATTAAATATGCTGATTCATTAGTAGGTGACGAGAGTGCATTAGCTAAAAGAGTAAAGGCTTTAGAAGAAAAATTAGTTGGTCTTGATGAAGCACTTAAGAAGATAGTAGGAAAGGATGAGTAATGGTAAAATTAGCGAAACTTTTCACTTGGATTGTAGATAATGTAGAGAAGGATAAGTTAATACATAAAGAAGTCGGTTCTTTAGTGTTTTTTTTAACCTGTATTGCGTTATTAGTATTGGGTATTAATATTTATACTTCTGTAGCAATATCAACGCTTATAACGGCTTTATTTGCGTTTGGCAAAGAGTATTGGTTTGACCCAAGGTATTTTAAAGGAAATGTACCAGATATAAAGGACGCATTATGGACTATGTATGGTGCTATAGAAATGATTATTATAGTCTTACTAATGAAATTATTTTTACATTAGAATATTAACTAATAAAAAATACAGCATAAAAATATATGCTGTATTTTTTATGGTTCTGTTGATAAATAATTTCTTAGCGGAAAATTCCCATCAGTACATTTTATTATAGCTAATGGGGAACCTGTCCACCAGTTAGTAGCTTTTTTGATTTTCTTCCACTCTTCTTTAGTTCCGTTATATATAACATCAGTTAATTTTGGATGCGCATTAAAAATCCCTTGTCCTAAAATTTCTTTAACTGAGTGTGGTATTACTATTTTTTCTAATTTCTGACAGGCGTGAACGGCACCTTGTGATATTGTTTCAACTCCTTCTGGAATAATTAATTCTGTTATATTATTACATCCACCAAATACATATTGTCCAATAAATGTTACTGTATTGGGTATTGTGATGTTTGTTAATGATACACAATTATTAAAAACTCTATCTTCTAATCTTGTTACACCATTAGGAATATTAGCATTTTGTAATTTAGTACATCCGTCAAATGCACTATTACCAATATAATTTACCGAGTCTGGTATTGTAATTGAAGTTAAACTTTGACATCTGTTAAAAATATTAGGTTCGATACGTGTTACCTGATTTGGTATATTGCACGATTGAAGTTTTACACAACCTTGAAAACAAGAACTTCCTAATTGTTTTAAACCTTCTGGTAATGTGATACTGGTTAGAGAACTGCAATCTTGAAAACAGCTATTACCTATAGTAGTTACATTTTCTGGAATAGTAATATTTGTGAGTAATGTGTTACCCCAAAAAATATTTAATCCCATAGTAACTAATGTTAATGGGAGAGTAACTTCTGTTAAAGATTTACAATTAAAAAATAAATTATTTTCAAGTTTTGTTACACCTTCTGGGATTGTAATATTCTTTAAATTAGTACACTCTCTAAATGATGAATCACCCAATGTCTGTACACTATTAGGTAAAGTTATAGAGGATAATGCCGTACATCCATAAAAAGCATAATTACCTATATTTGTTAGATTTTGAGATAAATGTATATCATTTAATTTTGTACAATTCATAAAAGAATTATTACTTATACTTGTAACGGTATCTGGAATTGTTATTGATGTAATATTAACACAATTCTGAAACATAATATATGATATAACGGTAATACCATTTGGTAGATTTATTTCTCTAAGTTTTGTACAAAACTTAAAAGTGCCATCTGTTAAATTAATTACAGCGTTTTCTGGAAATGTTACTCTTTCTAAATTCATGCAATAAGCAAATACACCATTACCTAATGTTGTTACACTATCAGGGATTGTTATTTCGGTCATAACTTGGTTATAAGCGAATGCTTCTCTACCAATATAAGTTAAATTGTCTGGTAACGTTATATTACCCAGCTTTCTACAATTACTAAAAGCATTATCACCAATTCTTGTAACCATTGATGGAAATTCAAAATTAGTAAATTCTCTGTTATTTGCAAATGTATAACTACCTATTTCTTTGATGTTTGTAGGCAGTTTTATTCTTGAAAGTTTACGGCAATTATTAAATGCACCACCACCTATATATTCAAGACTTTGCGGTAGGTTAATTTGTTCTAAATTTGAACAATTATTAAAAGCGTCATTACCAATTTGAGTAACACCTTCATCAAATGTTACAGACGTAAGAGACCTGTTATTGTAAAAAGCCCTCTCACCAATTCTTTTTACTGATGAGGGAACATTTATACTTGTAAATTTAGCATTTGGAAAAGCGTAATCACCTATTTTTGTAATATCATCTGAAATATTAAAGTTTGTAAAATATTCATTACCAGTATCTCTTTCCGTGATTAATTTCTCTAAATCTGTATGATATAGAGTAAAATTTTCACCGCAACGTCCACCAAGCCCATTAATAATCGTTTTAAGATTATGTTTAATGAGCTTTAGTTCTATTAATCTTTCAGCTATTGACATGATAAAATTTATATATATTTATTATTTAAGTCATCAATAATTTTAAAATGTAATGAATCATGATGAATAATTGTTTGCATACCGTAATTAACTTTGATATCAACATAATAATTTTGAGGAATCAACATATTAGTATTCACTAATACATAATTTTCGGTATTTGTTTTATTTACATTTTCAAATGGTATTATATCAAGTTCTCTTTCACCGTCTTTGGTGTATAAGCGCCATTGCATTCCATCTATTAATGCACTGTCTGCTTTCTTGTAATCAACTTTAGCAACTATTACTAATTTTCTTACATCACCTCTTTTAATTTTCTCATTAGTTTTTATACCACTAAGAGAGGGTGTGAAGTTTTGGGATTCTGTTATACTTGAACCAATGTTGAAAAATGAACGTGGGTTTTTTGTTGTAAAATCCAATTCAACCGCATCAAATTCAGTTCCTTGATACACGATATTTTTCCATGTATCATAAAACATGGTATCTGCCTCGTATTTCTCTTTTGGTAAATTAAGTTCGATATAATAGACACCGTTACTATATTGTTTACTTTCTATGTTTTCACATAGTTTACCAGATTTATCTGTAATAACTTCTTCGTTACTATTCTTTATTGTTACGGTAGGTCTTTTATCTAAATTAGTTAATGTTCCACCCATAGAACAATAAAGGTATAATTTATTATTTTTATTTAATACAAAGTTAGACCTATCATCAGAAATATAATCATTATATACCGTTTCTATAAATGGCTCGAAGAATGTATTAGTTTTATCAGTCAAAAAACCGACATATTCTTCGGCGGTTGATTTTGCAAATCCAGTATTCTCACCAGTTCTTTCAAGTTGTGGAGAGAACGCTATACCGATACCATTATTATCTATTTCACCATCTATCATTTGATTTATAACATTTGTTACATCAAGTGAAATGTTTTCATTACCAATATCGAAATGTTGTCTACCTATTATTATACTACTTCCAGCAATTGTTCCGTACTTATCATATTCTTTTGATAAAGTTTCGTTACTGTACACACCTTCCTCATCCCATTTAACACCATTTCTGGCCTGATACCAATTACAACCATCTGTTGATATTAATCTATCAGGGTCTGTTTGTTTTCCGCTATAGAAATCAATATTCAAAGAACTTGTAGAATAATCAAAACCTTTACCTCTATCCCATTTTTTAGGAATTAAGAAAAAGATGATATCGAAAGAAGTAGCACGATGTCTATTACAGTCGTGAATAGTACTTGTTTCTTTGTTATGAAGTTGTGTGAAATCAATAGACCCTGCATTGGTAATGCGCAAGATATGTTTCATTTTACTTCTATCTGGCATAATACCATTCTTGATAAGATGCGATATATTATCAATGTCGAAGTAACATAAAATACGTGTTGTACTTAAACCATAGCATAGTTCTGCAATAGGGTTAAGTCCTGTATTATATTTTTTACCTTTAATTATGGTATTGAATTTGGATAAATATGTACGTTCTAACATTGTTTTTAAGAGTTTAATATATAAATAGTTTATGAAATACGAATATCTTGAGAGATGATTTCGTTGATAGAGTAATCTTTTAGTTTATTTATAGCACCTGCCCAGTCACCGCACTGTTCCATACCAGCCCAAGGATGAACATGACGTAAAATAGATTCACGCATAATTTCTAATAACTCCATCAGTTTATCACCTTTAACTGCTGGATGTAATGAAGACATAAGATTTGAAAGATTCTTATCTTCTATTAATTTTTCGTTATTATGAATGTATATACTTGCATCATTATCTTTGTTACTCACTAAATTAATTTTATCAGCAACTACATTAACGATACTATTAGCATGTTGAGGTGTACCTGTTTTGGTATCATATCCATTAACAAGGTTCTTTTTATATTTTAATTGTATATACGTTGGGTCAACTGAATTAAATATAATATTACCAAACTTAGAAGGGTCATCATCATTAACTGGTTTTTGTCTTATACCAGCACGTAAATCAACTTCGCTTGTTTCTGTATCTTTATCAAATTTTAATACTATATCTTCTTGTCCACGTCCGACTACAGCAACATCATTCGGTTCAGGGAAAGAACCTTTAGTGTAATTATCATTAGTTATTTTCTTTAAAGGTCTACTTACATTCTCTTGAGTTAAACTTAATGCTTTAGCTTTAGTATTGCTTAATTCAAAATCTTGTGGTTGAGAGATAATTGGTCCTATATAATATCTTTGACTACCAGTATTACCTATTTCAGTAAGAAAAATTAATACATATTCACCTACCTTTGGAACTGACTGAAAAACTTTGGGAAGTAAAGGAAATGCCCATGGAACGATACCAAGTGTATTATCAGAAGTAGTACGTGCTTTTACACGTAGACCATCAGAACCATTAGGAGTGGTTCTGTCTTCAACTTCCTCAACTTTACCTAAAAGAAACATTGTTGTATTCATACTATAAATTCTTTTCGTCCGTTATCTAATTCTTCAGTCAATTTGATATATTCTTCATCAAGTTCAGATAATTCATTTATTAATTTTATCACTTTTGATTTTTTATTTTCATATTCATTTTCAAGTGATTTAATTTTCAATTTTATTTCTTCGTTAGATAATTTCATAACCATTTATTTTTTAAGATATTAATCCATAACCAGGACTTGCATTTGTATTTACACCTTCCACTACTACAGGACCACCAGCATTAGCACCAGCACCTGTGAAACTAACTCCACCTGGCACATTTGATGTTTGTATTTTTGCGTCTTCATGGAAAGTTCTAACTATTTCTTTCCATCGTGCATATTCAACGCCTATCGTTAAATTTGGGCTACCGTCTGGCATGTCACCAATTGGTATACCCATTTTATTTAAGTCTTCTATAACATTTGCTGTAGAATTAATTACAGATAGACCTTTTCTTTTTGCAATAGCACATACTATTAAAATGCTTGATATTTCAGGTGCAGGTTTTCTAATTCTTTCAAAGAAACCTTTTATAGTATTACAAATTTGTTCTATATTCATATTTCTTTAATTAACAATTGTTAGTTGTAGGCTGGTCATTTATAGTTTCACTCTTATCAATATCAGCATAATCCACGTTTCCAGTAGAAGTGTTTTCAAATTGATTTTTAAACCAAGGAAGATTTAGACTAAAACTACATTCTTTCATTATTTGCATCATTAAATCTCTATAATAACCAAGAGTTTCCTGTAACAACATATCTTCCATTAATTTAACAATAGGAGATAGTTTCTCTAAAAGTAATTTTAATAACTCTTGTAATATAGCATCTTTAACTTCCTTTACAATAGCAACTATTAGTGAACGCATTGAATTTATTATATCTTGAAAAGATATCAAGCCTATATCACTTCCCATTATCTTCTTATTCACCATAATTACCATTAAAACTTTTGGCGTTAAAAGTGAATTTACAAGACTTGTTATTAGATTTTCTATTAAGTTGTTAACGAAGTTAAATTCAACCTTTGGTCTATTAACAGGATTTTCTGATTCTGAAATAGTTACTGTTGCTTTAGTTATAATTCGTTTAAGCAAATCTCTTTGTTCATGAAGTGTCGCATTGTTATCGAATTTATCAATAAGTTCTTTTACTTCAGTAAAATCACCATATTTTATTTGATTATCTCTAAATGATGCATGGTTATGATATGCTTCTTCTGAACGTTGTAACATAGCATCGTATGTATCATTAGAAAAAGAGTAGTAACAATCCTTTAACTCAGTATCATCAGACTCTATTATCTCTTTAATAACTTGAGTAATCTTTTCAAGTTCTAATTTCTTTTCAAAACTTAATTTAACAGACCCACCAAATTTTGCGCCTAAAGTACTTTCTAAAAGATTTGTAATTATATTTTTTGCATCGAAAAGTTTCATACCCATAACCCAATCATAGTTAAACTCATAGATTGTTAGACCTTTGTAAACTTCCTGTAAATAAGGAAGAATATCTTGGTTAGGGTTTTTAGTATTTATAACTTTATATGCACCTGTGGACTTATTGATACTTATACCTATCTTTTGAGGATTTCTATCTAAGCAGTATTCTACTGTACTATTTTGCTTAATCGAATCACTATCAACTTTAATTGTCTTAATAAAAAGTTTACCATCAGAAATATTTGGTACTTTAGTATTTTTTTTATCTCCATTTACAGGTGATGGGCTAATTACGAAATAAATATTATATTTACTATCTTTATCTAACTTATAATATTTGTTATGAAATGCTTTAATATTTAATTTCTTTACAAGCGATTCATTTTGGCTATTTCCTGCTGAAAAAATTTCTACTGTAGTTGGATATGGTGTACCATTGGTAACTTCTATCCAATTATAAGCTACTACTGGTGTACTTGTTCTTAGTCCATTAGTTATTTTTTCATATTTCTCAGCTGATTTTATCTTTGTTATTTCTGTAACTTCTTTTTTTATTTTTTCAAATTTACCAGGATGGATAGAGTACTTACCATCTTTATCTGGTTCCCCTTTTTCGTTAAATAATATACGTTGGAATCTCCAAATTGGTTCTCCTTTTTCGGGTACATGTAAAAGAGGACGTGGAAGTATAGTTAAACGTATTTGATTATCTACAATACCATTAATTTGTCCTACACTTGAAGATTGGTCAAAGAACTGCAAATTACATATTGGTTTTTCCTGTGCATAATTTCTACTGTCCGTTAATTTTTTCTTTCCAGAGAAAGCATCTAAACCTAAATTCTGATAGAAGTATCTCTTTGGATTAACATACCAATTAGCACTTGTCCAATCATCTGATACTGGAACAATTTCACTTCTTGAAATATATTTAGTTCCTAATTTTTGACTTTCTTCTGGATTTGTGCTTGTGATATTATTAACATCTGTTGTATATTTAACAGATTCTTCTGCGGTAACGCACAAACTTATAACACTTCCATATTTACCATTTTTCTTTTGTACGAAAGTATTACCAGGCATAATGCATGTAGTTTGTCCTGTAACCGATAATGGCTCTGGATAATCTATCACAATATCTTGGAATAAAGATGTTACACCTGTATTAATGTGATTTTTAGTATCTCGATAACCTATTTTAATAGGGTCTATAGTATTATTTAAAGTAAGATTTTCTTTATATCTACTTTTAAACCAAGTATCAAGATTTTCATCGTTAACAATTGAAGGACTTGGGAATTTAGCTTTATGTATTACAAACCATAGGAACGCATCAAAATCATTAGCTCTTGCTAATTGATAAGCATTAGTAGTCGCTTCTGGGTTAATACCAAAATATAGATTTTTGCCATCACCAAATGGGGATTTAGATAACTTTCCTAAAAGGTCAATGGATTCTACACCTATATCTATACCTCTTCTATTCGTTTCTGTTGCGTTTTCTCCTCTTGGGTTATACTTTCTAAGGTCCTCAGGTATTCGAGGGTCATACGAACAAGAAATCATACCTTTTAGGTTGGTTAGTAATAGTGTTTTAACACCAACTTCCAATGCAGGCATTAAGTAAGTAAGATATTTGGTTAAGAAGTTAACCATATCCTCTTTTGAAACTCCGACTAAAGTTAACAATTCGATTAATAATTGTATGGCGTTATCATTTTTAACACTTAATTCAGTTTTACCATTTGAGCTATTAGCATTCATAGAAATACCAAGACAATCGGTGGTTTTTTTAATTGTTCCAACGACTCCTTTAGCGGTAGCAATAGATGTTTTTACTTTATCGCTTAATTTCTTTTTCTTATAACTTAAATTGGTATTATTAAGTGCTTCTACCATATATTATTTTTTTAATTCAATAGTTTTAGTTTTCTCTTTTTTATTATACTCTTCGTCTATTGTTTTACGGATTGCTTTTATGTCGAAACTTCCCATTACACTTGCATTTTCATCACTAAGTGCACCCTTAACATCACCATTATGCTGATATATATCAGTAAGAAGTTTTGCAATATCTAATTTTTTTGCAATTGCTTTATCTTTGATACCCATAAAATCATTCATTGCTTTTGCATATTTACCTTTAGCATCCATTACTTCATTTTGAAGTTGTGTGGCATTTGCTAGTTTATTTATCTCGTTTTGTGCCTGTGTAATTTGTTCATCAGCTAAACGATATGTTTCTTGCAATAAATCTTTAATATTCTGTACGTTATTGATTTCTATCTTGAGTTTTCCCATAAAATATTGTTTACATATAAATAGTATCAATCATTCTTTTCTTGGTATCATAATATATTGCTTTATAACGTTTCATTCCATCTCTAATTTCTTTTGTACCAAGGTTAGTAGTTTCTTTCAAAAACAAAAGTATAGAACTCTTATTAAACTTATCGCTGCCCATTTGTATAAACAAATCTTCCCAATTAGTCATTAGATTAATAAGTGCTTTTCCTACTTTGGTTTCATTTTCATTCAATCGTAATTTTTCTTTATCATCAATGATTCTACCAATTTTGAATACAGTATCACCCATTAATTCATTTAGATATGTTAATTTGGAATTTCCATCTTGATAAGAATGTTTCAAACTATCTGTCAAATCAGCGTTGAAATAATCATAGTGGTCAACTCTTTTTTGATTTTTTATATCCTGATTAATTCTACCCATTAAGTAGTTTTTACAAATTGTACCACAATATGAATAAGCTTTTTTGTTTTGTTCAGGTTTAAAGTTATATATCTTTGTCATCAAGAAAGATATAGTATCATTAAATGTATCACTAAAATCTTCATCAGCAGGGTATAAGTTATATCTTCTAATGATTGATTCTATCATTTTTGTGAATGCTGGTAAAAGAATTGTATTAAAGATTTGATTTTTTTCTTTGTTACTATTTGAGTTAATATAATTAACCACCGCTTCTTCCTGTTCTTCGTAAAAATAACCTTTTCTCTTAGCGGATGGTTTTCTTCCTCTTTTTGCCATCTTATTTGTTGTAGGAAATGTCTTATTATATATTTTTTGAGAGCATATTTTGTACATTTAGCACACTTCCTAACACATTTCTTAATGAAATCTCCGTGCTGCTCTTTAACTATGAATGGTATTATTTCAACAATAACACCATTCATTTTTTAACATTATAAAATATTAGTCTTTGTTTTCTTCTTCTACATTATCATCTACTTCTGACTGATTTTCAAAAGTCTTGTTTCTATCTTCTTTGAAGAAATACTCTTTCTTAGCCAACTTGAACCAAAATTCTTGTTCTTCCTTAGACATATTATTACGATAGTTCTCAGTTAAGCTATCCTTTCTTCCCATATAATGATTATATCCGACCTTTGGTACTACGAAAATCTTCTGGTCTTTATTTGTAGCACGAAGCATATACTCATACCAGAATGTCAACTTAATTGATGGCTTCAATCCACCTACTTCGTTCCAATCATCAGTATTAAACACTGAACCAGTCATGTAGAAATCAAAGAAATTCTGCAAACAATCATTATCAATAAAGCCAATGTTATTTGAGAAAGCCGATGCCCAAGGTGCTTCATTACCACAACCACTAAACTTCTTTGTCTCAAAATCTACAATATCAGTTAATGGAATGAATACACTTACATCTGGCATTGCATCAATATACTTCTCTACATTGTCAAACCAAATTGGTGTATATTCATCATCGTACTCAAGAATTGAAAAATATTTTGAATTTTTAATACCATTATTTACAAGTGAAGCAAAATCACTCTTATCACTCGTAATAATCTTAATATCTGACCAATCTTTTAAATACTTCTTAATCTTATTCTCAAGACCTTTTTTACATGAAACACGTACTTCAATATTCTCTTGTACTGAATTAATTGCATTAGTAAGCAATTTACCTACTTCATCATTAAACTCATGTACAGGGATTACAACAACTAAATTCTCCATATTTTTATTCATTCTTATCATTATTTTCTTTACTATTCAGTTGAATTAACAATTCTTCCATTTCTTTCTTTCTGTTCTCGATAACACCCTTTGTATATTCAACAAATTCTTTTTCAGTAGTTTCGTACTTGTATTTTTTACCAACTTTAGAAGCTTCTTTGTAGATAACATCTGGAACCTTGTCAGTGGTCCATGAACGTACTACGCTTGCAATCTGTTTGTGTACATTATTAAAGTCATCAAACCATACACAACAGTTCTTGAACTCACCGTTTTCGTCTGTCATCCATTCCAATTTATTATCTGGTATCTTTGCAATGACGATAGCACCGCTTTGCATTGCCTCAATCGCTGAATAACCAAAGCTGGTAGAATCATCAACCCAGATAGTAATTGCTGCTTCTCTAAGCGATTCTGCAAAGCGTTCACGGCTAAATCCTCTTAGGTCTCTGAAAGAAACCCATTTAAATGCAGGATACTTCCAGTAGAATGGTTTTACAATTTTATTAATATCTTCTTGATTACGTGAAACGATATTAATAATCATCTTCTTAGGTTCATTAGTTCTACCAAAAATATTTTCAATATATGGTTTAATAGTTGTAGTTTTTACATAAGGGAATACGCTTTTAATCAAACCAGCATTTTCGTTTGTATTTACTACGCACTCCATAATACCGAAATCACCCCACTGTCCACCGAACGGCATCTGTTCGACCATGTAATCGTAATTCTGCAAAATGGCGATACGCTTACAAGGTAATTTTTTAGTTTGATTCATAACCTGTGCGAAAATCTCTGGGATGAAGAGAATATCACTTGGTGCTACTTCAATGTCATCTTTAGAGATATTATAATGAGGTAACTCTGTGTAGTCTACTGGCATCCATTCTCCAACACCAACAAACTCTTCCTCTTGATGTAACATAGAAACGTTATAACCGTTTTTGTGAAGAATCATAGCTAAGTTATATACATAAGATAAACTTCCGCTTGGATTACCCTTTGTGTCAATTACAAAGAAAAATATTTTATTCTCATTCTTATTAATTCTTTCAATTTCAGAATTAATTTTTTCAATTGCCTTTGTCTGTTTTTCGTTCATAACTTTTATTTTTATATATGCTACTAATTTTATGTAGATATTATGCTTTTGATGTAATTGTTTTTAAGAAATTTTCATCATTGAACATTTCCTCCAATGAATTATATGAAATACTATTTTCATCAATATCTTTTTCGGTTAGACCATTACTTTTGATTAAAACATATTTCTTATCACTTGGACATTTTGTGCTATATTCCTTATTTGAAGTAACTATAACATCTGCAATATTATAAACTTCTTTAATATCAGATGGGAACATAACCATTCTTACTCTTGCGCCAATTTTACTAAGGAAGAAATAAGTTGATTGAATGGTTAAAGCGTCCTCATTCATACTATAATAAATTACATTAATTTCTTCGTCTTCGAAATTAGTAAGATTATACATCCAGTTATTTATCTTGGTTGGCAAATTTCTTTCAATTGGATTTGCACAACCAAATATTTCATAAGGATAGTCTTCATAAATGAACTGTAGTAGTTCTTGTTTACTATTAAAGTGAAGATACTTATCAATTACGTTTTCTTTAACTTCGTCAATGTTTTCATCATCTAACGAGTTATCAAATTCACGTTTATAGTATTTAATCAACTGTTTGTTAATATTCCTCACTACGTGATTTAATTCTATTGCTATAGTTTTCATATAAAAAATATAGATTTTATTTTATTTAAATCAATTATTGTTTTCCTGTTTTTTCAAACAATCATTGCATATTACTTGTCCATTATCAAATATTTTAGCTTCATTACCATCCATTTGGCAAACCTTACCACATACAGAACACTTTACAACACGTAAAACCGCACGCAAGTTTTTAGAAGTTTCTTTAGCTTCATTATTTTGATATTGTTTTTCTCTTTCTTCTGAATAATACTTTTCACTTAGATTAAGTGCTTTACGCATATATTCCTCCCATTCAAATATTAAGATGATTTCTGTATCAAGTTCTTTCACTTCTACTAACTTTGGATTCAAGAAGCTATAGTTAGTAAAATCATATTCTTCATCAACTTTCAGGCATACAAATGAAAGAGTAAGCATAGAACTTGCAATTTCGTTTCTTGAAACAGCGTACTCGTTATCTAATGGTAAATCTTTCAGTTTCTTCAATTCGTTAATAAATGGCATTGAATTACCATCATAAACGTTAGGAATAGTACTAAAGTGTAAAGATGTCTTTTTGATATTCTTGCTATCATCAATATTAACATCTACGGATGAAATATACTTTTCAATTTTAAAACGAGTAATATATTCAGTTTGAATATCCATGGTGAACTTTTCGTTATCATATTCATCCAATCTATTCAATTCGTCTGCAATACCTGCGGTTAGTTTCTTGTTTAGTATATTGAATTTATGTTTTCCATTTATTACTTTAGGTTTATTTTTCTTAACTGTCGTTCCATCTAAATTGACGTGATAGTCATTTGCCTTTTCATCAATTTTATACATTGAATATCTCAACATCTCAACATCTTGAGTGATTTTTTCTTTCAACAAGTCATCAACCAATTTATTTTTAGATATCGTTTGAGTGACGCTTATAGTACTATCATTTGTATTTTCTGTACTCATCATTTTTTCACCAGCTTTCATTGATAAAAAAATGTTTCTAAACCAATTACTTAAAAACTTAAACATAATATTCTTTTATTATTTTATCATTTATTACTTCTTTCACTTTGCTTAGTAAATTTTGAAACTGCATAAGTTTACTATATTCTTTACTATTTTCTTCACTCATATTTTTGAAATCAAAACCTGTGTGCATCATAGCATACTCTGTTAAGTTGTTTGACATCTCTACGACGCTGTCATTAATAATTGTTTTGAGTTCAAATAATTTATTAAGTGGTAATTTTTCTATTTTACTTGTGTTTATATTCATTTCTACTTTATAATGATTGGAAATTTATCTTCATATTTCTGTATGATATATTCTTGATTAGCATCCCATTCGGGTTTTATTTCGTCATTTGAATTGTGACATAAGCGTATATTGGTAGTTACACCTACCTTTGTTTCGTTAGTCAAATAATTAGCAAGACAAAATTCATTATCATACAATACACAGCCTTTAATATTTTCATCAAAATATTCTTTTATTCTTGATTTATCAACAGCCATAAAAACTCCATCAACAACACAAACCTCTTGTAAATCCTTCTTAAGTAATTTAGAATAAGCTGCAATCCACTCTTTACCTTCACTTCTATACAAAATCTGACCGTAACGTTCTGGGTAATTCCACCATGTGCATTCTTCGTCAAATTGTCCAGAGCCAGCTACACCTATAATTCCATAATCTCTATGTTTGTTGAATAATCTTAAAATTTCCTTACCCCACCCTTTCTTTAATATTTCGACATCATCATGCATGAAAACGATTATATTACCGTTGATATGTTCGCTATCTAAGATATCATTGTACAAAACACTTAAACTTTCTCCTACTGGGTTTTCTATCCAAAAAACAAATATATCACACTCACTTGTTTCTTTTAGATTTTCAACAAAGTCATATTTTTCACTAATCGGCACCCTTGATGGTATAACAATGTTTAATTTATCATACATTTCTTTTTTTATAAAAAATAAAATTATTTATCTATTAGTCAACAAAAAAAACGTGATAGGCTTTTCCTATCACGTTAAAAACTAAAATATGATTATTTTTTTATATCTGTTGAGCCGAATCCTTTTTCACCTCTTTCGCTATCAGAGAGTTTATCTACTTCATTGAATTTTACTTTATCAAAATTAAGAATAACAATCTGTCCAACAGCTTTTGATAAATCTTTATAAGGAGCAAACTCCAGATTCTTGATACGTTCTTTCATTTTATCTTCAGCATTTTTCTTTTCTACTAAAGCCTTTTCTAATGTAGAATATGACATTGTTTCAAAGAATGCTTCATAACCAGCATGTTTAATTCTATCTTCTGAAGATGTTCTATCTTTAAAGCAAAGCATAATTTCTCCCCTATAAATCATGATATCAGCTATACCTACACTATTTGCAAGATAACAATTTGTTTTACGATTTGAACTACGAGGAAAAAGAAAACCTCCAACTCTATTTAGAGCTTCCATCTTGAGACCTGTATGATATACGTAAAAATCATTTTCTTCATCCCATTCGTATGAAACAGCATATAAATCCATACCTACATCACCATCATGTGCATAACTTGGAGTTACAGCGTTGGGATGAATCTTTGTAAATTTTACTTCCATTTCATCTTTCTGAACTTGTCCGCTTGATGTATTTCTTAAAAAATTCTGAACTTCCTTAAAAGCTTCCTGACTACTTTTTGTTTTCTCCATTTTTACGTTTTTTACTTTCTCTTGAAATTAGATAAGTTTTACTATTAGCGATTCTGACAACTTCCGTTAGAATTGATGAAAATAAAAAGCTTTGAGTATCATTACAATCTTTATCTATGATTGTCATCGCTTCAATTTCATCTGGTGATAATTGAATATTACATTCAGACATTAACGCTACACTATGTAAACCTGTCTTAATTGAAGGATTATCTTCTCTATATTTGTACACAAAACCTCTATTCTCAATTTCCCATTTATTGTTATTGGGAACCATTCTTACAGCTTTAGAAACATGTTGAAGTAAACATACCTTGATGAGTTTATTCTTATCAACTTTGAAATTTTTAAAAGTTTCATTTTCTTCCAAAGCAATTGGTGTAAGCATATATAAGACAGTTTTAAGCAATGAACCATCGTATGCTAAATCTTCAAAAGAATTATTGGAATATGAAGCATTTTTCAACAATTCACCATACTTCTCTTGAAGAGTATGAATGTTAACACCCAATTCTTCTAATTTAGTAAAAAATAATTTTAAATTTTTACTTCTACTTTCTTCTGTAATCATTGATTTGAACTTAAAAAGTTAAACATGCTGCAAAGATACAGAATTTTTCACTGACTTCCAAATTTTTATCAAAAAAAATTTCTATAATATATTATATAATATTTTTTATATTTTAATTTAAATATTTAATTTATATATTTATATTATAT
>ERZ773051.76-NODE-76-length-83689-cov-26.570474_pt1 | contig 83689 bp, 69 predicted proteins | sample MGYA00580631_ERZ773051 | MGnify/ENA primary metagenome ERZ773051 (study PRJEB29015, sample SAMEA2738137) | human oral metagenome | biome: human oral; feature: human-associated habitat; material: saliva | place: China | collected 2204 ... | reverse complement strand
GCCGATCTGTTTTTGCCGCACGACTCGAGGCGTCGAAAAGATCAACAAACGGACCACCATGCGAAAACACTTTTGAAGCCTGGAAAGCACATTCAACACTGCAACTTCCACGTCCCGGATGCTCAATCATCAAATTGAACGCGCTCAACTGAACTCCAAGGCCTCTTTCACTCTTAGAAGACACCTCCAGAACACGCGACGAAGGAAACTTAGCCACATACGACGCATGCAAACTCGCAATCGAACGCTGCTTGTGCTGAAGAGAAAACCCAGAAAAATACTCAAAATCCAGAGACAATTCCGAAACATACGGCCTGCCAGAGTCAGGTACAAAGACAGGCCTACGAGCCATGCCAATCCCCCTTTTCACTCAACACGGTATCCAAACAATCACGGAAAGCAAAAAAAATGCTCAAGCTCTCAAGAATTCTCACTATCCCCTGACCACAAATACTTTCATACTTATTCAGACTGCTCTTCTCAGCGGCGCATACTCCTCGTCAGTATGGTTCTTGTCGCACCACTGATCCGGGGGAACCTGTTCCTTCACCGAGTCAATGTGCTTGCCGCAGCCCTTCCACGTGGTCTTTCCGCATACGTCGCAGGTGGTGGGTCGACACATGATGTTCTCCTTTGGAAAGTGCGCCTCGGATCCGTCGGAGATTCGTTGCGCATTGATGAGTGTTGTATTCGTATGAGCTGTATTGTCTCAGCGTTAGGTCAGGCGGAGGAAGATGGACTCGGATTTGTCGGTCGTTACTCCCGGTCGTGACTAGAAATTCTACTGCCTCGCACTCCGACACCGGGTCGTTTTCGTGGCCAGAATCCGCAGGCTTAGCCCTCCCCCGTGACCAGCACGGCCTCGGCCCGATCTCCGAGCCACGCCCGCAGCTGGGTGTGGGGGATGTTGAGCGAGTTGGGCATGTGCCCGGCCGCGTACTCCCCTACCGTGCGCACATCCAGGACCGGCATGTCTTCGGTGAGGGCGTCCGGGCCAGTCAGCACGAGCTCACCGGTCAGCACGTTGTGGGCGACCATGCCGGTCTGGTTGACGGGGTCCTTGGCCTGTCCGTAGGGCGGCGCGTAGGCGAGGTCCAGGTCAATGAGGTCAGTCGCGCTCAGGCCGGCCCCGCATGGCGGTGGCGATGACGTCGATGTGCCGGTCCACGCCGTCGGCGCCCACGGCTTGCGCACCGAGAATCTGCCCGTCGGCACCCACGTGCATGAGGATGTGCACGGGCTTGGCACCGGGGAAATAGCCCGCGTGCTGGTTCGCGTGCGTGTGCACCGTGAAGTACCCCGTGCCCGAGGCATCGAGGGCCTGGCGGTTAGCGCCTGTGCTAGGGACGAGGCCGGCAGGTATCGTCATCGTCGTTCCTTGCGCTCAACAAGCTTGTGGTTACCCCACAAGCGTTGAGTGTTGTGGCCACACAACACGCCAATGACGGAGGCGATTTGCCGGAGCGAAACTCATCCTGCGGGCGGTCCATGGCGATACAAGTAGTCGCAACGAAAAGTCTGATACTCTGACCTCGTGCTTGCTGGTTGAAGGGGTGCTTTTTCTACCACTGGCGATCCAACGCAACGTTTCCCCTGATCACAGGGGGCACGACACGCCGGGCTGTTAGAAAGCACCAAGCGCCATAAGGTGCATTAAGACATATGATCGCCCCCGTTTTTACTTTTACCGTGACGGACGTTAGAAAGCACCGAGCGCCATAAGGTGCATTAAGACCATCCGTCCACGCCGCCGGTCGGCAGTGTCATAGGGTGTAAGCAATCTGTGTGGTAGCAGTGCTGCTGGAGGGGCTGATTGTGAGCTGTCGTCGGATGCTAAGTGTTGAGGATCGCGCAGCGATTATGGTGGGGTTGGAGGCTGGCTTGTCCCAGGTGCATATCACCCGCTCGATTGGGCCTAGCCCCTCGGTGGTGTGCCGTGAAATCGCCCGCCACCGGTGTCCTGGCGGCGTGTACAAGGCCCAGGACACCGACAGAGCGGCGCAGGTTGCCAAGTGCCGCCCCAAGAAGCGGCTCCTGGACCGCGATGAGGTCCTGCGCCGCCGCGTGATTGCTAATTTGTCGCAGGGGCGCACGCCCCATCGAGTTCGAGGACCTAGAAGAGGCGCTGACCAGCGGACACAGAGCGGGGGAAGTGCGAACCTACGCTCGAAAGCGAGAGTTCAACACTTCCCCCTAGAGTGGAGATGCGGGGAATCGAACCCCGGTCCGACAGCAGTGCAACAGGACTTCTCCGGGTGCAGTTTGCTAAAGAGTTTCTCAGCCTCAGCGTCTCACGCAAACTAGGACGCTTGGAACAGGCTCAGTCGACTAAAAGTCCCTTAATTCCCATCGACAAGGAATTAAAGCAGTGGCTCTCTAAATGACGCCAGTGACCGGGGCGAAAGCAAACCCGGGCTGACGGACTTGGCGACTGGCTCAGGCGGCCAGGGCGAAGTCGGTGCGGTTGTTATTGGCACCTATTGGTTTGAAACAGAGCGTTAACGAGATGACTGCTCATCCTCGACCCGCTTCTACTGAATCCACTACCGTCGTCGAAACCGATCATCCCCTATGTAGTTATCTGCCTATGGCAGGAATTGCATTCTAGCACAGCCTCCCGAAAAGCGCCAGTCCCAGCGGGGTTTGCTAGTGCCGACGACGCCGCCCGTGTCACCTTTCAACCAGCGCCGCCCGCGCACCTCTCAGCTAACGCCGCTAGCGCCGTCACCCACTCCCCCGGCGGCCCTCAGCCCTGGGGTGCGAACTGAGACCACACACCTGGGGCACGAACTGAGCCTCTCAGCCCTGGCGACGGCGAGCTGCGGCTACCGCCCGAGCAGCCTCGCGCTTGTCCTGGGCCTCGCGCAAAGCCTGACGCTTATCCCATTCCTGCTTACCGCGCGCTAAAGCTACCTCAACCTTGGCTCGCCCGTTGATGAAATACAGCTCCAACGGCACCACGGTATAGCCCTTGGCCTGGGTTTTAAACGCCCAACGGTCAATTTCGCGACGGTGCATCAACAAACGCCGCTTGCGGCGCGGAGAGTGGTTGTTCCACGAGCCCTGCGAGTATTCAGGGATGTGCGCGCCCTGCAGCCAAGCTTGGCCGTGGCGGTCAAGCTCAACCCAGGCGTCAACCAGCGACGCGCGCCCCATCCGCAGCGCCTTAACTTCCGTGCCGGTTAGGGCCAGGCCAGCTTCGAGTTTTTCCTCGACGGCGTAGTCGTGTAGGGCCTTCTTGTTGCGGGCAATGGTCTTGTGGGCATCCGAGGCAGCCTTAGCCTTCTGGGCGGCCGTCAGCTTCGGTGCTTTATCCTGCTTAGCCATAAGCGCCTCCAATCGTTGTGTATAAAACAGCCGGACGCATCAGTTTACCCGATACATCCGGCTGTTGCGCGAATTAATTCAGCGTCCCGCCAAAGCCCGCCAGCGCGAGCTGCGGCTTAGAAACCAGGCAGGCTCATGGGGTCAATGTTGACGCCGTCGCGAGTGACCTCAAAGTGCACGTGGCAGCCGGTGGCGTAACCGGTGGCGCCGGTGTAACCAACCACTTGGCCACGGCTGACGCTGGCCCCATCACCCACGGCGCGCCCAGACATGTGGCATAGGGTGATGTTGTAGGAGTGGCCGTCAATGTAACCGAGGTTGATATCCAAGCCGATACCGCAGGAAACCGAATACCAGTAGGTGGCTACCCCTGCCGCCGGTGCGTATTGGGGCTGGTTACAGTCAGCAGCAAAGTCCGTACCGGCGTGGCCTTGGGCGGTGCCGGTAACCGGGTGGACGCGGTAACCAAAGGGACTAGTCACCACCCAGGGCGCGGTGATGGGGTGGCCAATATAGCCGCTGCCTAGCGAGTCAGACCTGGCCGAGCTGGAGGAAGCGTTAGTCATACTGCCGCTAGCTACAGCCTGGGCGTTGGCGGCGTCGATCTTAGCGATCTTGGCTTGGGCGGCGGCCTGGTCCTTGGAAACCTGGTCTAGCTGGGCCTGCAAGCCGGCTTTCTGGGTTTCCAGGTTGGAGGCGGCGGCTGAGGCGGCTGAGGCCCTAGCGGAAACCTCGTTGCGCTTGGCGGCAGCCTGGTTGGCGGCGTCGGTGGCTTCCTGGGCGGCCTTGTCTGCCTGCACCTTCAGGTTGCTGATGCGCTTGGCGACGGCGTCCTGGCGGGCTTTTCGGTTGGCGTCCTTAGCGCGCTGGGCCTCAGCATCAGCCAAAATCGACTCCTGCACGCTGGAAGCCACCTGGGTGACGTTGGAGCGCTCAGTCATCTGCGAAACCGAATCGGACTGCAGCACGTAAGAAAGCGTGGTTAGCGAGTTGTCGCCCTGGTAGGTGGAGACCACCAGTGAGGCCACTGCCGCCTTGGAAGCATTGGCTTCCTTGGAGGAGTTAGTGGCCTGCTTGTTTAGCTGCTCCTGCTGGGCCTGGGCGCTAGCCAGCTGGGTGTTTACCTGCTGCTGGGTTTGCAGGGCCTGGGCTTGGATCTGCTGGGCTTTGGCCAACTCAGTTTTAGCCGCAGCCAGCTGGGTGTTGGCGTTTTGGGCATCCAAGTAGGCCTGGCCCAGCTTGGCGTCCACGCCTTCTAGCGAGGAGCGCAGCTGCGCTTCTTTCTGGTTGGCGCTGTTTAGCTGGGATTGGGCGTCGTCACGCTCGTCGGCGTGAGCCACCGGCAGGCCGTGACCCACTAGCCCCAGGCTTAGGCTCAAGGTGGCGGCGGTCGCCATCACCAGTGAGCCTGCTTTAGAAAGCGAAAGCTTTTTCATGATTTAGACCTTGGTGTAACGCGAGAGTGAAACCATGGAAGAAATTCCTGCTAGCACAATCGCCCCAAGCATCAAGAACGGCGCTACGGTGAGCACCTCGCGGGTGCCAATGAAGGCCATGGTGATAGACAGGGACTTAGCCAGCCAGTCGTTAATCAGGTAGTGCACACCCAGCAGTAGCACGCCTACCGCCAAGATGGCGCCGGTCAGGGCCGCGAGCATACCTTCAAGCATGAATGGCAGCTGGATAAAAGTGTTGGAGGCACCCACCAGGCGCATGATTGAGGTTTCTTTGCTGCGCGACATGGCCGAAAGTTTAATGGTGGTGATGATCAGCAAGAACGCTGCCACCGCCATCACAATGGCTAGGCCGGCGGCAAACCATGAGGCCCTATCCATCACCTTAAACAGTGGTTCAAGGGTGGCCCGCTGGTCTACCACGCGTTCAACCCCGGCCCTGCCTTGGAACTGCTCAGCCACCACCTGGTACTGCTTGGCGTCAACCAGTTTGACGCGGAATGAAACCGGCATCATGTCTTCGGTGGCGTTGCGGCCAATGGGCGAGTTGCCGTAGGCGGCTTTGAAGTTTTTGAAGGCCTGCGCTTTGGTTTCCATCTGGAAACTCTTTACGTAGGGCTTGAGTGAGTCTGAACGTAGGAAGGAATCTACCGAGGCGATCTGTGCCTGGGTGGCTTCACCGTTGGGGCAGCGTGCCTGCGAGGAGGATGAGGGGCACATAAAGATGGACACCTCAACCTTGTCATACCAGGCCCCTTTCATGGCGCTGATCTGCATCTGTAACAGTGAGGATGAACCCACAAACAGCAGCGATACGAAAGAAACCAAGATGACGGACACGGTCATAGCCATGTTGCGGCTTAGACCCTGGAAAACCTGGGAGAAAATAAACCTGATACGCATTAAAACTACCTCAGCGGTTGGAGCCGTAGACGCCGCGTGCCTGGTCACGCACCACGTGTCCCTCTTCAAGTTCGATTACGCGCTTGCGCATCTGGTCTACGATTTCGTCGTCGTGGGTGGCCATAACCACGGTGGTTCCTTGGCGGTTAATCCGGTCTAGTAGACGCATGATTCCTACCGAGGTGGAGGGGTCAAGGTTACCGGTGGGCTCATCGGCTAGCAGTAGCTTGGGGCGGTTAACCATGGCGCGGGCGATTGCCACACGCTGCTGTTCACCACCGGAAAGCTCGTGCGGTAGACGCTTTTCCTTACCCTTTAGGCCCACTAGTTCTAGGGCTTCGGGCACGGCTGAGCGAATGTAGTAGCGCGGCTTGCCGATCACCTGCGGGGCGATAGCCACGTTTTCGAGTACGGTCTTGTTTTCCAGGAGTCTAAAGTCCTGGAACACAGTGCCGATTTCGCGGCGCAGCTGGGGTACCTTCCAGGTGGAAACCTGGGATAGGTCGCGGCCAAGTACGTGGATTGAGCCGGAGGTGGGACGTTCTTCACGCAGCACTAGGCGCAGGAAAGTTGATTTACCTGAACCTGAGGCGCCCACTAGGAATACAAATTCCCCCCGTTCGATCTCAATATCAACCTCGTTTAGCGCCGGCCTGGCGCCGCGTTTGTAGACCTTAGAGACTTGGTCGAAACGGATCATAGGGGAGCCCTCCTAAGTATGCAGACCCCCTCACCGTACGCGCATAAGGGCGCGTTACCTATTAGTGACACACCCCAGACTAGTCACACTCAGAACTAAATTAGGATTAGCTTATGAGTGAGAAGGCAGTTGACTGTATTGATTTGGGTTCTTGGGCTCGGTTTACCCCCTCTTTGGTTAGTTTTTTAAGTAACGACGTCGACGCCGGCGCTCGCCTAGTGTTTTACGTGGGCCAGCCTTTGCTTGAGCCAGATACGCAGCTAACCGCGCCTGGCCTAGCTAATAAGCTACTGCGTCGCAAAGCCAAGATTTCTAGCGATAAGCCAGGGATTGCGGTTTTGGTTGACCAAACTCAGGGCGCACTTAGCTATACGGCTTTAGCTCCGCGTGTAGATGGCCTAGAGCAGCTGCTACTGGGCCCAGCTCACGTTATGCAGCTGGCTTTGCTGGGCTGGGATGCCCAGCCTAATGCCCTGACTTTTAAAACCACTGATGCAGCTAAGCTGTCGGAAATAATCACCCGCTCTCTGCTTGAGGTTTTTAAAGTAGCCCACCCGGCTGATCTTGGCCTAGATCTGGCCTAGCCATATTCTGACCAAGCCACATTTGGACTGGTCAAAGCTGTGTTTCTAACCTTTAGCGCAGAACTTGGCCAGTTTCAGCGCAGGCCTTTAGGCCAGGGTGTAGTCGGTGCTCCACTGATCTTGTGCATCCAGGCTGGGGGTCACTAGCTCAGGGCCACCGTTTTGGGAGGCAATAGCAGCGGCCAAGGCCGCGCCCATATCCGGGGAGCTATTGGTACCTGGTACACCCGTGATTTCCGGGGCTTCTGGGGCGCAGGCGGTTTCAGGCCCGTCAGGCCCGCTCATGCTCTCAGGGCCGCTCATGACTTCTGGGGCGCTGCCAGCCCCGGGAGCATCCGGCCCACTGATGACTTCTGGCGCGCTCATTGCTTCTGGCGCGCTAGCAGGCTCTGGCGTGCTCATGGTCTCAGGACCACTCATAGCCTGCGGGCCGCCCATGGCCTGCGCTCCCCCAGCGCGCTGCGCAGCTAGCTGCGCCTCTCCTTGCTCACCAGCCTTATCGTGGATAATTACCACCTTGGTGTAGTGGGCTTCGCCGCGAGTTAGATCATGGCCGGCGCAGTGCAGGTGTAAAACCATTGAGCTAACTCGCTGACCAGAGCGCATCCAGTGATCCTCCCCCAGCCTGCCGCACAAGATCACTGGGTCGCCTCGCTTAAATGACTGGGCTAAGTGCTCAGCTAGGTCTCCCCAAGCCTTGGCGGTAAACCATAGGGTGTCGTAGTTGACCCAGCTGCCAGACACCATTTGCCCATATGAGGCGGCTACACGGAACCGGCAGTAGGGCTTTTTGCCTTCCTGCCTGGTTAGTACTGGGGCGGTAGCCACGGTGCCCTGGACAGTGACTTCAATGGCGCGGTTCATTTACCTCTCCTTTGCGCGCATCGTTTAGTGACGCAACCAGGATCGGCCAAAAAGCAAGCACCCCGCTTGGCCGGTGTGTATAAGCCGCGTGGGGCCAAAAAGTTCCCCACCTGTGCACAAAAGCGGCCTCGCCGGCCCCCGCGCGGCGCCGCCAAAGCCCAGCCTGCCCATGCCGCGCGCAGCGCGGGTAGGCGGGGCTGGGTGGTAGTGAAGATTGTGACGCCGCGCCAAACAACATATGCGGTGGGAGCAGGCGGCGCCTGCCCAAAGCCCGCCCAAGCAGCTCCGCCCAAGCGGGCCCACCAGAAACCACCCAAAACCAGCACAGAAAAAGCAGCGGCGGCCAACAACAATGCTGGCCGCCGTCGAAGTTAAAACTGGCTCAGGTTTAACTGGCTCAGGTTTACCCCACTACGCTTGGGTCTTCTCCACTGCCAAAGCTGCGCGCAGGCGGTTGTGGCGGGCAAATACTGCCTGCATGGGTTTAACCATGTCGCGGTTAACCAGCTGGTCAACGCGTCCCCTAGCAGCCTCGTGATAAGCAGCCGCTTCCCGGTTAGCGCGACGCAGGCGCAGCCAGTAGCTGGCCACAGCCGAGAGCACACCCACGGCCACCAGCGCGTAGCTGGGCACGCCCCCATTCTTAAAGAACATCCAGCCAAATCCGGCCAGTACCGCAATCCAGCCTAGCCACCAGCCCAGCTCAATCAGCAGCTTGCGCGGGCGCGGCAGAGGCACTAACGCCACCAGGTCAGTCACCCCGGTGACCAGGCCTTCAGGGTCAGAGACCGCATCTTGCACCGAGTTAACCCAAGCCTGGGGCAGGTAGTCGGTGTTGCGGTGCAGCCAGGTGGATGCCTGGGCGGCCACGCTCACTCGTGAGGGGGCTTCGGGGCGGGCCAAGGAGGGCGGGAAGATTTTACGTAGACCCGTAGCAATCGAGTCAGCCACTACACCCACGCCGGCGCTACGCGACATTTGCTCCTGGAAGTCGGCGGTGGCCGGCTCATCTAAGGTGGCCTCACGCTCGGCCACGCTCACCGACAATCGCTTGGCGATAGAGTCCAGCTCAGCTGAAGCAGTGCGGGCAGCGTTAGATTCGCGCTCAGAAACCTGGCGGAATAGTTCACGTACCTGGTCTAGGTTGTCCCCGCGCTTAGCGGATACGGCGATCACGCGCACCTTATCCAGCCCGTCTGCCAGCAGCAGCGCGCGCACATCGTCAATCAGGGCTTGGGTGCCTCCCGCAGGTAGGGTGTCGATCTGGTTGATCAGCACCACCATGTCTTCCTGGCGGGCACCCAGGCCGCGCAGGTAGCCCTCGTGCAGGGCGGCGTCGGCATATTTTTGCGGGTCCACAACCCAAACCAGCAGGTCAGCTAGGGGCACTAGGCGGTCTACCTGCAGGGCGTGGGCGGTGGTTACCGAGTCATAGTCGGGCACATCCAGCAGCACCAGGCCATCAAGGTAGTTTTCGTCGTCGCCGTCGAGAATGGACTCGCGCCTAATGCGGCGGTGCGGGTCTACCCCCAAAAAGTCCAGCAGGGCGGTGGCGTCGTCACCCCAAGTGCAGGCGGCGGCACGTGAGGTGGTGGGGCGGCGGGCACCCACGTCGGCAAAATCAAGCTTGGTTAGGGCGTTGAACAGGGAGGATTTACCTGAACCGGTGCCCCCGAAAAACGCTGCCACGGTGTGGTCTACGCCCAAAGCTAGACGTTTAGCCACATTATCCATTCCTTGACGGGCAGGAATTACCAAGGAGGCGCTTACCTCGTTGGGGGCCGCGTCTAGGGCACGGCGCATTTCCTCAAGCCGCCTATCAAGGCTGGCAGCGTCGATCATCAATTCGCTCCAAACAATCCGAAGGGTTTCAGCTCACTGGCACGCAGGCGTAAAGACGCCGCCAACTGCGCGGTAGGAGCCACAGCTACAGCGCTTCCATCAGGCGAAAGCGCGGTCAGTGTCTGTTCTACCTGAGTCCGCAGCTGGGCGCTAGCCAATTCTAATGCGTCTTGCACCTCAAGTCGCGCGGCAGCTTCACGAGCTCGCACCACCCCGGTAACGGCCACCACCAGGAAGTCTTTCAAGGCAGACGCGGTTAGCCCACGCGGCACCTGGGTGGGCTCAGCGATGCCCTCGTACCACTTAGAAATAACTTCTGCGGCGGAGCTGGTGTGCGGGTCTACCCCGGCACCTTCCAGCGTGGCCTGCCCCCAAGCGAATTTAACCTTGGCAATGCCCTCAAGAATGGTGGCTTCTAGGCGGTCGTTTAGGGCCAGGCGGCACTCTTGCGAGAGCGTGTCTAGGGCCTGCTGGCGGCGCTTGCGTTTGAGCCCAAAGAAACCGTTTTTGAGGGTTTGTCCCTGGGCTAGGGTGCTTAGCGGCGCGCCGGAGCTAGCTAGGGCCAGCCAGGAGGTGGATACAGCCCCCTGGGCGGCGGTGCCGCGCTCGACATCCTCGTTAAATTCGTGGATTACCGAGCCCAGCAGCTGGGCGCAGTTAGTGTCCAGGTTATGGGCGGCTTGGGATTGCTCGTCGACGGCGTCGGCCAGGCGGCTTAGCTGCTCACGTAGCGAGGCCCATACGGCTCGCCCGGTGCGGCGCAGCAGCCCCTCAGCGCGGTGCTTGCCAGCCAGCAGCTGCAACCAATTACGCAGCTCAGCCACCTGTTCCACAGGCAGTAGGCCCTCGTGGGGGCCGACGTCGCCAACCACGAAGAAGGGTGCCTGGTCTAGCCCCATCTGGGCCAGGCGCTCCATCAGGTCTGTGCGGATCTCGTTAAGCACCGGGCCGCTGATGCGGTTAAGCACCACCGCGATCTTGGTGTTGCGGGTGTTGGCCAGCTCCAGGGTGTACCAGGGGGTGGCGTCGCCGTAGCGCGCTGCAGTGGTTATAAACAGCCATAGGTCTGCCGCCTCCAGCAAGCGCGCTGCCAGGGCTCGGTTGGATTCATGTACCGAGTCCAGGTCACTGGCATCCACCAGGGCCAAGCCGGCCGGGACGACGTCGGAAGTAACCATGCGCGAAATCTGCGACAGGGGGTGCTTAAGCAGCACCTCTTGATCCTCAGGGTTGCACACCAGCACCGGGGTTTTGGTGGTGGGGCGCAAAATACCCGCAGCCGATACTTCCGTACCCAAAATTGAGTTGACCAGCGTGGATTTACCGGCACCGGTGGAGCCACCCACCACCACAATGGCGGGCGTATCGCCGTCCTCAAGCTGAGGCAGCAAATTGTCACCCACCTGCACCTTCAGGCTGTCACGCAGGGCTACCGCAGAGGGCGCCAGCGCGGAGACAAACGGGAAGGAAAGCTGATCTAAATTTTTGAGTACATCTTGCAGTACATCTATAAGCTGACCGCGGCTGAGGGAGGACACTACAGTAGCGTCGCTGGAGCTAGACGTAACCATAACCACAACTTTACTTTATGTTTGCACGCACATATGCAGAAATTACGGATATATCAAAAGATAAGAAATGGTGCCCCCGGCCGGACTCGAACCGGCAACCTGCGGATTAGAAGGCCGATGCTCTATCCATTGAGCTACGGAGGCTTTGCTTTAAGTTTAAAGCAAAAGCGGCGCAAGGTAAACGCGAGTGTAAACCGGTAAATAATTACGACAACTAATCACTAACCAGTTAAAAGACATGCGCAATTCACCCCCGCACATAAAATAAAACCCCGGAATTAACCGGGGTCTTAAGCGGGTGGCTGACGGGGCTCGAACCCGCGACCTCCTGGACCACAACCAAGCGCTCTGCCAACTGAGCTACAGCCACCATGTGCATTACCTGCAACAGCAATGAACTTTAGCCGCTTTACCCACCTGTACGCCACTTACGCGGCTGTGCATTAGGTCACGCTTTGGTTCAGAAGCGTTCGGCAATGCGCGCCAGGGTGGAGTCAGCACTGATTTGGGCCGCAATGGCGCCATAGTTGCGCTCCCCCTCACCCTCAAATAGGGCCTGGCGGTAGTAGCGCAGTTCGTCGATGGAATCAGCAATGTCACCCAGGGCGCGGTGGTTGCCGGTCTTTTCGGGGGCGTGGCTGTAGGCCTGGGGGTACCAGTGCTTGGCTAGCTCCTTGATGGTGGATACGTCAATAATGCGGTAGTGCAGGTGCTCAATAACCTCAGGCATGTCGCGAGCCAGGAAGTTTTTATCGTTACCAACGCTGTTTCCGGCCAGCAGGGCGGTGCGCTCTTGGGGCACTAGACGCTTGATGTAGGCCAAAACCTCGGCGGTGGCGGTCTCCATGTCCATAGCCTCCGGCCCAGCTAGCTGCTCCAGGAGGCCCGAGTGGGTGTGCATGTTACGCACAAAGTCATTCATCTGCTCTAGGGCTTGCGCACTGGGCTTAATCAGCAGGTCAATGCCCTTATCTAGGGGCTGTAGCTGGTAGTCGGTGACGATTACGGCCACCTCAATTAGGGCGTCGTCAACTAGGCTCAGCCCAGTCATTTCACAGTCGACCCAAACCAGCGGATCATGCATCAGGCTCTCTTTACTCACGTATGTAAGTGTACGCAGGCGCCGGCGCGGGGGTTAGTTTTTGATACAACTGTGCCCTAGCAGCTAGCTCGGCCCGGTGGGGCTGGGTAGTTGCTAGGGCACATTCGGCGCACCGCCGGCTTAGGCGCGTGGCCTAGGGCACACCTTAGACTCGCGTCCTGCCGTTTTTAGGGCCGACGGCGGCTGGCCCGTTTTACCGGGCCGTTGCGCGGCCGCCGGCTAGTTGCCTTGGGCCTTAGTGGCGCGCTCGATGGCGTCTTGCAGTCGCTTTTGGGCATCGCCGTAAGCGCTCCAGTCGCCACGCTTCATGGCGTCATTGGAGTCCTGCATGGCCTTCTTAGCGTCCGACAGGGCCTGGCTCAGCGCCGGGTTATTGCCGCCAGCTGGGTTGGTGCCGGTAGCCGGGGTGGTGGCCGTCGACGCCGTCGGGCTAGACGCCGTCGGGCTAGACGCCGTCGGGCTGGCAGAGGCGCTCGGAGCCGCAGAGGCCCCAGGCGAGGCAGCGGGCTGCTTATTGGTGTTATTGGCGGCGCCGTTATCACCGTTTACGATCTGTTCACCGGTCTTAGCGCCCGAGTCTCCCCCGAACACCTGGTCCAGGGCGCCGTTAAGGGTGTCAGCGAAGCCAACCTTTTCACCAAAGAGCACCAGCACTTTACGCAGCAGCGGATATTGCGTACCCGAGGAGGACTGCACATAAACCGGCTGCACGTACAGCAGGCCGCCACCCACCGGCAGCGTCAGCAAGTTACCGCGCAACACCTGTGAGGACTGCTGGGCCAGCAAGTTCAAGGTTTGCGACACGTTAGCGTCAGAGGAGAACTTGTTTTGCACCTGGCCAGGGCCCGACACATTCGATGAACGCGGCAGTTCCAACAACCTGATCTTGCCGTAGTTGGGGTTACGCACCCCGGCTTTACCGCTGGAGGTTTCTGAATCCACTGCAATAAATCCGGTCAGCACGTTACGGTCAGTGGTACCGCCAATGATGTAGACGCTGGAGAGGGAGAAGGAAGCCTTTTCCTGTCCGGGCATCTTCAAGGTCAGGTAGTAGGGTGCCTGTGCCCCGGCGTCGCGGCGAGTGGGGTCGTCAGGAACCTTCCAGAAGTCACCACCGGAGTAGAACTCATCGGCGCTACGCACGTGGTAGCGGGCCATAACCGTGCGCTGCAGCTTGAACAGGTCTTCGGGGTAACGCATGTGGGCCATCAGGTCCGCGCTCATCTTGCTCATGGACGTAACCGAACCCGGGAACACTTTGCTCCAAGCCTTAACAATGGGATCTTTTTGATCCCATTCGTACAGGGTTACTGAGCCGTCATAGGCGTCTACCACGGCCTTAACCGAGTTACGCACATAGTTGGCCTTGTCAGTGTCGGCACCCACAAGCGAGGAGGAGCCAGAGCGGGCGTCAGCGGTGGCGTCCTTGAGGGACTCGTGGGCGGCGTAGGGGTAGTTGTTGGAGGTGGTGTAACCATCCAAAATCCACACTACGCGCTTGGGAGTCTTGGGGTCGCCGTCGGTGTCAACTACCGCCGGGTAGGGGTGAGCGTCCAGGGTGAGCCAGGGGGCTACCTTCTGCACGCGCGTGGCCGGGTCACGCACGTAAAGAATCTGGGATTTAGCACCAACTTCCTTAGAGAACAAGATGTTCATTTCCCGGAATTTGACGGCGTACATGAACTTGTTGAAGGGGTTACCCACATTTGGGCCGCCATTACCGGTGAAGGTGGTGTTTACCTGGCCGGCTTTAGTGGAGTCGTCAGGATAGTCCAGCTCACGCTTGGCATTGCCGGTGCCGCCCACAATGGAGTAGTCGGGAGACTGCTGCCCAAAGTAAATGCGCGGCTCGTAAACCCCCAGGTCACCGGTGGAGGGAATGCCGCCCTCCCAGAAGGAGGGGTAACCGCCGCTGGCTACGGTATTGCCGTAGGCACTGACGACGCCGTAGCCGTGGGTGTAGACGGTGTGGTCATTAACCCAGGTGTGCTGATCCTTGCTAAGACCGTCCAGGTTCAATTCACGCACCGCAATAACCGTGTCGCGGCTGGTGCCCGAGACCTGGTAGCGGTCAACGTTTAGCTGCGAAGAGAAGTTGTAGTACTGCCGGTTTTGCTGCAACTGGCGGAAAGTTGGGGTAACCAGGCTGGGGTCGAGCAAACGGATCGAAGCGGTAGATTCAGCGTCGGCCTTAAGCTGGCCAGCACTGGCGTCAGTCTTGGCGTTATAGGCGGTGATTTCGGTCTTATCTAGGCCGTAAGCAGCCAAGGTGGCGTCAATATTGCGTTGAATATAGGGCGCCTCGCTGCGTTGGGCGTTGGGGTCAACCACAAACTTTTGCACTACCGCCGGATACACCGAGCCGATCACTAGTGAAGAAACCACCATGACCACCACACCAGTAATCGGCAGTTTCCAGGATTTCATCCAAATTGAGGCAATAAACAGCACCGCAATTACCACGCTAATAGCTGCCAAAATGGTTTTAGCCGGAATATTGGCGTGCACATCAGTGTAGGTGGCGCCGTCGAAACGGCCACTTGCATCAAAGAGCAAACTGTAGCGTTGCAGCCAGAAATTAACGGCCTGGGTTAGGCAGTAAATAGCCGCAAAAATAGTTAGCTGCACGCGCGCTGCACGGGTGATCTTAAAACGTGGGGCTAAGGTAATCCCGCCGTAAAGGTAGTGTGTTCCCAGGCTGAAAATAGCGGCAGTAATCGTAATTGAAACCAGTAATCTAATCAGTGTACGCAGCAGCGGCAAAATAAAGATATAGAAGGATACATCCAGGCCCCACTGCGGGTCTTTAACCCCAAAAGCTGAGGAGTTAAAAGCCAGCAAGATTTCGCGCCAATGCGGCATGGCTTGGGTAAAGCCCACAAACAGGCCCACACCCAGGGGCACCAGCCAGGTTAGGGTGCGGCGCATGGGTTCAATGGCCTTCTGGTAGACCTCCATGCCACGGTCGTCGTGGCTGGGCACGCGTAGCGGCCGGGCGCGATAGGCAAAACGCATAGACAGCCACACTGCCAGGGCTGTTAGTAGCCCCATGGTCAGGGCCATCAGCGCAGAGGCGATCCACTGGGTCCACAGCACGCGCGCAAAACCAAGCTGGTTGAACCACAAAATGTCGGTCCACACTTGGGAAAACCCGGTAACCGCAATAGCTGCGATAAACAGGATCGAGATAGTTATAGGCAAAGCACCCGTGCGTTTGCGTGTAGGGGTTGAGGATGGCTTGCCCTTTTTGGGCCGGCTTTGACCCTCCCGGCCAGATTCACTCACCTTGTGTCTCCTTCGTGTTTGGGTTCACTAAGACTAATGGTTACATATGTGCCGCTTAAGTTGTTAGCGGCCTCGCTTTAGGCGTGCGTGGGGCTTAAAGGATGTAAGAATTTACCTATGACTAGCAACGAAAGTCCTTCAGCGGCTCATTTTGCCCTTGCCCGCGCAGTTGTGGAGCTCGAAGAGCATGTCAGCACGCGCGGATGGGATGGGCCTACCAGTGTATTTGCGCTGGTACGTACCGCCGATGCACTGGCTAATGACCCTTCCCTAGCTCAGCTGCTGCCCGCCCAGGTGGTGCAAGATGCCCAGCAAGACCCCCAGTTATTGATGAGCATTGAGCAAGATGGCTTGCCTGAGGCCGTTGATTTGGAGGATCTGCTGGCCCAGTTGGCTTGGCCGGCTGAGGTGGATGGGGCGGCGCTAAGTGTTGAGCGCTCGGTTTTGCCCCCGCAGGCTGAGCAGGCTGCTGGCTCTATTAGCGACGACGACGAACGCCTGGCTTTCCTATCCAACCACCCTGAGCGTGAGGATGTGCGCATGGTGGTGGGCGTGCTGCGCGGGGGCGAGTCTTGGTGTGCTTTGCGTATGCGTTCGCATGATAAGGCCACCCAGGTAGTTCAGGGCAGCGACCTAGTACCGGGACTGGTTGCCGCCCTGAAAGCTACTTTGGTTTAGTTTTGCCACCCGCTGGCCTGGCCGGCCCCGCTGACCGGGCGCGCGGGCTGCCGGTGCTTAGTTATCAGAGCCGCCCTGGGAGCCGGACTCGTCGTCCTTATCGGAGTTGGCGGCGTCGCCCTGATAACCCAAGGTGCCGTCAAGCAAACTGGCCAGATCGGCGTCGATATCCGCTTCCATCTGGGCCTGAGCTGCGCGCATAGCCAGGAACTGCTCGGGCTTGTCTAGCTCGTCAGCGCGCGGGGTCAGGTCCGGGTGGGCCCACAGTGCGTCACGCTCGCTTACCCCCACCTCGGCGCCAATACGCTGCCACAGCTGGGAGGCTTCGCGGGCGCGGCGCGGGCTGATTTCCAGCCCCATCAGCTCATGCAGCACCTTCTGGGAGCCGCCGCTAATACGACGACGGCGCATCATTTCCTGCAGAGCCACCGCATGCGGCAGCTGGGCCACACAAGCCTGGAAGGTGACGGTTTCTACCCAGCCCTCAATTACTGCCAGCAAAGTTTGCAGCTTTTCTAGGGCTGCCACCTGCGCTGGGGAGGCGGTGGTGAACATGTCTGAGGCGTTTAGTGCGCCCTGCACGGCCTGGGGGTCGGTGGGGTCGATACCGCTGACGGCCTCCTCAATACCTGCCGTGTCAACGGAGATTTCGCGGCTATAGGTTTCTACCGCACCCAGCACGGCCCCGCGTAGCCAGGGCACGCGCGCATAGAGGCGCTCAGTGGCGGCTTCACGCACCGCCAGATACATGCGCACCTCATCTTCAGGCACATCCAAATCCTTGGCGAACTCAGCCACGCCGGCAGGCAAGATGGCGGCGTCGGCACTAGCTAGCAGCGGCAAGCCCATGTCGGCAGCGGAGATAGCACCCTTAGCTACCTGGCCCACGGCGTAACCAACCTGCATGGCGCAGGCGGCTTTAGACATGTTGCCTACCAGGGAGCTAATGGCGTCAATCTGCTCGCTCATGCCCGACATTTCTTCAGGCAGGTCAGCGATCTGGGCGCGCATGGCGGCGCTTAGCGCTTTAGTAATGGCTTTGGCTACCGGCTCGCATACGCGCTGCCAGCCCGGCCAGGTGGCCTCAATCCACTTGTCGCGGCTCCAGGCTTCGCGTTTACCTGCGGCGGGAGCAAAATCGGTGACACTGTCTAGCCATAGATCAGCCACAGTTAGGGCTTGGCGCACCTGTTCAGCCTGGGCGGCGGTAATAACTGCTTCACTTTCCAGCTGGCGCTTGGCTACATTCTTGCCAGATTCCCAGTTAACCTCGCCGTCGGAGGTGCCTGAGAACATCATCTGCATAAAACCAGCCATTTGGGCTTGGGCTGCAGCCATCTGTTCGGGCGAGAACTGCTGGCCAAGCTGGGAGAAGTCGATGCCGGTGACGCCACTGTCTTTCATCGACTGGGCTAGTTCACGCGCGCCCGCCTCCCCCAGCATGGGGGTAAACATGGCCACGAGCTGTTCAAACTCTTTGTCGTCCATGGTGGGCCTTTCGTACGTAGTTCGTTACATGCTCTACAATAGCGCCCCAAAAACAAAGTTGCGTTAGCTAGACTCAACTTTGTTGATAATTGTGGCTGTAAGCGAATCTATCCATGTGGTGGCGATAACTCACAAGCACATAGTTGCAATGAGACACTAAGTAAGTGAGTCACGATTCCAACCCCACCTCCCCCACCCCGCCCACTTCTAGCTCTCAAACTGCCGTAGACCCCCAGGTGCAGGCAGAGCTTGAAAAAGAGGTACAAGCAGGCATTGATAGCCAGCTGCGCCGCGAGCGCAAGCGTCGCCTGATTGCGCTGTGCTCGGTGCTGGGTGTACTGATTTTGGTTGGGTTGCTTGGCTTTTTGCCGACCACCGACTACGTTGTTGAGTCTCCTGGACCCGTCTTGAATGTTAATGGCAAACTTGAGGGTAAAGATATAATTTCGGTCAAAAACACCAATATCCCAACTACTCCCCTGGCTATGACCACCGTGAGCGTGCAGGGCTGCGACGATAAGGGAATTACCTACTGGCAGCTAATTAAGTCGGAACTGACCAGCTCTGACGCCGTCGTCGAGCGCGATAACGTGTGCCCTAAGAACATTAGCGAAAAAACTGTATCCCAGATGAATGCGGCTCAGATGACCGGTTCGCAAGATAGCGCAGTGGTGGCCGCCTGGCAGCTAACCAAACCGGACGCTAAATTTACTTTGACTGTTGAGCAGGCAGTGACCGACGGCGCTAAGCAGGCTTTCAAGAAGGGCGACAAGCTAGTTTCTATTGTGGACGCTGATTCTAAGAGCGTGCAGATCACTAACTATAAGCAGCTGCGTGAAGTGCTTGAGAAGCTAACTCCAGGCAAGCCCATTAAGCTCACTGTTGAGCGAGGCTCAGCCACCCAGGAAGTAAGTGTGCTTGGCGCTAAGCCTGAGGATTCTAGCCGTAAGGGCGCCATGCTGGGCATTACTTTGAATGTCAACCCGCCTGCCGGCCATGAGGTTACTTATGCGGTTGAACGTATTGGTGGCCCTAGCGCTGGCATGATTTTCGCTTTGGATATTGCTCAGCGCCTGGAGGGCAAGAACTATGCGGGCACTACTCCCGTGGCCGGCACGGGCACTATTGATTTAAGTGGCAATGTGGGCGCAATTGGTGGCATTAAGCAAAAGATGCTGGGCGCCAGGGATGAAGGCTACAAGGTGTTCTTGGCTCCGGTTGGTAACTGCGCCGATGTGGTAGGCAATGAGCCTAAGGGGATGACGGTGATCCCGGTTTCTACCTTGAGCGAGGCGCGCGCGGCTATGCAGCGCGTGGCCGCCGGCCAGGCTCCGGCCACCACTTGCAAGGCGATCCTACAGAAGCAGAAGTGAGTCAACAGAAGCACCAAATCTGCAAAAGTTATCCACAGGATAGTATTAAATATTGCCAAACATCATAGCTGACTATCAAACTTAATTTTAAGTAGATAGGAGGGCTAGGATGTCTAGCAATACTTACACGCGGCTGCTGTGGCGCGGTGACGGCTACAGCCAGCTGCCCCAGGGCCAGCGCATAGGCGTTAGCTGCTATAAGGAACACAAGTTTTTGCAGGCGCTTTTGCAGCTCTACCAAAGCCGGGGCATTGCCTTGGAGCAAGGTGAACCGCCGGATTTGGAGGCTGAAGTTAAGCAGTTGGCGCGCTCTTTGAACCTGCCGCTGGGGCGCTGCTGGAAGCTAAGCCATGAGCTGCGTTGGGCGCTGCGCACCGCCCGGCCAGCTCCCCCTGCCCACAGCTCAGCTCCCTCTGCCAGCGGCTCAGCTTCCCCTGCCCACAGCTTTGCCGCTGAGCCTACCTTCCATATTTTTGACTACGCCCACAGCCAGGGCGCCTTAGCCAGCCAGCTTGAGCAGGCCTTAATGAAGAATGGTTTTAGCCCCAGCCCACCTGATCGGTGCTGCCAGTTGCTAGTGCCGCTAGGCTCCCAGGTGTTACCTCCGCGTCTAAACAGCTATTTTTTGCAGCAAAACTTCAATTTTTTACCGGTTTTGGCGCGCGACGGCGGCTGGCTGATCGGCCCGCTTACCGTGCCGGGCTTAAGTCAATGCTCCACCTGTTTGGATCTTTACCTTAGCGAGGCCGATCCGGCTTGGCCCACGCTAGCCACCCAGCTGCTGTGCCAGCCAGTTGCAGCTAGCAGCCAGAGCGTGGCCACGCACTGCATAAATATTGTGGTGCAGGTGGTGGCTAGTTTCTTTAGTGGTAGCGACCATTGGCTGGGGCGCTACCTGGAATTTAGCCAGGCCGATCTGGTTGGCTCCACCCAAGTGCTTAGCCCCCACCCCGAGTGCGGCTGTAGTGGCCTGCAATTGCTAGAGCCCATTCGCCCTGTCGCCGCCCCCAATACACTGGAAGCCACACAAACGCTGGAAGCTAGCAAGACGCCGGAAACCCCTGGCGCCGTCGCCGCTTAAAACCAAACTAGCTACTAGAATGCTCACGCACCAGCGCCAAAACCTGGGCCCCATAGGTTTCCAGGCGGCGCTTACCCACCCCACGAATAAGCAGCAGCTGCTTTAACGTCTTGGGTTTAACCACCGCAATTGACCGCAAAGTTTCATCCGCAAACACCGTGTAGGCGGGGCGGCTGTACTCGTCAGCCAACTGCTTACGCCAAACCTTCAAAGCCTCAAACAAGGCCACAGTTTCCGCATCCTGCTCGGCGGCAAACAGCTCACTAGTGCGCTTGCTGGCCTGCCGCTTAGAGGCGCTGCGCTGTCCCTTTTCCTGCGGCCAAATACCCTCCAGGAAACGCGAATATTTACGGCTCCCCTTACCGCCCGCCGAACGTGAGCGGGCATAAGAAATATGTAGATGCTTGCGGGCACGCGTAACGCCCACATACAGCAGACGCTTTTCTTCCTCAATCTCCGCCTCAGTGGTTGACAGCGAAATCGGCATTAGCCCCTCGCTGACCCCCACCAAAAACACCGCGTCCCACTCCAAACCCTTAGCGGCGTGTAGCGACGAAAGCGTCACCCCGGCCACCGTGGGGGCGTTTTGGGTGGCCGCACGCTCAGCCAGCTCGGCCACAAAATCAGCTAGGCTCGCCCCGCGCGCCTTATAAATCTCATCAGCCAACTTCACCAGGGCGTTTAGCGACTCCCAGCGTTCACGCACCGCCCCACGTGAGGCGATCGGCTCACGCGTCCAGCCTTCACGCCCCAGCGCTTCACGCACCGCCTCAGGCATATCCAAACGGTCACCATTAGCCTCACGCAGCGCCGCCCGCAGCACAATCATGGCGCGTTTGACTTCTTCACGGGCAAAGAATTTCTCTCCACCGCGCACCAGGTAGCCAATTTGGGCGTCAGCCAAGGCCTGCTCAAAAGCTTCCGACTGAGAGTTAGTGCGGTACAAAATCGCGATCTGGCTGATACTGACGCCAGAGTCAATCAGGCGGCGGATAGCGCCAGCCACAGCGTTAGCCTCGGCGACGTCGTCGTCATAAGCCATATAGGTAACCGGCGGACCGGCGGGCTGCTGAGCCACCAACTCCACCGCCCCGGGCGGCAACTGACCTAGGCGTCCACCCCTGCGGCCGGCCAAAACCGTGTTAGCTAAGCTCACCACCTGCGGCGTAGAGCGGTAGTCACGCACCAAGCGCACAGTTTTAGCGCCCTCATAGCGCTGGTTGAAATGGGTCAAAAAGTAGGGGGTGGCGCCGGTGAAAGAGTAAATGGTCTGGGAAACGTCGCCCACCACGCATAATTGGCGACGGCGCGGCCCCAGCCACAAATCCAGCAGGCGCTGCTGCAATGGGGACACGTCCTGATACTCATCAACCACAAAATGGCGGTACTGCTGGCGGATACGCATGGCGATATCCTCACGGTCCCGCAAAATCCCCACCATCAGCAGCAGCACATCTTCAAAGTCGATAGTGCGCCGGTCAGCTTTAACCTCTTCATAAGTTTGCAGCAGTCTAGAGACAGTTTCCGGTTCCAACCCAGCCACCTGTTCACGGCCCAGCTCAGCGGCCTTTTCCAGATAGTGCTCAGGGGAAGTCATAGTGACCTTGGCCCACTCCACCTCAGCAGCCAAGTCACGCACCGAGTCTTTATTAACCTGCAAGCCCAGTGTCCGCGCCGCCACACCCACCAACGGGGCCTTATGCTCCTGGATCGGCGGGCACACTCCCCCAATGGCGTTAGGCCAAAAATAGGTCAGCTGCCGCAGCGCGGCGGCGTGAAAAGTACGCGCCTGCACCCCCGGCACCCCCAAATTAGCCAGCCGCGAGCGCATCTCCCCCGCCGCGCGGGCAGTGAAGGTCAGCGCCAACACCTGGCTGGGCTGGTACACCCCCTGGGCCACCCCGTTAGCAATACGGTAAGTAATGGCGCGGGTTTTACCCGTGCCGGCGCCCGCCAAGACGCATAGTGGCCCCGAAAGCTGCTCAGCTACCTGGCGTTGATCGTCATCAAGGGCTTGCAGTAGCTGCTCGCTAGTGGGAGGCGTTGAGGTCATATAGCTACTTTAATGGCTTCCCGGCCGCGCCTTAGCGTGACCGGTACGCTTGGGCGCCCGGCGCACTTGGGCGTGCCCGGCAGACCCTAGCCGCTCGCTCTACAGGCGCATCTAGGGCTCAGCGCGACTAATGCACCGGCGGGGCAATGCGCATCTAGGGCTCAGCGCGGCTAATGCACCGGCGGGGCCATGCGCATCTGGGGCTCAGCGCGGCTGGGGTAGCTCGCGCCCATACCAGGCACGTACCAAGGCGTGACCGCTGGAGGCCCGCCCGGGCACAATCACCTTGCCCTCAAGCACCAGCTGGGTGAACTCCTCGCGGCTGACCCAAAAAGCGTGGCCTACCTCTTGCATATCGGCCTTGGGTTCTTGCTGGCCGCCAGCGCGGGCGGTGAAAGCAAACATTAGTGAACGCGGAAATGGCCACGGCTGGCTAGAGCAGTAGCTGGCCTGGCTGATCTTAATGCCGGTTTCTTCTAAAGCTTCACGTGCCACTGCCGCCTCTAAAGACTCTCCGGCCTCCACAAACCCGGCCACCACCGAGTAGCGTCCTGGCTGCCAGGTGGCGCCGTGAATTAGCAGTAGCCGCTCGGCGTCGTCGGTGATTGCCACGATAATTGCCGGATCGGTACGCGGATAGGTGATATGGGCGCAGGCGGCGCAACGCTTCTCCCAGCCTGCGCAGGCCAGCTCTAAGCTGGCGCCGCAGCGCTCGCAGAATTTAGTGTTTTTGTCCCAAGTTGCTAGGGCCACGGACGCCGCCGCCAGTTCGCCCTGGTAGGGCTCTAGCATTCCGGCCACTGCCCGTAGCGGCGCAAAGCAGTGCTGCCAGTTCTCTTCTAGCTGCTGGCTGGAGGCTTCAACGCGCAGAGCCAAGTAGCTTTTTTCACCATATTTACCCAGGTAGTAAGGCTCTTGGGGGCTAAAGGGCAGTTGCGCCACCTGGGCGTGGTTTAGCTCAAGTAGCTGCTCGGCTTCCATATGGGCCAGATCGGGTGGGGTTAACCCGCCGTGGGGGGCTTGGCCATAGACATGGTCCGATTTAATGGCCACTTCGCCGCGCGCAGTAACCAGGATGTAGCTGGTGTTGGGCGAGTCTTTAAGCGAGTTCAGGTAGTTGGCGTCGTTGCGCCTGACGGCGTCTCTATCAAACTGTCCGCTAGCCATGGGTAAATCCATGCCTTCAACTATAGGTCGCTTGTATTTTCTAAACTAAAGCCATGAGCTTGGCCTATCTAGATCACGCAGCCACCAGTCCGGTCCGACCCGAAGTGGCTGAGGCTTACGCTAAAGACTTAGTTGATTTTTCTGGCCTGGGCACTAACCCTGCTTCCACCCACACCAGTGGCCGGCGCGCCGCCGGGGCCTTGTTTGAGGCCCGTGAGCGAGTAGCAGCCCTGCTTGGGGCCAGTGCCCATGAGGTTATTTTCACCAGTGGCGGCTCTGAAGCCGATGCCCTGGCGGTTAGCGGTTTTGCTTTCGACGCCGCCCAGCGCGGCCAGGGGTGCGCCCTGCTAGTTAGCGCCGTGGAGCACCCGGCGGTGCTTGACTCAGCCCAGCGCGCCCAAAATTTTGGCTCCACTACTCGCCTGTTGGCGGTTGACGCCCAGGGCCAGGTGGATTTGGAGGCTTTAGCGCAAACGCTGCAGCAGGTAAGCGTGGATGATGCCCTACTGGTAAGTGTCATGCTGGCCAATAATGAAACTGGCGTGATTGAGCCGCTAAACGAGATTGCCCAGCTGCTTGCCTCCCAGGCCGCCCACCGGGCTGAGGTTATTGAGCAGCGCGCCGCGAATGGGGGCCGAGCCAAGCGCGTGGGTAGCGCGGCAGTGGCGGCGCTTAGCCCCCAAAACCGGCCCTGGCTGCACACTGACGCTACCGCCGCCGTCGGCAAAATGCGGGTGGATATGGGCCAGCTGCAAGTTGACGCCCTGAGCTTGTCTGGCCACAAGCTGGGAGCCCCGGTAGGGATTGGGGCGCTGGTAGCCAACCGCTCTATGCCGCTGAAAAGCCCTTATGGGGGCGGCGGCCAGGAGCGGGGGCTGCGTTCAGGCACGCAGGATGTGGCCGGGGCGCGGGCTTTGGCTTTAGCCATGGAGTTAGCTGAAGCTGAGCGTGAAACTAAAACTGCCCAGTGGCGGCTTTGGCAGCAGCAGCTACGCGATTGCGCGCGGGCAGCGGGAGGCACGGTTTCTGCCGACTCAGCTCCCACGCTTAGCTCCACGGCACATGCCTGGTTTAGTGGGGTTGATAGTGAAGCACTGCTGATGGCTTTGGATATGGCACAGGTGGCGGCCTCTGCCGGTTCGGCCTGCCATGCGGGCGTGGCCGGGGCCTCTCACGTTTTGGAAGCTATGGGGGTTGACGACGACGGCGCTAGCTGCGGCCTGCGTTTCTCCTTTGGCTGGTCCACTACCCAGGCTCAAATCGACGCCGCCAAGGCCGCTTTGGGGGGCGCGATTGAGGTTGCCAGGCGGGCGTGGGCTACAAAAAATAGGTCGAAACTAAATTACCTTTAGGCTTTTCACTGGTTTGTCTGTAACACTTATTACATGAGCGCCTATGATCCCAGACAGCGCCGCGAGCCAGCCGCGCCTGAGAATTCCCAGCAAAACGGCTATTTTTCTGCCCCGACTGCCTCCGGGTCTGTCACCCCCGCTGCCCCCGGGCAGCAGCCTACTGCAGCCTTCCAGGCTCCCTACGACGGCGCTCGCGAGCAGCCCACTACGGCTTTTAGCGCTTCTGGTCAGGCTCCTTATAACTCTGTAGAACCAGATCCGGTCGTTTACCAGCCCACCCAGGCGATGAACCCGGTTGACGTGCCACTGGCTGAGGATGCTTATAACACCCCGGCGCCAACTCAGGCGATGAACCCGGTTGACGCTTATTGGCCGGATGCTTCCACGTCCCCAGCATCAACCCAAGCCATGAACCCGGTTGACGCGTTTACGCCGGCAGCTACCCAGGCCATGCCTGCGGCAACTCAAGCGATGCCGGCAGCTACCCAGGCTATGCCCCCGATTGATGCCCAGGAGCCCGCAGAGCCCTTACCGCCTTCAGTTTCTCCGCGTCGCGGCGGCGCACCCAGGGCCGGCGCCATGGCTGCGGGTGGCAGAACAGCGGGCGGTAGGGCTGGCGCCGCGCAGCGTCCACCGAGTTTGCCACCAACTAGCATTCCACCGGGCAGTATTCCCCCGGGCGGGCCGCTTGCTGATGATGAATCTGTTGAGGATGAAGAACCCAAGGGCCGCAGCAAATTTATGATGTGGTTCATCTTGGCTCTGGTCACTTTCTTGGCGGTCTGTTTCGCGATCGCTTGGGCCGCTACTGGCAACTCGATCCCTGACACCTCACCTAGCACTCCGGCCGTGATTACGCCTTCATTGGACAGCACCCCAACCCCGGTGCCTACTTCAACCACTAAGCCGTTAGGTAAGTCTTCGCCGTCGCCGAAGCAGGAAAATAACAATAGCGACAACAATAACAGCGATAACAACAATAACAACCAGCCTCAGCAGCCTAGCCAGCCTGAATATACTCAGCCACCGCAGCAGACTTACCCCTCTGCGCCGTCGCAGCCCAGTTACTCCTCACCCTCGCCTTACCCCAATGACCCGGGTAATGGTGATGACGACGACGATGATGACGATGACGACGGCAATAATTACATTGTGCCCGGACCGGGTGATCCTAATAACTCAAACAGCTAACAAATATTACTGTTTGACCTCATAGACGCCCGTTTCCAGGTTATTCCCAGACTACTTCCAGTCAAATTTGTTATTAATTTATTGGCTGGATTAATCCAGTCGCGCTCCCCAGCTCACAATTCGGCGGTAGCGCACATGCATGAACGGGAGGTGTAGAAATTGAATATACGATTCGTCCCATTTAGTCAGTGGGATAGAGACGCTAAAACCAAGTTCTACACTTTAGTAATTGCTGCAGTTATGGTTGTGGCTTTGCTGACCGGTTTAAGCATGTGCGCGCCCGCCGCAAAATCTAAAGGTGGCAGCACCCCTAAAGTTGCGGCAACCACTCACACTCCCACTCCAACAGCTAAACCCTTGGCGGCTGGGTTGGTTAAGCCAAAACCAAAAGATTCTCCCTTACCGGCAGCTACCCCAACGCCAACTGAAGAACCCACCCCCACCCCAGAGCCCACTGCTGAGCCAGAGCCTACTCCCACCCCGGAACCTACCGCTAGCGCCCCAGCACAAGCACCTGCCCCGCAGCAGCCAAATATAACTATCCCCACCACTGCTCCCACCACCACTACAGAGCAGCACCCTGTCACCCAGCCCACTACTGCCCAGTCCCCTGAGACTAAGGTGCGCCCGCGTCGTCCGCGCACCCTTGACCGCTCTAGTGAGGCCTATTACCGCACCTGCCGCGACGCTTATTACGCTGGCGCCACCCCTATCTATTGGGGGCAGCCTGGCTACCGTCGTGGCTTAGACCCCAACAATAACGGCATTGCCTGCGAAAGCTGGGGGCGTCGCTAAAAGGCACTAAGGGGCGCTAAGAGCGGCTGGCACAGCGCCCGGCAGCCACTTGATAGCCAGCTAGCATTACTCAGCCAGAGCGAACGCCAGCCGCAGCTTCACCGGCAGCCAGCGGCAGTAGGCAGTTTTGATAGAGCGCTCACCACGCGCTGATTTCAATTGACGCTTAAACCTTTACTCCCCTAGAGTCTGGCTTTGCTGGTTTTGTGCCTAAAGGGTGCAAACACCCCAATCTTTAGGAGGCAAATATGCGTGTTTTGGCGGCACTTAGTGGTGGAGTGGATTCTGCGGTGGCCGCCGCACGCTGCGTGGAGGCTGGCTACGACGTCGTCGGCGTACATATGGCCCTTTCACGCAACCGCGCCCAATCACGCTCAGGTTCACGCGGCTGCTGCTCGATTGAAGACGCCTCCGACGCACGCCGAGCCGCAGACGTGCTGGGTATCCCCTTCTACGTGTGGGACCTGTCGGAAGAATTTGAGGCGCTAGTAATCGAGGATTTCCTAGCCGAGTACCGCGCTGGACGCACCCCCAACCCCTGCATTCGTTGCAATGAGCGAGTCAAATTTGATGTTTTACTAGAGCGCGCCATGACGCTGGGCTTTGACGCGGTAGCCACCGGCCACTACGCCCGCATTAGTGGCGGCGCTGCCAGTGGCAAGCCTGGAGACACCAGCCAGTTGGAGCTGCGCCGAGCGGTAGACACCGTCAAGGACCAGTCTTATGTGCTGGCCGTTTCGGGCCGCCAAGCCCTTTCACGGGCGATTTTCCCGCTGGGAGATGTGGAAAATAAGGCTGCGGTGCGCACCGAGGCCGCCCGGAGGGGCCTGCCGGTAGCTAGTAAGCCTGACTCTTACGATATTTGTTTTGTGGCCGACGGCGACACGCGTGGTTTCCTCCAGCGCAACCTGGGTGTACAAGAAGGCCAGATGGTTGACCCTGAAGGAAACGTGCTAGGCACCCACCAGGGCTACTATGGTTTCACTATTGGCCAGCGTAAAGGCTTGGGACTAGATCACCCGGCTGCCGATGGGCGCCCGCGCTACGTTTTAGAAACTCGCCCCGCCACTAACCAGGTGGTGGTAGGCCCAGCCCAGCTGCTTAGCCGCACCACGGTCAGCGCCACTGACTTGATCACTTTGGTTGATGACGCCGACTGGGAGCACGTGAGTTTGCAGCTGCGCGCCCATGGGCGGGCCGTGCCCGCGCAGGTAAAGCTCGACACCCAGGCCGCCACCTTGGAAGCCCAGCTGCAAGAGCCGGTGCGCGGCATTGCGGCAGGCCAGTCGCTAGTGGTTTACGACGGCGAGCGCGTACTAGCCCAAGCCACCGTGGCCTAGAACAAGCCAGCGCGCCTAGAAAGCGCCCCACCAACTGCGCCAGCCATGCCGAGCTGGCCATGCCGAGCTGGCCATGCCGAGCTGGCGCTTGGCCCCACAGGACCAACCAACCACCCGCGCAGGCACTAATGCACAAACAAAGCGTTGGCCCCGGTTAGTTACTAACCGGGGCCAAGGTTTTTAGCTAACAGGCCAGTTAGCGGGTCTTGGCCAGCTCCTCAATCAGCTGAGGTACCACCGTGGACACGTCGCCAACCACGCCAAAGTCTGCCATCTCAAAGATGGGAGCCTCAGAATCGTCACAGATGGCCACAATAGTGCCGGCGCCCTGAATACCACTGGTGTGGTGCACAGCTCCAGAAACACCCAGGCCAATGTATAGGCGCGGGGCAATAGTTTCACCGGTCTGGCCTACCTGCGCTGAGCGCTCAATCCAGCCCTCATCGCAGGCCACGCGAGTGGCGCCCACAGCCCCGTTAAGCAGCTGCGCAAGCGAACGGACCAGGTCAAAGTCGCCGTCGACACCGCGACCACCAACCACCACAGTGCGGGCCTGAGCCAGCTGCGGGCCGGCAGCAGCCTCATCTTCGGTGTGGCTAACTACCTCAACACGCTTAGCGGCCTGGCTTACGCTCACCGCCAGAGTCTCAACCTGGGCCGCAGCCCCACCACAGGGCTCAGCCTCTACCGCGCCGGCGCGCAGGCACACCAGCGGCGGGTTGGCGCCAGAGTCAGCGCGCAGGTCAAAAGTGGTGTTCCAAGAACCCGAAAGTACCAGCTTGGAGGCGCGCACATGCTGGTCAACAACCTCTAGGCTGGCGGCGTCAGCGATACAAGCGCTGGCTAGCTTCACGGCGGCGCGGCCAGCAATTTCCTTGGCGCGGTGGTCACTGCCCAGCAAAATCAAGGCGGGCTTAACCTCGCGGGCAGCAGCAATTACTGCGTCAGCCCCAGCGGCAGAAACCAGCTCGTCAGCCCCGGCGTAATCAGCCACCAGCACGCGGCTGGCACCATAGTTACCCCAAGCGGCGGCGTCGACCTTACCCGAAACCACGGCCACCACAGCGGCGCTGGTCAGCGAGCGGGCGGCAGTTAGTAGTTCAACGGCAGCAGCGCTGGGGGCGCCGTCACTTAGCCCACCAGCCACCAAAATCGTAGCGTCTAACATATTGCCTTCTCCCCTCACACCAGCTTGTTTTCCACTAGCCAGGTAGCTAGCTGCTTACCGGCTTCACCGGCGTCGGTAACGATTACGCCACCGCTGCGGGCCGGGCGGGCCTGAGCGTCAACCATTTCAATGACGCCGGGTGCCGGCTCGATACCTAGATCGCTAAGCTCCCAAGTTTCTAGCGGCTTCTTCTTAGCCGCACGCATGGCTGCAAAGTTGGGGTAACGCGGGTCGTTAGCCTGGTCAGTTACAGATACCAGGGCCGGCAGCTGGGCACGTAAAACTTCGTGCACGGTACCCAAGTTGCGCTGCACGTTTACCACATCGCCCTCAATCTCAAGGCTGTGGGCCATGGTCAGGGCCGGCAGGTCCAAAGCGCTAGCCAAGGCCCCCGGTAGCATGGCACTCATCGAGTCCAGCGAGGCCATACCGGTAATAACCAGGTCAACCTCACCGATTTTTTCAATTGCCGCAGCCAATACGCGGGCGGTAGCGACCACGTCGGAACCAGCCAACGCCTCATCGCTAACTAAAACGGCACTATCTGCACCCATTTGCAGGGCGCGACGCAAACCTTCTTCAGCGTCTTGCGGGCCCATAGAAAGCGCCACAACCTCGCCGTCGTGCTCTTCTACTAAGGACACTGCTGCCTCAACAGCATTTTCATCTAGTTCGTTTAGAACATCGTCCTCGCCACGCACTAGGCGCTCGTCTTCAAGGCGACGTTCGGATTGCACATCCGGTACGTGCTTCACGCAGACCACAATTTTCATAGCAAATAGACTGCCACAGGCCCGCCAGCAACACCATGTTAGGCCAGCCTCACGCTTAGCGTTTCACAATTGGCTTGATTAGCCCAGGGCACAAATACATGCGAGCTGTACCTGTAATCAGTACGTAATATTTATCTTGTCCCAAGCTGGTTCAAAATGAGAGACAATAACCCTGTGTGTCATATGCAAACCGATGAGGAAGTTCTACTGCCCGCCCCACTAAGCGAACAGGCAGCATTAAATCCCTACGTTTTGGGCGCTACGCCTAACGACGACGGGGTCGATTTCGTAGTGAACGCCCCTGGTGCAAGTGCAGTTGATCTGTGCTTGATCGACGGCGAGGGTGCTGACCTGCACGAACGCCGTATCGGTATGCATGACCACCTTACTGGCTCCTGGTCAGCCCACATTAGCGGCCTCGGTCCCGGCCAGCGCTACGGCTACCGCGTTTACGGGCCCTGGAACCCCAACGAGGGCTTGCGTTACAACCCCCGCAAGTTCCTACTAGACCCCTATGCCAAGGCGCTAGCTACTAAAGCAGTCCTAGATGACTCCCTTTACGCCCACAAGGTAGGCGTCCACGGCCTACCCACCAGCGCCAACTGGGAGATTTCTGAGCTAGATTCCCTGCCCTACGCCGCCATTGGCGTGGTAGCTGACCCCAATTACCAGCCGGTTGCTCCTTCACCGCGTATCAGTGCCGATCAACGTGTAATTTACGAAACCCACGTGGTGGGTCTAACCAAGCAGCTAGAAGCTATTCCTGAAGATCTGCGCGGCACCTACGCCGGTGTAGCCCACCCGGTGATGATTGAGTACCTAAAGAACCTGGGTGTAACCACCATTGAGCTACTGCCTATCCACGCCAAGTTCGACGAACCCTGGCTAACCCGTCGTGGCCTTAGCAACTACTGGGGTTACGCCACCTTGTCTTACTTTGCCCCTGAGCCCACCTACGCCACCAAGGCCGCCCAGGAAAGCGGCCCCCAGGCAGTGCTTAATGAAGTGCGTGCCATGGTTTCTGCCCTGCACGAGGCCGGGCTGGAAGTAGTTTTGGATGTGGTCTACAACCACACCGCTGAAGGCGGCTTTGATGGCCCCACCCTATCTCTGCGCGGCTTTGACGATCTGGGCTACTACCTGCACGATCCGGTAAACAAGCGCCAGTACGTGGATGTTACCGGCACCGGTAACACGGTAGACTTCCGCAACCGCCAAGCTATCCGCCTAACCCTAGACTCACTGCGTTACTGGGTTAGCGAGATGGGCGTAGATGGTTTCCGTTTCGACCTAGCCGTAACCCTGGGCCGCCACGCCGGTGAGTGGCGCCGCGACCACCCGCTACTGGTGGCCATGACTACCGACCCGGTTTTGTGTTCCAAGCTGCTGATTGCTGAACCTTGGGATGTGGGCCCGGGCGGCTGGCGCACCGGCGAGTTCCCCACCCCATTCCTCGACTGGAACGACCGCTACCGTGGGGCTCTACGTGAATTCTGGCTCAGTGACCCCAAGGAAATGAGCCACGGCAACAGCGGCCATGACGCCCGCGAGCTAGCTACCCGCATTGCTGGTAGCGCAGACCTGTTCGCCTGGGGTGACACCGTGCACGGCCGCACCCCGCTAGCCAGTGTGAACTTCGTTACCGCCCATGATGGTTTCACCCTGCATGATCTAACCACTTACAACCACAAGAACAATGTTGCCAACGGCGAGGACAACCGCGACGGCACCTGGGATAACCGCTCTTGGAACCACCATGATTTTGATGGTGAAGCAGACCAGGTTCCTGGCGCTGAAACCGTCAACATGATGCGTTTGCGTAGCGCGCGTAACCTACTGGGCACCTTGTTCATCTCCTCTGGCACTCCCATGCTGCTAGGTGGTGACGAGTTTGGCCGCACCCAGGGTGGTAACAACAACGCCTACTGCCAAGATACCGAGATTTCCTGGTACGACTGGAACTTAAAGACTTGGCAAAAAGAACTAATTGCCACCACCAGCTACCTAATTAAGCTGCGTCAGCAGCACCCGGCGCTGCATCGCTGCCAGTTCGCTACCGGTCAGGTTGCCCCTGGGGACGAGATTCCAGACCTGTCCTGGTACGACATCACCGGTAACCTCATGCGCCCTGAGCAGTGGCATGACAACTACACCCGTGTACTTTCCATGCTGCGCTCAGGTAAGCCTTTTGGCGACGTCGACGCCCTGATCCTGATTAACGGCACGCTCAACCCGCATGAAATCAAGCTTCCTGCCGGGCGCGGCGACGACTACGAACTGGCTTGGTACTCAGTTTGGGACACCCCCCACGCTGATTACGCCCTGCTTGATGGTGATGACGACGACGACACGGACTCTGTGGCCACCTCGCTGGCTCAGCCTGGCTCCATGATTGCTTTGTCGCCGCTAAGCATGCGTATCTACCTGACTAAGCCTAAGCGTCAGGCCCGTTACAATGGGGCTCATGACGCAGTCGACACAGCCAACTAAGGCAGAACAGGCGCTAGCCAATTCCACTGACGAGGCTTCTTTGCGGCGCACCCAGGCGCGCAGTGAAGAAATCGCCGCCCAGATCGGTGAGCATCCCGAATATTTCCGGATGCTCACCGGTGCTCGTCCTACCGGGCACCTACACCTAGGCCACTACTTTGGCACTATGCAGTCTTGGAAACAGCTCCAGGACGCCAATGTAGACACGTGGATTTTGGTTGCCGATTACCAGGTAATTACCGACCGCGACGGCGTAGGCCCGCTGCGTGAACGGGTTTTGTCGCTGGTTGCTGACGCTTTGGCGGTGGGCGTGGATCCTAAGCGTTCCACTATCTTCACCCACTCGGCCGTGCCGGCCCTTAACCAGCTGATGCTGCCCTTCCTATCGCTAGTTACCGAGTCTGAACTACACCGTAACCCCACCGTTAAGGCTGAGCTGGAGGCCACCGATGGGCGTGCCATGAGCGGACTTATGCTCACCTACCCGGTACACCAGGCCGCAGACATTTTGTTCTGCCAGGCCAATTTGGTGCCGGTAGGTAAAGATCAGCTGCCGCACCTGGAGCAGGCCCGCCTGATTGCCCAGCGTTTTGACAAGCGCTACGGACGCGCCGACAAGAAGCACCCGGTGTTCCGCCGTCCTGAAGCCCTGCTAAGCGAGGCCCCCCTACTGCTAGGGCTAGATGGGGCCAAGATGAGCAAGTCTCGCGGCAACACCATTGAGATCCGTATGAGCGCTGATCAGACCGCCAAGCTGATTAAGAAAGCCAAGACTGACTCCCAGCGCACCATTACTTACGATCCCTGCGAGCGCCCTGAGGTTTCTAACCTGCTGATGCTGGCTTCACTATGCAACGGCCGCGACCCGCGTGAGTTGGCTGAGGAAATTGGCGACGGCGGCGCGGGCAAGCTCAAGGCCCTGGTTACCGAGGCCATTAATGACTACTTCGCCCCCATCCGTCAGCGCCGCCAGGAGCTGGCTGACAATGAGGACTACCTGCTGGAAGTACTTCACGCCGGTAATGACAAGGCCAACCAAGTGGCAAATGAGACATTAGACAATGTCCGCAAGGCCATGAAGATGGATTACTAAAGATAACTAAAAACCATCTACCGTCCCTACTTGGGGACTAGTCCCCGTGCTGATTTAGCTTTTCAGCACGGGGATTTTCTGCGCGTAGTGCAATTGGTGAACTAGGATGGCACATAGGTTGCTCGGCAACTAAATGTAAACCCAATTTTAGGAATGCTATGCGTATTACTACGATACGGCGTCGCCTAACCGCTTTGACAGCGCTGCCTCTTGCTGCTGCGCTGCTGGCCCCCGTGGCCGCTGCGGCAGATGCTTCGTCAGCAAGTGACGCTGAGTTGGCTGCGGCCCTGCCTGCCTCCGCCGCCCAGTTCAAGACTGGTGAGAACACCTACCGTATTGGTGCCCCCAAGGCTGGGGGTAGCTCTACCGGAACTGTGCCCGCAGGTCTAGAGTCCTTCTACAGCCAGAAGATCGAATTCTCCAAGGCTAACTGTGAGGCCATGGGCAAGGAAGCTAGCCGCGCTGTGTGCGGTTACGCGATTGTGCCCGTGGACTACTCCAAGCCCAACGGCGCCACCATCGCTGTGGCCGTGGTGAAGGTACCCGCCAAGGGCACCAACGCCTCCCCGGTTTTCTTTAACCCCGGCGGCCCCGGCGGCTCGGGTGTGGACCTGGTGCTGGCCTACCAGAACGATGCTGGTGCTATCGGCAAGCTCAACGAGACCCACGACCTGATTGGTTTCGACCCGCGTGGTGTGGGTGTTTCCCTGCCTTTCGCCCAGTGTGAGACTAACGCTGAGCGCGACAAGGCCCGCGAGCTGCTCTACACCGGTACCCCTGAAGAGATCGCTAAGAAGCTGCGTGCCGGCACTGAGAGCTCCGTCAACGGTTGCTTCAACAACACTGGACGTATCTTCGGTTTCGACGCTGATGGTCGTAAGGACCTGCTCTACCACCTGGGCACCTCCACCGCCGTGCGTGACATCGACACCCTGCGCTCTATCATGGGCGCCACCAAGCTGGACTACGTGGGCTACTCCTACGGTACCCGCCTGGGTTACGTCTACCTGCAGACCTTCCCGGCTAACGCTGGCCGCATCGTGCTTGACGGTGTAGTTGACCCGCTTTCTAGCACCGCTCCTAAGAGTGGTCAGCGTGTCGACTCCTCCAAGATCACCGATGCACAGCTTGAGGCCGCTAACTCGGCTCTGCTGGGTCAGGCTAAGGGCTTCCAGGACAACTTCAACCAGTTCTCCAACTGGTGTATGCAGCTGGATGCCTCCGGTAAGACCTGGGGTGACCTGATGCCGCGTCTGGTTAAGGGCTCTCGCTTTGAGACTGAGAAGGCCACCTGTGCTCTGGGTAAGGCTAAGTACCAGCCTCACGACGGCGACCTGGCCGACGACGACGCCAGCATCCCGGTGGCCACTCGCGCCTTCCAGAACATGATGCGTCCGCTGGCCACCAAGGCCATCCCGGCTGGTAGCGACGGTCGCACCCTGAACTTCGACCTGGCCCTGACCGGTATGCGTCAGGCCCTGTATGCCGAGTCCTACTGGCCCTACGCCGCTTTGGCCATGGAGCTGGTATCTGACTACAACAACGGTTCGCTGTTCATGTCTCTGGCTGACTCCTATGACGGCCGTAACCCTGACGGCACCTACGATCCCTCGCAGGCTGCCTTCACCGTTATTCGCTGTGCTGACTCGGCTAACCCCAACGGTTACGACCAGACCCTGTCTGACCGCCTGACCCAGATTTACCTCAAGTACTCCCCGTTCCAGGACCCGGGCGCTCCGGGCAACAAGGTCGGCTCCCCCGGCGCCTGTGACCTGTGGAAGTTCTCCGGTAACCTGCAGGCTGGTGGCGAGCTCAAGGGCCTGCCTAACACCTTGATCATCTCCACCACTCACGACCCGGCTACCCCCTACAAGAACGGCCCGGTCATGGCTGAGCTGGTGCACGGCACTCTGCTGAGCGTTGAGGGCGACTCCCACACCGCTTTCGGTAACAACGCCGCTAAGTACGCTTGTGTAAACGAGATCACCCTCAAGTACATCAATGAGGGCGTAGTACCTGCCGACGGCGACTACCCGAAGATCTGCTCGATCAAGTCCTACAGGCAGACGGTCAACCCGGACAACCCGGTCAACCCGGTTCCGACTCCTAACCCGACTCCGAACCCGACCGCTGCTCCTACCAGTGGCCCCACCAGCGCCCCCACTGCTGTGCCGCTGCCAACCATGGCCCCCAGCGCCCTACCTACCGCAGCTCCCACCACCGGCAAGACCGTTGTGGCTGCTCCCGGTAACGGCGGTAAGAAGCCGCTAGCTCACACTGGTGTTTCCAGCGTGGCAGTTGTGGCCTTCCTGCTGGCCAGCCTCGGTGGCGTAGCTGTGCTGCGTAGCCGCCGCAAGGAAGCCTGATCGGTAATCGATTAGCGTTACAAACGCTAACGCCGCAACCGGCTGATCATTAGTTTGGGCCTCAGTGCAAAAGCGCTGAGGCCCAAACTTATCTATGCCGTTGCTTGCGCATATAGCTTGAACAGATGCGCCACTATCTTTTCCTCGTCCCCGTCGAAAAACACGGCATCAACGCTGAGCTGCGCCAGAAGGGGAAGATCGCCATGCTGGCCTGCGGTTACAACGGCTCCGTCGGAGCGCTCAAGGCGATGGGTGCCCTACGGATGGGGCTAGCCGAGCACGAACTCAAACCCATCGTCGACGCCTGCCAGCTCATGACGACCCCACCCGACTGGGCAGCAGGGCTCCCACTCGACGCCGACGGCTACGAATGCGACTACTACCGCAAGGATTAGACACGCCAAAGAGGCAACTCGCGCCAGTTGTCAGGTGCGCCTATGCGAGAAAACGGCACGATGGGATTGTGCAGGTAAGTGTCGAACAGCTTCGGTAGCCGGTCGGCTGGAGACAAGTCCAGTTGGCGGTGCAAGTATTGGATAAGGGAGAGCTGCCCGAACACGCGATTCATTCCTTCAGCTACCGGAGCCAGCCTGACGTCATTGTTCAGTTTCGGTTTGATGTCGTAAACACGGTTGAACATCCTTGCATGATGAGCTGCGTAGTTGCGCAGAATATTCAAGGATTTCAGCCATGATTCGAGCTGAGGACCAGTTAGGTCGCAGGGTTGGGCAATCCGTTTGCGCACGATATTGGGCGACATGCCGTACAGGTATGACAGCATTCCCCAATCCATGATTTCGACGGCCGCCCAGATGGGTAGAGTCCCGCCATATTTTGATTTGTGGTGGGCGACGAAGTCCTCCTTTGACGCTTTCAATGCCGACTGGTACTTTCTCAGCCACACCTCATGCACGCTACGCCTGTCTTTGTTTCGCTGCCGTGCCCGGGCGTTCAAACGTTGAGGATCCAAATAGATCAGCGGGTCAAGGCGGCCCAGTTCGTGACCGAGCTTGGTTCGAATAGCCAACTCCACGCGATCAAGCTCGATGAACACACTGTGGCGCAATTGTTCGTCAAACCCGTAGAGGGCTACCACCAGGTCAAACGATGCTCCGTCAACGAATTCATCTTGGGCGGTGCCGTCGCCTTGGGAGAAACGGCGCATCGGGTACCAGTATCCGGACAAGCGGTAGTAGTTCAATCGAGCCAGCAGCATCTCGGCATGCTCGGGATCATTCACTCGCATCCCACGCTGACGAAGCAATTCGACCTGTTCACCGTAGGTCTTGAACTGCTTCACCTGCTCCACGCGCACCCCTGTTTGATACGAAAAACGAAGACCGGCCCTGGACTCCCACCGAGGCGGGCAGCGGAACCGGTCATGTTGACTACAAGGCTACCTGGTTGATGACGCTGAAGCAAGAGCGCGGGGCACGGAGCCATCGGTAAGTTCACACACCAGTGTGCCCTCTGACCCGTCCGGATTCGCCGGCCCTCGGGGGCGTATGGGCGAGAGCCTTCCTCACACCGTGTCCGGTTTCGGTGCCTGCCGTGCCTGACAGGTGAGAGCCTGGCGCGTCACTGTAAGGGGGTCGTGAATCACTACCCCCTTGAGACGGCTGGTGGCATCCAGCAGGTCAGGTTCATCAGCGAGGGCGACCTGTACCGGCTGATTGTCTCCTCTAAGCTGCCCGCCGCCGAGCAGTTCGAGGCGTGGGTGTTCGACGACGTCCTCCCGTCCATCCGCCGCCACGGCATGTACGCCATCGACGAGCTGCTCAATGATGACGAGTTCCTTAGGCGGGCGATCGCCACCCTGCGCGGCGAGCGTGACTGGACCGCCATTTTGTATCCATTCCGCTCGCAAAGTTTCAAAGAATTTCAGGGTGCACATTTGCTGGTGAAGACGTGCATAGCGGTTCTTTTTCTGTCTGGGCGTCAAATCCGCATCTTCACAGAAAAGGCAAAACACCAAGCGTACACAAAGCACATTGAGGGCATGCATCGACTCAGCTGAATCTGGCTCTATGTAGCCCTGCCTCATACGGTCATAAAGTTTGCCGATAAGCTCACCTGCATGAATGGAGACTTCTTTCTCCTTTTCAAGGCGGCTATTCGCAGGATCTGTGATGAAAGACAGATACTCGGGGTGGTATACAAGTTCGGCCAGCGTAAACTCGAAGGGATGGTCGATAAGCTGGCTTTTAGCCCAAGCATCACGGTCATATACGCGGAACGTCTCAAAGTTGCAGGTAACCACAAAGCGTGGCTGTTCACAGCCTCGCCTTTCTCGTATCCGCGCCCAGTCCAGCGCTCAACGAAGTCACGTATCTTCCTGTTGTCTGCCATAGTCAAAGGACCTCCCCGTTGGTGTACTCCTAAGTATCCCCCAGGGCCACGAATACATAAAACCAATCAGGCTAAAACGTCGCTAGATACAAAAAAGCTCCCATGTTTTATATGAGAGCAATTTATTGCTGCAGTTTTAAACACTGCATTGGTGGACCCGGCGGGACTCGAACCCACGACCCTCTGGGTGTAAACCAGATACTCTAACCAACTGAGCTACAGGTCCTTGCGGGTATAAAGTTACCCTACCCGCTAGGGAGATTACAAATTATTTGCGACGTGAAGAAATTCGCACTCCGCTCCAGGCGTCACTTACTTGCCGTGCGCTGGTAGCGTGCATACCCGCATTACCTGCCGCCTCTTCCACCACGATCGGTGAAACTGCGCCAGCACTACGAGCCTTGGGGGTGAACACCCAAATTAGCCCTTCCCCATCCAAGTTAGCGGCGACGTCGACCAAAAGATCGGTGAGCTCATCTACGCCCCCGTCTTCCTCACGCCACCAAGCGATAGCGCCGTCGACAACATCTGCATAATCTTCGTCTACTAGTTGGTTGCCCAGCGCTTCCTCAAGCTGAGCCCTTAACGCCATGTCGGCGTCGTCGTCGAAGTAATATTCCTGAATGATTTGCCCGGCCTCGAAGCCCAGGCGGGTAGCGGCTGAAGTTGTGCCGTCGTGGTTAAGCGACATGGAATAAGCACACCCCAAAATCGCTGGCTTTGCAAGCTGTATGCGCGTTTTACCTGCATCTATTCAAATGTTTCTGACATATAAGCGAGCTCAGCCACACTTAGTATTGCCCGCATCTCCATTAACTTCCCCATCAGGAGCGATAAAACATCCCCACCCAGCACACATGCAGTACTTCACACCACTATCTGGGACTTAATGCCCGATTTATTCGCTTTATCTAGGTCAAAAGTCGTAGATTAGTTAGGTACAGCGGGCTTAGCCCCACGGACTGACGCTCCGGCGCGCGCAGTCGACCACAACGACGCGAAGGGAATAACCGTGGCCCCAACGAATGAATCCACGCCGCTTATCGATGGCCTGTTAGCCAAGGTCACCGATAATGATCCACAGGAAACAGCTGAATGGAAGCAGTCTCTAGACGCGCTTATCGCCGAAAAGGGTCAAGCCCGAGCACGCTACATCCTGCTATCCATGCTGGCTGAAGCACGTCTAAAGAACGTAAACGTCCCCGGCCAGCTAACCACCCCTTACGTCAACACCATTGCTGTTGACGAAGAACCCTACTTCCCCGGCGATGAAGCCGCAGAGCGCCAGTACCGTCGCTGGATCCGTTGGAACGCTGCCGTTATGGTTACCCGCGCCCAGCGTCCAGGCGTCGGTGTGGGTGGACACATCTCCTCCTATGCTTCCGTAGCCACCCTCTATGAAGTAGGTCTTAACCACTTCTTCCGTGGCAAGGACCACCCCGGCGGCGGTGACCACATCTTCTTCCAAGGCCACGCCTCCCCCGGCCCTTACGCCCGCGCCTTCATTGAAGGCCGCCTAACCGAGGCTGACCTGGACGGTTTCCGTCAGGAATACTCCCACCCGGAGCAGGGACGCGGCCTGCCCTCCTACCCGCACCCGCGCCGCATGGAGGACTTCTGGGAGTTCCCCACTGTATCTATGGGTCTAGGCCCCTCCCAGGCCATCTACCAGGCTTGGTTCGACAAGTACCTGCACATGCGCGGCATTAAAGACACCTCCCAGCAGCGCACTTGGGCTTTCCTGGGCGACGGCGAAATGGATGAGCCTGAAAGCCGTGGCATGTTGCAGCTGGCTGCTCAGCAGCAGTTGGACAACCTCACCTTCGTCATTAACTGCAACCTGCAGCGTCTAGACGGCCCGGTACGCGGTAACGGCAAGATCATTCAGGAGCTGGAGGCCTTCTTCCGTGGCGCCGGTTGGAACGTCATTAAGGTGATTTGGGGCCGTGGCTGGGACCGCCTGCTGGCTGCCGATAAGGACCACGCCCTGGTGCACCTGATGAACGAAACTCTCGACGGTGACTACCAGACTTTCAAGGCTAACGACGGCGCCTACGTGCGTGAGCACTTCTTCGGTCGCGACCCGCGCACTGCAGCCCTCGTCAAGGACTGGACCGATGAGGAAATCTGGGCCCTGCAGCGTGGCGGTAACGACTACCGCAAGATGTACGCCGCCTACAAGGCCGCTACTGAGCACACCGGCGCCCCCACCGTTATCTTGGCCCACACCGTTAAGGGCTACGCCCTGGGCTCCCACTTCGCGGCGCGTAACTCCACGCACCAGATGAAGAAGCTCAAGCTTGATGACCTCAAGGCCCTGCGCGACACCCTACACATTCCGATCAGCGACGCCGAGCTAGAGGCTGACCCCACCCGTCCGCCTTACTACAAGCCCGCCGCAGACGACCCGGCCCTGCTCTACATGCTCGACCGCCGTCGTCGCCTAGGTGGCTTTATCCCTGAGCGCCGCCCCGGCAACAAGGAGATTGAGCTACCCGACCCCAAGATTTATGACATCCTCAAGGGCGGATCCGGCAAGCAGGAAGTGGCCTCCACCATGGCCTTTGTGCGCCTGCTTAAGGAACTGATCAAGGACAAGCACATCGGTAAGCGTATTGTCCCGATCATTCCTGACGAGGCACGTACCTTCGGCCTGGACTCGATCTTCCCCTCAGCTAAGATCTTCAACACCCTGGGCCAAAACTACCTGCCGGTAGACGCAAACATGATGCTGTCTTACCGTGAGGCTCAGGCCGGTCAGATCATGCACACCGGTATTAACGAAGCTGGTTCCGCTAGCGCCTTCCAGGTGGCCGGCACCTCCTTCGCGGTCAACAATGAGCCGATGATCCCGGTTTACATCTTCTACTCGATGTTCGGTTTCCAGCGCACCGCCGACCAGTTCTGGGCTGCCGGCGACCAGCTCACCCGTGGTTTCATCATTGGCGCCACGGCTGGACGCACCACCCTGACCGGTGAGGGCACCCAGCACATGGATGGTCACTCGCCGCTGATCGCCTCCACCAACACCGCCGTGATCAGCTACGACCCGGCCTACGCCTACGAAATCCGCCACATTGTGCGTGACGCCCTAGAGCGTTGGTACGGCCCCGACAGTGGCCGCAACCGCGACATGATGTACTACCTGACGGTTTACAACGAGCCCATGGTCCAGCCCGCTGAGCCGGAAAACGTGGACGTGGAAGGTATTTTGGGTGGTATCTACAAGGTGGCTGACGCCCCCGCCGGCCAGGGCCCGCAGGTAAGCCTGCTGGCTTCAGGTGTGGGTGTGCCGTGGGTTTTGCAGGCCCGCGAGATGCTGCTTGAGCACTGGGGCGTGCGCGCCAGCGTTTACTCGGTTACCAGCTGGAACCAGCTGCGCCGCAACGCCCTTGAGGTGGATGAGCACAACTTCCTGCACCCCGAGCAGCCGGCCCAGGTGCCGTTCCTGAGCCAGAAGCTGGCTGGGGCCACCGGTCCGTTCATTGCCACCAGCGACTACGACCACCTGGTTCCCGACCAGATCCGCCAGTGGATCCCCGGTGACTACCACGTTTTGGGCGCTGACGGTTTTGGTTTCTCCGACACTCGCGCTGCTGCCCGTCGTTTCTTCAAGATCGACGCCGCCAGTGTGGTCACCAAGGCCCTGGAGGCTTTGGCTAAGCAGGGGCAGGTTGACCGCTCCCTAGTAAGCCAGGCCATTGACCGCTACGACCTGCTCAACGTGCGCGCCGGCAACTCCGGCGCTCAGGGCGGCGACGCCTAAAACGCCACGCGGTAAATAATGTGGGGGGCCTGGCTGGTAGCCAGGCCCCCCACTGTTTAACGCTGCTTAGTTATAACGCCGCAGCTTAACTGCAACTTAGCTGCGACTACTCAGATACCAGGGTGTTCGGGTCACCGCCGGAGTAGTACTTCTTGGAACGGTAGTGCGGGCGCAGCAGGTTCTCTACGCTCAGCAGTTCATCGAGGGTGGCCTCATCTAGCAAGCCCATCTCCAGCACCACTTCGCGCACGTTGCGTCCAGAGCGAGCACATTCACGCCCAACCAGGTCACCGTTGTGGTGCCCAATGACGGGGTTGAGGTATGTGACAATCCCAATGGAGCCCAGCACGTGGTTGCGGCACACATCCACATTGGCGCTAATGCCCACAACGCACTTTTCACGCAGCGCCTGCATGGCGTGGATAAGCAGGCTGGAAGACTCAAAGGTGGCCTGGCAAATTACCGGTTCCATCACGTTTAGCTGTAGCTGGCCAGCCTCTGCCGCCATGGTTACGGCCAGGTCATTACCGATCACCTTGAAGCAAACCTGGTTAACTACCTCAGGGATCACCGGGTTTACCTTGGCAGGCATAATCGAAGAGCCAGCCTGGCGCTCAGGCAAAGAAATCTCGCCCAAACCAGCACGCGGGCCGGAAGAGAGCAGACGCAGGTCGTTACAGATCTTTGATAGCTTGACGGCCAGACGCTTAATAGCGGCGTGGATAGACACATAGGCGCCGGTATCACTGGTGGCTTCCAGCAGGTTGGTGGCCCCCGAAACATCCAGGCCAGTGATTTCGTGCAGGTGGCGCACCACGCAGTCCTGGTAGCCATCAGGGGTGTTTAGGCCGGTACCAATGGCGGTGGCGCCCAGGTTTACCTCTAGCAGCAGGTTGGCGTTGTTACGCAGACGCGGAATTTCTTCACCTAGCAGCACCGCAAAGGCGTGGAATTCCTGGCCTAGGCTCATAGGCACCGCGTCTTGCAGCTGGGTACGTCCCATCTTGAGGATGTCTTTGAACTCGTCACCCTTGGCGTTAAACGCGCCAATCAGCAGGGACAGCTCGGCTTCTAGCTGGTCAACCTTGTGGAATAGGCCTAGACGGAAACCAGTGGGGTAAGCGTCGTTGGTGGACTGGGATTTGTTGACGTGATCGTTGGGGTTAATGATGTCGTAGCGGCCTTTGGCGTAGCCCATGTGTTCTAGCGCCAGGTTGGCAATAACCTCATTGGTGTTCATGTTGATGCTGGTGCCCGCGCCGCCCTGGAAGACGTCAATGGGGAACTGATCCATGCAGCGGCGGTTTTCTAGCACCTGGTCGCAAGCCCACACAATGGCGTCAGCGATCTGGGGGTCAATAACGCCCAGCTCTTTGTTGGCTAGCGCGCTGGCTTTCTTGACGGTAACCATGCCCCGCACAAAGGTGGGTAGGTCGGCTACTTTTTCCTTAGAGATTTGGAAGTTTTCTTGAGCCCTGAGGGTGTGGATACCCCAGTAGGCTTCAAGGGGCACCTGACGCTGGCCAAGGAGATCTTCCTCGATCCGGGTTGCCTGAGTCATTATCTAAGTTCAGCTCCTTAATAGTTGCTGCGCTAGCACCCTTTTGGGTCGCTAACACTTATGCCTGACGGCATTACAACACTAACGGTTTGCTAGGGCTTTTGCACCCAAACACCACCAGTAACACTGACAATCTGTCAGTATTGTTGAGACATAGATGACATGGGCCCTAACATAAGCTTATGGAACCTTTGAGCCCGGATGCGATCAATACTCTGCGTGAGGCCAAGGAACGGCTAATTGAGCACTCTATAGACCGCATAAGCGCGGATCTTCCCTGGTTCCGTGAGTTGCCGCGCGCTGACCGCGAGCGCATTGAGACTGTGGCTCGTGCGGGTGTTTCTACCTTTATTGATTGGATTGCGGGTCAGGTTGATACCGGCGCACCGATGCGTATTTTCTCTGCCGCCCCCCAGACTTTTACCGGCGTTATTAGTTTGGATCAAACTATTGCCTTGGTACGCATTGTGGTGGATACGGTGCAGGCGGAGGCGCCCACGATTGTGCCGCCCCAGATGCGTGATGCGGTGCGATTGGCGGTGGCCCAATTTGGTTCTGACGTTGGTTTTGCTACTGCTGGGGTTTATGCCCGCGCCGCTGAGGTGCGTGGGGCTTGGGATGCGCGGCTAGAGTCGGTGGCGGTTGATGCTTTGCTTCACGACGACGCCAGTGTGGCTATGACGCGGGTGTCTGCTGCAGGGTGGCGCTGCCATGGACCGGCGGTGGCTATTAGCGCCCAAGCCACTTTGGACGCCGTCGCTGTAGCCCGCCTGCGCCATGAAGCCCATAACGCAGCCTATGACTGCCTGATCTCGGTGCACTCAGAAAATGTACTGATTTTGCTGGGCTCTGAGGGTGACTGGCAGGACAAGCAGGTGCATGAGCGGCTTGGTAAAGCCGCCACTGAGCTGGCTAAGACGCTTGAGGGTGACGCGGTGATTGGCCCGATTGTGACTGATATTAGTGAGGGCTCGTATTCGCTGCGCTGTGCGATGGCGGGTTTGGAGGCCTTGCCGGCTTGGCCGGGGGCGCCGCGTCCGGTGCAGGCTAATGATTTGTTGCCTGAGCGCGTGTTTGCTGGTGATGAGTTGGCTAAGGCGCAACTGTTTGAGCAGATTTATAAGCCTTTGCACGCTTTGGGCTCCACTATTGAGGAGACTATTTACACCTATCTGCTCTCTGGGGCTAGTTTGGAGGGCACGGCGCGGGCTTTGTTTGTGCACACCAACACGGTGCGTTACCGCCTGGGGCGGGTGGCGTCGCAGCTGGGTTGGGATGCCACGGATCCGCGCGAAGCTTTTGTGTTACACACCGCAATTATTTTAGGCCGTTTGGCCCAAAGCGTTAAGGCTGACCAGTAGAATCTATATCGTTACTAGTCCTGCTTCAAAGGAGTCGATATGGCACATGAGCGTAGTGAAATCGTTAAGGCAATTGCCCAGATCATCAATGAGGAGACGGGGGTAGACACCGCGCGAGTAGTTGAGGGCGCCAGCTTTGCGGCGGATTTGGATATTGACTCTTTGGACCTGTTGAGCATTACCACCCGCATTGAGGAGCACTTCAACATCACTATCGCCGACACTCAGGCCACTGCCTTGCGTACTGTAGGCGAGGCGGTTGATTTGGTGGCTAGCCTAGAATCCTGACAAAACATCCTGAAACTAGGTTTTAGCTAATGGAGCGCGTTGCAGTTACCGGCCTGGGCACCATTAACCCGCTTGGGGTTGATGTGGCCCAAACTTGGGCCGGGGTACGCGCGGGGCGATGCGCGATTAGTGCCCTTGAGGCCCCTTGGGTGGATGAGTATGGCTTGACTGTGCGCGTGGCCGGGCAGTTGCCGGTTCCCCTTAGTGAGCTGCTATCTGCACGCGAGGTGCGACGCTTAGATCCGGCCACCCAGTGCGCTTTGATTGCCGCTCGTCAGGCTTGGGCGCAGGCTTTTAGCTCGACGACGCAGCCAGATCCCGAGCGTTTGGCGGTTAGCTTCTCCCCCGGTATGGGCTGCGTGACTACGGTTATGGACGCCTGGGATACTTTGCGCACTAAGGGGCCGCGTAGGGTTGCCCCCACTACTGTGCCGGCGCTGATGCCTAATGCCCCTGCGGCCACATTAGCTATGGAGTTTACGGCCCGCGCAGGTGCCCACGCCCCGGTTTCGGCTTGCGCTTCGGGGGCGGAGGCCATTAGTTATGGCGCTGATTTGATTCGTTTAGGCAGGGCCGATGTGGTTGTTGCCGGCGGTTGCGACGACGCCCTGCACCCGCTGACAGTGGCAGCCTTTGCGGCCATGCGGGCGCTATCTACTAATCCTGACCCGGCTGGGGCTTGCAGGCCTTTTGCTAGCGACCGTGACGGTTTTGTGCTGGGTCAAGGCGCAGGCGCACTGGTGCTTGAGGCTGAGGCTTACGCCAAGGCGCGTGGGGCTAAGATTTTGGCTTATCTTGATGGCAGCGCAGTTACCTGCGATGCCTACGATGTGGCGCGTCCGATGGCTGATGGACACTGTCAAGAACAGGCTTTACGCCAGGCTATTGCGCAGGCTGGCATTAGCCCCGCGCAGGTGGGACACGTTAACGCCCACGCTACTTCCACCCCGGCTGGGGACGGCATTGAGGCCGCTATGCTGGCGCGGGTTGTTCCCCAGGCGGCGGTTAGCGCCACTAAATCTATGACCGGTCACCTGCTGGGTGGGGCTGGTGGGCTCGAAGCGGTGCTGACGGTTTTGGCATTGGCCGAGCAGTGGGCTCCTCCCACACTTATGCCAGGTGAGTTAGAAGCGCAAACAGACATCGACGTCGTCGGACCCCAGGGGCGCCAGCTAAAGACCCAGGCCGCTGCCTCCACCTCCTTTGGCTTTGGCGGGCACAACGTGGCGCTCGTATTTACGGCCGCCTAAAGCAAAGGAAAACCGCGCCCAATGGACGCGGTGGGAGGGGAACTTAAAGGGTACTTGGGGAGTTTAGGCAAACTTGTGCAGCCAGCGCACCGAAACGTCAGCGCCCGCATAACGGAAGGGCTCCAGCTCGTCGTCCCAAGCCTGCCCCAGGGCCAGGTCCAGTTGACGGCGCATCTGTTCGGGGTCACCAGCCTCAAGGGCGGCGCGAATACGGTTTTCGGGAACCACAATGTTTCCATGCACATCCATCTGCGCATGGAAAATACCCAGGTCAGGCGTGTGCGACCAGCGTGAACCATCGTGACCTAAGGTGGCTTCCTCAGTTATTTCATAACGCAGATTAGCCCAACCACGCATTGCCGAAGCCAGCAGCGCCCCAGTACCAATGGGACCTACCCATGAATACTCGGTACGCAGCACACCTGGGGTGGCTTTTTGAACCCCCCATTCCAAGTGCACTTCAGTTTTCAATACGTCTTCTAGCATCCACTGCACGTGCGGACACAAAGCCCTGGGTGCAGAGTGCACGAAAACTACACCGCGGGTGTAACCAACAGCCACGACGAAACACCTCCTGAGTGGTTTTTAGCTCGTCTTCCCCTACGTCTAAAAACATCGTGTCGAGCCGAGAGTGTGTGGATCACCTAGCGGCGTTATACGCACGTTATGTATAACGCGAAGTTTATACCAATAGGGCGCCTGCGTCATCGTTAACTAGACAATGATTTAATTAATTGTATGTTTGCTTGGTTGCCTACGCGCCCGAAGTTGCCCACCCTAATTCATCAGTCCTTTCACGCCGATTTACTTGCCGCTTACCGTCTAGAAGGCGACGACGGCGCCTGGCTGGTGGCAGCTAAGTCCGGCCTGGTTCGTATAGCTAACGACGGGGCCAAAACCCCGCTTTGCACTTGGGACGAGGTAGAACGAGCCGCTTGGGATGGCCAGGAGCGCAAATTCACCATCAACCGCATTAACGCCTCCCCCACCCAGTGCGTGCTAGCCGAGCCCGCCAATAAGGGTGAGCGCGAGCAGCTTGATCAATTGGCGCGCACTTTAAGGCAGCAAGTTGAGCGCGCCATTGTGGTGCGCCGTGACAACGTATCCCTTGGCGATGGGGCGCTAGCCACTATCACTATCCGTCGCCGCAGCGATGATTCACTGTATTGCCTGTCTTTAATTGAGGCCGACGCCGCCCTTAACGAGGAGCAATTGGCGGCCCTAAAACAGGCAGAAACCCAAACCAAACTTAGTGTGGGCCTGACCACACTAGAAGATTAGCGCAGAATTTCAAGGAAAAGTTGCCTTTGCGCCGATTAGACATGCGTGAGCAGGCTTGATAAAGTTTCTTCCTGCGCGAGCAATTCCTGCGTAGCTCAACGGCAGAGCATCCGACTGTTAATCGGACGGTTACTGGTTCGAATCCAGTCGCAGGAGCCAGCACCCCGGAGGTAAAACCTCCGGGGTTTTTGTTTACCTAAGCGCCCCGCGCTTTCCCACACCAAACTCCCCTCCTCCAGGCTTCCCACTCAGCCCCCCAGCGGCGCACTGCGCCAGCCCTCAGCAGCCGCCACTATCCGCAGCGACGACGCCACCTGGGCCAGCCTGGCGCCGCCCCAGCCACGCCCTGCACCAGCCTGGCGCCGTCGAGTCCGCCCTGTGCCGTCGTCGGCCCCAAAACAAAACCCCGCCTGCCGCCCAAAACGGGCCGGCAAGCGGGGCTTAAGCGCTTTAGATGGGGCTGGTGGTGTAAACCACGGTCCCCCACGGGCTGGTAACCGTCACGCGGTAAATCAGCTTGGCACTAATGCGCTTGGGGAATGTAGCCGGCAGACGTGAAGGCCAGAACAGGTCGAAGGTAACCGCACTGGCGCCGTCGTTAGGCGAAGTGAAGTTCTGGTTGAGCTGCAAGGTCAAATCCCACTTAGTGCGGCCATTGGCGCCCTTAGAGCGCACCCCAAACCAGTGATTACCATCCGAAGTGGAACGAGTACCCTGCACCACCGAATACCAGCCCTGGTCACGCATAACTAGCGAAGGCCAAGCCGGGTTAGCAGCCGTGCCGCGAGTGTAACGCGTACCCCTGGGCACATCCTCCTGACTAATGCGCGGCACATCAGCATACTCATCCGAACCGGGAGACGAAGTATCACCAATGTTTTCAATCACCACGTGAATCTGCTGGCCCCTACCAACCTGCTCGTAGTAGCCACTCTTGCTGGCCGGAGCAGGCGTTAGCTTGCCGGTACCCTTCTGGGCTGAACCCAGCGTAGAAGCCGCCGTGGCATTAGTCACCACCAGCGTATTTGAGCCAGTTTTAGTGGCGGTGGGGTAAATAATCCACGGCTGGTAGTGCTTATCGGTACCGGTAGTTTTACCCTGGCCAACATCAGAGAAAGTGTTAGACCACAGCACAGCCACCACCTGGCCAGCCTGCTTATCAGCAGAAACTGCCAGAGCCGGGGCCGCTGAGGTAGCAATCAAAGCCGGCGCGCTCCAAAGCGCCGCGCGAGTTACATTACGGCGTGAAACCTGCATATGAACCTTTATGGGTTGATGGGAACTGAAACCTTACGAGCAGGCCGTTTAGGGGGATGACCTAGCTATGTAGGGCGCTTTAAGCGCTAACCGGGATAGTTTATACCGTTCCTTAAGCCGTGAGACAATAGGCCCATGGCTTACCGCGATATCCGTATTATTGGAGACCCTGTACTACGCACTGAATGTGACTGGATCACTGACATCAACGACACTGTTAAGCAGCTTGTTGAAGATCTGCTAGAAACCGTTGACGATGAAGGCCGCGCTGGCCTGGCCGCTAACCAGATTGGTGTAGGGCTGCGCGCTTTCTCTTGGAACATTGACGGCGAAATCGGTTACGTCCTCAACCCCAAGCTGGTGGAAGTTTCCAAGGACGAGTACCAGGACGGCGACGAAGGCTGCCTGTCCGTGCCCGGCCTATGGTTCCCCACCGAGCGCGCCTGGTATGCCCGCGTGGAGGGCATCGACCTGGACGGCAAGCCGGTAGTGGTTGAGGGTGAAGAGCTCATGGCCCGCTGCTTGCAGCACGAAACCGACCACCTTGAAGGCAAGCTTTACATTGACCGCCTAGAGCGCAAGTACCGCGTGCAGGCCATGCGTCAGCTGCGCGAAAAGGGCCTATAAAAGGGCCGGTAAACCCCAATAACCCTAACGGTCATGGTGGAAAAGCTGGCGACGCTGCGTTTCCAGCTCCACGATCTGCGTAAACACTTGGCGATATTCAGGATCGTCCAGGGCCATACGGCGCTGGCGTGAGCGCAGATCGGCCAAACGGCGGTTAAAAGACATCTCCCCTGCCGAGCGCAGCACCCCGGCACCATAGTTGATCTGCCCAGCGACGTCGTCGTTTTTAGCAGAAACCGGCAGGGGGGCCACCGCCAACTCAGTGAGCAAAGAATCAATTATTTGCGGGGTGAACTCGCGTACCTGCGCGCCCCACTGTTGCAGGGCTTGGCGCTCGCGTTCAGCCTCAGGTAGGCCCGGGTGAGCGGCGCTAATTTCGCGGGCAATTTCGGTGTATTTGGCGTAGCCGCCGGCAGCCATGATGGCGTCAAACACAGCGCGGTAACTGGGCAGGTCAAATAGTTCCCGGGTCCAGTTATCTACCCCGGCTTGGGCGGCCAGTTGCGGCAGTTGCAGGGCTACCTCTAGGGTTTGGCGCTGTAGGCGCAGCAGTGGGTCTGCTTCTATGGCCCGACGCCGCGCCTCGCTAGCACTGGCAGCTTCCGCCGCCCCGGGGACGCCAGCGCGTTCACCATTGGGCCCTATCCCGCGCCGCCCAGCGGCGCGCACGGCTCCAGCTACTTCAGCCTCACGCATCCCCAGCCAGCCAGCCAGGGAGCGGGTGTATTCGCTGCGCAGGGCGCGGTCACGGATTCCGGCCACCACCGGGGCGGCGGCGCGCAAACCGTTAACCCGCCCTTCAGCGGTTGATAAATCAACGTTTTTAAGGGCGTTGCGGATAACGAACTCAAACAGTGGCTTGCGCCCAGCCACCAGGGCTTTAACTGCCTCATCTCCGCGCGCTAGGCGCAGCTCGCACGGGTCCATGCCGCCTTGAGAGACAGCTACGAAAGTTTGGGCAGCAAAGTGCTGGTCTTCACCAAAGGCACGCAGGGCGGCTTTTTGTCCGGCGGCGTCGCCGTCGAAAGTGAAAACCACTTCCCCACCCCGGGCCCCACCAGAACGCAGTAGTACCCCGGCGGCTGGGTCAGCCGAGTCACCAATCAGGCGCCGGGCAATGCGCACGTGGCCTTCCCCAAATGCGGTGCCGCAGGTGGCCACAGCGGTCTCAACCCCGGCCAGCTGGGCGGCCATCACGTCTGTGTAGCCCTCAACCACCACGATCTGGTGGGTGGAGGCGATAACTTTTTTAGCCAGGTCTAGTCCGTAAAGCACCTGGTTTTTCTTGTATAAAACAGTTTCGGGAGTGTTTAGGTATTTGGGGCCTTCATCATCGTCATAGAGTTTGCGGGCCCCAAAGCCCACGGTGACCCCGGTAATGTCGCGGATAGGCCAGATCAGGCGGCCTCTAAAACGGTCATAGACGCCGCGTTTACCGGGTGTGCACAGGCCTGAGTCGGTTAGTTCAGCTTCGGTGTAACCCAGTGAGCGCAGGTGGCGGGCTAGGTTGTCCCAGCCTTTAGGGGCGTAGCCGATACCGAAACGCTCAGCCACCTGGCGGTCAAAGGCACGCTGACCTAAAAATTGGCGGGCGGCGGCGGCTTCTGGGCTGGTTAGTTGACTGCGATAGAAGGCTTCAGCGGCGCGATTAGCAGCCACTAGACGCTGTCTGGTGCCGGGTTCAATGGCGTTAGTGGGGGCGTTGCCTTCCTCATAGCGCAGGGTTACCCCGGTTTGGGCAGCTAGTTGCTCAACTGCCTCAGCGAAGGTCAGGTGGTTGATTTTCTCAACGAAAGTGATTACGTCTCCACCTTCACCGCAACCAAAGCAGTGGAAGAAACCGGCCTGCGGGCGTACATGGAAGGAGGGGGTCTTTTCGTCATGGAAAGGACACAGCCCTTTTAGTGAGCCCACCCCGGCGCTTTTGAGCGTGACGTGCTGGCCCACGATCTCTTCAATGTTTGCCCGTGAGCGGACCTCATCAATGTCTTCACGTAGGATCTTGCCAGCCACGGGCCCATACTATCGGGTTTTAGCTAGCCTGATTTTTAACTTCCCTGGCGGGTTAAATCTGGCTAAACCAGCCGCAGTAACGCGCATGCCAGGCCCGCGCCGAGTTGTCGGTTAGCGAGGCGAGTTGATCCACAATTACGCGTTTGCGGGCACTGTCGCTGGTGTCAGCTCGCCAGTCAGCGCGAAACACCGGGTCAAGTAGCTTTTCGCCGCCTTCTTCCATAGCCTGGGCCAGGTCAAAAAGGATAGTGCGCTGACGCAGGTAGGTGGGTTCATGTTCACGCGGCGCCATTACGTAACGCACGGCGGCACCTTTAAGGATCATGATTTCAGCTTGAATTTCGCGTGGCACCACTAGATCAGCGGCGTAGCGGGTAAGCGCCCCGGCCCCGTAGCACTGGCGCGTAGCCAGCACGGTGGCATCTACAAAGCGGCCAATGAGCTGGGAGCTCATAGTTTTAAGGGCAGCTTGGTCAAGGCGTGAATGGTCATAGCTAGCTAGCCAGTAGGAGCTGTTGCGCAGGCGGTGCCAGGCCTGGCCTAGCTCATCGGCGCTAAAGTCGGGGTGGTACCAGGAAAGCGTGGAGTCAATTAATCCCTCTAGTTCACTGTCTTTATCTGCCCCTACCGGATCCATTGCCCCTAAGCTGATGGCATCTTCCACGTCATGCACCGAGTAGGCGATGTCGTCTGAAAGATCCATGATTTGGGCTTCGATGCAGCGTTTGAAGCTGGGGGTGCCTTGACGCATCCAGGCCGCAATATCGGCGTCGTCGCTGTAAAAGCAGTATTTGCGCACGCTTTTACCCTCTGGCCCTCCAGGCCCGGCGCCTTTAGCCCAAGGGTATTTAGCGGTGGCATCCAAGCTGGCGCGGGTCAGGTTTAGGCCCAGGCTGCGCCCATCGGGGGCAATCACTTTGGGCTCTAGGCGGGTAAGTAGCCGCAAAGTTTGGGCGTTGCCTTCAAATCCGCCAATGTCGGCAGCAATTATGTCTAGGGCTTTTTCGCCGTTGTGACCGTAGGCAGGGTGGCCCAGATCGTGGCTAAGGCAGGCGGTGTCCACCACGTCAGGGTCGCAGCCCAGCTCACCGGCTAGGGCGCGGCCTACCTGGGCTACTTCCAGCGAATGGGTTAAGCGGGTGCGCACAAAATCATCACTGGTAGGGCCAAGAACCTGAGTTTTGGCGCCCAGGCGGCGCAGCCCTGAAGAGTGCAGCACGCGTGCACGGTCACGCTCAAAGGCGGTACGCTCAGCCGACTTACTGGCCTCAGGCAGGTAACGCTCACAATCATGAGACCTATAAGCACCAGTTATAAATTCCATAAGTTCCCCTTTTTAGCGCGACCAAGCCTGCGCTAGACGCTGTCCAATCTGCTCAAGCCCCTGGGCTACCTGCTCACTACTAGCCTGCCACCAGGGGGTATCTAGTACCTCATCAAGCGTATGTAGGCGGGTTATGCCAGCTTCAGCCAGCTCGCTGCGCCCCAAAGTGCCTTGCCCTAGCAGCGCCACCACCGGCACCCCATGCTCAAGCCCCGCCTGCCCCACAGTTTCTAGGGGACTGCCCGCGACGACGTCGAAAGCCTGCCCATAGCCGGTAACTAACAGCTGCGCTTGGCTCGCTAGCTGCACCAAGTCGGTGGCCTGGGCGTAATAGTTGCCGGCCAAAACCAAATTAGCTCCCAGATCCGCCAAAATTAGGCTCACGCCTCCAAGCGCGCCACTACCCCAAGCGCTAGGCGTTAAACGCGGGCCTTGGGTTAGCAGCTGGCGCCTATGGGCTGGGCGAGCCGCCTCTAATTGGCGCAGGCATTGGGCGCTAGCGGCTCCCGCGCGCCGGTCAATTTCCTGCACCTGGACAGCGTCTAAATCGGTAAGCGCGCTCAGATTAGCCCCGGCCCCACTTAAACCAGACAGAGCCATGGCGTCACTTAAAGCCACAATCAGCTGGTAGGGCGCGGTTAGCTGCCAAGCCGCCTGCGCCCCACCCAGGGCCTGTAAGAACCCGGCCCCGCCGTCGTGAATAGCGCTGCGAGCTGCCCCCACCACCACGGTTGAGCCCGCCGGAAGCTGAGCTAAAGCCGCTTTAAAAGCCAGCCCCAAAGCAAAAGTGGAGCCGCTAGCAGCTTGAAGGCCGGCCTGGTGAGTATCAGCTGGCAGTGAGCTCAGGCGCGCTAAATCAATGTAATGCTGGCCGTGGGCGGCTACCACCGGCCCATAGAGGCCAGATTCCACCGCCATGTCGGGCTGGCCAGCCAAATCAAGGCGATCGCCAGGGCGCTTGGCACGCCAGCCCCGAGCCAAACAATCAGCCACCCAAACGGCGCTATAAGAGCCTGCAACCAGGGGCACTCCCCCGGGCTCGTAAGCATACGAGCCCGGGGCTAGTACTACGCGCATAGCTCAGTCTTCAAGCGCGCCACCTAGTCGCGCCAGTAGCAGAGCCTGAGCCAACACAATGTGTTCCAGCTCCCCTAGGTGCATGGATTCGTTAGCGCTGTGAGCGCGCGAGTCGGGGTCTTCAATGCCGGTCACTAGCACCTGGGCCTGCGGGAACACCTCACGCAGGTCAGAGATGAAAGGAATCGAGCCACCCTGACCGATCTTTACCGCATTGGTCTGCCAGGAAGCAGCCAGGGACTCCATAGCGTCCACGGTAGCCTCGCTGTCGCCGTCGGCCTTGAAAGGCTGACCCAGCTCACGGTTAGAAACCTTCACCTGCGCCCCAAAAGGAGCGTACTCAAGCAGGTGGGCCTCTAGCGCAGCGTGGGCTTCACGCGGGTCCTGGCCAGGGGCAATGCGCATAGAGATGCGGGCGCTGGCGCTGGGGGTGAGGGTGTTGGAAGACTGGGCGATTGAGGGGGTGTCAATGCCGATCACAGTAATGGAGGGCTTGGTCCATACGCGAGCAGTTAGATCACCGGTACCCATCAGCTGCACGCCTTCAAGTAGGCCAGCATCGGCGCGGAAATCTTCCTCCGGGTAGAAGGGGAAGTCCGGGTCTGCCTGTCCCTGGCTGACCAGGCCCTTAACGGCCACGTCGCCGGCCTCATCATGCAGTGAAGCTAGCAGGCGGATCAGGGTGGTGGTGGCGTCAGGAACCGGCCCACCAAACTGGCCCGAGTGCAGCCCGTGGTCCAAGGTGGTGACGGTGACGTCGCTTTGCACCACGCCACGCAGCGAGGTGGTCAACGCGGGCGTGCCCACCTTCCAGTTGGAGGAGTCAGCCACCACGATCACGTCGGCTTCTAGGCGCTCACGGTAGGTGTTTAGGAAGTTAACGAATGAGGGGCTGCCAACTTCTTCTTCACCCTCAATGTAAACGGTGACGTTTACCGGCAATTCACCCAGGGCCTTGAGCGCCCGCAGTGACTCAACGTGGGTGATTACGCCGGCGCCGTCGTCAGCAGTGCCACGCCCGTAAAGACGGTCCCCACGACGCTCAGCCTTGAAGGGGTCGGCCTGGTCCCAGCCGCCCTGGCCTGCTGCCGGCTGTACGTCGTGGTGGGCGTATAGCAGTACGCGGGGAGCTCCGGCGGGTCCGTCGAAGTGGGCGACGACGGCGTCCTGGCCCTTTTCGCCACTGTCGGTGGGGGCGGAAAGGATCTCTACCTGCCCACCTAGCTGCTCAAATAGGCTTGCCACGTGCTCAGCGCTGCGACGCACCTGGGCTAGGTCATGGCCGGCAAAAGCCACAGAAGGGATGGCTACCAGCTCAGTTAATTCATCAATAATCTCCGGCATAGCCTGCGAAATTTGCTTGCGGAGTGCTTCAGTTGTTGCCATAACTTCAGGGTATCGCGTCAAGCGGCTAATCTAGGCATGTGAAGTGGTTTAAGAAGTCCGAGCCGGAGCCTGAAAAAAGCACCCCGGCGGTAGAAGCCAAGCCCGTGCGTGGCCGGGGCCCCAAGGGACACCCTACCCCCAAACGTAGCCAGTCTGAGGCCCGTAACCTCAGGCCCTTAGTTCCTGCTGACCGCAAAGCTGCGGATAAGGCTTCTCGTGAGCAAAAGCGCGCCGAACAGCAGCACGCCTATGAGCGCATGATGGCCGGTGATGAACGCTATTTCCGCACCCGTGACCGGGGCCCGCTAGCGGCATATATTCGCGACTACATCGATGCGCGTTACTCCATTGGCGAGATTTTTGTGCCGCTATCTTTTGCGATCCTGATTGCCCTGCTGGTGATCGGTCAGGGCGGCACCCGCGCCACCATGACTTCTTTCGTGGTGCTGATGTCTATTTACATCATGTTCGTGTTGGCGATCATTGATGCCCTGGTGGTTTGGTTCATTGTGCGCCACAAGCTGGCCAAGAAGTACCCGGACAAGCACCTGCCTTGGAGCTATGTGTTCTATGTTTTTGGCCGCTGCTTCCAGTTCCGCTCTTGGCGTCAGCCCAAGGCGCGTGTAAAGCGTCGCCAGTTCCCCAAGTAAACCGACTTATAAAACTGCGTGAGGCCCGCTTTAAGCGGGCCTCACGTTTTTAGTCGCAACCAGCAGCTACCAGGCGGCAGCTAGCTTCCTGGCAGGCGGTACGGCAGGCACCAACTGGCGCCTTGGCTAGCGCCACGGCAGGTGCCGTCGCGCTAAACCAGCAGCTGGGCCGGCACTAACGCACTGGCACTTAGGCGCTTAGGGCGCGGTTAATGCGTCCAGGCCAAGCCGGGCCACCGTAAATGAAAGCGCTGTAGGCCTGCAGCAGGTTAGCTCCCGCCGCTAGCATGTCGCGGCCATCTTGGATGGAGGAAATTCCACCCACCCCAATAATGGTGGGCTCAGGGCCTAGCTTTTCGCGTAGGCGACGTACCACTGCTAGAGCGCGCGGACGCAGCGGGGCACCAGACAGGCCCCCCTCGCCCAGGTTGTGGGCAATAGTGGTGTTAGTAGCCACCACGCCGTCGAGCTTAAGCTCAAGTACCAACTCAGCTACGGCGTCGACGTCCTCATCAGCCAAATCGGGGGCGATCTTAACGAACAGCGGCACGTGACGGCCGGCTGCCTTATCAGCCGCCTGACCCACAGCGGTGAGGATGGGACGCAAGCTATCTACGCTTTGCAGGTTACGCAGCCCCGGGGTGTTGGGGCTGGAGACGTTAACCACCAGGTAGTCGGCCCAACGCGCCACAGCCCGCGCAGAGTAAACATAGTCAGCTACCGCATCTTCCAGCGGCGTCACCTTAGTTTTACCAATATTGGCACCCACAATAATGGAGCGGCCACGCTTAGTTGAGCGCAGTTTACGCAGCGTAGCTGCAGCTTCATCGGCGCCGGAGTTGTTAAAGCCCATCTTGTTACGCACTGCGCGCACATCCGGGTAGCGCCACAGTCGCGGCGCCTCATTGCCCGGCTGGGCCTTAGCGGTAAACGTACCTACCTCAACAAAACCAAAGCCCAGCATGTCCATGCCGGCAACGGTTTTGCCTTCCTTATCCATACCCGCAGCTAGGCCCAGCACCCCGGGCACAGGCCGGGCAAAGGGGCCGCTAATAGTGGGGCGACGACGCCCGGGCAGGTAACCCCAAGTGCCACGCAAAAGGTCAGACACTAGCGGCACGGCTGCAGCTACCTGCAAGCCTTTGATAGTTAGGTCGTGGATTTTTTCCGGATCAGTGTGGGTTAAGACGCTTTTATAGAGCAGGTTATAAAGCACGTGTTCAGGCTACCGCAAAGCTAAGCGAGTCTGTAGATGTGTGGGAAGCTATGACTATGACGCAAACTCTCATCATTGCGCTGAGCGCCCTAGCTATCATCGCGTTAGCTGAACCTTTAAGCGAGAAACTGCGCCTGGCCACGCCCGTCATCTTGCTGGTGATTGGGGGCGCTTTAAGTTTTCTGCCGCAGTTTGCCGGATTTGAAGTGGATCCGGAATTAATTATTGAAGTAATTTTGCCGCCGCTGCTGTTTGCTACCGCAGTTAATACCCCGGTACAGGATTTTCGCCGTAACCTAAGCGCAATCACTTCGCTGGCATTTTTGCTGGTGATTGCCTCCACAGTGGCACTGGGCTTTGTGCTTAACGCCATTATCCCGGGCCTGGGGCTACCGATTGGTATGGCTATGGGCGCGGTTATGAGCCCCACGGATGCGGTGGCCACCACTATTGTTAAAAACCAGGGTGTGCAGCGGCGTATTGTCACAATTTTGGAGGGTGAAGGACTAATTAACGACGCCTCTGCCCTGGTGCTGCTGCGTAGTGCGCTGGGGGCAACGGCTGGCTCGGTTAGTTTGCTGACCGTAACCCAGTCACTGGTGTGGTCGGTTGTGGGCGCACTGGTGGTGGGCATAATTGTGGGGCATTTGACGCTCTGGCTGCGCTCACACATTGGGGACGCCCGGGCAGCCACGATTTTGAGTTTCATTGTGCCTTTTGCAGCTTCTATCCCTGCCGAAGAAATGCACTCTTCAGGCCTGGTGGCGGCGGTGGTAGCTGGACTGGTTACCTCCTATCACCATGACGATAAACTCAGCCCAGCCCAGCGAATGAATTCCCATAACTCTTGGCAAACTTTTGGTTTGATCTTTGAGTCTTTAGTGTTCTTGCTTATGGGCTTGCAGCTGAACAACATTTTGAGTTCATTTAAAGATTCCGGCTATGCGGTTTCATTGGCTTTTAAAGCCGCAATTATTTCTCTGCTAGTGGTTACTTTAATGCGCCTAATAGTGGTTTTTGCTACCACCTATTACACGCGTTTCCGCGCCCGAAATCTGATTTCTAAGCGCGCCCAGTTTGACTCTTGGGAACTGATTCTTGATGAGGTCGACGACGGGCAACTACCTGCGGGCTTACCTTACGGCCCGCAGTTGCCCGGCTTGGTACGCCGTCGCACCCCCACTTCTCAGCAGCGTTTAGAGCGGATCCGGGTGCGTTTGGATCGACGCCGCGCGGATATGCAGTATTACGAGGAAGCTCACCTGGGCTACCGTGAGGGCCTAACTATGGTGTGGGCTGGTATGCGTGGGGCTATTACTTTGGCTGCGGCGCAAACTTTCCCATTGTCAACGCCGAACCGTAATTTATTAATGTTTACCGCCTTTTTAGTGGCGGCTATTTCGCTGATTATTCAAGGCGGCACCCTGGCTGCTTTTATTCGCTGGATTAAGCCTGACAGTGCTGGCGGCTACGCCCCAGATGAACTTGACGCTGTCTACCAGCTTATTGAGGTGGCTAAGGAAAGCGTGGATGTGCCAGAGGAACTAACGCGGATTATTGGCCCCTGCGACTCCCACACGGTTGCCGCCAAGCTGCGTAAATGGAATGCGCATCATATTGAGGATCCGTTAGTGGCCTTGGAAGTGCGTATTTTGATGTGCAAATACCAGCTTGAAGTGCACCGTGCTGAACGCGAGGCTTTAGTTGCGCAAAACCGCAAGGGCACAATTACTTCTGACGTTTATCGCCTTACTTTGAAGCTAATTGATGGCTCTGAAATGCGCGTTGAAACTCAGCTAAATATGGCCCAAGGCGGCATGAACCGCATCCTTGAGGATGAGGAAAACAGCCTGGCTGAAGACAATCGCTCCGACGACTAATTAGTTAGTGTTTGACTGTCCTGCCAAGGTTCGGTAAGCGCTTATCGGCTGAGTTAGTAGAACCTGTCGTACGTTTACGACCTAACTCAGCTAAAACATCAGCCTTTGCGTGCAGCTTCATGAGCCCGGCGGCGATATTCGTCTTTATCAATCGCCCCGCGCACATAGTCAGTCAGATTTTCTACGTCTTCACGTGTATGTTGCACGCCTTCATGCCAACTAGCAGCTAGAGCTTGCATGACAGCCCTGTGCTGAGCCTGATCAAGCTGGGCAAACAGCTCTGGCCAGCGCTTATCAAGATCAAGTGTTTCAGCCATTACGTCCCCTTCCCTTAACTTGTCCATCATTTTAGATCCTTAATACAAACTACGAGTGGTTTTCCTGAAACTACAAAGGGGCGTTTAGCATTTCGCTAAACGCCCCTAATTGCTTGGCTCAGGCTTATACGTTAAAGCCCAAAGCTCGTAGCTGTTCACGCCCTTCAGGGGTGATCTTGTCCGGGCCCCACGGCGGCAGCCACACCCACTGCACCCGTACGTCGTCGGAAAGGTGATCTAGCACCTGGCGGGCCTGCTCCTCAATCACATCGGTGAGCGGGCAGGCAGCCGAGGTTAGTGTCATGTCCAGGGTGATCTCGTTGCTAGAACCAATCTCCACCCCGTAAAGCAGACCCAAATCCACCACGTTAATGCCCAGCTCCGGGTCAATCACGTCACGCAGGCACTCTTCGACGTCGGCCACGTCAAAGCTGCCCGGCTCAGCGCGCGGGGCAAAAGCGTTATCAGCCGCTAGTCGGGCTGCACTTTGGCCATCAAGCTGAGCCTGGGAGGCGGCCTTAACCTCCTCCTGACTAGCCACACGCGGGGTGTAGCTAGCAGCCATAGGGTTGTCGCTCATCTACTAACTCCTTTATTCGTCACAGTGAGCAGCACTGGCACTGCCACTAGCAACCTGGTTTTCGCCGTTAACTACTGCTTTAGCTACCGCATCTTTTAAAGCCATCCAGCCCAGTAGGGCGCACTTAACCCGGTTGGGGTATTTAGACACGCCCTCGAAAGCTGCGCCGTCGTCAAGCGCATCCAAAACTGCGTCATCCACTCCCTGGCCGCGTGAATGCATCAGGGCGTCAAAGTCTTCCTCTAGTTCACGCACCTGCTCTAGGTCTTTGCCCACCACCAGATCGTTCATCACAGAGATGGAGGCCTGCGAAATTGAGCAGCCGCTACCCTGCCAACCCAGCTCGGCTAGAGTCTGCCCCTCTAGGCGCACCTGTAGCTGCACCTCATCGCCGCAGGTGGGGTTGACCTGGAAAGAGTCACCTTGGGGCGCCTCTAGCAGGCCCTGACCGTGACGTTCACGCGAGTGGTCGAGGATAACTTGCTGGTAAAGCTGATCTAGTTCATTCATAAGCTACCTAGCGGTTGAAATACTTACGTACGTTTTGTAGCGCGTAGAGGAATTGAGACACGTCTGCGGGCGTGGAGTATACCCCCAGTGAGACGCGGGCGGAGGCACGCAGCCCGAAGTGGGCGTGGATTGGCTGGGCGCAGTGGTGACCGGTGCGTACCGCTACCCCACTGGCATCTAGCACCTGGCCGACGTCATGTGGGTGCACCCCCTCCACTTCAAAGGCCACCACCCCCAGGCGCTGGGTGGTGTTGGCGGGGCCCAGTAGGCGCACGCCTTCAACCTGATCCATGCCTTCAAGCAGTTGGCCGGTGAGCTCATGCTCGTTAAGCATGGAACGTGACAGGTCAAGTTCACGCAGATAATCAACGGCGCTGTGCCAGCCGGCGGCCTGCGCAAGCGGCTGGGTGCCCGCCTCAAACCGGGCCGGCGGGGCCATATAGGTGGAACGCTCCATATCCACCAGCTCAATCATGGAGCCGCCGCTGAGCACCGGGGGCAGGCTGTAAAGCAGCTCCTGGGTAGCCACCAGCGCCCCAATACCGGTGGGGCCCAGCATCTTGTGGGATGACAGGCAGATCGCATCCACCCCGGCGCTAGCCAGCTGGCCAAAAGAAAGTGGCAGGTGAGCACTGGACTGGCAGGTGTCTAGCACCACCACGGGCTTGCGCTCCTGAGCGCGCACTGCAGCCAAAATGGGTTCCAGGTCAGTGATTGCGCCGGTTACGTTAGAAACGTGGGTTAGCGCCACCACGCGGGTGCGGCTGTTAATAGCCTGGGCCAGCAGCGCCGGGTTAGTGTCGATGCGCCCGTCAGGGGTTAGTTCCAGCCAGCGTAGCTTCGCCCCGGTGCGTTGGGCCAGGATCTGCCAGGGCACCAGGTTGGCGTGGTGTTCGGCGGGGGTTACTAGGATTTCGTCGACGGCGCCCAGGTTTAGATCCAGCGGCCCGTCACCTCCCGCTACCCCCTGGGAGGCGTTACCGATGCCCAGCGCCACCAGGTTGATGGCTTCAGTGGCATTTTTGGTAAATACCAGCTGCTGAGCGGGGGCGTCCACAAAGCTGGCTACCGCTGCGCGAGCGTCATCCCAGGCGGCGGTGGCACGGTCAGCCAGCTCATAGGTGGAGCGGCCCGCCGCCCCGTTGGAGCGCTCATAGAATTCGGTGATGGTGTCGATGACGCAGTTAGGTTTTTGGCTGGTGGCAGCGCTGTCCAGGTAGGCTAGGCGGCCACCGTCACGGGCCGGGGTAGCCAGGGTCGGAAAATCGGCCACAATAGCTGCCAGCTCTGACTGGCTAAGCGCCACGCTGTCGCGGGCAGCGATACCAATTCCAGTTATTTGCGTCATGAGGATTCTTAACTTCTTAGGTCTATGCCCGCCGTAGCTTGAAGCTGCGGCGGGCCGGTTAAATTTGTGTGCGCCTAGCCGGTGGCGGCGCGGTTGGATAGCCCGGTTGGCCTATCCAACCACGCCAGCTAGGGGCTTTGCGCCCTCGCGCTGGCTAAGCAGCTAGTAGGTTACTTCAAGAAGCGGTCGTAGCCTTCTTCTTCAAGACGGTCGGCCAGCTCGGGGCCACCCTGCTCGGCCACGCGCCCGTTAACAAACACGTGTACGTAGTCAGGCTTGATGTAGCGCAAAATACGGGTGTAGTGGGTGATCAGCAGGAAGCCGGCGTCGGACTCACTGTGTAGGCGGTTAACGCCCTCAGAGACAATGCGTAGCGCGTCAACGTCCAGACCAGAGTCGGTTTCGTCAAGCACAGCAAAGCGCGGGCGCAGCAGTTCCATCTGCAAGATTTCAAAACGCTTCTTCTCACCACCGGAGAAGCCGGCGTTCACGTCACGCTGAGCGAAGGCGGGGTCCATACGTAGGCGCTCCATGGCGGCGTTAACTTCACCGATCCACTGGCGTACCTTGGGGGCTTGGCCATCCATGGCGGTCTTGGCGGTGCGCAGGAAGTTAGCCACGCTTACGCCGGGCACCTCCACTGGGTATTGCATGGCCAGGAACAGGCCGGCGCGGGCGCGCTCGTCTACGCTCATCTCCAGCAGGTTTTCGCCGTCAAGCAGCACTTCACCTTCGGTGACCTCATAGGCGGGGTGACCGGCAATGGAGTATGCCAGGGTGGACTTACCTGAGCCGTTGGGGCCCATAATGGCGTGTACCTGGTTGGAGCCAATGGTTAGGTCTACACCACGCAGAATCGGCTTGGGGCCATCGTTGGTTTCTACCTGTACGTGCAGGTTCTTAATTTCTAGGGTGCTCACGTCTTTTTCCTTAACTTATTTGATTGGATCAGGCTTCCAGCAGCCCGCTGACTTCAAGTTCTGCTTCGATGGCGCTCATCAAGCGTTCTTCCACCTCGGGCACGGCAATTTCGGCCACGATTTCGTTGAAGAAGCCCAGCACCACCAGGCGGCGGGCCTCAATCTCGGGAATACCGCGAGCGCGCAGGTAGAACAGCTGCTCGTCGTCAAAACGGCCGGTGGCGCTGGCGTGACCGGCGCCTTCGATCTGGCCGTTTTCGATTTCCAGGTTGGGTACTGAATCAGCCTTGGCCCCGGTGGTTAGTACCAGGTTGCGGTTGAGTTCGTAGGTGTCGGTGCCACGGGCGTGGCGGCCGATGAGGCAGTCGCCTACCCACACGGCGTGAGCGTCTTTACCCTGTAGGGCGCCCTTGTAGGTGACGCGCGAGTAGCAGTGGGGCTCGGTGTGGGCCACGTAGGGGCGGTGTTCTTGGTGCTGTCCGGCGTCGGTGAAGTACACGCCGTAGGCGTCGATGTGTCCGCCTTCGCCGCTAAAGCCCAGTTCGGGGCTGATACGCACGTCGCCGCCCAGGGAGACCACTACGTGTTTGAGAGTGGCGTTGGCGCCTACCTCGACGCGGTGTTGGCTGGCGTGTAGGGCGTGGTCGTCCCATTCCTGGTTGGTGACCAGGGTTAGCTCAGCGTCGGGGGCTAGGCTAACTTCGACGCCCTGGGTGTAGTAGGCCATGCCTTTGTGGGAGAGCACCACGGTGGCTTTGGAGCCAGTTTCAGCGATGATGCGTAGGTGTCCGGCGCTGGGGTGAGCGGCGGCGTCGTCGGCGTCTTTAGCCTGGCCGGTAATTTCCACTACCAGGGCCTGTGCTGCCTGGACGCCGGCGCCAATGGTTACCACGGTGGCTTGGTTGAAACCATTCCAGGCTACTGCGGAGGCGCGGTCGCCGGGCTGGCCTACCTGGCCTAGGCGTTCATCGGTGCGCTCAACGTTTTGCACGCTGATGCCTTCAACCTGGTTGGCAGTTACCTTTACCTGGTCTTTGGCGGCGCTGACGGCCTCTAGATCAAATAGTGGGGCAAAACGTTTGCGTGGGGTGAAGCGCCATTCTTCTTCCTTGGTGGGGATGGGGAAATCCGCTAGGTCGAAGGAGGTTTTGCGGTCTGCGCGGCTGGAGACGTAACGCGGGCCGCCGTGTGAGTGGGCCCCGACGAGCTTGGCTTGGGAATGGTCGGTTGCTAGGTTTTGACTCATTTTCTTCTCCTCGCGGTCAGCCGACCGAGTTTTCCATCTGTAGCTCGATTAGACGGTTGAGTTCCAGGGCGTATTCCATGGGTAGCTCACGGGCAATGGGCTCGACGAAGCCGCGCACAATGGTGGCCATGGCTTCGGTTTCGGTTAGCCCGCGCTGCATCAGGTAGAACAGCTGGTCTGCGCTTACCTTGGAGACGGTGGCTTCGTGGCCCATTTCTACCTCGTCGTTGCGTACATCAACGTAGGGGTAGGTGTCTGAGCGGCTGATTTCGTCGATTAGTAGCGCGTCACAGAGCACGTTGGACTTGGAGTGATGCGCGTTGGGCATGATTTTTACTAGGCCACGGTAGGCGCTGCGTCCACCATTACGGGAGATGGATTTAGAGACAATGTGGCTGGAGGTGTAGGGCGCCATGTGTACCATCTTGGCGCCGGTGTCTTGATGCTGGTCTTCGCCAGCGAAGGCGATGGAGAGGGCTTCACCGCGCGCGTGGGGGCCGAGCAGGAATACTGCCGGGTACTTCATGTTGCGCTTGGAGCCGATGTTGCCGTCTACCCATTCCATGGTGGCGCCTTCTTCGCAGGTGGCGCGCTGGGTGACTAGGTTGTAGACGTTGTTAGACCAGTTTTGGATGGTGGTGTAGCGAACGCGGGCGTTCTTTTTGACTACGATTTCCACGATGGCTGAGTGCAGCGAGTCGGTGGAGTAGATGGGGGCAGTGCAGCCTTCTACGTAGTGCACGTATGAGCCCTCGTCGGCGATGATTAGGGTGCGCTCGAACTGGCCCATGTTTTCGGTGTTGATACGGAAGTAGGCCTGCAAAGGGATTTCTACATGTACGCCCGGGGGCACGTAGATGAAGGAGCCACCTGACCATACGGCGGTGTTTAGGGCGGCGAACTTGTTGTCGCCGGCGGGAACTACGGTGCCGAAGTACTCCTTGAACAGCTCGGGGTACTTCTTGAGGGCGGTGTCGGTGTCGACGAAGATAACGCCCTGTTCTTCTAGGTCGCCACGGATCTGGTTGTAAACCACTTCAGATTCGTACTGCGCGGCCACACCGGCCACCAGACGCTCATGTTCGGCCTGGGGGATGCCTAGACGGTCGTAGGTGTTTTTGATGTCTTCGGGTAGGTCGTCCCAGCTGTTGGTGGGACGCTCAGTGGAGCGCACATAGTACTTGACCTGGTCCATATCTAGCTGGGATAGGTCGATACCCCAGGTGGGCATGGGTTTGCGCGCAAAAATTTCATATGCCTTCAGGCGGCGTTCGAGCATCCATTGCGGTTCTTGCTTGATGGCCGAGATGTCTCGTACCACCTGCTCGTCCAGTCCACGCTTGGCACTTTGGCCGGCGGCGTCTGAGTCATGCCACCCGTAGTCGTAGGACGTGGAGATAGACGCAATGATCTCCTCGTCGCTACGTTGTGCCTCATTCGTGGTACTTGTCATCGTTGTCCTTCCTTTTGCCTGCGTAAGTTGGCAGGCTCCTGTGGGTGCCTGATGGCCCTGGCGCGCACGGTAGGCATCGCTAGTGGCACATGGGTGGTGCACACATGTTCTCCGCCCGCTAGGGTGGCCAGTCTTTGTACCGGCACTCCTAGTAGCCTGGAGAACGCAGCGGTCTCCGCGTCGCATAATTCATTAAATTTGCCGGCTACCTCGCGTACCGGGCAGTGGCCTTGGCACAGTTGGACCGCAAAGGTACCGTCCCCGATTTCACGAACGGTGGCTGCGTATCCGTCAGCGCTAAGTGCGTCCGCTAGGGCGCGTGCGCGTGCTGCCGGGTCTTTGCCTACGCTCTCGACGACGCCGCTGTAGCGCCGCTCTAACTCTCGCCCGCGAGCTGCGGCAAAGGAATCTACCGCATCTTCGCCAGCGATTTGGGAAAGGTAGGAAAGGGCCCGACTAGCAAGTTCTGAGTAACCTTCTTGGAGGTTGGTGCGGGCGGCTGCGGTGGCTACATAGTGGCGTGCGGGGCGCCCGCGTCCGCGTCTACCCGCCGCTAGACGGTCATGGACTTCAATCTGACCGGTGTTTTCTAGGGCGGTGATATGACGCCTAATTGCGGCTGGGGTTAGCGAAAGTACGCGCGCGAGCTGGGCGGCTGTAATAGGCCCCTTCTCAACAATGAGATCAAGGACTTTAGCCCTAGTGCCGGCGTCGTCGCCGTAGTTCATTGGTCCTCCTTTACGCATCGCCCGCAACTAACTTAGGGATGCCATATATCCTGGTCGCTTCCAGCATACCTGGCACCCACAACAATAGCGAAGATTAGGCTTGCATAAATACTAAAACCGCTTTGTTGAGAGCGGAAACACGCCAACTTTGCTCAACCTAACTTAGGTTTACCTGCACAATTTCACGCTTTAGCCACCGTCCTACGCCAAGCCGATTCCAAACTGAATACTTGACCACATTTGGCCAGCAGCGAGCATAGCAGATAAGGACCTATGTCCTTAAATAAGTAGGGCTTACGCCACCACCTACCGGCAGGTGACGTAAGCCCATGAGGCAGCCAATTAGGCCGCACAAATCAGTTTTTAGACGGCAATAGCTCAATCGCAGGGCGTGGAGCCGCCATAGCGTTAATAGGAGCCTGCGGATCGCGATAGCCCAAAGCAAAACCAGTAATCAGCTTGTAATGCTCAGGAATCTCAAACTCAGCCTCCACCGGGGCACGCCAAGTAGACAAAATCCCAATCGCACACGAATCAATCCCACGCGACTTAGCCGACAAGAACAAGGTCTGCAACATCAAACCCGCATCCATAGCCGACCAAGGCAGCATCTTTTCGTGAACAAACACAAAACCCATCACCGGCGCATCAAACGCAGTCACATTACGCCTATTAGCGGCGTCGCGCCCAGCATGATCAGAGCGCTCCACCCCATAAGCCCCATACAGCAGCTTAGCCACCTCAACCTGGGCCGGGCGCAGCTCGCTGGGGTAAGGCTTCCACACCGGGAAATCCCCATCAGGCAAATCCCCCCGCAGCGCCGCCTTAGCGCCAGCCATAGCTTTGTGATGCTGAATATCTAGCGTCTTATCGAAACGCTCCACATAATCCTTACGCAGGCGCTGCGCCTGCTCTCCCTGGGCAATAGCCACCCGGAAAGCACGCGTATTAGACCAGCTAGGGGCACTAGCGGCGTCGTCGAGAATAGCGCGTAAATCCTCAGCGCTAACCGGCTTATCCAAATAAGCCCGCACAGAACGGCGCGAGGCTGCCAAAGCAGAAAAATCATTCATAATTTCCGCCCTAGCAACCCCACCCCAGTTACAGCGCCAAACAGCTAGCTAACAGCTTAAAGCTCAGGCTCAACCTCAAAGCCATAAGGAGCCCGCAGCCACGGCGCATCCGCACTACGCAGCCCCTGCCAGCCCTTTGCACGCATCCGCTCCGTAGCCAGCAAGCCAGCCACCGCCGCCGCATTATGAATCTGGCCAGCTAACGCCGCATCCACCGCCTGCGCCAAAGGCACCCAGGTGGGACGCAAATCAGCTTCCTCATCTTCACGCACAAAATCGTTACGCTCCACGCGACGCAAATCCCGCGCCAGCAGCACCCGCAGCGACTCAGTCAAACAGCCAGCAGAAGAAAACACATCCACCAAGGTGTGCCAAGTGAGCGCCTCCATGTCAGTCTCTTCACGCAGCTCACGCTCAGCCGCCACCAAAGCAGACTCACCCGCATGATCCATCAGACCCGCCGGCAACTCCCATAGGTTAGCGCGCACCGGGTGACGATACTGGCGGATCATAAGCACCTCAGGGGCGCCGTCGGGCTGAGAAGAATCCTCACCCTCACGCAAAGCCACCACCGCCACAGCCCCATGATGCGCCAAATACTGGCGCCCAATCGGATCCGCACCCGGCTCTAGACGCAACGTGTCCGCATCCAAAGCAAACACCGGCCCAGACCACATACGCTGGTGACTTACCAGCTCCCGACTAAGATCGCGTTCATCACGCAACTGCATCAGCGTTCCTCTCCATTTTTAGCTGCGGCCGCCTCACGCGCCTGCAAGCTAGCCTCACGCGGCAGTGAGTGAGCCTTAGGCGAAGCAAAAACCTCACTACGCCGAGCCAAAGCCGCCTTAACCAAGCCCGCAAACAACGGGTGAGCCTTAGTGGGGCGAGACTTAAACTCAGGGTGAGCCTGCGTGGCCACATAGTAGGGGTGAAGCTTGGAATCCAGCTCCACGAACTCCACCAAACTACCATCCGGAGAGGTACCACACACGTGCAAGCCCACAGATTCTAGGCGCTCGCGGTAGTCATTGTTGACCTCGTAGCGGTGACGGTGACGCTCGCTAACCTCGCAGGTGCCATAGGCTTGGGCCACCACTGAGCCGGCGGTGAGCTTAGCCGGGTAAGCCCCTAGGCGCATAGTGCCACCCAGATCGCCTTCACCTTCCACAAATTCACGCTGTGAGTTCATGGTGGTAACCACCGGGTCAGGGGTTTCGCTTTCCATCTCAGTGGAAGCGGCAGCTTTTAACCCCAGCAGGTTACGGGCAGCTTCAATCACCATGCACTGTAGGCCCAGGCAGATACCCAAGGTGGGCACGCCGTGTTCACGGGCCCACCGCAGTGCCCCCAGCTTGCCTTCAATGCCGCGCACCCCAAAACCGCCGGGTACTACAATGGCGTCCACCCCGGCCAGGGCCAGCTGCGCACCGTTAGGGGTTTCGCACTGGTCAGAGGCCACCCAGCGGATATCCACATGGGCGTTGTTGGCAAAACCGCCGTGCTTAATAGCTTCAGAGACGGACAGGTAGGCGTCGTGCAGATCCACGTACTTACCAACCAGCGCCACCTCAACGCGGTACTTAGGCGAGTGCACCCGCTCTAACAGCGCATTCCATTCGCGCCAATCCACGTCACGGAAGGTTAGCCCCAGGCGCTGCACTAGGAAGGCATCTAGGCCCTCACGGTGCAAGGTGGGGGGAACTTCGTAAATGGAGGCGGCGTCTTTACATTCAATTACGGCTTCGCGCTCTACGTCGCACATGAGCGCCACTTTGCCTTTGATGCCTTCAGGCAAGGGCCGGTCAGTGCGTAGCACCAGCGCATCTGGCTGGATACCAATGTTGCGCAGGGCCGCCACCGAGTGCTGGGTGGGCTTGGTTTTGAGCTCGCCGGCGGCGGGCAGGAAAGGAATCAAGGATACGTGCACGAAAGCCACGTTGGCGCGGCCAATGTCGGCGCGTACCTGCCGGGCGGCTTCTAGGAAGGGTTGAGATTCAATGTCACCAACGGTTCCGCCGATTTCGGTGATGATTACGTCGGGGGCGTTGCCGTCACTGTCAGGCTCAGCCTGGGCGCGCATCACGCGCTTGATTTCGTCGGTGATATGCGGGATGACCTGCACCGTGTCGCCTAGGTATTCGCCGCGACGTTCTTTAGCAATTACGTTTGAGTAGACCTGCCCGGTGGTGGCGTTGGCTTTGCCCGATAGGTTTACATCCAAGAAGCGCTCATAGTGACCAATGTCTAGGTCGGTTTCGGCGCCGTCTTCAGTTACGAACACCTCGCCGTGCTGGAAGGGGTTCATGGTGCCCGGGTCTACGTTGATGTAGGGGTCTAGTTTTTGCATGGCCACGCTTAGTCCGCGTGAGCGTAGCAGTCGCCCCAGACTGGAGGCGGTTAGCCCTTTACCGAGGGAGGAAACTACGCCTCCGGTTACGAAAATGTGTCGGGTTACGTGGCCGTGGTTTCCGTATGCATCTATCACGGACTTCCAGCCTACTCCCCTACAGCGGTCACTAAAGCGCCAGGACCCGGTCTAGTTGCTCACGTAGCTGTGTTTCCCCAGGGATTTTGGCGACGGCGGCGCGTGAGGCTGCTTCTAGGGTTTCGCGCCGCTTAGGGTCGCTGATTATGGCGACGACGGCGTCGGCTAGCGGACCTGCCTGGGGCTCTACCAGCTGGCCACAGCCGGCCAAAGTGTAGGCGCTGCCGCCAACATCGGTGGCCACAATAGCGCGGCCCGCTTGCATGGCTTCACGCAGAGTTAGGGGCTGACCTTCCCAGTAGGAGGTTTGCACCACCACATCAGCTTGGGACAGCAGAGCGCCAATGTCTTCACGGCGCCCCAGCAGCTTAACGGGTAGGGCGGCGCCGTCAATTTGCTGGTTTAGTTGCGCTTTAAGGGGGCCGTCTCCCGCCACTAGCCAGGTGAAGTCAATGCCGCGTTGTTTGATTAGGGTGGCTGCTTCTAGCAGCAGGTCTAAGCCTTTTTGGGGAGCCAGGCGGGCAATGGTAAGCAGGCACGGCGCCGCGCCAAAGCTAGCCTCAGAGCTGGCGCCAGGACCAGAGCCGGAGTCAACACCAGGGCCAGAGCCAGCTCCAGGGCCAGAGGCGGGGTCTAAGCTGGCAGTAGTTTCAAAGTCGGTTTCTGAGCTGGCCGTGCCGGCGCAGTCCGAGAGACTACGCGCCGGGGCAGGCACAACCGCGATTTCCCCTGCCTTTAGGCCTAACTGTTTAGCTTTTTCAAGTAGATCTGGGCTTACGGTGAGCACATAGTCAGCGCCTTTAACCACCACTAGGTGCAGGGCCTTGCCTACCAGTCGGGTGGGGGCTGAGCCTACCGGCAAATTGTGTAAGGTCACCACTACGCGCGGGCGCTTGGCGGCAGGTAGACGCTTAACGGCCAGCACCGCTAAAGCTCCGGCGCGCAGGCCGTGGGCGTGAATTACCTGGGCAGTGGTGGCCAGCTGTTTTAGTTGGCGCAGCGCCTTTAAGTCAGCACCTGAAGGGCGGGCACCAATATCGATTTGGTAAGTGCGCAGGCAAGCACCACCCACAACGCCGGGGGCCAGCGAGATGACGTTACTAGGGCCTGCCAGCAAAACTTGATGACCGTCTTTGGCTAACAGCTGGGATACCTGGCGGATGTGTGCACGCACTCCCCCAGCAGCCTGTGCGCTTAACTCTAAAACGCGCGTCATGCTCACTCCTGCTCAGTTTTAGCCAGCGCTTTACGTGAGCGCAGCACTTTAATGCTTTGGGGCACCGCATAGGCTCCGCCTAGGGCTATAGCGCCAGCTACGGCTAAAGCCAAAGCTAACAGGCCCACCACCCCTAACACACTAGTGGGGTCAAGTAGCTGTGCTAGCGCTAATGCCGGCACGCTCACTACCAGATACAGCGCCACTATTTTCAAGCTGGGCACCAAGGCCCTAGCCCCTACCCGGCGCGCTAATACCAGTGCCAAAGCCACCCCAGCCAGGCTCATACCAGCTGAGGAGGCAGCGCCCAGATACACCAGCACCGCTGGGCCTTTAGCATTAGCGCTAAACACCCAGCTGGCGCCGGCCACCACCAACCAACCCAGGCAAGTAGCCAGGGCGGCGCTACGGGCGGCGTCGAGCACATAAAGCACCCGGGTGAGCTGATAAATCAGGGCGTAACCCACCAGGCCCGGGGCGAAAGCCACTAGCGCGGCCCCCATATAGTCCACGGTGGTGATCAGCCCAAATACCTGCTGGGCCACCGGCGCCCCGAGCATCAAAGCCCCCGCGCCCACGCAGGCTGCCAAAGTAACCAAAGCCGTAGAGTTAGCGATTAGATCCTTTGTCTCACGTGAAACATGCTTAGCCGCTAAACGGGCCGCCAACTGCGGATATACCACCGTGGCCAGGGGCACTGCGAGAACCGCATAGGGCAAAACGTAGATAGCCTGGGTGTACTGGTAGATAGCTATCGTGCCGGCACTGCCGTAGCGACGCGCAACCGCCACCACCGTTAGCACGCTTATCTGCTGGGCAATCAGGGCTGCAATCCCCGCCCCGGCCAGTGAGCGCAGCTGGGTGAAAGTACCCGCAGGCAGACGCAGGCGCGCACGCAGCCCCAGCCCTAGGCGATGCACCGGCCACAGCAGCGGCAAGCTCAGCGCGGCCACGCCCGCAGTTGTACCCCACCCCAGGGTAAGCACCGCCTGAGCGTAGTGACCTGCATCTATAAGTGCGCCATAGATGCCATAGGTAAGCATCACTACCAGACTGGAAAAAATCGGGGCCAGCGCCGGCCAGGTGAAACGGTTGTAAGCCTGCAGCACGCCAGTGAGCACCACACCCAAGCCATAAAGCGGGATTTGCAGGGCAAACATGCGCAAAAACGCCACCACCAACTGATGACTGCCACCCCAGTAGACAATTGCTGCCTTATCGCCGCCCATGCGAGTGTCGCTGGTGACCAACAGCTGCGCCAAAGGCTCAGCAAATAACGCCATCAACACTGCCAGGGGTAGCAGCACCGCCAGGGTTAAACCCAGCAGGCCACTAGCAGTCTCACGCACCTTTTCGCGTTGACCGTGGGCAATAGCGCCAGCTAGCAGGGGTACTACTGTGCCAGCCAGGGCTCCCCCCACCACCACCTCGTAAAACACGTTGGGGATCTGGTTGGCGGAGCTGTAGGCCCCCGCCATGGCGCCAGAGCCAACCGTGGCTGCCTGCACTACCCAGCGCAAAAATCCCAGCAGTCGCGAGGCTAGGGTGAAGGTGCCAACCTGGCCTGCTTTAGCTCCCAAAGAGGAGCCGGTCTTAGCGCCTTGATTAGCAGAAGTGAGGCCTTCATCCTCCGGGTGGGCGCCGCGAGATTTTACAGCGGGCGACGCCATAGCTGGTCAAGCCAGTTCAGAGCCGGGTTGGCGGCAATCACCTTAGAAAACGAGACTTTCTCAGAAGCCAAAATCAAACCCACCACGCCCAGGGCGGTCCCCAGACGCAATTTCCAGGAGTCATTGGCTGCCAGGGAGGTGCCTAGCAGGGCGCCGGCAGCGTTGGCGCCGGTGTCTCCCAGCATGGTGGTTTCTTGCAGGTCTTCCACCAGGGCAGTGATAGCGGCGGCGTTAAGCCCGCTAGCCAGCAAACGCTGGGCGCTAGCCGGCGAGGCCGGTGAAACTGGCGTGGCTGACGGCGCACCTGACGCCCCCGAGGCCGGGGTCTTTGCAGCCGCGCAGCTGAAGTAGCTTAGCGGCGTAGCCGCCAGCACCGTGGCCTTAAGCGCCCGCCCTGGACGCAGATCCAACAGGTTCGCCAGGTTAGCGGTGCCCGCAATCAGCACCGTATTTAGCGCCAGGTCAGCTGCTTTCCCGCCCACGCTGGTGGCTTTGGAACCTACCAGGGCGCTTGCTGCGAGCGCGCTAGCGCCAATTCCAGCAATTTTGATTACGCCGGTAGTTACCTGCCCGTGGGCTAGGGCGCCTAGGTGGCCCTTGAGGCCTTTAGCTACCTTGCCGCCGTCGTGGGCGCCTTGGTCGACGTCGTCGATATAGCCGGCCAGGCCCCCACCCAAGGAAGCTACTACCCCACCCAGGGCGGCACGGGGCTGGTCGCTGAGCGCGCTGGCCACGGCGGCGCTAGCCACACTGGCACCGGCCATGGCCACGCCTCCGCGTAGGCTCACGGTTACGCCGTGGAAATTAGTGCGTTCCCATTGGCTGGCTTTAACGCGTTTGCGGCGCAGCACATAACCAAGGCCGGCGCATACCCCGATGCCGGCGCCCACTACGGGCAGCTGCCGGGGGCTGATACTAAGGCGCATAAGGCTAGCTCCTGTTTATTTGCTCCTGTTTTACTTGGCTGCTACTTGGCCACGCCGGGCATGAGGGCGTCGGCGTTAGCGGCGAAACCGTAGGAGGCCTTGGTGGCTACCTTGGCGTTGGCCAGGGCCAGGGCGGAGGTGATTGTGGCGGGGGCTGAGCCCACGCTGTCCACAGTGGTCAGGGTGGTGCCGGCGCTGCGGGCGGCTGAGACTAGGTCTGTGTCGCTGTTAGCGGCGCCCTCCAGTACGGTGGGGGCCACGGAGCTGACGCCGCGCAGGGCGGTGAGCCAGTTGGTGTTTTGGGTTGAGGCCTCAGCGGAGTTGACGCTCTTGGGGTCAACTGAACGCGGGCCTACTACCACAATGCGCCCAGCGGCACCGTCCTTGCTTTCCACCTTAATCAGGGGGTTTTCGGAGGCGGTGAGTAGATCCTGCAGGTTTGAGCCCTGGGATTCGGGGCTGGTTAGGGCTACGGCTAGACCCTGACCCAGCAGTTCGTTGCCGCTGGCGGCCTTAACGGTGCCGGGCAGGTAGCTGGCGAACTGGGCGGCGTAGGTGGAGCGGAAAGTTTCGCGGCTCTTGCTCACCCAAGCGTCAGTTAGGCTCACGCGGGCGCTGATGGTGGCGCCGGCGTTGGTCAGGGCGCTTACGGTAGCGTCGACGTCGTCGCTGTTGGCTCCCGGCAGGCTCACCACAGCCACTCGCTGCCCAGACAAAGACCCTGCCAGTAGGGTCTTGGAGCTGGCGCTAATGTAGCTGTCGCGGTCGTTGACGGCTTTCTGGGTGGTTTCCAGGTTGCGTGAGAGGTTGTTGCGGTCTGCACGCAGCTGGGTGACTTGGTCAGATAGCGCACTGCCGAGCGTACCCTGCAAGGGGCCGGCCCCCAACACCACGCCGACAGCTAGCGCCATGAACACCGCGATCAAAGAAACTAGGTGGTAGCGAAAGTCAATCATGGCAGTAGTCCTTAAATATTGGGGGTGGTGGGGCGTAGGCCAACCCATGAACGCACGGTATCAACCATGTCATCAATACCGGCCGCCATCAGCCCTAATAGGGTCTGACCAGCAGGTGTAGCGTATAGCGCCGCGAAAATGGCTAGTAGTCCAGCTAGTGCCAGCAAAATAATTTGCCAGTTAGAGACGCGGGTGTGGTAGATCTGCGAAACGCCCTTGGCGTCAATTAGTTTGGAGCCTACCTTAAGGCGGGTTAGGAAGGTGGAGCTCATACCTTCACGGCCCTTGTCTAAAAATTCCAGCAAGGTTACGTGCGTGCCCACCGCCACGATCAGCTGGGCGCCGCCAGAATCGGCGATCAGCATGGCGATGTCTTCACTGGTGCCGGTGGCGGCAAAGACAGTGTGCTCTACCCCTAGTTCTTCTACCCGAGATAGCCCTGGGGCGCGCCCGTCACGGTAGGCGTGCACAATAATCTCGGCGCCGCTCTTTAGGGCCTTGTCGGAAACTGAGTCCATATCCCCAACTACCAGGTCGGGTTTGAAACCAATTTCCATAACCGCGTCAGCGCCGCCGTCTACACCAACGATGATGGGGCGATATTCGCGAATGTAGGAGCGTAGCGCCTTTAGGTCTTCTTTGTAGCTGTAGCCACGCACCACTACCAGCACATGTTTGCCAGAGAAGTTGGTGCGTAGCTCAGGCATACCCACGTCGTTTAGCAGCAGGTCACGTTCCTGCTTCATATAGTCCATGGTGTTGGCGGCGAAGGCTTCCAACTGGTGCGATAAGCCCTTGCGGGCTTGGTCCATCAGCTGGGCTACGCTTTCCTTGGTTTGTAGCGTGCCCTGGGCGATTAGCTTGCCGGATTTGGAGAAAACCTGGCCGTCTTCCTCAATGCGTATTTGGCTGCCCTCATGCAGGGTCATGATGTCTGGGCCTAGGCCGTCAATTAGCACAATGCCGTTGTCTAGCAGCACGTCTGGGCCTAGGTTGGGGTAACGCCCTGACACCGACGGCGAGGCGTTAAGAACTGCCCGCACCTGGCATTCCACCAGGGCTTCGGCGGCTACCCGGTCTAGGTCGCCGTGGTCGATGACGGCAATTTCGCCTGGTTGTAGGCGTTTGGTTAGATTCTTGGTACGCGTATCTACCCGCACTCGACCCTGTGATAGGTCTGCGGTGGACGCTGCATTTTTACGGAAGGGTAGCTTCACAGTTTCGATTGTGCCATGTTCGCTTGTTCAAGTAACTCCTCGGCGTGGCGTAAAGCCGTTTGTGAGTCACTTTGCCCTGATAGCATTCGCGCCAGTTCCCGCACTCGCTCAGGTCCGCTTACGGTCTCGACGGCGGTGGTTGTGGCTTCATTACTGGCTTGTCCCACCTGTTTGACTACAACCAGTTGGGTTTGGGCCCAGGCGGCTACTTGCGCTAGGTGCGTAACCACAATCACCTGATGGTGACGGGCCAGGGCTGCTAGGCGGCGGCCGATTTCTACGGCGGCGCGCCCACCAACGCCGGCGTCAATTTCGTCAAAGACGAAGGTGTGGCGTTTGGTGGCGGTGTGCTGTGCCAGAACCACTTCCAAGGCCAGCATGATACGGCTTAGTTCACCGCCACTGGCGCCTTTTTCTAGCGGTAGCGCCGCCGCGCCAGGGTGGGCGCGTAGCAGCAGTTCTACTTCTTCCATGCCGGTAGGGCCGGGCTGCTCTAACGGGTCAAGCCGTACTTGCAGCTTGGCCCCACGCATCATTAGACCCTCCAGCTCGGCGCTGACCTGCTGGCTTAGTAGCTTGGCGAGTTTAGTGCGGGCTTGGCTTAGGCGTTTGGCAACAGTTTTTAGTTCTTTACCGGTGCGCTCAACTTCATCCGCTAGCTCTGCTTCGCGATCTAGCGGCCCATCCAGTTGAGCTAGGCGGGCGGCGCAGTGCTGGCCAAAAGCTAGTAGCTCATCGACATTGGCAAATACTTGGCCCAAGCCACCAATTTCTAGGCAACCGCGCCGTAGCTGTTCGCGCCGCTCATGCACCCAGGCCAGGCGGTCAGGGTCAGCGTCCAGGTCAGCCAGGTAGTCGGTTAGCTCCATGGCTAGGTCACTGGTTAAAGCTGCCACTTCGTTAAGCCGGGGCATTAGGGAGGCTAGGCGCGAGTCGTGGTCGGCAGCGTTTTCTAGTGAGCGGCGGGCCACGGAAACTAGCGCGATAACGTTAGCGACGTCGTCGTTAAGCTCATCACCGCTAATGGCGTTGGCGGCCTGGGCGGCCCCACTACGCAGCAGGTCTAGGTTTTCTAGGCGGGAGGCTTCTTCAGCTAGGGCCTGGTCCTCCCCCGGCTTGGGGTCTAGGGCTTCTAGCTGTTCGAGGGCGTGGCGCAAGCCAGCAATTTCGCCTTCACGAGCCAGGGCCTGTTCACGCCAGGTTTCTAGGTCTTGGCGGGCCTGGTTCCAGGCGCGGTAGCAGCTGCTGTATTGGCGGCACAGCTGTTCATGCTCGCTACCTCCGACGGCGTCCAGGGCGCGGCGTTGTGCGGCGGCGGTACGCAGGCGCAGCTGGTCAGCTTGCCCATGGATAGACACTAAGCGACTACCTACCTGGCCAAGTACCGAGGCAGGTACGGCCCGGCCCCCCAGGTGTGCACGCGAGCGACCAGTTGCAGGTACCACCCGGGAGGCTAGCAGCAGGTCATCTTCAATTTCGCAGCCGGCTTCTTGGGCGATTTGGATGCATTTGGCGTCTTCTTCTAAAGCAAAGGCTCCCTCAACCACGCACCGCTGGGTGCCCGCGCGCACAATCGCCGGGTCAGCTTTGCTGCCCAACAATAGTTTCAGGGAGGTGAGCACCATGGTTTTACCGGCGCCAGTCTCACCGGTTAGGGCGGTTAGTCCCGGACCTAACGGCAGTTCAGCTTGGGCGATAACACCAAGGTTTTCTATCGAAATAGTTTCAATCATTAACGACTCTTAGATTCACGCCAGCCGCGCACGGGCAGCTCGAATTTAGCTACCAGACGCGCCGAGAAGGGCATCTGGCCAATACGGATCAATTTCACTGGGCGCTGCGCCACGCTCACACTCACTGTTGAGCCAGCCGGAGCCGGTATGGAACGGCGCCCGTCGCACCAGATTTCACAAGGATAATCGCCGCACCACTGTACCTGCACTTCCAGGCGTGAATGCGGGCCAATTACTAGGGGCCGGGTGAACAGGGCGTGGGCGGCCACCGGCACCACCAGCATGGCTTGGGTGTCTGGCCACACCACTGGCCCACCACAGCTAAAGGCGTAGGCGGTTGAGCCGGTGGGGGTGGCGGTTATCAGGCCGTCACAGCCAAATGAGGAGACGGCGTGGCCATCAATACCTAAAGAAATTTCGGCCATATGCGCCCGATCGCGCCGCTCCAAGGCTGCTTCGTTAAGAGCCCAGCCGTGGCTGGTGTCCCCATTGGGTTGGCGCACAGATACCGCCAGGGTCATGCGTGGCTCTACTGTGTAGTCGCCTTCAGCTAGCGCCTCAATAGCGTCAAGCATTTCAGCGGGCTCAGCTTGAGCCAAAAAACCTACGTGGCCAGTGTTGATCCCCAGCAGAGGAATGTCGTATTCGCGCGCAATTTCAGCGGCAGACAAGATTGTGCCGTCACCGCCTAGCACCACAATGGCCTGGGCTTGGTTAGCTTGGCTGCGTTTGCGTAGCACCTGCACCCCATGTTTAGCCAAAGCCTTAGAGACAGTGTCTAGCTGTGAGCTAGAGGGTTCACGCGGGCTGCGAATAGTTGATGGGGGCAAGGCTCGATTCATTTCGAGCACCAAAACTCTACGCGGTGAGGTTGTGCGCGCAGCGGCCAAAATCTTCCTCCCCTATCTTGGCTTAGCGGCGAAGCTTAGCTTTCGCACCTTTTCCAGCCGGACCTGAAATTATGGCTGCTTCTATCTCAGCTTGTAAGTCAGCAGCGGTCAAGGAGTTTTCAGTGCCAGCGTGCATGTACAGGAAGTACTCTACGTTTCCGGCTGGCCCGGGCAGTGGCGAGGGGGCCACGGCCTCAATGCTTAAACCTAGCTCTAACGCACAGGTGGCCACCTTGGTGATGGCCTGGGCGTGTAGGCGCACGTCACGCACCACCCCGCCGTGTCCGATAAGTTCTTTACCTACCTCAAACTGGGGCTTAACCATTAGCAGGAAGTCAGCGGCGGCGTCGGCCACCGCCACCAGCGCCGGCAACACCAGGGTCAGGGAGATAAAAGATAGATCCGAAACCACCAGGGTGGGGGCAGGGGTGATGTCCCCGGCTGCCAGGGTGCGCACATTGGTGCGGTCCATGACGTTTACGCGTGGATCGCTTTGTAGTGACCAGGCCAGCTGCCCATAGCCCACGTCAGCGGCGGTAACCCGGGCCGCCCCGCGCCGCAGCAAAACGTCGGTAAAGCCCCCGGTGGAGGCGCCGGCGTCGAGGCATTGACGCCCGGCAACCGTAGCCTCAATCCCACGCTGGGCCAGGATGTCTAGGGCGCCAGCTAGTTTGTGGGCGCCACGTGAAACATAGTTAGGCCCCTGGTCTTGGCTTACCAAAATGGCTTGCGCCGGGTTGACCTGCCGGGCAGGTTTGGTAACTACCTGACCGTCAACTTTCACTTTGCCGTCGCTGATAAGCGCGGCAGCCTGGTTACGTGAAGGCGCTAGCTGGCGGCGTACCAGCTCGGTGTCTAAGCGGGTCAGCCTAGCCATTAACGCGTTTCTGCAACCGTGATGTCTGGCAGGTTGATTAGGGTTTGGCCCTGATCAGCCAGGTCCCAGGCGGCCACGGCGGCGGCCCGGTAGGCGTTTAGGCTCAAAGTTACGCTCTGGCCGCCCAGCTCAACGTTTTTACCGTCAAAGCTTAGGGTTACGGCGCCGTTTTCTACCTTGGCGACGGCGTCGCCCACCTGCCAGCCGCCGTCGACGCGTTGGGGCGCCGGCGCAGGCTCAAGCAAACCGCGCAGGTCGGTGTGCAGGAAGGTGGGCCGGTACTGGGGCGGGGCTAGCAGCACGTCGCGTGCGCTGGCCACACCGGTAAGTACGTGCAGCGAGGGCAGCGAGGATTGGCGTGCCCCGGCGTGGTCGGTGTTTAGCCGGTCACCTACCGCGATGGCTTTGCCGCCGCCGGAGCGGGCGATGGCGCGCGTGTAGATACCGGCAAAAGGCTTACCGGCAGCTAGCGGCTGGCGTTCGGTGGCGTGCACTACTGCGGCCACCAGCGAGCCGTTACCTAGCGCAAAGCCGCGCTCGGTAGGCAAGGTGGAGTCCAGGTTGGTGGCCACATGCAGAGCCCCGTTAGTGATGGCGTAGGCGGCTTCACTCATGGCCGCCCAGTCAACACTGGGGTCATAGCCCTGTACCACTGCGGCCGGGTTGTCTAGGGCGCTGCGGGTAGTGGTGTATCCAGCCTCGGTTAGGGCCTGCTCCACCCCGGCGCCGCCAACTACTAGCACGGTTGCTGGGGCCGGCACATGCTCAGCTAGTAGCGCCACCGCGTCCATGGCGGCGGTGTAGATCTGCTGCTCATCTGCCTCAATGCCAAAGCCGGCAAGTTTAGCTACCACCTGGGCGGGGGTGCGTGAGGCGTTGTTGGTGACAAAGCAGGTGCGTAGCCCCTGGCCTTTGGCCGCCATGACTGAGTCGGTGGCGTGCACAACCGGGTCTGCGCCGGAGTAGCACACCCCATCTAGGTCCAGCAGGGCAAGTTCAAATTCTTCAACTAGCGGCTTGGTGGTGCCCAGCAGGGTGGCGCTCATTTGCTGCGTCCTTCGATTACGTCCTCTACCTCGGCGGCAATGGGGTCGACGACGTCGTCAGCGCTGTCGGCTGCTTCAGTTGCCTCAGGCTCGCTCTCTTCAGCGACTACCTCGGTCTCTTCTTCATCAGTCGCTGCGGCGTCATCCGCCTCATCCGCAGCGTCCTTGACGGCGTCTACGACGTCGTCGGTCTCACTACCCACAGCAGAGTCCACAGCCTCGCTATCAGTAGCGGCGCCGTCGGCGGAACCCTCCTGGCGGGCAGCCTCTAGCTTCTCAGCCTCACGACGACGCTCAGCAGCCTCAGCCTGGCTCTGCTCCTCTAGCTGGCGAGCAATTTCGGCCAGTTCAGGGGCGGATTCTTCCTCAATGTCGTACAGCTCCACTTCGGGCTCTTCGGGCACGTAAATGCGCTCACGAATAGCCTCAGCTTCACGCACCCGGCCTAGGTCTTCTAGGCGGTCAGCGCGCACGGAGTGCAGGCGACGTAGGGTCTCAGTGTCCTTGGGAGCCTTACGGATGGCGTCTTCAATGGTGATCAGGGCCAGCTCGTCATTGCCCTGGTCATGGTAGATGCCGGTGACCACAATGGCCAGCTCAGCGCGCTCGTCGTCTTCCAGGTCTAGCTGTAGAGCGTTCTGGGCTGAGCGCAGTGCGGCGTCAGGGCGGCCCAGGGCGCGCTCACAGTCAACTTCCATGGCGCGGTACATGGTGTCCATGCCGCTGAGGCGACGGGCGGCGCGCAGTTCACGCAGCGCCTCTGAGTACAGTCCGGCCACGTAGGCGGCGATACCGGCAGCTTCACGCACAATAGCGATACGGCCGGCGTGTGAGGCAGCATAGCGAGCGTGGGCGTAAGCGACTTCCGGATCGGTTTCTAGCAGACGCTGGGTCATCACTAGGTGACGGGCAATGTTTTCGGCGTTAAGGCGGCTAAGCGCACGCAACCCCATGCGGGCAGTGCTGTCTAGGTCCTTGGCACTAACGTCTTCAGGCAGTTCCGGCTCGGGCACACGGTTACGCTGGGGTGGACGCGAGTTGCGGCGCTCGCCGCGCAGGCGGTCACGGTCAAAACGGCCGTTACGGTTGCCACCACGGCCCTGGCCACGACGGAAGTCTGAGCGTTCGCCGTCGCGGCGCGGACGCTCATCACGACGGTCTCCCTCACGGCGAGGACGCTCTTCGCGACGCTCACCATCACGCCAGTTACGCTCTTCACGGCGCTCACCATCACGACGGCGCTCGTGACCACGCTCTTGCCAGCCACGCTCGTCGCGGCGGGGACGATCGCCCCAATTGCGCTCGTCGCGACGGCCTTCTTCGCGGTGGGTACGTTCTTCACGGCGCTCACCATCACGCCAGTTACGGCCACCGTCACGACGTTCACCGTAGCGGGAGTTGGATCGTTCGCCGTAGCGTTCGCCATCATGGCGACGGTCGTGGCTGCGCTCATCATTGTTGCGGTAGTGTCCGCGCTGGCCTTCGCTGCGGTAGTCACGTGCTCCAGAACGGTTACGCGGTGCGTCATCTCGACGACGTCGATCGGCACCATGGCGGTCGCCGCCACGCCCCTGATTGCGGTTATCGCCGCCTGAACGAGAATCATCAAAGCGTTGCGCCATCAAAACCATCCTGTTTAGTTGAGAATATACGTAGAAACCTAGTATCAAGTTTAGCCGGGTAGGTGCAGTTCTAGTATGTCTGGCGCCTAATGGCAGGCGTGTCTTTGACTACCTTTAACAGCAAATACCCCATAAACACATAAAAGTAGGGGGTGTGTTAGAAAATCTAACACACCCCCTACAATGCCCGATCTTCAAGGCTACAAAAAAATGGTGGGGGTGCCGACCCCCTAAACAAGGACCAAACACCCCCACCATTCAAGGAAACGGTTGGCAGTGCCCTACTCTCCCACAACCCACCAGTTGCAGTACCATCAGCGCAGAAAGGCTTAACTTCCAGGTTCGGAAAGGATACTGGGTGTAACCCCCTCGCTAAAACCACCAACACAACAAACAAGCAACACCCCAAAAAAAGGGATAACCACTCACCAGTCAGTGAAACAATATATCCACATGTACCAACCCAACCCACAAACCCAAGAAGGATCCGTCAAGGCCGTGTTGGCCGTGAACCGCACAGTGGACGCAAACACCATCAAAAACAAACCACCAACCAAACAAGGCCAGTAAAACAAGAATTTATTGTTAGTTATCGGTCAATTAGTACTAGTAAGCTGGTCACCTTACAATGTCTACACTCCTAGCCTATCAACCCGGTAATCTACCGGGAACCTCCCCCCAAACATGGGACGGAAACCTAATCTCGAAGCTAGTTTCCCGCTTAGATGCTTTCAGCGGTTACCCATCCCGAACGTAGCAAACCAGCCATACCCCTGGCAGGATAACTGGCACACCAGAGGTTCGTCCGTCCCGGTCCTCTCGTACTAGGGACAGCCCTTCTCAAGTTTCCAACGCGCGCAGAGGATAGGGACCGAACTGTCTCACGACGTTCTAAACCCAGCTCGCGTACCGCTTTAATGGGCGAACAGCCCAACCCTTGGGACCTGCTCCAGCCCCAGGATGCGACGAGCCGACATCGAGGTGCCAAACCATGCCGTCGATATGGACTCTTGGGCAGGATCAGCCTGTTATCCCCGGGGTACCTTTTATCCGTTGAGCGACGACCCACCCACACGGGATCGCCGGATCACTAGTTCCTACTTTCGTACCTGCTCGACCTGTCAGTCTCGCAGTCAAGCTCCCTTGTGCACTTACACTCAACACCTGGTTACCGACCAGGATGAGGGAACCTTTGAGCGCCTCCGTTACAATTTAGGAGGCAACCGCCCCAGTTAAACTACCCACCAGGCACTGTCCCTAACCCGGATCACGGGCCAAGGTTCAGGCACACGCTATAACCAGAGTGGTATTTCAACAACGACTCCACAATCACTAGCGTGACCACTTCACAGTCTCCCACCTATCCTACACAAGCTATAACGCGCACCAATACCAAGCTATAGTAAAGGTCCCGGGGTCTTTCCGTCCTTCTGCGCGTAACGAGCATCTTTACTCGTAATGCAATTTCGCCGAGTTCATGGTTGAGACAGTAGAGAAGTCGTTACGCCATTCGTGCAGGTCGGAACTTACCCGACAAGGAATTTCGC
>ERZ773051.73-NODE-73-length-87289-cov-8.354736_pt1 | contig 87289 bp, 81 predicted proteins | sample MGYA00580631_ERZ773051 | MGnify/ENA primary metagenome ERZ773051 (study PRJEB29015, sample SAMEA2738137) | human oral metagenome | biome: human oral; feature: human-associated habitat; material: saliva | place: China | collected 2204 ... | reverse complement strand
AAGCTGGGCTATGAAGCGGCTCTTTCTGTCTTCAAAGAGACCTTCCGCAACAAAGTCCAGCTTGATTGTCTTGTAGGATGTGTCAGACATAGAACAGCTATAAAGTCGCAGTTATGCGAGCACACAGACCTTCTCGCCAGCAGAAACTGGCTGGTCTGCTGCAGCAAAAATCTCTACATTGCTGTACTCGCTAGAATTGGTAATAGCAAGAATAACTACCTCAGGATGGCCTGCATCCTTAACCTTATCCAGGTCAAAGGTCATGAGTGGCTGGCCAACCTCAACATGCTGGCCCTGCTCAACAAGGGCAACAAAGCCGTCACCCTTCATCTCAACCGTATCAACGCCCACGTGAATCAAAACTTCTTCTCCAGAATCGGCAGTAATTCCAAACGCGTGAACAGTTGGAGTAGTTGCGGTAATAGTGCCCGAAACTGGCGCATACACAACACCCTCAGAGGGCCAAATGCCCAAACCCTGTCCAAGCATACCACCTGCAAAAACAGGATCAGGAACGTTCTCTAGCGCAACAATTTTTCCGCTTGCTGGCGCATAAATTGTTTTAGCAGTGTAATCAGAAACAACAAGAGCCTCTGGTGTAGTTTCCTTGGAAGATTTCTTGAAAAGATCAAAGAGTCCCATGCTAGTCCTTTCGTATGTAAGCCTGTCCATCATAGCAGCATTCAAAGAGGCAACTGTTGCTTTTCATGAACACGACGTACCAAAATCACACCCTTCTCGCCACTCAACGTGTGGTGAGAAACCCGCGCACTCGCGACGTCTCATTTACTTGGAGATTGTTTGACTTCGGAGCTTCTAGCCTTATGAACGTGATACAATCGCCCATGCAAAGTGGACCAGACAACCGCGGAGTGCCCGTCCAGCTAATTGGAAGGGTGCTATGAGGAAAGTCCGGGCTCCACAGGGCAGGATGCTGGCTAACGGCCAGGCGGGGTGACCCGACGGAAAGTGCCGCAGAAAAGAAGACTCTCACCTGCGCATACGCGTAAAGAGAAAAGCTGAAACGGTAGTGTAAGAGACTACCAGCACGTTGGCAACAGCGTGGCTTGGTAAACCCCATCCGGAGCAAACGCAAATAGGAGCGCCATGGTGTGGCCCGCACTGCGCTCGGGTTGCGCGCTAGAGACCGGCAGCAATGCCGGTAGTAGATAAATGGTTGTCCGCGACAGAACCCGGCTTACAGGTCCACTTTGCATCTTCTCGTGTGATAGGAGCGATAACTTACGGCAATCAACCTTTCGAAAAAATCACACGTCCACAGCGAACCGTACACCTGAATCAAGTCGGGCTTCGGTAAGTACCCGAGAAACTGCCAAACTTGTCTCAAGCTGATGAGAACAATATGCCAGGTCACTCAAATCAATCATACGTGCAAAGGTTTCAAACTCCGCCTGATAATGGTTGTCGGGATTTACATCAATCTCTTCCGTCTCCCCGCCCCGAAGATGCAGCGTTACCCGACCACACACTCCGGGTGCCGTATGCTGTACCAGATAGCCCTTCTCACCCTCAATAACCGAACGATTTGGTCCGTCACAATCCTTTGCATCTATAGCCACAGCCTGGAAATCGCCATAATCAAGCGTCGTAATACCAGACGTATCTATCCCGCGCTGAATGTTTGCAAGCCGGTGCACGCGTTTGGGCGCGCCAAAAAGACCTACAATCCATGTCAGTGCATACAAACCAATGTCCATCAATGAACCACCCGAGGCTTCCAAAGTAAACGCACGCGGATTTTGCCCCGCGCAAAAAGCTTCGTAGCGACTTGAGTACTGACTGTAATTCGACGACACAAGCCTAATCTTGCCGAGTTTTGGAAGCGCTTCTTTAACGGCCTGATAGTTAGGCTGATAAAGTGTTGTGGTTGCCTCAAACAAAAAGAGATTGCGCTCGCGAGCAATATGCGCAAGCTCTGAAGCTTCATCAAAGTTTGAAGCAATAGGCTTTTCCACAATGACATTTTTTCCTGCTTCAAGCGCAGTTTTGGCAAGCGAGAAGTGCGTGTTGTTGGGTGTCGTAAGATATACCGTATCAAAATCCGCACCCGACAGCGCATCTTCGAAAGAGCTGAAGGCAGCGCTTTTTGTGAGCCGCGCAAGATCTGTGGCCTGTGCGAAAGAGCGGGGCGTACTTACTATTGCGGCGAACTCATACCCCCACTCAACAAGGTATGACACAACCTGATGTGCAATCTTTCCGGTACCAACAACCGCAAGCTTCATGGCATCCTCCTTTATGCAATTCTGATATCTTCCCTATTGAGATATCCCATAGTATAGATGACTACCAAAGGTTTCTACGTAATATAAAACCCGCTTTTGCCATGTTGATAAGCAAAAGCGGGTATACGCTACGTATCATCTATGCATGAGAGTCTTATCAATTAGAGGTTCTTTGCTGCTTTAACAAAGCGTTTGGCTCGAACAGGATCAACGTTATTCCAAAGAATTCCATCTTTCTTAATGCTTGTTCCAACAATGACTCCGTCAGCGTGAGGTAAGAGTTTGCTGATATTTTCAGCCGTTCCTCCGCTGCCAATAATCAGCGGAACTTCTGCAAATTCTTCTTTAAGTCGCACGATATGAGAAGCCTCAGGTGGAAGACCCGCATGGGCACCTCCAAAAAGCGCACCTGCAATCGGAAGATTCGCAATTCCCGCCTCAAGCATTTCTTCACTGGATCTCACATCAAGACAAGTTCCCGCATGAGGCTCAAAATACGTATACACACGAACATCTGTAGCTTCTATCTGCTTTTGATAGCGGAAAATCTCCCCTGGATTAAACTTTTGTGATCCAAAAAGTCCTTCATACGATCCAGTAACATAGGTACGGACAAACTTTGCTTCAAGAGCCTTCGCAGCAGCAAGCGTTGCAAAAGGATCAATCAATACTCCACAGCCATAGGGAATACTCAGCTCTTCTATAACTTCTGTGGCTATTCTCACATAATTTGCAACCGTATCAAAACCTACCGGAGTTATGTAAGGACGATCCCCTTCATTAGCAAAAACCACAGCATCAAATCCCGCATCTTGAAGCGTGTAGGCATCTCTTTTTAAACGCTCAATCTGATTCCTAAGCGTAATTTTCGAATCTGAAAATGGTGTACCAGGCAAAGCTTGCATATGAAGACAGCCAATTATAGGGCAAGAAGAGCCAAAGGTAGCATAATGCTTTTCTAAAAGCGTAGACATAACAATATTTTCCTTCATTTACATATGTATTAAGGCCTATATGCTCTAATACAATCCATTACAAAAGAACACCTGTCAGAGAAAGCGCAATAGCAACAACAAACATAACAGCAATTACTATTGTTGGCTTCACTCCTTTTCTAATAGCAACGTACGTCAGTAAAAATGCTACAAGGGGAAGAAACTTCGGCAAAATAGTATCTAAGATGGTTTGCATTTCAATGACGCCAGTCGCTAGGGTAAACGTTAAAGGACATTTAATCGGAATGACTGTAGCAACCAAGCATCCAATTACCATCATGCCCATGGCACCCAAACCTTCAGTTAACTGTTTAACAAGGCCACCTGACAGCAGTTTTGTTACTGCATTCTTTCCAAAGCGATAACCTGAAAAATAACAGAAATATCCAACGCCAAGAGCATAGATACTAAAAAGAACCACAAGAAGAATCGGGCCAAGGGCACTTCCCTGCGAAGCCAAACCAATAGCAATAGAAAGTAAAACTACTTTGACAAGACTCTGAGTAACAGAGTCACCAATACCTGCCATTGGACCCATCAGTGCAGTCTTAAGATTATTTTCCATATCATCATCAATTGCAGCACCATTTGCACGCTCTTCTTCCATTGCTGCAGTAATACCCGGAATAATTGAGCCCCAGGTGTTTTCAGTATTGAAATATGCAAGATGGCGCTTGAGTCCCGCCGCTATCGCCTCTTTATCTCCACCATAAAGCTCTTCCAAAACAGGAATCATGCAATGGCAAAATCCTAATCCCATCATGCGCTCATAGTTGTAGCATATCTGCCCCCAACATTGCCAAGCAAACCATGACCGACGAAGTGTCTTTTTGGAGAGCTTCTTGCTGGTATCGCATTTTTCTCCCCTATCTTCAGGTATCTCGTCAAACGAAAGGTTTTCAAGTACTGAGGTATCTCCAGAGGTATATATGAGATGCAAAATACCAGCAGCAGCACCTATAATTGCTACAGGCATAGTACCAAGCCCAAGATACGATGAAAGTACAAATCCAACTGCAAAAAACGGAACAAGAGATGCTTTATAGAGTACTCCCATCAACATTGCGAGGCCAAGTGCGGGAATTAGGTGTCCTGCAAGTGAAAGAATGGAAATCACCTGTTGGGGAACAATCGAAAGCAACGTTTCAAGTGTACTGGCACCGAAGAAAATACATAAAAAAGAAGGGATAGCATAAGTAACAAAAGGAAAAATCTGAGAAGCAAATAGATTCATGATAATAACACCACGAGAATTACCCTCAGCAGCATATCTGTCAGCTTTATGAATCCAAATTGAGTTCAAAGACATTTTTACATTAAAGCTCAACAGACCTAAAAGACCCAACGGAACCGCAATCGTAAGACCAACAGAAGGATCAGTACCGGCAAGCATCGTCATTGCCACACCTAAATATCCTGCAAGAGCATAGTCGCTTGGAAGGGATCCGCCGATGGCAACCATACCGATATAGGCCATCATTACCGTAGAACCAACTGATAAGCCATATCCAAGGTTGCCAAGCAACAATCCATTTACAAGACCTGCAACAAGCGGGGCTCCAAAATAAACTGACCACCGAAGCCACATCGGACAGGCAGTTGCGGCAAACCATGTAATAAGCGCAATGATAAGCGCCTGAAGCGCAAGCATCATTTAACCCACCCCTTTCATCTGAAACGGATATAAAAAAACAGAGATTGAATCCTGTACTTTTACAAAAGGACTTGACTAGCAGGTATAGCTTGATCGGTATACAGCATTTGCAAAAAAACGTTCACCCCCATGTCTTGCAGGCTTTTTATCTGCTCTTTTTCTTCATCGGAAAGAAAAATATTTTTTGTAATTTGAACTCTTCCCGGCAAAGATCCCAAATTGCCCAAATTGAGCTCTGTTATAGGGATATTGGTACCTTCCAGCTTCTTTGAAAGCTCAAGTGCCGCTGAAATTCTCTTAAATAACAGCATTGTTCTTTCATCCGAATCGCTATGCATAAGACGTTTTGCAGTTTCATCAACAGATAAAATTTCAATATTTACTCCAGCAGGAGCACTCATAGAAAGCACCGTGGACATAAAATCGTCCTGAGCCAGCTGATTATCAACTACTATGATTCGTTTTAGCTGCAGGTATTTTAACCATGATGTCATGATTTGCCCATGTACCAATCGTTCATCAACTCTATAGGCGGCTATATACATTCCAACCTCCTTTCCATGTTCTATAAATCCAACTGAGTAAACAAGCTTCTTACTGACTGCATTCCTGAGGAGTAAGCAATTTCTGCAGCTTCAGAAAGCGTTTTTTCAGATTGAATTGAAGCGACTTCAAGCAGCATGCCTAAATTCAATCCACTTATAACTTCAACGGGTATCGTGTCATGAAACTTCTTGTATGCACGAGCCGACATAAGAAACGGGCTACCACCAGGTATATCTGTTATTATGAGACATCCTCCTCGATTTCTTGATTGCCAAACATAGTCTTCAACTTGAGCGTAAAGTTCTTCAGGGCTCTGTTTTGCTAAAAACCCACATGCATTTATCCAACCATTGGGTTTTCCGTAAACAAGATCCAACGTCGCTAGAAACTCTGTCCCCAAATTTCCATGTGTGACAATCAAAAGGTCGAACATCTTCTTTTCCTCCTCCACCACTCTCATTGCTATTCTATAATTTTAGAAACATTTATTCAATATTTAATGAATAAATTACCCTGAATGGTCTAATTTGGACGGTAAACGTAGCTTTATGTCAAAATTTTCAATACTTGGTAGCTTAAGAAGTTGCGGCTATGCCAATCTGAGTATCATAGTTGTAACCAGACTGAATTGACTATTCAAATTGGAGCGATATATGGATGCATTCCAGCAAATGTCTTCAAATGAGCGTAAACTTACGCCAACAGAACATCTCATTTTTGAGGCAATTACAGCTGATCCTGAAAGCTTTGTCCAAAGCACCACAACTATGGCAGCTCAATATGCAGGAGTTTCTCAGAGTGCCATAAGTCGGTTTTGTCAAAAAATAGGATACGACACATTCAGCGAGTTCCGTATGGATCTCATGCTATCCCTGTCGACACACACACCTACACAAACGGCTTCACAAGAAAAAAACCCTATTGAGTATTTATGTAACATGGTACGAGCCACCGATATATCAGTAAAAAAAGAAGTCTTTCGCAATTTGACAAAGCGAATTATACGTTCGGGGAAAGTAATTACTACGGGTGGAGGATTAAGCGCTCCTCCTGCACTTATGCTTTCAATGGAACTTCTGAAATATAAAATCCCCTGTTATTTTGCTCAAAATGGACAGGAAATGATTTATATGCATGTCGTGAATCCAGACGACCTTATAATCATTTTTTCTTCAAAAAATGATACACAACGACTTCTTATCAATATCATTCAAGACTTACCAAAAAATCGACGTCCTTATGTAGTACTTGTCTCTCATTCAGCTACGCATCCTCTCAAAAAATATGCCGATGATTTCATTCTGCTTCCCACATGGCAAACTGAGCGCTATCCTGTTTATATTGAGCCTATGACCTCTATGCTTGCATTTTGCAGCATAGTAATGCTATCAATCTCCAAATTGTCTAAAAAGGATCCCGAGCCTCTCCCGCCTATCATATCCGGAATGTTCTAAGTACCAAACAGATTGGAACTCCATGTCATCCTACAAGCTCATTGCAAGCGATCTTGACGAAACACTGCTTGACTCAGAACATTGTCTCCCCAAAAACGTACGCGAGGCTGTCCTTGCCGCACGTAAAAAAGGCGTAAAGTTTGTCCCCGCATCAGGCAGAAACTATCAAAGCATCCAAGTTACCTTGCGAGAGCTCGGTCTTTATGACCAACCAGGCGAATACACTATCTCATTTAACAGCGGAATCATTACCGAAAACAAAGACAATCGTATCATCAGTATGGAAGGCATCTCTCACGAGTTTGCCAACGAAATTCTTCAAAGAGCGCTCACCCTCGGCGATCTCTGCGTCCATGTCTATACGGCTCACAAAATCTGGGCATGGAACGTTCCTGAAATCGAGCGCTTCTATACCAGCAAACTGCAAAAAATGGATGAGACCACCGAACCTAATCTGGCATTTCTCGCCGGCGAGAAAATCATCAAGTGCCTGGTCATGAATACCGATGTAGCCTATCTCCACCGCCTTGCCGACGAGTGGCAAGACATCACGGAAGATATCGACGTGAGTTTCTCGGCAAATCGCTACCTTGAATTTAACAAGAAAGGCGTAAATAAAGGTACCGGCCTCGTGCGCCTTGGACATATTCTTAACATTCCCACAAAAGACATCATTGCCATCGGCGATAACTACAATGATTTACCCATGATTAAAACGGCCGGCCTTGGCGTATTCATGGCAAATACCCCCGAAGAGCTTAAAAACCAGGCAGACTACGTCACCACGCTTGACAATAACACCGGCGGTGTCGCCGAGGTTATCGAGAAGTTTGTCCTCTCGTAAGTCCTTGTCGCGGCAAGCTGTACTACATTGCGAAAAGTTGCACTTGCTGTCGCAAGAGCCCCTTCATACTCTGATGAGCCATATCGCCGTATCTCATACGCTCTTTGAAACTACGCCCATGCTTCTGAGGCGCTTTGTATAAGCTCCGATACACGACCGGTCATAACTTTTTCATGATAGCAAGCCTCGCTACCCTCACGATACGCAAAACTGACAAAGGGAGACCGAGTAGTAGGATCTTCTGCAGCTCCTTTACATGATGCGTGCACCTGAGTTACGCCGGTTTCTCGTATAAGCTGAGCTACATTTTCCGGCTTAATGCCCGATCCGGGGAGAATCTCAATGTGAGCTGCATAGTTCTTCTGAAGTTGTGCAAGCAAAGGAGCACCGGCAAGAGCAGTCGGACGCTGACCTGAAGTAAGAACTCTGTCAGCATGAACAATTTCAATCAAAGCTTCAATAGCGTCAAAAGGCTGCGGCGTAAGATCAAACGCACGATGAAATACCGCAGTGGCTCCCGCCTCATGGATAATATCAGACAGCATGCGCGAGCGAGAAAGATCAATCGTTGCGTCAGGGGCTAATATACCAAACGCAATTCCGTCGGCACCCGCACTTAGAAGTTCCCGAACCTCATCTCTCATCTGATGAAACTCGTCATCAGAATAGGCAAAACCGGCGGCTCGCGGACGAGCCATGCAGATGACTTTGAGCGACGCACGTTCTTTGATCAGCTTCAAGCTTGCAACGCTTGGCGTCAAGCCTCCCAGCGGCAAAGCCGCGTTGAGTTCTATTCGGTGCGCACCGCCCTTCTCCGCTGATAAGGCATCGGCAAACGAACCGCAGCAAATCTCAACGCCGCACCGTTGTGTATGTTCAATCTTCTGCATATCCGTATACAATCTCCTTTTCTGAACGCGCGTCTCACCGGGAAAGCTCATAGAAACTTAGAGCGTAAATCTTTGCATTTGTAACAAGATCGTCTAGAGCCATCCACTGGACGCAAAGACACAAATGATACCAGTGAAGATACCTTTAGCGCCAATCCAACCGGTGGAAATATCGGGAAGCGTCACAGCAATTTTCTCGCCATCCATCAGGCTGTAGGATTCTTTATCAAGTTAGTTGCATTTTTTCAAGGCAGCAATTCCGTAAACGGTAGAAAAGTAAAGGTCAGCGTGAGTTTCTCATACAACAACGGGCAACGAATCCAGTAGGATCCATTGCCCGCCATATCATGTCCGCATACCGTATAAGGAAGCGATACAGTTACTCAAATGTTTCTTAGGCCCTCGTGAGCCTCTCAAGTCCGTCTATAGCCGGCCAACAAGATCAAGACCCGGCTTCAAAGTTTTTGCACCGGGGTGCCACTTGGCGGGACAGACCTGATCACCATACTGAGCAACAAACTGAGCGGCCTGAAGCAGGCGCAAAAGCTCATCGGCATTGCGGCCGATACCGCCGGCGGTAACCATCTCAACTTGAATGATACCTTCAGGATCGACAATAAATGCACCACGTTCAGCTTGACCAGCTTCTTCAATGAGAACACCGAAGTTTCTTGCCAGCGCATGCGCAGGATCGGCGAGCATCGGATAGGTTACCTTGGAAATACGCTCGGACTCATCGTGCCACGCCTTGTGCACAAACTCGGTATCACAGGAAACGGAGTAGATCTCCGCACCAATCTCTTGAAACTTGGCGTAATTCTCGGCAAGATCTTCGAGCTCAGTTGGGCAGACAAACGTGAAGTCGGCCGGATAGAAGAAGAAAAGGCTCCACTTCCCCAACGTATCCGCCTTTGAGATGGTTCTGATCTCGTTGTTTTGGAACGCCTGCACGGTAAAGTCTTTAATTTCGTTGCCAATCTGGGACATGTCGTCCTCCTTCGGTCGGGTTTATCAGACAACGGTACGGTATTGCTACCTTGTCAGTAGTATTACCCATAAGTTAACCGTTTCTAACTATATTCTGACGAATTTTTTAAAGAGATTTCTTCTCATATTTGGCTGAACGTCAGTAATTAATCCGTACCGACAAACGCTTAGATGCGCTGAAACACAATATACCGGTTAAGATTTCCCTCTTTCCCATCTGCGCTAAACTGTGCACACATGCGAGCCTGAGGGGTAAGTTGAGCAACAAGATCTTCAAGCTCGCCTTGGGTAAAATGATGGCAGTAGCGCCATGTATGAGTCTGATCTTGCCAACCCAACAGATAGTCATTTTTCTCCAAAGCGTCCGAGCTTATCCGGAGCTGTTGCAAAGCCTGAGTGGTTGTTTTACTGGCTTTGGCGGCCAATTTTGTACTGTTCATAAACTGCCAAAATGAAACACAGAGATATCCTCCCGGTTTGGTTTTATCCAGCAGAGTACACAAAAGTCGTATTCGATTTTGAACTCCTGGTACATGATGTAGAAGACCAAAGGCAACCACCAGATCACAAGCCGGTACCTTCAGCTGAGTTGCCAAAGTATCATCCAGGAGGCTGTTCACTAAATCCATTTTAATGAAGGTAATGTGGGCGTTTGTCATACCGCTTTGAACCAGCACTTCACAATTATCTACCGCAAAATACGTTGCAGGTTGCACCCCTGCTTGATCCGTCAAAAATCGGGCGAAACGCAGATTCCCACACCCCATATCAAGCACACGGGGCTTCTCGACAGCCATAAAACAAGACATGACATCCAGGCAGTGTTGCCAGCCTTGCCAAGGCATCTGTCGTGTGGCAGAGAAGCTCTGAGCCTGCTGTGTGTAGAACTCAGAGGTAATTTGGCTAAGCTGACGGGCGGTCTGCTTACTGATAGATGAGTCATTAGAAATGTTTCTGCAAGTATTCATGTGTAAATTTTACTCCACCGCCCTATCCTAACAAACGTAAAGTCCAACCAATTGCATATAATACGAGTATGGATGAACTCATTTTGGACATATTGCAGCAACTTCGTGCGAACTCTCAGGGCGCTCTTGATGCACACCAGCTTGAGGTATTGCTTAACTCCCACAATAGTGGAATTAACAGTAGTATCAACAGCTTAGATCGCAAAAAACTGATACCTAAACGTGCTATCCTTCCCTATTTTTTACGAGTTAAGGCTCAAAATACCAAACTGTGGCGCTCATGGAGTGTTACGCCGGAGCTTGAAGCGCGCTTTATACAATCGGTTCGTATGAAACCTCGCCGCACTGCCTCAGGCGTAGCAACCATCACGGTTATCACGCGACCACACACTTGCTCAAGTAACTGCATATACTGTCCCTGTGATCTGCGTATGCCCAAAAGCTATATTGCCAATGAACCCGCCTGTCAGCGTGCAGAGCTGGCATTTTTTGATCCTTATATACAAGTTGCTGCCCGCCTGCAAGCGCTGCATCAGATGGGCCATTCCACGGACAAGATTGAACTTATCGTATTAGGTGGAACCTGGAGCGACTATCCTACAAGCTATCAATACTGGTTTATACGCGAGTTATTTCGCGCGCTCAATGAATGGCCGCACTCACCTCAACATATCGAGAAGCGCACGGATTGGTATCGATCTTTTGGATTGCAAAATACAGAAGAGGCTCTGTCTTCGTTTGTTGCATACCGGCAAACAACCATCAATGCCGGGGTCGCAACATACAACCAAGCATTTCATGAGCTATATGATTCCAGCCAGGCTCATCAAAAGGCGTGGTCGCACATGTGTGCCACATTCGACGACCTTCTCGAACAGCAACACCTCAACGAAACTGCGGCTTGTCGCGTCGTAGGTCTGGTGATAGAAACACGTCCCGACACGATCACCCCCGATAACCTGCGCATGTTCAGACAGCTTGGGTGTACCAAAATACAAATCGGCATCCAAAGCACACGTCAAGAAATTCTTGACGCCAACCTGCGCCGCATGACTGTCGCACAGATAAAGCGTGCATTCTCGCTTATCCGTCTTTATGGATTCAAAATTCATTCGCATCTGATGGTGAACCTGTTGGGTGCAACACCCGAGGAAGACAAGCGCGACTTCAACAACTTTGTAACTGACCCGGGCTTTCTGCCGGATGAGATTAAGCTCTATCCTTGCGCACTGGTGGCCGGCACGCAGCTCGTTAAGGCATACCGAGAAGGTCTCTGGCGTCCCTACTCCAAAGACGAGCTGGTGGATGTGCTCGTACACGACGTGTTGACGGCTCCTGCATACGTGCGTATATCTCGCATGATTCGCGACATTAGCTCTACCGATATTCTGGTAGGAAACAAACACACCAATCTGCGCCAAATGGTTGAGCAGCAGCTGAACACTGAAGAAAAGGCTGCGCATGTACAAGAAATCCGCTTTAGGGAAATCAACCAGCAGCAGGTACACGCGGACGAGCTCACATTGCAAGATCACGCATATACCACGGCCGTAAGCGACGAACACTTCTTGCAATGGGTAACTGCGGATAACAAAATCGCAGGCTTTTGCAGACTTTCACTGCCACATTGGGACGAGCTGGCAGCAGGCACCTGTGACGTACGTGCGGATGAATTGTCAGTACAACCGGGCCAAGCGATGATTCGAGAATTGCATGTCTATGGCCAGGCTTTATCTTTGGGCTCAGAGGGCTTATCGGCACAACATCAAGGCCTTGGACAAAAGCTTCTGGCGCGAGCAGAAAAAATCGCCGCAGACGAAGGCTATGGCATCCTCAACGTGATTAGTTCCGTTGGCACACGCGCTTACTATCGTGCACAGGGCTTTAAGGATGCCGATCTATACCAGCAAAAGGAGTTGTAAAAGCGCATCGCGAAAGTATGGGCTCGTAAGCTTGGCTCCCACGATGCTGATTGTCCGACTACTCCACAAATATTGAAAAGATTCCTATGAACAGGTGATAAAGCGACACTCCGATCTTCTCAAAGATATTAAGCCGATCGAACTTCTCCTTATACACTTTATCTGAACCATCGACACCCAACAGGTCATCAATCAGCTCATTGATGGGATCAATTTCAGCATCATCGTCACGAAGGTCATCTTGCGTATCTGAGTTGGTGTCTGAATTGGTCTCCGAGTTGGTCTCCGGGCTATCCTGCGAGTTGTCTTGGGTGTTCTGATCTTTTTCCTTCGTCCGAGGGGCGTTCTTTTGCGTAAGACCCTTTGGAGTGTTATCGGAATTGCCAGTTTTCTTCAGTTTGCTCAAGGCCTCATCCGAACCAAGCACTACCTTAAAGGTCTTGCTTTCGCCATCACGGATAACCTCGACCTCAACCATATCGCCAATTGAGTGGGAACGAACCTCAACGAGCACCTCGTCAGAAGACGAAATCTTCTTGCCATTTATGGAAACGATGATATCCCCTTCTTGGATACCCGCTTTTACCGCAGGTCCTTCAGGATCAAAATCAGCAACGTATGCACCATAATCGACATCCAAGTCGTTTGACTTTGCGTTGCGCTCGTTTACCGTCTGCATCGAAAGACCCAGATACGCATGGGTTACTTGCTTTCCGGAAATGATTTGTCGCGCAATATCCACCGCATAGTTTCCTGGAATCGCAAACCCGATACCGGCAAATGACTTGGTATCTGACGAGAAGAGCGTGCAAATTCCCACTAACTTTCCGCCAGAATCAACAAGCGCTCCACCGGAATTACCGGGGTTAATCGCCGCGTCTACCTGGATGAGATTTGCATAAACAGTAGTCTCTCCGCCCTCGGTTTGCAGAAGATCTCCGCGGGAAAGCGCCGACACGATTCCCGCTGAAACAGAATGTTCCAAACCAAAAGGACTACCGACGCTCATGACCCAACTGCCTGGGACAAGCTTTGAAGAGTCCCCGATTTCAATAGGAACAATGGAAGCTCCCTTAAAATCAACATGAAGAACGGCTAAGTCAGACGAAGCATCATAGCCTACGACGGTCGCATCATACTCGGTATTTCCTACAGAAACTGACACCTTTTTGTAATTCTCGATAACGTGATAGTTCGTAATGATGTTTCCATCTTTATCAAAAATAACGCCCGAACCAAAACCCTGTTTGCCGTCCTGGTAGTTGACATACACCGACACAACTGACGGCAACACTTTAGATGCCACCGCCTCACTCGTTTCTGCACTTTGCTGACGGGCGCTGATTGTCACGTCCTGTACCGGCTGATTTGATCCGCTTACCGTTACGTTTGTGGAGCGATTGACAACCTGGGCAAATCGGCTAAAAATGCCGGTTGTAAGCAAAATTGCCACAACGATTGCAGCTCCTATGCAACCACCCAAAATTCCTACAAGAAAGCGGCCGAGAAGCCCATGCCGACCTTGCGACCGTGAACTTGTCAATGTTTCTGTAACGCCCTGCGGCTCTTCCGACTTGCCTGTCTCTGGCGCACTATTTGTAGAGCTGTCCATACAATCTCCCCTAAACTCTTGCCAAGGCCCAATGCTCCTCTGCTAAGGCCCAATGTTCCTCGCAAGATGCTTATTCATATAAAAGCAACATCTCCATATTTGCTTTGCATTATTTTACACGTCATTACACGCGAAAGAGATACCCGACACCGCGTACGGTTTCAATATGAGCCGCCGCCTGCGGGCCGATTTTTGAGCGCACACGACGCACATGCACGTCAACCGTACGCGTACCGCCACAATACTCAAATCCCCACACGCGCTGCAAAAGAACCTCGCGAGAATACGCCCGAGACGGATGGTTTGCCAAAAAAGCAAGCAGCAAATATTCCATATACGTAAGATCTACCGGCGCATCATCAATGTATACCTGATAGGTAGCCAGATTGATTTTAATGTTGTCTACCACAACAAGATCGCGAGAAGTGTTTTCTGTTGTAGGCCACAGTAAAATCGAACAGCGTAAGCTAAATTCCTGTAGACTCGCGGTAGAAAGAATAAAGTCATTTCTTCCCTGTGGTGGCAGTACAAGCCCCGTTATAGCCTCAAGATCGCATACAAAAAGACGAGGAATGACATTATTTTGTACCGCATACCTCTCAACGGCAGATGCAAATTCAGACGAGAGGCCCTTCTCGTCAATAATAATTAAATCGAAAACACGACCGGAAAGCGGCACCTGAGAAAATGTGGCCTCAGTGGCAAGGGCAACAGAAACATCAATCACACGGGTAAGCTCACGCATGCGGTCGTGCAGGCGTGTGGTAGCTGAAATGAGAAGGATGTTCTTATGGTGCATCAAGCCCTCCTTAGGAACGTGCTATTTAGGTAGCGTAGCACAAGTGTCATGCGTATGTTCCAGCGCAATCGCGGATACTCTCACATATGCATGCGTGCTCTTGCACAATTACGTATGCTTCTTCGTAATTGCTTATACCCCCGCATAATATTTCATGCGATCCCAGTCGGTAACGGCAATGCAACTCTCACGCCACTCTTCCTCTTTGCGCTCACAAAGATAGGTAAAGACATGATCGCCCAACGTCTCGCGCATAAGCTTGGAGCCCTTAAATCGCACGAGCGCCTCTCCAAGCGTAGTTGGCAAAGCCTCACCGTACTCAGCAGGATCTCCTCCTTCATACTCAGCGGGTAGCTCAAGCTCTTCTTCAATACCTTTGAGACCTGCCATAAGTGTGGCGGCGAGGGCCAGATACGGATTGGCACAGGGATCCGGGTTCAGAAGTTCTGCACGCGTGGCAATGTGTTTTCCCGGCTTATGTGCAGGAATACGAACAAGCGCCGCGCGGTTATTGCGACCCCAGGTAGTATGACTTGGAATGGACTCGCGATCAAAGCGCTTATACGAATTGACCGTCGGATTTGTAATGAGCATAAATTCAGGCGCATACTTGAGAAGACCTGCCACATAATGCTGTGCAAGTACGGAAAGATGTGCCGGATGGCTTGACTTAGGTGCCCAGAACAGGTTTTCACCCTTGTGGTCAAGAAGCGATTCATACAAAAACATTGCGGACCCCGGCACGCCCTGCAAAGGTTTAGGCATAAACGTCGCAAAAACACCGTGAAGCGTTGCGATATGGCGGATAACCAATCGGGCCGTCATGATGCTGTCCGCACAGCTCACTGCCTCAGAATAACGAAGCTCTACTCCGTTTTGAGAAGGACCGGCCGCATGGAAGGAATACTGTACCGGAATTGACATGGCTTCAAGTGCTCGTGTTGTTGCGTAGCGCAAATCATGCGACAGGTCAGATGACGCAAGATCAAGATAGCCTGCATGATCAATCGGCGTAGGATGAACGCTGTCGGTAAAATAAAAGTACTCGAGCTTAGGGCCAACATTCATTGTATAGCCCTTCTCGTCAGCTTTCCTAAATGCACGTTCAAGCACGCGGCGCGGATCGCCCTCAAACGGTGTGCGGGATGGTGTCTGAATGTCACAAAACACGTTGGCTACGGCCTCACCGTCATTTTCCCACGGCAATACCTGAAACGTTGCAGCGTCGGGAAACGCCAGCAGATCAGACTGCGCTTGTGAGGCAAATCCATCAACCGATGAACCGTCAAAACCGATGCCTTCAACAAAAGCTTCTTCAAGCTCCTCGGGAGAGATTGAGAGAGCCTTTAGATTGCCCAATACGTCCGTAAAACAGAGACGCAAATACCGGATGTCGCGTTCTTCAACGGTACGAAGAATGTAGTCAATCTTTTTATCATCAGTCATGAGGTCCTCCGAACCATCACAGAGCCATTGTATAGAGCATGACACAACTTTTACGCATATACCATCTCACAACAATGTTTCACGCCTGTTTCACTTTTTGCTTATTTTTTACGTTTTGTTTACACGGGGTGGAGTAAAAAACTTATGCCGAAGCACTGTCATGGGTGGCTATAGCAGCGTCTGCGTCGGCAATCATCTTTTGTGCAACTCCGCAATGACCGTCTTTTGTACTATGGGCAGTACAACTTTTAGCTGAAGAGCAGCCGGAGCATTCCCCTCCCTTGAGGCCTTTGACTAAAGAACGAATGCACAGCGCAACTGCCGCAGCCACAGCGAGAAGAATGACAATATCAATTACGTGCATAATCAAGACCTTCCATCAATAAACACATCACACAGACAAATATCATCCAAAATAAACGTTACTCTGACTCACAAAATTTCATGTTAACTGAAGCAAACTATACCCAAGTGCGGCATACTAATACATGTAAAGAACCATTCATCCGTTTTGGTGAATGGTCGTGCGACACGACGACGGTGTGCGCGGTGTCGCAAGGATTTCTAGAGAAGGGATACCTTCATGGCAGAAGACAAGTACATGCACCTGGTCATCGTACGTCACGGCGAGTCCGAGTGGAACAAGCTCAACCTCTTCACCGGGTGGACCGATGTTGACCTCACTGAGACAGGTCACGAGGAAGCAATCGCGGGCGGCAAGGCTCTTCATGAAGCGGGCTACGATTTTGACGTGTGCTACACCTCCCTCTTAAAGCGCGCAATCCACACGCTTAACCACGTACTTGACGAGCTTGACCGCAACTGGCTGCCTGTCCACAAGACCTGGCGTCTGAACGAGCGTCACTACGGTGCACTTCAGGGTCTCAACAAGGCTGACGCAGCAGCCGAGCATGGCGAAGCTCAGGTCAAGATTTGGCGCCGTTCCTTTGACGTCCAACCGCCCGCACTTGAGCCCGGTGATGAGCGCGATCCTCACGTGCAGGAAATGTTCCGCGATGTTCCCAAGGAAGACCTGCCATACACCGAGTGCCTGAAAGACACCATTGCCCGCGCATGGCCTTACTTTGAGTCCGAGATTAAGCCACAGATGGAAGCCGGTAAGCGCGTTCTCATTGCGGCTCACGGCAATAGCCTCCGCGCTCTTGTCATGCAGTTTGAGCACCTGACCCCGGAAGAGATTCTTGAGGTCAACATCCCAACCGGCATTCCATGCGCATACACCTTTGATGAGAACTGGAATGTTGTCGATAAGCACTATATTGGCGACCCGGCTACCATCGAAGCAAAGATCAACGCCGTTGCCAACCAGGGTAAGGTCAAGAAGTAACAGGCTGAGAGTTCTTCTCACTTTGAGACGGCACTCCTTCATTTGGGGTAACGTACTTTAGGAGTAATGCACTTTACTTCGGAGCAACTTGGCAACGCTTATTCGCTTCAAATCAAGCCTTTAGTGGTGATTCAATCCACCACTAAAGGCTTAAATTAGCAAGAAAACACAACTAAACGTCATTTTTGACTCAATGTTTGTTGGAGCAGTATACGAAATGCATCGCCTCTGTTCTTAGAAAGCAACTGTAGAATCTCTTCTTGATCGAGAGTACTATTGATTTAAGCCATGTTTTACCTCAAAGCCTCTTCTGTTTTCTGGCGATTACAAGTTTACTCGGAAGTGGACCCCTGGCTCATTTCCATTTTTTACACCATTTTAGGGACGTGCCTGATTAATTATTCTTCATTGATAAAAATAGGGCTAAAAAACGATACTTTCTACTGGTAAAACTAAAGATACGCGTATTTAGATACGTTCACTCATATACTGCACGATCTCTTCTTCTTTGAGCTTTCTTACACTCGTGTGAGGAAACTCTCTGTACGTTGTTGCTGAAAAGATAGGTGCCATCTGAGAGCATCTCTTATCCCTATGTTTTTTTAAGAACTCTTCTAAATCAGCGACGGTTGGAAAAATTTTGTACGAAACCCTTTTATTTGCATCTATTATCTCATAGATGCCGCATGCCATTTTCAAGGTATGGTCAGCAGTGCGTAAATAAAGCTTGGCAATCTCAAGCGACTTAAAGGGAAAGTTCCATCTCTGCAGGCCTCTTTTTGGATCGTGTTCAATGCAGATACAGCGCCCGCAAGTACCGCATATATACTGCGTATGATGCTTCAAACATTCCAAGGGATTAATCAGTGGAGTAATCCTTTTGTCTTCGACATAACATTCCTCGCACATCCCAAGCCCTCTCTGTTGTTTCAGACTGTCTCGATAAGAGCATTTTACGGCCAACAAGAACATGTATTTGGAAATATCAACGATTCACAAAATGAACTTCTCCTCACGATAGTCAACTGGCTACACCATAGATAAATTGACCGCACGGTCTCCAGCTTATAGAAAGATATGAGACTCTCCATCGTAAAGCTGATATGTCCGCAGCAGAGATTTGCTTGGTTGATTTTCATTCTCAACCGAACATATCTGGAGTACTCACTTCCTAAAAGACGTTCTAGATTTTCTGACTCCTTACAAGTCCTAAAAGGTGCCGCGCCTGAGCTACGCAACGACCGCCGCAAGCTTCAAGCCAACAAATACAGCAAGCAAACAGGTCACAACGTTGACTACAATATTGAATCCTGCGCCCACCCAGTTTCCCGCCTGAATAAATGAAAACGTTTCATTCGAGAAGGTCGAGAAGGTCGAAAGGCCACCACAAAGGCCAACGGCAAAAAACAACTTAACCTGTGGTTGAAGCGGACTTGCAAGGTCAAGCCCCGTCATAAAACCAATTATCAGACCTGCCGCTACATTTGCAACAAACGTACCTGCCGGCACGCCGGGAATCCATTGCTTAAAGAGGACCCCCAACTGCCAGCGACCCAAACTTCCAAGTGCTCCACCGAGAGCAACTGCCAGAGCTTCAAACATATCCGGTTCCACCTACTCCAACTCACGTGAGCCGGTATAGAGCTGATAATACTCGCCATGCTGCGCAATCAGCTCATCGTGCGTACCACGCTCAATGATATGTCCATGTTCAAGCACCATAATGGCATCGGCATTGCGCACGGTAGAGAGGCGATGCGCGATTACAAAGACGGTACGGCCTGCCATGAGGGCGTCCATACCACGCTCGATTAACGCCTCGGTGCGAGTGTCGATACTAGACGTTGCCTCGTCCAGTATGAGGACCGGCGGATCCGCGATAGCCGCACGAGCAATCGCCAGGAGCTGACGTTGACCCTGAGACAGATTGGCTCCATCAGATGTCAACAAGGTATCGTAGCCTTTAGGCATACGGCGGATAAACTTATCGGCGTTGGCGATCTTAGCGGCAGCCACTACCTCATCATCACTGGCACTGAGCTTGCCAAAGCGAATATTGTCCGCAATGGTGCCGGTAAACAGATGCGTATCCTGGAGCACGATGCCCAGCGAGGCTCGCAGCGCTGCTTTTTTGATGTCATTCACGGGAATACCGTCGTAGGTGATGGTACCGCTGCGCACGTCATAAAAACGGTTGATCAGATTGGTAATGGTCGTTTTTCCTGCTCCGGTAGAGCCGACGAAAGCTATCTTCTGACCCGGTTTTGCAAAGAGTGAAAGGTTGGCAAGAACCGTCTGTCCTTCGTCGTAACCAAAGGTCACGTCGTTAAAACGAACGTCTCCGGCAAGCGGGATCTTCTCGCCGTCAGGTTTTTGCCACGCCCAGCGCTCATCTCCGGTATCGTAGCCGCTTACGTGCACCAGGGTCACATCACCATCGTCAACCTCAGACGAGAGTTCCATGACGCCGAAGATCCGCTCGGCGCCGGCAAGCGCCGTCATGAGGAAGTTGCCAAGCTGCGTGAACTGATTGAACGGCATGGCGGCTTGTCGAACAAAAACCAGGTACGAGGCGAGACTTGCCACATCGGCGTGTCCGTTAACCGCAAGAATGGCGCCCACAACGGTGACTACGGCATAATTGATATACGTCAACGATACCGTGATAGGCACCATGGTGGCTACGTATGTCTGCGCACTGGTACCTGCGGCTCTCAACTCTTCATTGTAGGCACGGAATCCCGCAAGGTTTGCCGCCTCGTGGTTGAACACTTTTACGACTTTAAGGCCGGAAATACTTTCTTCGGCATAGCCATTAAGAGCCGCAAGCGATGTCTGCTGCGTAGCGTAATACGCTGCCGAACGTCCGCTTGAATAGCGCGCATATAAGACAATCAAGACATCAAAAGCCACGGTAATAATGGTCAGCTGCCAGTTCAGGACAAAGAGCAGGATAAGCGTACCCACCATCTGAATAAACGCCAGGATAAGATTGGCAAAACTGTTATTGAGTGCTTCGGAAATGGTATCAACATCATTGGTAAAGTAGCTCATAATGTCGCCGCGCGTTTGCCCGTCAAAGAATTTCAGCGGCAACGTTAAAATATGCTCAAAGAGGTCGCGACGGATGTCAAACACCACCGTCTGAGCAGCCCAAACCATGGTCTGTGTATAGCCAACGCTCGTGAGGGCACCAAGTAAATACACACCCGCCGTAAAAAGCACCAGGCGTGTAAAGCCTGATACATCTCCCGCACCAACGGCGGCAACAACCGGTTTGATCATATACGTGCCGAGAAGCGCAGAAAGACCGCTTATCGTTACGAGAAATGCCACAAGAAGCAGGCGCTTTTTCGCATGCCCGAGATACGTTACAAAACGGCGCAGTGTGTAGCCTACGTTTTTGGGGCGCGCCGATGCACCTCCACGACTAGCCATGATGCACCTCCCCTTCCGCTACGGCAGGCACAGACAACACGTCGTTCTTCTCGCCAGAAACCAAATCTTGAGCAGAATCATGACTCTTAAGATCAGAGCCATGTACCTGCGACTCATACAGCTCCCTATAGATAGGACTTTGGGCAAGAAGCTCTGCGTGCGTGCCCGTCATGTGAACACGACCGTTGTCAAGGACGACAATCTGATCTGCCTCCATAACGGAATTTACGCGCTGAGCGATAATGATTTTGGTTGTACCTTTGAGACGCGCCAAACCGCTTCTGATCTTAGCGTCAGTTGCCGTATCAACCGCGCTGGTAGAATCGTCAAAAATAAGAACCTGAGGGTGCTTCAAGAGCGCTCGCGCAATACACAGGCGCTGCTTTTGACCGCCCGAGACGTTAACGCCGCCTTGACCCAAATCGCCGTCAAGGCCACCGATGCGGTCGAGAAACTCATCCACGCAGGCAATTTTACATACCTCAAGCAATTCTTCGTCAGTTGCTTGAGGATTCCCCCAGCACAAGTTGTCGCGTACCGTGCCCGAGAATAAAACATTTTTCTGGAGCACCACCGCAACGGCGTTACGAAGTGAGGCTAAATCATACGCACGAACGTCATGACCCCCTACTTCAACCGTGCCCGTCGTTGCGTCGTAGAGACGGGCGATCAGCTGTACCAGCGTAGTTTTACCGGAACCGGTACCGCCAAGGATTCCGATAGTGGATCCGGAAGTAAAGGAAAGCGTAATATCCTCGAGAACGTCTTCTTTGGCGTCAAAACTATATTTGAAAGAGACATCCTTAAACGCAATGGAGCCGTCTGAAACCTTTGTCAGGCCATCTTGTGGAGACTTGATGACAGGTATCTCAGAAAGTATTTCACCGATACGATGCACGCTGGTAATAGCACGGGCGCACAACAGAAAAACACCCGAAATCATCATGAGCGAGTTCATAATCAACAGCACGTAGCTCATGAAACCCGTAAGCTCGCCAACTCCAAGCGTACCAGCCATAATCATCCGGCCACCAAAAAGCAAAATGGCAACGTTTGCCACATACATGGCTGTCTGAAATGCCGGAACGTTCATAACTGACGTACCGAATGTGCGCGTAGCCGTTTTGGCGTAAGCGGCATTAACAGTGGCAAAGCGATCGGATACAAAGCCTTCACGCACATAGGCCTTAATTGCACGGATGGCAGCAAAATCTTCCTGGAGCACCTCATTGATTTTATCCATCGACCCCTGCAGCGCTTGGTACAAAGGACTTACGCGGGTCACAATAAAGAAGAGGCAAAGCGCCAAAAAAGGTAAAACGGCAAAGTAAACAAAGGCCAGTTCAGGACTCATTACACACGCCAAAAAGACACCCATAACCAGCATGATGGGTCCACGCATGAACGGGCGCGTACCCATGGCAATGGCATTTTGAATGATGGTTACATCGGAGGTAAGACGCGTAACCAACGAGGAGGTATCAAAACGATCAAGATTTGCAAACGCAAAGCCTTGCATGCAGGCAAACTCGTCCTCACGAAGACGCGCGCCAAGTCCCATGGCCGCGCGGGCCGAAAAGCGTGCATAACCAATGCCTGCACCCATGGCGAGAAGCGCAAAGGCAACCATGGCAATACCGTTGACAAACACGGTTTGCAGATTGCCGTGCATGATTCCCTCATCAACGATACGTGCCATCAAAAACGGAATGAACAGCTCAAGCACTGACTCCGCAAACACGCACAATCCCGACCTGATAAAGTCGGCGCGGTAGGCTCCAAAGTGGGAAGCCAGCACTTTGATGTCGGAAAGTGCCACGTCCTTTTCAGTGGCGGCGTTGGCACCGGTTGCAGCAACGTTAACTGCAGTGACGTCGCCGGCAGCAACAGTGGCGCCGGTTGCAGCGGCAGCAGTATCGGTGCGGCCGTTCTTTTCGGCAGACGAAACGCTCACTCTATAAGAAGTATCTTTAGACACAATACTCTCCCCCTACAACGTGCGGAGAGATACCTCCTTTAGTTGATCGTCAGTCACAGGCGACGGCGCAGCAGACATAAGATCCGAACCCGACGTTGTCTTGGGAAAAGCCATGACATCACGAATGGAATCGGCGCCCGCCAGCAGCATACACACGCGATCGAGTCCAAGTGCAAAGCCGCCCATGGGAGGTGCGCCATAGGTCAGCGCCTCCATCAAAAAGCCAAACTGAGCCTCTGCACGCTCTTTGGTGAAACCCAGCTTCTCAAGGATGCGAAGCTGCAGGTCAGCGTTGTGGATACGCATGCCACCGCCGCCCGCCTCAAAGCCGTCCATCACAAAGTCGTAGGTATGGGAACCAATGGACAGAGGATCAGTATCCAAAAGGTCAATCTGATCTTCATTTGGCTGCGTAAAAGGCATGTGCTCTGAAGCATAGCTTTGCGTTTCTTCGTCCCAGTGGAAAAGCGGGAAATTGACTACCCACAGGAAGTCATGTCCTTCGCGAGGAACTTCCAGCACGCGCGCCATATGCAGACGCATGCCACCCAAAATGTCATCCGTCTCAAGACGAGCTCCCACCGCAAAGAGAATAAGATCGCCCGGTTGCACTTCCATCTCTGCACGCAAAGCATCAAGCTCATCTGCCGAGAAGAACTTGGCAATGGGACCGCCGACGCTGCCGTCCTCTCTATACGCAATCCACGCAAGACCTTTGGCTCCGAAACCTGCCGCAACTTCACCGAGCTTATCGATTTGTGAGCGCGGCCAAGAACCTGCTCCATGCGCATTGATGGCCTTTACATACTGCCCGTCGGTGTGCGCGGCTCCGCTGAAGAGCTTGAAGCTGGAATCTTGGAAGATATTGGACACATCATGAAGCTCCATGCCAAAACGAGTGTCGGGCTTATCGGTGCCGTAGGTATCCATTGCATCCCAATACTGCATCCGACGAAGCGGCGTCTGCATCTGAATTCCCATCTTTCCAAATGCATCGGAGAGGATGTCCTCAAGCTCAGACATCACGTCGTCTTGAGTCACGAAGGACATCTCCGTATCAACTTGGGTAAATTCAGGCTGGCGGTCCGCCCGAAGGTCCTCGTCGCGGAAGCACTTGGCAACCTGGTAATAGCGCTCCACACCGCCAATCATCAGCAGCTGCTTTAAGAGCTGCGGAGACTGTGGAAGCGCATAAAAGCTGCCCCCCTGCATGCGTGAGGGTACGAGGAAATCTCGCGCACCTTCAGGCGTTGACTTGAAAAGCGCAGGAGTTTCCACCTCAGTAAAATCACGCTTGTGAAAGGCTTCACGAAGCGCAAAGGTAAAGTCAGAGCGCAGACGAAGATTGCGAGCCATATGCGGACGGCGCAGGTCAACGTAGCGATATCTCAGGCGCAGGTCTTCGTTCACGTCAATGTGATTCTCAATTTGGAATGGTGGTGTCTGAGCGGTGTTCAGCACCTTAATCTCAGACGCCAAAACCTCAACCTCACCGGTTGCCAACGATTCGTTCGTCTGACCCTCGGAGCGATGTTGAACGGTACCCGTGATGCAAACCGGCCACTCAGGGCGGATGCCCTCGGCCGTCTTAAATGCCTCAGATGCCACGTCGGGATCAAACAGCACCTGTGTCAAACCCTCGCGGTCACGAAGATCCACAAAGACAAGGCCACCGAAGTCACGACGGCGCCAGACCCAGCCGGTAAGCGTAACAACTTCGCCGATATTCTCGGCACGCAATTCTCCGCAGGTATGCGTGTGCATACTATGCTGATTGACGGGCTTGAGCGAAATCGATTTTGATTGTGACGTTGGAATGGCGCTTGAGTTGGATGTATCCATTAAAAATCCTCTCGTCTCTGCTGTCCTGTGTCAAATCGGACAGCGCTCAGCAGACGGCAAACGTGTGTAGACGGCACACATTTGCACCAAGATGACATTGTACTCCGCAAAGGTGACATCTTTGCGAGCAACTACTATATTGGTAACGGTTTTACGTAATTGTTACGTTTCCGACGGTTGCGCGATTGCTGCAACGATTGCGTGATTGCTGCAACGTGCCACGCGATTGCTCCGACGGTTGCACGCGTCAATTTTTCTGCCATGCCGAGAAGAACGAGGTTTTACCATGCCATACAAAGCTGCAGTGTTTGATCTTGACGGAACACTTCTCAATACCATCGTTGACCTTGCATGGGCAACCAATTACGCTCTCAAACAATACGATATGCCCACCTATACGGTTGACGAGATCAAGCACCTCGTTGGCAATGGAGTTGCCAAACTTATCCACGATGCGGTGCCCGAAGGAACTCCGGATGAGCTCTATCGGAAAGTTCTTGCAACGTTTAAAGAACATTATGCCGACCACAGCCTTGATACCACCGCCCCCTATCCCGGCGTGGTCGATGCCATAGATCGGCTTCGCGCGGCGGGCGTAAAGTGCGCTGTCGTCTCCAACAAGCCCGACTTTGCCATCGCAGATCTTATGAACCATTTCTTTTTTGGTAAGTTTGACTTTGCCTTAGGTCAACGCGACAATCTCAAGCGCAAGCCTGATGCAGAGCCCGTTCATTTTGCGCTCCAACAAATTGACGTAGCTCCGGAAGATGCCGTCTACATTGGCGATTCGGAGGTTGACATCGCAACCGCACAAAACAGCGATATGCCGTGCATTAGCGTTACTTGGGGCTTTAGGGACAAAGAGGTTCTTCTCGCCACAGGAGCAACCACACTGGTAGATACCGCTGACGAAATGGTCGATGCAATCCTTCTACCAGAGAAATAGCCCGTAGGCAAGTGTCTGATACATGACATACGTCTACCGTGTAAAAACCTACGCTTACCCGATGAATTAAAAACGTTTGAATATCAAAGCCTACTCGGCGGTATATTCAAAGAAAGTGCGTCCCACAGGATGGTTTTGCCGTCTACGAAGAAAGGATAGCATCATGGGTAAGAAAAGCTCTGAGGCACTTGAAATCTCTTACGAGGACCTGGTCAACTACCTGCACAATCATCATTCAGTATATATGAAGGTTGGCAACCAGGTGTACTACCTCACAGACGTTAACTTTGAAGCATGGCGTGCACAAGACACCAGTATTCGTAATGCCAAGAATCACTTCGTTGATTGCTCCGAACTCGTTCCTACGGTCGATGAGTTTTTAAGCCTTCCCTTTGTTAACGGCAAAACTATCAAAGACGTATTCTCACACGCCACTTTTTATGCGTCCATTAAAGACCAGAAAGAGTAGCATCCTCTGGTTCAGCCAGCTGCAATCTGACTCAACTCTGTTTATAGTCAGACGCTAGCTTATTTGACTCGGAAAGATCCGACTCTGTCTTTACAGAGTCGGATCTTTATTCTGACCTTTATCACAAGAAGAATAGGGCGACTACTGTTCTGACAAAAGCTACGTACTTAAAAAGCTGTACCCTCTGCTGTGCTTAAGCTCACACTTGCTGCTTCAAAACTCGAGTTCAAAACCCGGGGCTGTGTAGTACTTTCTCAAAACCTGTGTAGTACTTTTTTCGAACTCTGATTCACCCTCATTTTACAAAACCACAGCTAGTCGAGTTGACGTAACGAGAAGACCGCTCTTCTCGCCACAAAAAAGTACTACGCAGCTTTTTGAAACCTACTACACAGGTACCGCTTTTGAAGCGACAAGTACGGCTCGCTTGACGAGAAGAGCAGCTCTAGAAGCGAGAAGAGCACCAAACTCGCTAATTCTTCCTGGGCTTCTGAACTTCCCTGACCTCGGCAATCTCAACCTCAGGAGAAACGGAACCGGCCAGCTCGGGAATGAGCGGATTGTACTCGTTTTTGGTCGCAACGTCTTTTGCGGCCGTCTTTGCGTAGCGTTTGACCGCAGCAGACGCACGATTGATAGCGGAAAGGGTACCCGCACCGGCAACGCAGCCTCCCGGGCACGCCATACCCTCCAGCAGATAGCCGGGATACTTGCCCTTCACGGCATCTTTCATCATCGCGCGACAGTTGTCGAGACCTTCTGCGGCCATGACCTTAACTTCCAGGTCGGGATGTTTATCGTGAATGGCATTCACCACTGCCGTGGCAACACCGCCGGAAACCGCAAAACCGCGACCGTCACGTGAGGATGCTTCAAAATCACTCTTGTCGTCGGCAAGCGACTCAAACGCAATGCCCTTTGCCTCCATCATGCCAGCAAGTTCTTCAAACGTCAGAACAAAATCAACCTCTGACTTAACGGAACGACGCATCGCCTCCAGCTTCTTAGCAGAACATGGACCCACGAACACGATCTTTGCTTTGGGATGGTTCTTGCGAATCAGGCGTGCCGACAAAACCATGGGAGTCAGTGCCATTGAAATGGCATCCGCATTGTCGGGAAACTCCATCTTTGCCATAGCTGACCAAGACGGACAACAGCTTGTTCCCATAAACGGAAGTTTTTCGGGAACTTCGTCCAAAAAGTCTTCGGCTTCCTGCACCGTACACATATCGGCACCGGTTGCAACCTCTTCAAGACTTGCAAATCCAAGCTGCTTAAACGCTTCACGGAGCTTGCCGACGCCGCCCTTGCCAAACTGGCCCACAAACGACGGAGCCACCGTTGCAATAACCTCGTTGCCTTGGTTGATGGCGGTAATCACCTGGAAAATCTGGCTCTTATCGGCAATGGCACCAAAGGGGCAGTTAACCAGGCATTGCCCACAAGAAACACACTTCTCGTAATCAATATCGGCTCGACCATGCTCATCAGAGCCAATGGCGTGCATGCCACAAGCCTCGGCACAGGGGCGAAGATGATGCAGTATGGCGTGGTAGGGGCAAACCTTTTCGCACATACCACACTTGATGCACTTCTCTTGATCGATAAAAGCTTTCTTGTCGACAAAGCTGATGGCGCCTTTTGGACAGATTTCTCGACACGGGTGCGCAAGACAACCTTGGCAGGCGTTTGACACCCGAAACACATTGTCTTCGCAGGCATTACACGCAAACTTGATGATGTTAATCAGCGGAGGCTGATAGTACACCTCGGGAATGGCTGCCTTCTCAATACCCTCTGAAAGCTGCTCGGGATGGTCAACGCCCTGCATGGGCATACCCATGGTCATGCGCACGCGCTCTCCTGCTACCGCGCGCTCCAAAAATACGCTTTCGCGGTAGGTTGCAATCTCTCCCGGAACAATGGTATACGGAAGGTGTTCCATCTTGCGAGCCACTTCTTCGAGGGGCTTCTCGCCACTCTCGTACGCAAGTTTAGAAACCTCTCGAAACACCTTCCGGCGGATCTCCGTAAGATTAGTGTACACACCACGCATGGTACCTGGCATGAAAGCCCCCTCGCTTTGTCTTCGGCAGCATATCCCTCATACACGACCGATAAATCGTCTACCTGACCGTACGCACGTCACCGGTTAAACTAACTCAGTGCGCGTACAACGACTTTGACACTTGTTTCAGTATGACTGACTTTTATGGATTCTGCACGCTCCATCCGGTAAAACGCGACGGCCATCCCGTTTTCAACACAAGAGACTCTCCTGTCATCGGATGCACAAACGAAAGCTCATAGGCGTGCAGCATAAGAGGCCCCTGCGTAAAAGCGGCAGCCCTTGTAAAAGAGGCTCGCCCATATATGCTGTCTCTCGCAATCGGACCATACAGACCATCTCCCACAATCGGAAAACCCAGGGCCGAGAAGTGCACGCGGATCTGATGTTTTCTTCCCGTACCCAGCTTGGCAAGCATGAGTGATCGCGTGCTTTGACCTCGGCGTTGTACCTCAAGGCGGCGAACATGCGTCAAAGCTGCCTTTCCCGTCTTTGACACGCGCATCCGTCTTGCGTCATGGCGATCTCTTCCGATCGGCAGCGTAATGTCTTGCTCTCCTTCCGGAAATTCCCCTTTAACCACCGCAAGATAGGTCTTATGTACATTACGGCTTCGTATGAGCTCATCAAACAGCGGCTGAGTTTCTTTATCAAGCGAGAAGAGCACGATACCCGTAGTGTCCTTATCAAGACGATGCAGCGCTTGCGCATCTTGCACCTGTTGCACACAACCTTTGCTCTCAAGATAAACGCGAACGCGATCGGTAAGCGTTTCGGTAGCGCGCATGCCGGCGTGTTCACCCGCGCGCGAAGTACCGTCGCTATGGATGATGATACCTGCAGGCTTATTAACCGCAAGAATATAGCTATCTTGATAGATGATATCCATTAGACACTCGCCTCGGAAGTCACTTCGGAAAGCTGCTCTTTGAGCACCTCATCGAAAGATGTGACAACACTCCACACGTGCTCGGCTTTTCTCCACGCGACGCTTACGGAGTATGTCATATTTTTACCAAGTTCTATAACACATAAGCCCGCATCCTGCGGTTTTGTAAACGTTGAAGCCACCAGCTCGGACGGTAAAAAGCAGGCGCCTACACCACGCACGGCCAGTGCCATGAGGGTCTCTGAATTTCGAGACATGACTTTGATGTGCGGGTTAATACCTGCGCTTGCAAATGCCTGTCGAGCCAAATTGCCCGCAACATCACGCTTGCCTACCGTCAAAAACGGAAGGTCGGCAAAAGGTGAAAGGTTCGCGGTCTTCTCAACCTTGGCCACTATCGCATCGGCGTCGTTTCCATAGAGCTCACACAAAAGGTCGCGAGCTACCACAAGAACGATTTTCTCGAGAAAAAGATCGTGGGCCACCAAATCGTATGCGGGACCCGTAATGGTTGCCACCACCAGATCAAGTTGACCGCCCGACAGCCATTCTACCAGCTGGTCATTCTCCCCTTCATGCAATTCAATCGAAATGAGAGGGTGCTGTTTTTGAAAAGCCGCTATTGAGCGCGGCATGATAATGTGCCCGCGAGTTGCCGTTACTCCCACTCGCAGACGACCACGTTCATTACCTGAAATATCTCTGAATTCTTGGCGCATCGCACGCCTGGTTGCTTGAAACCGACGAGCATATTTCAGAAATTCTTCCCCTGCATACGTCAGCGTCAGTGGCACACTTCTATCAAGCAGCTTGGTGCCCAACTCTTTTTCGGTGTGGGCAATATTTGCCGAAAGAGTCTGCTGCGTCACATTAAGACGTTCGGCCGCTCGCGTAAAACTTCGTTCCTCCGCCACCGCTACAAAATAGTCCATGGTTTGAAAGTTCATGATATCTCCACCAAATACTGTCTCAGCCTCGTATTTTTTTAAGTTTTCAGGAACCTTTCCATCGTTTTCCCAGTTCACATTATCACAAATTCTACCTGTAATAATGACTAATGAAAACAGTTAGACATATCTTTTTTGAGCACGTACGCTATACCGTGAAAGGACAGATTTTTCAGGAAGTTGGTTGCATGACAGAATTTGTGATTATCGGTACCTTCGCCGTACTCCTTATTATCGGCACCGTCCTGTCTGTTCCCCTTATCTATACCTTACTTATGGGTTTTGCCCTCTTTTTTAGCTACGGTATTTCCCGTAGTATTTCCGCCAAAGCCCTTTTGCGCTCAGCCGCAAAATCCATTTGGGAAGTCCGGTCCGTTATTGCTCTTTTTGCCATTGTCGGTGCCATGAGCGCCGCATGGCGAGCCTCCGGAACCATTCCTGAAATTGTCAGCATTTCATCCAACCTGCTCTCACCCTCAGTTTTTGTACTGGCAACATTTCTTTTATGTTCCATGATGTCCATGCTCATCGGCACCGCTTTCGGAACCGCCGCCACTATGGGCATTATCTGCATGTCGATAGGCCGCGCCATTAATGCAAACGAGCTTCTTATTGGCGGAGCAGTACTTGCCGGCAGCTACTTTGGTGACCGCTGCTCTCCCATGTCCACAAGCGCCATGTTGGTTTCACAGCTTACCGACACCAACCTGTCAAAAAATATCGGTCGCATGCTCCGAACCAGCGTGGTTCCCTTCATTATTGCCTGTCTCATCTATGTTGCATGGGACACGTTTATGGGTGGATCGGGTACCGTACCTGATGTAACTTCCATTCTTTCGCGCGCATTTCGTCTTTCATGGGTCGCGCTCGCACCTGCCATTTTGGTAGTTGTTCTTGCCCTTTTGAAGGTCGACGTCATTATTACCATGCTCTCCAGCCTCCTGCTCGCCTGCGGCATCTGTATCTTTGTTCAGCATGTTCCCATCCTGGAGCTCCCTCAGATCCTGCTTTTTGGTCTACGAGCCCCGGGAGCTACCGTCGCCAACATGGTCAATGGAGGCGGAGTGTTCTCGATGCTGAATGTGGTATTTATCGTAGCTATTTCTTCAAGTTACGCAGGTCTTTTCCAAAGCACGCATCTGCTTCGACGTATGTGCGAGATGGTCGCTGACCTAAGCGATAAGTCCACACCCTTCTTGAGCATCCTTATTACCAGCATGTTTACTTCAATGGTCTCCTGTAATCAAACACTTGCCATCATGTTGACCAACAACCTCTGCGAGCATACGGAAAAATCTTCAAGCGCGCTTGCCCTTGATATCGAGAATAGCGCCGTTATCTTGGCTCCTTTGGTTCCCTGGTCCATCTCAAACATCTCGGTACTTTCCGCTATTGGTGCGCCCTCCATGAGCCTTCTGGCAGCATCATTTTTGTATCTGTTGCCTCTGTGGTCGTTGGGGATTTCCATTTGGCTGCACCATCGCCCCGAGAATATCAATTGCCGCCGCGCTCACTTACTTGGACTTTCTGCTGATGATGTGGCATCTTCTTCGCCAGCACAGACGCATCAAGGAGTCAATGTGGAGAAGTGCTTGGAAGTTCAAACAGCATAAGGCTACAAAGATTTTACTGTGTAGCCTTATATAGATAGCTCCTTATGAGCTCTCCTTATGCGTTTTTGTCGGTATATATCTTTGGTACTTGAGCATCTTTCCACACCCGATCTCGTTGCCCGTCAAAGATCTCGATAAAATCGGCATCAATATATGATCCTTTACGATCATACGGAAAGTAATCTATCGTGACACGGTCCCCAATTTTGTAGTCAGATACATTTACCAGAACACCGCTCACAGGTTTTTCACCAAAATGCACGGTTAAAATTCTCTCAGAGTCGTCCTCGACGGGTACGCGCAGTTGAAAGGTATTAGCTTCCTCGTCGATGCTGACAATATGACCTGTTACCTCAAACATATGAGTATATGAGTTATGGATGCTATTATCACTACTGATAGCCCCACTTTTATTACTTCTCACTAAACCTATCGTTGTCAAAACTATTCCTCCAAGTATCAGAATTCCCGTAAGGATGAAAACTTTTTTTCTTTTACTGAGACAACCATAGACAGACATAATTTTACTTAGTAAAGAAGATACTGTCGGTATAAGTGAATTTTGCATACTGCGTGTTCACATACCGTATCGACCAATTCCAACCGTCTGCAACAATGTATCCATGAGGATTTCCAAACGTTTATGACAACTTCCTTTCCGTCTGACACTACCATGCCTTTTCTGTCACCAGAAAAACGAACCCAAAGCCATCACAATCAGCTGCGACATATCATTCGTAGCTCGGTATTTAGAACATCATTGTACCTCCACATCCACGCTGTTAAAAAGATGACGAGAAGACCTTGGTTGGAAGTTAAGCATTTAACGGATAAGCTTAAATCCCCGTCCCGAATGCAGGTACGGCAAAAATGCCATATCAGCAGCAACTACGTGTCCCGCAACGGTGTCACGGACATCCAAGGGAAGTTCAGTACGTGCAATGGAGAGCTCACCGGCATAGCGTCCGTAGGCGGAATTGCTTACCAGCACCGTACCCACAGGCACGCTTTCAACAGGTTTGACAGTCGGTCCATAAACCGGAGCATCATCCCACAGGCGCGACTCCTGCGACCTAATAAAGTACTCCGACGAATCAGGACGGTCATGCTGATCTCTGTCATACAGATACTCATATTCCGGCGACAACTTTGCTCGGATCTCCAAGCAATTCTCGCCAAGTTGTCTTATACGATTCCAGACCTCATGTGATACGTCAGAATCTCCAATCATTACCACATCGGTAACGACATCATATAATGCCAGCATATCGCACACCAACTTGTCGCCGGTATCTCCACGATGACTTTCAACGGTGGGCAGCCCCTCATGTAAGGGTCCGCGATAGGTTTCTCCCGGCACAAACGCCATGGTCTGGAAGCCCCGTGTTTTAAGGCGCTCATTGATTTTAGCCACGCGCTCAAGCGAAAGTGCAGAAAATCGCTTGGGGTAAAAATTATGGCACGCCGTAAAACGCGCAAAGTCTGCTCCTGCTGCCTGCCATGCAATGACATCCTCACGCGAAATAGTAGATGCGTTGAACACTATGTGAAATCTCTTTGATAGTGCCACCGTCTCTTTGGCTGAAAACCCAAAGTCAAGGCGCACATACGTAATTCCAAGCTCTTCAAGGCCGGTAAAATCCGTAATGCCTAATTTCCTCAAAGTGACCGGAGAAATGTCAGCGATAAGATCAATACCGGCATCTTTACAAAGCTTCAGCAAATGCACGGTCTCCGCGCGATAATCAATCCCTTCTTCTTCCGGTATGTGCAAAGAGGTAAACGCATATCGACAGCCTGCGGCTTTTGCTTTCGCAACAACTGTCGCATTTGTTTCATAACCGTTTGCGCAATAAAGCGAAAAACCCGTGTTCATCTATGCTCCAAAAAAATCTTTCAATGGCGAGAACAATGCCGAGAAGGGCGCAGAGCTTGCATCTTCTCGCAAAATCCCCTCACCCAGTATGCCTGAGCGAGGGGAAATGTGTACGAAAAACAATCGCCCGGCGTTATATGCTACTTACCAAAGACGTCGTCAATGCGATTTTCGTCAACGCCAAAGAACCACGTGAGCACAAAGCCTGCCGCATACGCAACAATCATGGCAAGCGCGTAGAAGACCTGATTTCCTGGCTGGACGATGAGGAGGCCAAAGAGGCCCGAGACACCTTGAGAGACCGTGCCGAGGTGGAAAAGGTACGCCACAACGGATCCAATACCTGAACCAAGGCACGCAGTGATAAATGGCTTTCCAAGAGGCAGGGTAACTGCATACATCAAAGGCTCGCCAATGCCGAGAATACCAACAGGTATGGACTCGGTCAGGTATTTCTTAACGCGTGTGTTTTTGGTCTTAAGAAGCAATGCAAGACCAGCGCCTACCTGGCCGCCGCCGGCCATCATCAAAAGAGGCAGAAGGAAGTTGATACCTTGCGTTGGGCCCTCCGGATTGTTCAGCATAACGTGAATTGGTGTCAGTGCCTGGTGAAGACCAACGGAGACCAAAGGCAAGAACGTAGAGCCGAGAAGATAGGCGCCAAAAACGCCGAGCTTGTCGTAGAAGAACTGAAGAATGAAGAAGATTGCCTGAGTCAGGAATGCGCCGAGCGGCTGAAGTACAAGAACCGCTGCAATGACACCAACGATAACCGTGCAAAGCGGCGTTAAGAACGTATCCAAAACATTCGGCATAATCTTGTGGAAGTTCTTCTCGAGCCACGCAAAGAAAATGGCGCAGATAATTGCACCAATCATGCCTCCGGCAGCTGCGTTAAAAAGATTGGAAGCGCCAACCGTAAACGTACCGTTCGCAAACGCCACTGACGGAAGTTCAAAGGGAAGGTGTACAAGGCGAACCGCTTTACCGTCAACCATCTGAGTGGCAAGAAGCGGCATACCGGCGTTAGCGATGGAGAGTGCGCCGGCCATGGCTCCCAGCACTCGAGAGCCACCAAACTCCTTGGCGGCATTCTCACCGGCCAGAATGGGAAGATATGCAAAGAGTGCCCAACCCATGGTCCAAATGGCCGCAAACCACCACTCACCAACGAATGCCTTTTTGGTTGAGAAGTTAATGACGTTGATGATACCGTTGATTAAACCTGCAGAAATGATACCGGGCAACAAAGGGACAAAGATGCTCGCGATCTTTTTGAGAAAGCGCTGCACGGGCTTATTCTCGTAGGTAGCTTTTTGAGCAGCCTTATTACCTTTTGCTGCCTGAGAAGCACTCTCATCTGAAACGTCTCCTGCGGCAATGCCGGTAAGTTGCGCAAACTCAACGATCACTTTATTCACGACGCCAGGCCCAAGAACCACCTCAAGCCTATCGCCATCCTCGACCAAACCCATAACGCCGTCAATGGCTTTAACAGCCTCGGAATTCACTTTCGCAGGATTGGCTACTTTAATACGAAGCCGTGTCATACAAACCATATTACCTAAGACATTTTCCTTACCACCTACCGCAGCAAGGATGTCACCTGAAAGTTTGGTGTAATCCATATGCTTCCTTCTTTCTCTCAGTTACCTTGGCACGCTTACATTTCATGTAATTAAACGCACTCAATGAAATTTTAATCGTCGTTATATAAAACGTTACTCCATGTATAAAACACTCGGTGAACGGTAACTTTATGCCAATTGCCAGACCCGATTGCCAAATCCAACCACCAAACGTACATGTTCAGAGGCTTTTACAGGGCATCTCTCACATGGCCTTGAGCGGCATCAAGCTGGTTTTGCGCTTCTTTGGCCGACACCTTGGTAAGAAGCATGACAATCGCAACTTTTGCGCTCCCATTTGCTTCATGTAAGGCTGCAGCTGCCTCATCCCGTGTACAGCCGGTGGCCGCCATAGTGATGTTTTGGGCTCGTACTACAAGCTTGTTATTGGTTTGTTGTACGTCAACCATCAAATTCTGATACGCCTTACCAATGCCTACCATTGAACCCGTTGATATCATATTGAGAATCATTTTCTGGGCAGTACCCGCTTTTAGGCGAGTAGATCCGGTAAGAACTTCCGGACCTGGCGTTGGCTCGATGGCTAAATCTGCTTCCTTTCCTATGGCAGAGTCTTTGTTACATGCTATGGCAACGGTTCTGCAGCCAATTTCTTTGGCGTACCGCAAGCCTCCTATGACATATGGTGTGCGTCCGCTTGCCGCAAGACCGACAGCCAAGTCACTTTCTTTCAAATTGATGGCGAGAAGCTCTTTTTTACAGAGTTCAGGATCATCTTCAGCACCTTCAACGGCTCGTACGAAAGCTCTTTCACCACCTGCTATGAGACCGACAACCACATCAGACGACACGCCAAACGTTGGCGGACACTCAACTGCATCCAATACTCCCAAACGTCCCGATGTCCCCGCTCCAAAATAGATAAGGCGGCCACCCGCTTCAAGGGTTTCCTTCGCCCACTGAACAGCGGTGGCAACTTGGGGCAAAACAGCTTTAACGGCGGATACAACGTGCAAGTCTTCCTGATTCATTACGCTCACAAGCTGAAGCGGACTCATTTCATCCAAATTCATGGTTCGAGGGTTTCTCGATTCCGTCGTCAGTTTCGCTAAATCAATCACACACTTCACCTTCTGTGAGCTACGTAATTCTCGCCATTTGAGCCGGAAGTCTCAAAGCTACGCCAAGCGCTGACGCACCTCTTCAACAAGTTGATCTGCAGGAACCTGTACCTGCTCGTGAGTTGTCATATCTCGAAGAGTCGCCACCCCTGCAGCTACCTCATCGGGCCCCAGCACCACACAAAGCTTTGCTTCCAACTTATCCGCCTGCTTGAACTGAGCTTTGAGAGAGCGGCCTGTACGATCGGCTTCCGTGCGGATACCGGCACCACGAAGTGCGAGCACGACAGAAAATGCCTCACGCGCTTCTTCGGCAGAAGTAGTTGCAACGTACACGCAACAAGGAGCTGCGATATCCGTTTCAATGCCCTGCTCCGCCAGCGCCAACATGATGCGCTCAAAGCCGACGGCAAAGCCAACGCCCGGCGTAGGCTTTCCACCTTCAAGCTCCATAAGACCATCGTATCGGCCGCCACCACCGATGGCACCGACGCCCGCATCCAACGCCTCAACCTCAAAAACGGTGCGCGTGTAGTAATCGAGACCGCGCACCAGCGTTGGATCTTCAACATACGCAATACCGGCTGCATCAAGATATGCTTTGACCTGCTCATAATGCGCTCGACATTTGTCGCAGAGATTGTCGGAAATGAGAGGCGCGTCTTTCATGACGGCTTGACAGCTCTCGTTTTTACAGTCAAAGGCACGGAGCGGATTGATCTCGGCGCGCTCAATGCAGTCGTCACACATGTGGTCTGCATGATCAAGAATGAACCGCTTGACCTTCTCGCGATATGCCGGACGGCATTCAGCATCCCCCATGGAGTTAATCATGAGTTTCAGGCGAGATGTATCAAAGCCCAGCTCTTTAAAGAACTGCATGAGCATAATAATGGACTCGGCATCAGCGGCGGGATCAGACGCACCAAGCCACTCAACACCTACTTGATGAAACTGACGGAGCCGCCCCTTTTGCGGGCGCTCCCCGCGAAACATGGCTTCGGCATACCACATCTTGGCCGGAGCGGCTCCTTGCGGCACAAAGTTATGCTCAACTGCCGCACGTACGACGCCGGCGGTTCCCTCAGGACGCATGGCCATGCGTTGGCGGGGCTTCAATCCCGCCTCACTGCCCGAAGCCAGCAAATCTTCCATAAGCGCACCGGAAAACACACGGAACATCTCTTTGCGCACGACATCGGTAGACTCACCAATGCCATGGACAAAGGTATCCACCTGTTCTATGGCCGGCGTCTCGATGCGATCAAATCCATACGTACCAAATAAATGACGCGCTATATCTTGCATACGCTCCCACGAGCGCATATAGCCGCCATACAAATCCTCGGTACCCTGAATTCGCTGCCCCATGTGTCCTCCTGTCATAGTTCACAGATGGTGAAAGTATACCCGCATACAAAAATGGTTTCATAAAAGATCGCTTCATTTTTCAATAAATTACGACAGGATTCGATAAATTACGCCGGGAGACTTGTTTTTTAATTCCTATAATTTAGTATGAATTAGTCAACCTTCGGGTATGACTCAATCGCCATACATGTGCACTAACCGACCCAGGGTTTTGTGCATAACGATACGGGAGAGATATATGACAGATGAACTTCTCCGCATAAGCGGTATTTCTGCAGGTACAGAGGACAAGCCCATCCTGCATGACATTAATCTTACGGTCGGCTTCGGTGAGACCCATGTGCTTATGGGGCCAAACGGCGCAGGTAAATCAACGCTTGGCCGCGTTGTTATGGGAGACCCAACGTACAGCACCACCTCCGGCACCATTCTGTTTGACAACCAAGACATCACGGACTTTTCTCCCGATAAGCGCTCGCTTGCAGGCATATTCCTTTCCTATCAGGCGCCTGTTGAAATTCCCGGCGTACCTCTCTATTCTTTTTTACGTACCATTACGCAAATGCGTCCGGAGCTCAAAACAACCGCTCGCAATTTCCGTAAGCGCGTCGGAGAAATTTCCGACCGGCTTGAGCTTGACCAGAGCTTCTTGATGCGTGAGCTGAACGTAGGCTTTTCAGGCGGCGAGAAGAAAAAGATTGAGATGCTCCAACTTCTGCTTTTGCAGCCAAAGCTTGCCATTCTTGACGAAACCGATTCCGGCTTGGATATTGACGCGCTTGCAGTCGTTTCTCGTGGTATTGAGGCCTACCGCACGTCCTGTAATGGCTCGCTGTTGGTCATTACCCACAATACGCGCATTCTTGAGCGCCTTGATGTGGATCGCACGCACGTTATGGTTAAAGGTCATCTGGTAGCCGATGGTCCGGCTTCCCTTATTGATGAGATTAATCACAGCGGGTTTGAGCAGTTTGAAAAAGACGTGGCTGCAAAAGTAACTGCAAAAGAGGAGAATGGCGAAGTTTCCAAAGGCGGTGTCAGCGAGTGAGCGAGAAAAAGCGGTCTCAGGTCGCTGATATTAACCGCTCCCTGTATGACTTCACCAAGTCCGAAGAGGGCTACGAGCGTTACGCAGACGGCCTCACGCCAGAGATTGTACGTACCATTTCAGCAAAAAAAGACGAGCCGGAATGGATGCTTCAGTTCCGACTTTCGGCGCTAGAAACCTATCACACCCGCGACATGGCATCCAACTGGGGTCCGTCCATTACCGGTCTTGATATGGATCATATTTCCACGTACGTCTCGCCAAAGACCAAGCAGTCAAACAGCTGGGATGATGTTCCCGAAGACATTCGCGACACCTTTGAGCGTTTGGGCATCCCCAAGGCGGAAGCGGAGAGCCTCGCCGGCGTAGGGGCGCAGTACGATTCCGAGATCGTCTATCACAACATGCGCAAAGAGGTTGCCGAACAGGGCGTTATCTACACCACCATTGAAGACGCCTTACATGATCCCAAGTGGGAGCCGGTGGTCAAGCAGTACTTCGGCACCCTCATTCCTCCCGCCGACCACAAATTTGCGGCACTTCATTATGCCGTTTGGTCAGGCGGATCCTTTGTCTATGTGCCTGCCGGCATAAGTCTTGACTATCCGCTGCAAAGCTATTTTCGCCTGAACGCACAGGGTGCGGGACAATTTGAGCATACGCTCATTATTGTCGAGAAGGGCGCTGACCTGCACTTCATTGAAGGTTGTTCCGCGCCGAAATACTATGCCGCCAATCTTCATGCAGGAGCCGTTGAGCTCTTTGTTAAAGACGGGGCAAGACTTCGCTATTCGACCATCGAAAACTGGTCCAAGAATATGTACAACCTCAACACCAAGCGTGCGCTTGTTGGCTCCGATGCCCGCATGGAGTGGGTCTCCGGTTCTTTTGGAAGCCACGTCTCTTATCTCTATCCGTCTACCATTCTCAACGGCGACCGCTCCAACTGCGATTTTACCGGCATTACCTTTGCCGGTGCCACCCAGGATTTAGATACCGGCTGCAAGGTCATCATCAACGGCGCCGACAATACGGCATCGGTTGATACAAAATCCATCTCCAAAGACGGTGGCGTCAATACCTTCCGCTCTGCCGTTACCATTGGGCGCAAAGCTGCCAATGCACGCGTATCCGTTTCTTGTCAGTCACTCATGCTGGACGACATCAGCCGTTCGGACACCATCCCCGAGATGGACGTGAGAAACGCTACCGCACAGGTTGGACATGAGGCTACCATCGGTCGCATTTCTGACGACACCATCCTCTATCTTATGAGTCGTGGCTGCTCTGAGGCTGAAGCGCGCACAATGGTGGTAAATGGCTTTGCAAATCCCGTTTCAAAGGAACTTCCTATGGAATATGCCGTTGAGATGAATAATCTCATCAAACTCGAGATGGAAGGGGCGATTGGCTAATGACTGTGCACACGGCCGAACATATCCGTATTGAATCCGCCAACGTTCCCCCTGCGCAAACATGGAACCGTCTTCGTGCCAATTCTCTTGCACTGACCGTCCCAAAAACGCCTGATGCGGGAACGGTATACCTTCCGCTCCCCCGTCTCTTTGAACGTATTGAGTGTGGCATGGGGCCTGAAGTTACCGACTACATAAACTCGCAAGTCTTTGAGGCCACCTACCATGAGGTTCCTGCTCACACCACACGAAAAGAGCCGATTGTCATCTCCGTCTCAGCCGCCGAAAACGAATGCACCAATACCGGCATTATGGTACGCGAAGGTGCCGAAGCAACCATTGTCGTTGTCGCGCGCGCCGGCGAGAAGAACACCGAGGCTGCGGCCGATAACACCGGCGCAAAAGTCAATGCGAAAGCTGACGTGGCAGCCGGTACAAAAGCCGACACAGAAACAAAAATTGACACAGATGCTCCTGGTACTGCTGACGCTTTGGCAACAAGCGCCGCACTCGTGCGTATTGTTGCAGAGAAACACGCACGCATACATCTTGTGGAAATGCTCGGCGTTGACGATGACCAGCAACATCTTGAAAGTGTCGGCATTGAAGCTCATGAAGATGCTGTTTGTGACGTGCGACAATACGCACTTGGCGGAGGCGCCGTCGGCATGGGACTTGCGGTCAACCTTGTGGGCAACCGCGCTCGCCTTGATCTGAACAACCGCTACCATGCCTGCCATGAAGAACTTCTCGACATCAACCACGTTGCTCGTATGCGCGGATGCGCAACGCGTGCCGAAATTGTTGAGTCCGGAATTCTGAATGACTCTGCGCATAAAACCTTGCGCGCCACCATCGATCTTATCCGCGGCTCAAAAGATGCCAAAGGCAACGAGGCCGAAACGGTGCAGATTTTAGGCGACGGCGTTGTTAATAAAACCATGCCGGTCATTCTCTGTGACGAGGATAACGTCGCCGGTAACCACGGTGCCACCATCGGCTCTGTCTCCCCCGAGCAGATTGAATATCTACAGGCTCGCGGTCTTTCTCGCCACGAAGCAGAACTCCTTTTTGTGCGCGCCCTCTTTGAAGACGCCATCATTCACGCACCCGAGGCGCTCTCTCACGCCGTTGCGGTTGAGCGTGCCGAGAAGGTCTTGGGGGCCGCCGTTGCTCATGACTTTGACGATGCCTCCGAGGTAACCTTTGGAGGCGACAAGGCATGACAGGTGACCGTTTGAATTCCTCGGAACTTACCTCCTCGGAACTTGCAGAAATTACCGGCAACCCTTATAAAAAGGATTTTCCTCTTCTAGCACAAAATCCTGAAATTGCATATTTGGATAGCGCCGCAACTTCTCAGCGACCCAGCGCCGTCATTGAGGCGCAGAAACACTTTTACGAGGCCATCAACGCAAACGCCCTGCGCGGGCTCTACCGTCTTTCCGTTGATGCAACCGCTGCTATTGAGGATGCTCGCAAGGCTTTGGCGCGCTTCATTGGAGCGGTAGATGCCGATGGCACCCCACGTGACCGCGAGATTATTTTTACGCGCAATACCTCGGAATCACTCAATCTCGTGGCATCAAGCCTTGGGCGTCTTGTGCTCAAGCCCGGCGATGACGTTGTCATTTCTATCATGGAGCATCACTCCAACATCATCCCCTGGCAGCAAATTTGTGCTCAAACCGGTGCCCACCTTGTCTATCTGCGTATGAATGATGCCTTTGAGATTACGCAAGAAGAGCTCGAATCAAAAATTACCGAGCGCGCAAAGATTGTTTCGGTTACTCAGGTATCCAATGTCCTCGGAGTTTCCAACGACATCTCTGCCATTGCAAGGCGCGCGCATGCTATGGGTGCGTATATGGTAGTCGACGCCGCTCAGTCAGCGCCTCATCTTCCCGTTGATGTTCGCACGCTTGATTGCGATCTTTTGGCCTTCTCGGCGCACAAGATGTGTGGCCCCATGGGCATCGGTATACTGTGGGGAAAGGCCGACATACTTAACCGGATGCCTCCTTTCCTCACCGGTGGCGAGATGATCGATTCCGTTACGGAAACCGGTGCCGTCTGGGCTCCCATCCCAGAGAAGTTTGAAGCGGGTACTCAAGACGGCGCAGGTATTTGCGCTACCGGAGAGGCCATTGCGTACCTTGAGGGGTTGGGTATGGCAAACATTGAGAGGCGAGAAGCACTTCTCGCCCGCTATCTTACCGAGCGCCTTAATGAACTGGACTTCATTGATATCATTGGGCCGCAAGACGGCGCAAGACACGTCGGAGCCGTCTCCTTTAATGTGCGCGGTGTCCATCCGCACGACGTTTCGTCCATTCTTGACATGGATAACGTGTGTATCCGCGCCGGTCATCACTGCGCCGAGCCGCTTCTCACGGAGCTTGGTCAATCCAGCACTTGTCGCGCAAGTGTGGCATTCTATAATGACGCATCCGACATTGACCAACTTGTTTCCGGACTTGCACGCGTCTGGTCTATCTTTAATGGCAACTAGGTTTAATGGTGGCTAGGTGTGATGGCAACTGGGCTGTAATGACAACTAGGTTTAATGACAACTGGGCTGGCTGAGGGAGAGCTAAACTATATGGCTGGTAACGACCTTTATAATGCAGAATTTATGGATCACGTCTCGCATCCTGACTACAAGTATGAGATGGAACATCCAACCTACACGCATGAAGGCGTCAATCCCTCTTGCGGAGATGAGCTGACGTTTTCTGTCCGCCTTGCCGATGACGATACCATTGCCGAGGCTGCATTCACCGGTCATGGATGCGCCATCTCGCAAGCAAGTGCCGACATCATGAGTGATCTTATGGTTGGTCGCACACCCGCGGAGGCCATTGAGCTCTGTCAACTCTTCGGACGCATGATACGTGGCGAGGAGACCGACGATACCGTGCTGGAAAAGCTGGAAGATGCCAACCTCCTTCACGACATTGCCCATATGCCCGCTCGTGTGAAATGCGCTGAGCTTGCATGGCGCACGCTGGAAGAAATGCTTGAGGCGCAACAGCAAGGCGGCAGCGATGCAGATGTCACTCCTCAGCCCACCAGCGCAAAAGCTGCTCCTGAAGGCGGTAAGTAGCCATGGCGAACATGTTCTCCACAAAGGGCATGTATGCGCTACGTGCTATGGCGGATTTAGCCGTACATGACGGTTGGGTCTCACTTGGCGACGTTTCCGAACGTCAACATATCTCACGCAAATACCTTGAGCAGGTCATTTCTCTTATGCACAAGGCCGGCTATGTTGAATCACTGCGCGGAAAAGGCGGTGGATACCGGCTCACACGCAAGCCCGAGGAGTACACGCTTGGCGAGATTTTACGTGCCACCGAAGGAAATCTTGCTCCGGCATCTTGTCTCAATTGCACAAATGAGACAATCTGTCCTCAAATGGGATCTTGTACCACCGTCAATATCTGGCGCGATCTTGGCAAAATGACCTCGAGCTTTTTGGACAGTAAAACCCTCGCCGATATTGCACAGCATGAAGGGAATATACAAGCGCACTAAAAGCTTACGGTACTGATGGGGCACCTGCGCTTTTCTTTGCGTCCCTTAACACTGCAGCCAGGTGGCTACAGAGACTTCATGCTGCACGTTCTTCTTGCTGTTTTCAAAATCCGCTACATATTTGCTTTTTGTAGTGCTGCTGGAAGGACGGAGCTGCCGGAACTTTGTAGCGCTGCCGGAAATGCGCCAAGTATGGCTTGGACTGCCATACTTACTGCAAGTTTGGCATATTTGAACCATACTTGCTGCAAGTTTGGCATATATAACCATACTTGCAGCAAGTTTGGCAGCGCTATTATGACGACACCAACTTGCCGCATTTTTGGCAGCGCTGTTCCCGCAGCACTATTTGGACAGCATCAACTTGGCAGCACCAAATTACAAACGTACTTACAGACACAACCTCAGTACTTCTCGCTTTGCTGCCAAAAACTCATCGGTAAGCTCAAACTCCACAGGAGAAGCTTCTGAGTCAACGCCATTCGGAGCATCAACCAAATTGCCCTCTGAAGCAAGGTGCTGCCGAAACCGCTGCGGCGTAACTTCACCCACGATTTCTGTCACAACGCCTTGTGCGGGATTTCCTCGCATCACGAAAATATGCGACGCCATGGAAACCGCTTCATCTACGTCATGGGTGATAACCAGCGCAGACATGTTCATCTCAGCCACCGCAGACATAAGCCACTCACGCATTTCTCGCCTTGTAAGCGCATCAAGTGCCGAGAAGGGCTCGTCCAAGAGAATCACATCAGTTCCCGTCAGGCTGGTGCGCAAGAAAGCCACGCGCTGTCGCATGCCGCCCGAAAGCTCGGAAGGCCAGCTTTGCGCCACTTCCCCCAAACCCATGCGAGTCAGTAATTCTTGAGCTCGTGCGCGGGCTTCTCGTCGAGAAACACCCCGGAGCACCAACGGAAGCGCAACATTGTCCACGATGCGCTTGTGTGGCAAAAGCAGGTCCTTCTGAAGCATGTAGCCAATGTGTCCCGGCGTGCCTGTTACGTCTTCGCCATGCAAAAGCACCGAGCCCGATTGCGGCACAAGAAGCCCCGCAAGCGCATGTAAAAGCGTTGTCTTTCCGCAGCCGGAGCGGCCAACCAAACAGCACAGCTCACCGGGGGCAATCGCAAGGTTGATGTTACGGGCAACTTCTCGACCATCTCCCCAGGCAAGCACGAGGTGCTGAGCCTCAAGGGCGGGTGTGACAGTTGTCGCTACCGTCGTTGCCGTCGCCGTCGCTACCGTCGTTGCCGTCGATGTCGCCGTCGTTGCCGTTTTAGCCAATCCCATGTCGCTCACTTATTTCAGATAGTCAACGGTAAATCCTGCTGCAACGTCAATTTGCTTGTCAAGGAGCTTTTGGTCGTTGAGCCACTGATAGAACTTTGACCAGCGGTCTTTATCAATTACGCCCCAGCTCTCTGCGTCGTCAATATATTTTGATGCCAAGAACTTCTGGCTTGTATGCACTAAATCATGGTCAAGCTCGGGAACAGCCTTCAACAAAATATCAGCCGCGTCCTCGGGATTGGAGACGGCATATTCATAGCCCTCTTTAACTGCAGCAAGAAAGCTCTTCACCGCTTCGGGATTGTCCTTCATGTACGCATCATTGGCAGCAATGACCGGCGTATAGATATCAAAAACCGAATCAATCGACTGGAACGAGAAGTAATTGTAGGGAAAGCCCTGCACTTCGGCGTTTTGAACCGCCCACTGCTCGTAGACCCATACGGTATCAAACATATTGGCTTTAAGTCCCGAAACCTCATCGTCAACCTCATACGGCACCATCTTGATGCTTTCAGGGTCTCCACCGTCAGTCTGAACCACAGACTTAACCGTTGCCTGCTCAACGGGAAGATTCCATGTTGCGTATGTATGGTTTTGCATCTCGCGCGGACGAGTGATGCCGTCATCCTTGCGGCTCATAATACCCGAGAGGTTATGCTGGATAATGGCCGCCACGGCAGTATACGGAAGCGGATGCTCGGAAGCGAGGTTATTGGCGATAAAATCTTGATACGAGACACCCATCTGCGCGCCGCCCGAACCAATCAGCGCATCGGCACCGTCCGCAGGAGGCTGCTGAATCTCAACCTCAAGGCCGTGATTTTTGAAGAAACCTTTTTCCTGTGCGACGTAGATACCGGTATGGTTGGTGTTCGGTGTGTAATCCAGCACAAACGTAATCTTGGCATGCTCGGCCGAATTGTTCTTTTCGCCCACTGGAGCCTTTGGTTGCTCAGGCGTGCATCCTGAAGCGACAAGCCCGACCGCCGAGAAACCCATCGCGCGCAGGAAGTTTTTGCGCGAAAGAGTCCCGATACAAAAACGACGATTCATCTTATTCCCCTTTCACTTTATTTTTGCTCTGTTTGTCCCATGGCATAAACTGCGTTTTGAGGAGACCGACAAGCCACATCAACAGCAGAGAAAGTGCAGAAACCACTACGATAGCCGCGAACATCCGATCGTAGGCAAAGGCTTTTCGCACGCGCGTCATGTACACGCCAAGGCCCATATCTCCGCCAAGCCACTCCGCAATGACCGCCCCAATTACGGCATATGTCACGCTGATCTGTAATCCCGAAAAAAACTGACGAGCAGCAGCGGGAAGTTTGACATGGCGGAAAATCTGTACGCGGTGCGCTCCCATGGTCCGCATAAGATCAATCACATCGGAGTCAACTGACCGAAAGGCCGATATAAGCGCCACGGTAACAGGAAAAAAGGTGGATATTGCCACGAGAACCACCTTCGGCAAAATCCCAAATCCCATCCAGAGCACCAAAAGCGGCGCAATAGCCACCACGGGAATAGTTTGCGACACCGTAATAAGCGGAGAAAATGCGTGGTAGAGGCCTTCAAAACGATCCATCACCACGGCAATTACAAAACCTGCCGCCACACCAATCGCAAGACCCAAAAGCGATTCTTCAAGCGTCACCAACGTATGGGACGCAAGAAGAGCCGCGTCTCGTATAAGCGCGAGAAAAACCTGGTAAGGAGACGGTACAAGGTAGTTTGGAACGATGTTTAGCACGACGACAATTTGCCAAAGCGCAAGCAATACCATAATGGTTAGTGCCGGCAGAAGCACTCGTTTTAATTTTGTCATGTCATCTCCTCTCAAAACCGCCGCGCGGACATGAGATGACATGATTCCTACGCTGGCATTATCCAGATCAGGTATGAGCAGAGTCTGCTCCGGGTCAAAATCGCGCTGGATCTTATCTCAGCCGGCGTGCGCCAGCTCCCCGCTTCTTTTGAGTGTAGCACGATTTGCTACTCTAAACCAAAAAGTTCCTTCAGACCAACACGATCCTTCTCGGTAATTTTGCGAACCGGCTGCGCGGGAGATCCCAAGGCAAGATATCCTGCAGGAATGTCCTTGGTGACCAGACTGTTCGCTCCAATCACGCAACCATTGCCGATGGTTACACCACCCAGCACCGTCACGTTTCCGCCAAACCAACAGCCATCGCCAATGGTAATGGGCAGGGCGCGCTCTATACGAAGATTGCGCTCTTCAGTATCAAGGGGATGCTGTGCGGTGTACGCTTTGAAGTGCGGGCCGATAAAAGCATCGTCACCAATGGAAATTGGTGCACAATCCATGAAATACGCATCGTGGTTTACAAAGCATCCGTTCCCAAGCGAGATATTACTGCCATAATCCACATAAAGAGGGGCCAAAACGGTTGAATGTTTGCCAAGATGACCAAAAAGTCTTGTAAGGATCTCCGTCCCGTGATCCCGATTGCTCGGACGCATCTGATTAAATTCCCACGCCAAGTCTTTTGCGCGCCAGAATGCTCGGCTCAGCTCTGCATCAGGTTTCTCTCCATACCATTCACCCGCAGACATTCGTTCAAACATAGACTTTTCCGACACAAGAGCTCCTTTGCTTCATCAAAAACGGGATACATCACCCGATGCATCCCGTAAAGACGTCCTTCACAAGCTTTGGCTGTCGCAAAACCAGCGTATATGCCGTAGGTCGGCTTACATGCCTCGACCAGCGTATATGCCGTAGACCAGCTTACATACCGTCGTACACGTTTACCCAGCGGAGCAAAAACTCCGTCTCATGCACACGACCGCGAGCAAGCTCAGCTGCTGCGACAATGCCCATCCATTCGTTCACATATTCACGTGTGCAGCCCTGTTTCTCGCAATATTTAGCGATGTACTTCTCGGCAAGTTCTTTCTCGCCATTTAGAAGCAGGCGCAAATAGGTGGTAGCACAATCGGCAGCACCATTGCCCTGGGTAGCATGAGCCCAGTCTACAATGACCGGCTCTCCTTTCTCGGGAATAATAACGTTTGATGGGACAAAATCACCGTGGCAAACCTTCGCGTGGTTCTTCATGCCATCGAGCTTCATCAAAAGCTCATAGCGAGCATCTTCGGCAAGCACATCAGGGATGCTGTTAATCATACGCGTGAACTTATCTCTCTGGCGCGGAAGGAGCGCAGAGCGATGTGCATGGACTGAAAGTTCAAGATCGACAAACTTATCCAAAAGTTCATCGGTCTTTTCCGGATGATCTTTGAGCAACTGTCGAAGAGTGGGGCCTTCCACCTTAAGCGTAGCGATAGCCCAGCTATTCCCCACCTTGCTAATCTCTGTCAACGTTGGAACGTTAATACCCGCTTGCTCTGCACGAGCAAGATTCAGACCTTCATTGAGAATGTCTGCCGCGGGTTTGCTGCCATTAAAAACCTTTACGACGGTATCGCCGTTGTCATATACAACCTTGTTATGACGCTCAACGATAACCTTCTTCTCCTTGGATAGTTCCATAGCCAAGCCCTCCTCTTGCAAAGCTGATACGTGCAAACTCCAAGTCTGGAGGCTAGGGACGCATGTGCCTCCTCTAGTCGCATCCTATTTTCCCCCAATGGTTTCATTATGGCGAGAAGAACAGGCAGCGAGACGGCTGAACGGAGTTCATTATGTCGTAAACGGAAATTATGATCGTTATATCCACTAAAGCACCATCACTAACGTCCCTACCGTAATGAGAGCAGCTCCGAAGACAGACTTTAAAGTCAGTTGCTCATGAAGCAACACCGCAGCAAGTACCAAGGTAATCACCACAGAAAGTTTATCCACCGACACCACATCTGTTGCACGGCCAATTTTAAGCGCATAGTAATAGCAGAGCCACGAAGCTCCCGTTGCAAGACCTGAGAGAATCAAAAAGAGCCAGCTTCTAGGGCTTATCGAGCTCATCCCATTCTGTGCACCCGTCATAAAAACAATACCCCACGCCATTGCGACTACCACAACGGTACGGATAGCAGTCGCGAGATTGGAATTCACACCGTCAATTCCGATCTTTGCGAGAATCGACGTCAGAGCCGCAAAAATTGCTGAACCCAGAGCAAATACAAGCCACATATTCGATCGGCTTCCCCTCTGAAAAGAAATTTTAGAATGCATGAAATTCAGGCTCCATATGATTACCCACAAGCAGGCTACGTGAGTTTGCTATAAAACCAGTCAGACCTCTCACCCTCAATCAAACCGTCGGCGGTTTGGTCCCAAAAATTGAGCCATTATATTTTTTGATTGCTCGTAACGCATCAATAATTGGAATAAAAAGAAACACGGTAAATGCTATACCGGCAACATAATAGGCAAGTGAATCCTGCTCAGAAAAAGACATCTGAATCCATGCAACAAATGGAACTCCCACAGCAACAAGAATTCCTATAACAACCTCGTCAATTCCGGTTCTCCATGCGAGTTTTGGCTTATCAGCAGGTGAAACGCACACGGTATGGTAATCGTGCAACAGGCTGACGCTTCCTGTTTTCATCTGCCATATGCCAATAATAATAAAAACAATTCCGAATAAAGTGCTTCCTATAAGATAGACAGCCATAGAGTCACCCTGCCTCATTTTGGCAAACCCTTAAGGACCAAGGTTTTACAAATTAGTACCCCTCAGGATGATATTTTCCAATCTTATGCTCGGTAGTCATAACGTCACCCTCTGACTTAAAGTTAATCTTGGCATATGTCATAACGTGAGTACAGCCCGCCTTTGCACCGATAAGCTGACAGTTCTTGAGTACCTCCATGCAAAGATCATAGCTGCCCTCAATGACCGTCTCAAACGGTCCGACAAAATACTCCACGCCGGTACTCGCAATATAGCCAATGACCTCATCAACGATATGACACGTCTCTTCATCGGAAGAAGCGTCCATCGGCAAATACTGAATGGCAACGGAACAATTCATACCTACTCCCGGGATTCTTTTGTTGCCTCTTTTATGGCATCTTTCGTTGCATCTTTTGCCGGTTCTTCTCCCGCTTTCTCAGAACCCCGCATCCGCTCGTACTCTTCTTCCGTCAGGACATCCTCAATACGCAAATTGATGCCGGCAACTTCAAGACCCGTCATACTCGTAACCTGAGCCGACACCGCCTGCTTCACGTCTTCAAAAACCTGGGGAGCGTATGCACCAAAGCGGATAAGAACCGAAATATTAATGCGTACTGCATTTTCATGAGCCACTTCAACGCTCACGCCCTTAGCGGCATCAGTTGCACCAAGCACATCTTGTACGCGGTTAAGCCAGTTGCCACGAGCTCCCACCACATTGTCTACTTCCCTGAGCGAAAGGGCGGCAATCTTTTCTATAACCCCATCGGAAAACGTTAGGGAATCCTCATCTGCGAGCTCAGTATCAGACTGAGCCTGGGCATCCGTAAGCTCAGCACTCGGGTTTGCGTTCGGATCTTTTGTAATATCTGCAGAGACGGTCTCATCTGCGGGTACAATTTCGGTACCAACGGTCTCATCAGCCATGAAAACTCCTCACCGGTTAACAAACATTAACGATACATCAACGACGATCAGAAAAGAACTCGCGAAACTTTGTAATGAGCGTTGCGGCACCATCGAATATCTGGCCGATAGCTACGCCGACAATAACCAAGATTATCAAAATTAATGTCCGCCAAAAGCCCAAATTAAAGAAGAGAATAGCCGTCAGCAGGCCGCACACACCACCAATAAAGGCGTTTTCGTGACCGGGAAAATGATCATGAATCCATGCCTGAATCGTATTCATAGGCCTTACGCCTCCTCGGAAATTGCAGTCTCGGATCCGCCATGCTCCGCTGTCATGGAAACCCTAATCTCAGATGACGAATCTGCTGAAGCCATAGGCTGATCAGACACCTCAGCATTACGTTTTTTATCGGAAGAATCTGTACTTTCTTCTGGTGAATTCTCTTCCGGCAGGTCTTCTCGTGGCGAGAAGTGCGCACCGTCCACAAACGCTATATTAATGGAAGCCACCGTATCTCCACACACCGCTGCCAAATAAGTTTCAAGCTGGCCGTAAAGACGTGGGCCGACTTCAGTAACATCAAGTGCCTCCTGAGGTATTACTCGTACCGATACCCGCACACGATTACCACGGGTAATATCTACTCGCACACGATCGCAAAGGCAATCTCCTTCAGCGGCAACGGCGCTTTTTGCCTGTGAAACAATGGCATCGCGCGTCACGGAGATAACTCCTCCGTCAAGGGTTGCAACTGTAAGTGAATGAACATTTCGAGAGAACAGGCCCATCAAAAGACACACGGTAAACCCGGCAACCGAAATAATCATGCACACTTGAAGTGCAATAAGGTACACCTCATTGAGCAAAAGATTTGATGCAATTTCAGTCCATGGACCAAACCATGTAAGAGCAAGTCCTGCAAGAGATGCGCCCCCTGCTAATGCAAATATAACGAGACAAAACCTCTTGAAACCGTTCATGAAACCTCCCACCGGAATCAGCTTTTTCTACCGGAATCGGCTTTTGTATAAGTTTACTCCATCACGCTTGCTCTATCGTATGAGCAAAACACTTTAGGCCAACTTGACAGTTTTGACAGGATTTTGAAAACCACGAAACGACTCACTCAATCCATAGGGGAACTTTACAAGGTGACTCTTACGACCTGTGATGTAGTTTTGAAAAGCTGTGATGTAGTTTTTCATGGCGAGAAGAGCGGTTTTCTCGCCATATCTACATCACAGCACTGGTTTTTGAAGCAGAAAAGTACATCACAGCTTCAGAAAAGTACATCACAGCTTCAAAAAAGTACATCACAGCCCTGGCTTTAAGCTACGCCGTTGAGCTACATCTTAAGCCGCACCTTTGAACCGCGCCTTTGACCCACATGAACTGTGCTTCAAAACTTAGCAGTGCTTCTCGCTAAGATCTGACCTACGTAAGATCTGACCTACGCGTTCTTCATAACCACTGAGCGTACAATACCTGCTGCTTTATCGCAGGAATCGAGAACTTGCTCCATACAGTCAAAAATACGCAACCACGCAACGGTCTCACGACCGGCCATCTCATCGCGGAAGAGACGGGAGAGAGCGTTATGGTACACAAGGTCTCCCTCATCTTCAACGTGGCCAACAGCGATTGCTTTCTCCATCACGATAGGGTCTTTCTTATAGTCAGCCAAATGGTCCAGCATCTCTTTGACCGTAATGCATGCACGGAGAGTGAGCTCGGCAAGCTGCGCGCCTTCTTTGCGGAACTCTTCAACATTGAAGAGATCAAGACGCTCGGATACGGAATTCATACCGTCGACAATGTCATCAAGGCCAAGCGCAAGATCGGAGATGTCTTCTCGCTCAAAAGGAGTGACAAAAGAGGTGTAGAGTTCTTTCATGATGCGCTGGACTTTTTCGTCACATTCACGCTCATAGACCTTCATCTGTGGGATACGAGCCCCCGTTTCGGGATACCCATCGAGAATGGTTGAATACTCCTCAGCCGTCTCGACAATCTTTGCCCCAAATTCCTTAAACAGCGTATAAAAAATATCTTCTTTAGGCTCACCGAACATACAATCCTCCAATAAAATTCAGCTCAACGAGACAATCTTTTACCTCAAACAATTGTGCAGATTAGAACAGCATCAAAAACAGCTTTGCAAACAAATACCCGATAAGCCCACAACCCGGGAAGGTAAAGACCCACGCAAGTACCATATCTTTTGCAACGCCCCAATTTACTGAACGTGTATTTTTGGCAGCACCGGCACCCATCATGGCAGTCATCTTGGTGTGAGTGGTGGAAACAGGAAGTCCGGTAAGCGTAGACAAAAGCAGGGAGGCTGCGGCAGAGATGGAAGCGGCAAAGCCTTGGTAGCGCTCAAGTTTTACCATCTCCATGCCTACTTTTTTAATAATGCGGCGACCTCCGATGGCAGTACCAAATGCCATAAGTCCGGCGCACACTACCTGTAACCATAAAGGAAACACCTCTGTGCCGGAGGTTCCCGCACCGGCGGAAAGTGCAATAGCGAGCATGGCGATGGACAAAAATTTCTGTCCATCCTGCGCTCCGTGCATCATGGCAACAAACGCCGAACCCAGCACTTGAAGATGGCCAAACGTGCTGTCGGCGTGTTTTCTGTTGACGTTTTTGCAGGTTGCATGAATGATTTTGACAATCACCCAACCGGCGATAAAGCCGGAAATAGTTGAGAAGATAAGACCAATGATGACCTTACTCCACTCATCCCAATTCACTGCATCGAAATTGCCGTGGAGCGCCAAGGCTGCTCCCGTAAGACCCGCAATAAGAGCGTGCGACTCTGAAGTGGGGATGCCAAGTGCCCATGCACCTACCGCCCAGGTCACAATGCCAACGCAGCCTGCCGCAAGCGCAATCAACGCCTGGTGATAGTCGGTTCCAAAATCGACCATACCAATAATGGTGTCCGCAACTGCGGTAGAAACAATACACATAACCACAAGACCCACAAAGTTGCAGATAACACTCATGGCAATGGCATTGTTGACCTTAATAGAACGGGTACCGACAGACTCGGCAATCGCATTTGCCGCATCAGTGGCACCGTTCACAAAAATACAGCCGAAAATAAGGACAATGACAACGGCAAGAAATGGATTTGCCACAATCATGTCAAGGAAGCGTCCAAAGGTAATCATTCGGTACCTCTCCAGTACTTCTGCTCTGTCCTTCTCATAATAAACGAAATAGACAACGTTTAGCGAGAAAATACTACCGTCTGCCGGAGTAGTTGTCTACATCTTGCCAGGTTGAAGAAAGCCGTATCGACAACATTGCTCAGCTATCCATATATGCAAGCTGCTTGACCATCTGCAAAACTATCTCGGCACACCTTTGCGAAGCAATTCTTTCAAAAGTTGCATAATCAAGTTGAGACGACACTCCCGGCTTGTCAGACATAAGCCGTACAATCACAAACGGAAGGTCGTTGAGCCATGCGACCTGTGCGATAGCCGCGCCTTCCATCTCACAGCAGAGCGCTCCAAACTCTCTGAGCTCCTCTACCTTTGACGCATCTGCAACAAATTCATCGCCCGATACGATTCTTCCCTGCATTGCCTTTATATAGGGAGCGACTTTTTCCACCGCATCAAGCGCCTGCTTGCAAAGTTCCGTGTCCGCTGGAAATGAAAACGTTGCAATACCGGGAATCTGACCTTGTGGATATCCCAGTGTATGCACGTCAATGTCGTGTTGCACACAATCAGACGACACCACAACGTCTCCCACAATAAGATCATCAACGAGAAGCCCCGCAATACCCGTATTGATGACGCAATCAATCTCAAAGCGGTCAATGAGAATCTGTGTGCAAAGTGCTGCGTTAACCTTGCCGATGCCTGATTGCACCACCACAGTGGCCGTGTCTCCGATACTTCCTTCGTAAAAATTTCTTCCGGCCACAGATACGACGCGCTCGGACGACATAGTGCGTACGAGAAGAGCAACCTCTTCTTTCATGGCGCCAATAATTCCAACTTTCATGCGAGGCTCCACTTCTCACGCTAGGACTACACTTTACTTCTCACGCTCGAACTGCACTTAACTGGGGGGTCAAGTGGTCGCTGGTTTAAATCTCCACTCCCAATACGCTAGGACTCCACTCCCGCAAGCCACAAGCGGCCGGCGAGAGCACGCACGAGCTTGTCTGCCACGGGTTCTGCCTGTACCGAATCTCTGATGTGAAGGTGAACGAGAGCCTGAACGCCCACGTTCGTAATACTCTCAAACCGAACTTCAATCGGAAACGTAAGGTCAAGACTTTCGGTAAGTAACTCTTGAGCAACTTCAATAATCTCTTTCGTAACCACATCAAGATCTGCCGTTGGCTTTACCAGAACAGACACGGCAACGTCTGTGATTGCCCAACGGGTTCGGTGTGTAAACGCGGTCTTATTCAACACCGAATTGGGGATAATCTGAACTCGGCCGGTACGCTCGCGCACAATGGTTGAGCGCCAGTTTATATCCGTCACCTCACCAGAAATATCCCCTATGGTCACATGATCGCCAGGTTTAATGACTCCCGCCAGCATCAAGCCAAGTCCGCCAATAAGGTTTGAAACGGTGTCTTGCAAACCAAACGACAGAGCAATGGAGGTCACGCCCAATGCCGTAACAAAGGCAGTTGGTTGTATGCCGAAGACGGGTTGCAATACGGACAGGATGGCAAACATCCAGATAATACTTCGGATAACGTTCAGAAAGATTGAAGCCGAAGGAATCCGTGAAGCATCCAAAGCTCTTCTCGACACACGAATTACCAGATGCTCAATGATGAGCGCAATAACAAAAACCGTGGCGAGAAATACGGCGCGATAGAAAAAGTCTGCAGGCTTAAGACCAAGAATTGTCTGATTGGTATCGGAGAGCATCCTTACCCTAACTTTCTATTTTGACGATGGGTGCAAAGCCCTTCATCAACTTTTTAACCTTATTCGTCCGTGTAAACTTAACCTCAATGGTATCGCCTTCTGCCGAGAGTACAATCCCCGGGCCAAAGGTTTTATGGGAGATCTGATCCCCCGCCTCAAATGTCACTTTTGCCCGTACGGGGTCTTTTTGTATCGGTGTAAACGATGAAGAACCCGTAGATGATCCGCCGGTAGAGCGTGTCCGTGAGCCAAAAACATTGCCACCGTATACCTCTGAGCCGCGGCCTGAGCCAAACGTACCGTGACGGTCCCCTCGCTTTTCCCAACCGACGCCCAAAAAATCCGACGAACCGACGCCTATGGCTCTCACGTGCTCGGAAGGAATTTCCGAAATGAAGCGAGATACGGGATTTGCCTGCGTGGAGCCGTACATACGTCGTGTGGAAGCATAGGTAAGGTAGAGTTTTTTGCGCGCACGTGTAATGGCGACGTAGGCAAGACGCCGCTCCTCCTCCAAATGTGCCGAACCCGTATCGGAAGCGATGTGCGGGAATATGGTTTCCTCCATTCCTGCCACAAAGACGGCCGGAAATTCAAGGCCCTTTGCGGAGTGAATGGTCATAAGCGTTACGGCAGAGGTCGATCCCGCAAGGCTGTCCAAATCTGAGCGAAGTGCCAGCCATTCCATAAACGCCGGCAGTTTCTGGGCAGCCACGGAAGGATAGTCGGGAGCGCTATATGTCGCCGTATCAAAAACCGTTTCGCTGGCACCCGTCGGATTGGAAGTCGTCGCACTAACGTCTGTCGCATGAAAAGCCGCATCAGCCGTTTGCGCATCTCCGCCATCCAAAGCACCCGCCGCACGAAGTTGTTGGAGGCTCTCGAGTGTCTCTGCAATATCATCATGCGTCTCATCAAACTCAGCGGCAACGCCAAAGAACTCGCGGATATTCTCAATGCGGCCATCGGCCTCCATGGTATGCTCCGCCTCATATGCACGGATAAGGCCTGATCGATCGACTATTGCCTCAATGACTTCGTCAAGCTCTCCGTCTATCGTGCGGCCAGCCTCAATGGCTCCCGTAAACTCCGCAAGCGAGTTTCGAACCCTGGCAGAAAGCAGGCCTTCTTCAGCAATGCACGCCTCGCACGCAGAAAAAAACGACAGCTGATTGTCGAGGGCAAATTTCTGAATTTTGGAAATGCTCGTGGAGCCGATACCGCGCCGAGGCGTATTGACCACACGAAGCGCTGCCACATCATCGTCAGGATTGAGAATGACCTTCAGATACGCCATAACGTCTCGGATTTCAGCCCGATCAAAGAACCGCGTCCCGCCTACGATCTTATACGGAACACCGGCTCTGAGCAGCATATCTTCAAGAATACGGGATTGTGCGTTGGTACGGTAAAAGACGGCAATGTCGTCGTAGGAAGTTCCCCCGTCATGCAGTTTTTCAATTTCCGAGCCAATCCAACGACCCTCATCACGCTCATCTGCCGCGCGATACACGCAGATCTTCTCGCCGTCACCTTCATTGGTAAAAAGCTTCTTCTCGGTTCGATGTGCATTATGGGCGACAACCGCATTTGCCGCTCCCAGAATATGCCCCGTTGAGCGGTAGTTCTGCTCAAGTTTGACTACATGAGCGTCTGGATAGTCTCCCTCAAATGCCAGGATATTTTTGATATCAGCACCACGCCAGGAGTAAATGGACTGGTCGTCATCTCCTACAACCATAAGGTTTTTATACTTTGATGCCAAAAGGTTGGTAATCGCGTACTGAACGCCGTTGGTATCTTGATACTCATCAACATTGATATAGCGGAATCGCTCCTGATACGCATCCAAAATAGCGGGATTTTTTGAAAGCAATTCGAACGCTTTGACGAGAAGATCGTCAAAGTCCATGGCTTCCGCCCGCTTCAGGCGGCTTTGCAAGGCCCGATACACACGAACGGCAACATAATCAGCAGGCGACGATGCCGTCTGTTCCATATCGTCTGGCGTGATGAGTGCGTTTTTTGCGGCGCTTATCTTTGACCTCAGAGAAGCCATGGGAAACTGGCGGACGTCAATATCCAAATCGGCCATAATAGCCTTTACCAGACGCTTGGAATCGTCGTCATCATAGATGGTGAAGTTGGGACCAAAGCCTACGGCCTCAGAGTCTTCTCTGAGCATACGTACGCACATGGCATGGAAGGTGCATATCCACATACCACGTGTGCCTCCGGGAAGAAGCGCTCTCAGACGCTCGCGCATCTCGGCTGCGGCCTTATTGGTAAACGTAATCGCAAGTATCTGCCAGGGACGCACGCCTTCATCGGCAATCATATGCGCAATGCGATAGGTAAGCACGCGCGTTTTTCCTGAACCTGCTCCGGCAAGCACCAAAAGCGGTCCTTGGGTAGCCAACACCGCTTCACGCTGAGCGGCGTTAAGATCTTGAAGACTCAGGCGCGAGGGATTGGCGGAAAAAAGATCTAGCTGTGACGCATCAGACATAGTGCTCCAATTACATCCGTGGAGAAGCCCAATAGGAAACTCAATAGAATACGAGCGTAGCGCTAAGCGCGGACAACAATTCTTTTTGAAAGCCGTTATGCAAACAAGGCAAAGTATGCGATAACCGCAATGCCTAAGATGATGCGGTACACCCCAAACGGCTTAAAGTCGTGTTTGCGCACGTATCCCATGAGGGCTCGGACAACGCCCAAAGACACCACAAAAGCCACCACACAGCCAACCGCAAGAATTGCAATTTCAGGTGAGGTAAATGAATTTCCCTTTAAGAAAAACTTTACCAAGCGCAAACCCGAAGCACCCACCATCGTAGGAATTGCCAAGAAAAACGTGAACTCAGCCGCAACCGAGCGCGAACATCCAAGCACCAAGCCGCCAATGATGGTAGCTCCGGAACGCGATGTTCCCGGAATGATGGACAACACCTGAAAAAGGCCGATGCCAAATGCCGTCTTCCAATCCAGCGCATCAATGTCAACAACACGTGCTTGTTCATCGGCACTACGACGCTTTACTACAGTGTCTTCAGAGAGGCGCATGTGCTTTCCGCGAGGCTGCACAACGGGAGCTGCCTTGGCGACCTTCTCGCGATGTGCTTCCAAAAGGATAAAGATCAAGCCATACAAAATAAGAGTTGAGGCAATGACATACGGGCTGCCCAAGCGCTCTTCAATAAAATTATCCAAGGGAATACCGACTGCTGCAGCGGGAATACAACACACCACAACCTTTGCCCACAACTTCCATGTGCAACGACGCTCTTCTTTTGTTTTATGGGGAGAGAAGGGATTAAGTTTATGGAAAAAGATGGCACACACGGCAAGGATTGCTCCAAGCTGAATCACCACGACAAACATATCCCAAAAGTCAGCAGACACACTCAGCGGCACAAATCTATTCAAAAGCAGCATGTGCCCGGTCGAGGAGATGGGTAGCCATTCCGTTATACCTTCAACAATTCCATATACTGCAGATACGATAAGATTAAAAACTTCCACAACTCCCCTTTCGTTTTGTTTGTACATCATCGCGCAAAGCGCAAGTACCGACAAGTACGAGTTCTTCTCGACATGAAATCTGCTTTATAGATACCCCGTATGGATTTTCCTATAGCCGCCCCCAGGCGCCCCAAAGTACTGCTCTCAACGAGCAGTGTCAGTCGTCCCTAGGCACCACCCTCATTGAGCTATCTACCGCCCCAAAGCACTGCTCTCACCTGCAATTCTTGCAAAATACCCCTCAAAACGTGTAAACTTGATGCCCTCGCACGAGCGGAGAAGAGGTCATTGCGCACCCACGCATGCAAACCCCAATCGCGGAGGTATCGTATTTTGAGTTTTGAACAACATAGGGCACACGGCAATAGGATGCACGGCATCAAAGGTTCTGTATTTGCCCTTACACTTGTATGTATTCTTTCCGTTTCTCTTGTTGCTATGCCTTACACGGCATATGCCGAGTCTCTCGAAGATCTTCAGGCAAATATCGAGAAGAGCAACAACGATTACAACAACGCAACCAATCAGGTCGCTGACTTGCAGCAAAAGATTCAAGACAATGAAGCCCGTATCAAAGAGATTGAAAACCAGCTCCCGGAGCAACGCTCAAGAGCTGCGGCATCTATCGCAAATACCTATCGGATGCAACAGGGCTCTCTTGGCATTATTGATTTGATTTTATCGACCGACAACTTCAATGATCTGATTTCACTTCTGCAATATCTCAACATCATCTCAAGTCGCAATGCCGACACCATTAATAACCTGGTCAACCTCTCAAACGAACTCGACGCTACCAAAAAAGATCTCAACACTCAGATGGCCGAGGCAGAAAAGCAAAAGCAGGCTGCCTCTGATGCGCTGCAAGAAGCCGTTGATGCCCGCAACGCGTTGCAAAAACAAATGGAGGAGCAGCGCGCGGCAGAGAAGGCTCAAGAAGAAGCCGCCATTGCTGAAGCACAGAAAAAAGCTCAGGAGTCCAACAACACCTTCACCAACGCATCAGGTCAGCAGACCGACTATGTGGCACCTTCCGACAACTCATCCGATAACTCTTCGGATTCATCTCATTCTTCCAATCCTTCCGGCTCCGTTGATTGGTCGGATGGAAAGAGTGCTTTTGTTTCAAAGTGGAGCAGCAGAATTGATGCATATCTTTCAGGATCGCCCTTAGCGGGATATGGCTCAACGTTTGCGGAAGCCGCATGGGAGTACGGCGTTGATCCGCGCTTCTCGCCTGCAATTTCTGCCGTTGAAAGCACCAAGGGAGCCTATTGCTTCAGACCGCATAACGCATGGGGCTGGGGTTCTTCCAGCTGGGGATCTTGGGAAGAAGCAATTTGGGCCCACGTTGCCGGACTCGCCAGTGGATATGGCGGCTACCTCACGTATTCAGGTGCGGCAAAGTACAATCCCGCAAACCCCAATGGCTGGTATTCGGCCGTTCAAGCCAATATGAATCAAATTTGATAGGTCGGTCGCCCTGTTTACCGCTCGGTATCCACGCCTCACTCGACTACCTCGCGTACCGCGCAGGCGCCATGCGTACCGTTCGACCGCTCCGTTTACCGCTTAACTTACTTTTCCAACCAACTTCCTTCACTTTATGCCATACACTCTAAGAGAGTACGTTTGACGGATGGGGGTACGTATGATTTATGTCGGCAATTTTAGCTATAACGATACAAATGACGATAAAAACAACTACTGTCTTATGCCCTGCCTTGTGGAAGCTCAAAGTACCGAAGAGGCCTTGGAGCTTTTCTCCGAGCATCTCTTTGAAGTGAGCAAAGTGTCGGATTTGCTTGACGGCGCTCAGGAGATCTATCTTGACTCAATAGTCGAGCTGCCTGAGATTCCATCAAACCCGCTCATTATGCAATGGCAAAAAATTATGCCCGCAGGAGATGGTCTTTGCAGCATTACAAGTGCCCTTCCTACGGTTGAATTTGATGATGACGTCGCAAACGCATATTCGTGGAACGAAGCCGAGCACAACCATAGCCATGGCCACGATAACTGCGAACATGATGACTCCATCTACGACCACGGAGATTACGAAGACCGCGAAGATCATGAAGATTACGGCACTCTCGATGACCTGAATGAGGAACTTCTCGAAGAATTGGCTCAAGACGAAGAGCCTTTTATGCGTTTCTAAAGGTATTTTTCCTATTTGAAATAAACAAATACGAGAAGATTCCCATAAGCGCAATTACGGTTGTTCCTCCAAGAATGGCGCGCATCGGCAGTAATTCCTCTTTCTGGGAATCGTCCGTTGAAGTCGCATTCTGCCGCTGAGTCTCAGAAGATGTATTCATAGCATGATTCTCTTGAGAATTACCTTGCGTGCCACTTTCCGGCTCTTGTGCTGAGTGGGACTCACTCTGCCGAGAAGGACGTGCGGAAGTTTGAGTAGACACCGTACCGGCCGTATCGGATTCCGTCTGAGGCGTATGAGGTGCATTGCCATCATGTGCATCTGATGAGGAATTGTTTTGGTCGGAATTATCCGAAGGCTTCTTCTCGTCCGAAGAATTACCCGTATCGTGCGGAGCCTCTTTGTCGGCAGTAAGCGAGAAGAGCGCTCCTGAGTTGTTGGTGTAATACAGATTTCCTTGTGCGTCGCAGATGACAGGCGAAGTCCCAAAGTTCTTATACGCATCTTCAGGAACATATATGTGCGTCAGCGCGTCACGATCCGACGTATTGTGTCCTGACACGTCAGAATCTCCAAGCACATATCGCCACACTCCACCAACCGGATCGTTGACCGTAAAGTAGACGTAGGTCTTCTCGCCCTGTTGTGAGACAAGGGGCGCACCGTTGACCTCGCCTTCACCGGCATGAACCGTGCGCTCGATTTTAAGCGTTTCCAAATTAATAACGGAAAGCACTCCGGACTGGCCTTTGTCTCCCAAATCGACCATGCCTCCCACAAACGCCTTTTTTCCGGCAATCGTGGGAGTTGACGAAGATGAACCGGCAAACTTCACGCTGCCGCGAGCCACAAGCTCACTTCCGCGCTTTTCAAAGACATGAAGAGTTCCGTCATGGGTCACCGTGGTATAGGTGCCGTCTCCGGTTTCGGAGTTAACCTGATACGGGATTACGCCTGCGCGCACAGAGCTCCCAAGATTCAGCTTTGACTTTACCGATCCCGTTTTCCCGTCGAGAAGCACCACGTCTCCCGACTCATTTCCTACAATGAAATCCGTTCCCGCAGCCGCAGCACCACTGCCGCAATAACCGCTGGGTTTTTGTTCCTCACCCCCGCGAAATATCCATTTTATAGAGCCATCGGTAAGGTCCACGCAAACGAAATCCCCTCTGCTTTCCTTTCCCGATTGCATTTGAGTAAATCCCGTTACGACAGACGTTCCATCATGTGAGGCGGTAAGCGTTGCAAGCGTCTGATATGCCGAAGCTCCGGATAGATCCTCAGAGCGCCACACACGCTCAAGTGAATCCAGTGAAAATGCCGTTAGGTGCCCGTCGTCAGTGGCAACCACCACTAAACCGTTTACAACGAGGGGGCGAGTTGTGTGGGAAAGCGCGCTGTCCAACGTTGCCTGGCCTACGATTTTCCCCGTTGCACGCTGGGCTTTATACAGCGTATTTCCACGAACAAAGAAGACATAGTCACCAGAGATAACCTGATGGGAAACCACCGATGGATATGTGCCGGGTGTCTCAGGAGGAAGGATCCATTGAGCGTGTACGTTTCCCGTGGGTGTCAAAAACGAAACAAACGCAGAATTGCTTCCGTTTGGATATCCTCCCCACGTTGGTGTAATTCCTGAACGAGTACTCCCTGCCTGAGAGGTAGCAGGCGTTTTAGACTTAACCTTTGCGATCTCGGATGTCCCGGACGCAGACTCGGGTACGCTCTCAGGGGTGTCCTTAGGTTCACCCTCAGATTGAGACTTGGCCTTATTTACGGGTTCAGTCTCAGACGTATCCTTAGATGTTGGTACACCTCCAGATGAAGCGGTAGAATGAGCGGTATTTTCGGTGTCAGAAGACGTATTTTTTGAGGTTATGTCGCTGCTTTTTGAAGATTCGGTGTAGCCTGCGGCCAGATTTCCGGTCTCTGCATAAGCTGCAAAAGGTAGAACCGAAAGCACTACCACAAAAGAGAAAAGGATTGTTATAACCCTCTTTCTCATACTACCTTACCCTCCCTACTTGAGGAGAGCCTGCTTTGCGTGCATATACAAGAACTCCTATACCTAAAATTATAAGCGGAAGACTGAGCAGTTGGCCCATGGTAATAACACCACCTAAAAGATATCCAAGCTGCTGATCGGGTATGCGCACAAATTCAATAAGAAAACGGAAGACGCCATACAACAATAAAAATATGCCGATAAATGTTCCCTGCGGACGCGGAGGATATGCTCTTGAAAGCGCATAGAGAACTATAAACAACACCAAACCCTCGAGAAGTGCTTCATAGAGCTGGGAAGGATGACGGTAGACGGCACCGCCTGTTTCAAACATGACTCCCCACGGAAGATTGGTTGGCTTTCCCCACAGCTCTCCATTGACAAAGTTTGCACATCTGCCAAAAAAGAGTCCCAAAGGAGCTCCAATGGCCGCAAGATCGGCAATGGTCGGAATCGAAAAGTGCAGCATACGGCACGCAAGTGACCCACCAACGACAGCGCCGACAAGCCCTCCGTGAAAGCTCATGCCTCCCTGTGAGAACGCAAAAATATCCAAGGGATGTTGAAGGTAATACCCTGCGCCATAAAAGATGACGTAAAACAAGCGAGCTCCGATAATGACCCCGAACGCTATGCTTACGAGAAGATTAAGCGTATCGTCAACGGTTATATCAAGCCTCCAACGACGCGCAGTGCGGTAGAGCATAACGCCCGCCAAGGTAAAGCCAACAAGATATGCCAGCCCATACCAGCGGATGGAAAGCGGTCCGATGGATATGGCTACCGGGTTAAGGGAATGATAGAGCTCGTTAAGCCACACGTACTTCTCGCCACCTACTTTTGAAGGACATGAGACGGTGTTGCCCCACGCTGTCCCTGGTAATGACTGCCAAGAGCTTCGGACCCATAGGGTCGCTCAACCGGAGAACTCATACGTTCAAAAGAGAGCTGACCGATGCGCATCCCCGGATGCAGAACAATAGGAAGAGTAGCCACATTGGAAAGCTCAAGGGTCAACTCTCCGTCCCAACCGGGATCAACATATCCGGCAGTTGAATGAATCATGAGGCCAAGGCGGCCAAGCGTTGACTTGCCCTCAAGCTTACCCAAGATGTCATCGGGAATGGCAATGCGCTCGAGAGTGGTTCCAAGCGCAAACTGACCCGGATGAAGAACGAATACCTCGCCCTCGGGAACGTCAATTGACTCCGTAAGACCGTCTTGTGTTGTTAAGGGATCGATACAGGTGTGTATGGAATTGCGGAAGATTCTAAAATTTGAACCAAGACATACATCAACGGAGGCCGGTTGGATATTTTTGTCGCACAAAGGCTCAATCACAATACGACCGGCTAAAAGCTCACTTTTAATGTCGCGATCTGAGAGGACCAAATCATCTGCCTTTCCCTCACGGTGGTTCCTAATTTCTTGCCTTACTACAGTAACACGCTCACTTTAACACGCACACTTTCAAAAAAGAGGCGCGCACCAAAAATGCATCATATTAACGCAGGAAATTCAACATATTTCCATTAAATTTGAACGCGCCCTACTTACTTGAGCAAATATCGCTACAACATCGCCGGCTGAACGCGCTTTACGCCGGGCACGTGTTCAACAAGAATACGCTCGATACCCTCGGACATATCGTAGGCCGACAGAGGGCAACCGGCGCAAGAACCGGTCATCTCAAGAGTTACCGTACCGTCGTCATTCACATCGATAAGCTCAACGTCTCCACCGTCCGCCTGAAGGCTCTGACGGATTACGTCAAGCGTAGCATTCAAAAGTTCCCTGTTAATTGCCATAGCCGGTCTCCTTATGGTCTCAATACGATGATCAAAGTCTTTTGTATCGTACCCAATGACCTCCAAATGATACGTTTCTTACATCACACGTTTCTTGTAGACTCCCTCAGGAACCCCCACACGATTCCCTCAAGCATAGCGTCTTAAAGCAAACAGCCACACAAAGACAAACCGCACGCCGTTATCCAATTGGCGAGAAGAGATGTCCTTGTGTTGCTCCCTCAAGACGGCCCGGCAAAGCTCTCCCCTGTTTCACGGCAGCCACCGCAGAAGCCACACGCGCAATGGCACGCTCTGTCTGTTCTTTGGTCAGCAAAGTGGCATCAACCATAAGCCGAGTAACGCCGTGGGCGAGAAGGACATCCAGCTCAGGTACCGCATCAAAAGGCTGAGGAGCCCAAATACGTGAGCGACCCTGAGTATCCGTGGTAACGGGAAGATAATCGTTATCAATTCCACGCAGATAATGCAGCTCTTGGCGCAACTTACAGGTATCACAGTCATGGATGCACTTCCCCGTTGTCATAAGCACGCAATGCTCGCTTGTCATGGTGCGTATGCGGCCACTGACCAAATACCCCACGGGAACCGAGGCATTTTCTGCAATATGAGCAATCTCGGTAAGGGTTAACTCAGAATTCAGCCAAACGCCACAGGCACCGCTGTTTACAAGAGCACTTACGGCATAATCGTTGTGAAGAGGAATGCATTCCCGGATTTCTGCCATCGCGTGGCAATCGAGTGCACACGCAAGCTCTGATATATTACCGACGGCCACGGGAGCTCCCGTGCGAATCCACGGATCAAGCCGCGAGTGATCTGCCTCACGACACACTTCATCCAGCCACGGCACCACGCGCGCAAGCATATCATCGGACCAAGTACCTTGATTGAGCGCATCGGCGGATGCATAGAGGCGAGAAGCTCCCGCTGCCTGTGCAATACGTGCCTGCTCCGGTGAGGTCACGAGCGCACATATCTCAGCGTCTTTTGCCCTTGCTTGAGCAGAAGCTCTGTCTGACAGAGACAAAGATGCCGCTTTGGCTGCTGCGTCGCGTTCTTTTTCGGCAGCGCGACGAGAGAGCGGCGCCGTGTTCTTCTCGCGAGATTGATAGCCGGCAAGAATCCGTTCTTCGAGAGCCGTGCACGCGGCGGTGCGCACGCCGTGGACGGCGGAAAAGCTCATGCCGCACTCCGCATCAAGGTCAATGTCAAAGCGTATGGGTTCAAAGGGAGATGACCCCATGCGTCCCACGTGCTCTCTCAACTCTTCCGTACTAACCGGCTTCGTGCGTGCCTTCTCAACCACAAAACCCTGGACGGATGCGGAATGGTCCCCGTCAACGGTGGTAAGTGAAACGGTAAACGGCTGGCCTATATGTGCAGAAACCCGCACGGCAACGTCGCGTTTGCGAGGATAGTCGAGTGAGGCAATCCGTTCGGCCTGGGCACGTGCCGCCTCCGAACGAATCACACGTACCACGGAGCCAACCGCCATCACGCGAGCCGCTCTGACCGTCAAGATGCTGTCCGGTGCCGCATCACAAGGAGCCAAGGCCGTTAAGAATTTCGTGGGATCATCAAGAGGGCGAATCTCCAACAAGTCTCCTTTGCCAATGGGTGCACAGACAGCCAGATCAACGTCGGCCTGCTTGTAGCGCCGCAGCTTTACCCGTCCGCCGTTAAGTCCGCCTTTCTTCTCGACGGCATCCTCAAGCGCATGACCACCGACCACCTCTCCAACAATCTCGCCACGGTTGTTTGACCGCTCGTAGCTCATCATTTCGTTGCCGGCAGTTCCGTGCAGATACGCATCGGTAAGTCCGCGATTAAAGGAACGTTTGAGCAAACGATGACGATACGCACGATTTGAGCCGCTATCCTCACCGGCCACAAGAGCGTCAAGCGCTTCTCGATAGGCACGCACTACCGAATACACATACTCGGGCGCCTTCATGCGCCCCTCGATCTTGAGCGATTTGGCGCCCGCCGCTACCAATTCTGGCAAATCGTCAATGGTGCAGTAATCCTTGGGACATAACAGGCGCTCATACTCCGGACGAGAAACTACCGTATGAGCGGCATCCACCAACACGTATGGCAAACGGCACGGCTGTGCGCACGCGCCGCGATTTGCGGAGCGCTCGCCACGCATGGAACTCATATGGCAGATGCCCGAGTAGCAAAAGCACAGCGCTCCATGGCTAAAGCATTCCACATCAACGCCCTCTTGGGTAATGCGGCCGATCTCTTGAGAAGTGAGCTCGCGAGAAAGCGTCACGCGGCCAACGCCGAGCTCTCGGCAAAACGCCACGCCTCGCGCGTCGTGTATGTTAGCCTGCGTAGACACATGGCACTCCATCTGGGGCCACGTACTTCGAACCTGCGACAAAAGCCCCCAGTCCTGGATAATGAAGGCATCGGCACCTAAGAGCCACGCGCGGCGAATCAGCCTCAATACGCGTTGCATCTCGTCCCACTTGACCACCACGTTGACCGTCACATACACTCGCGCGCCCGCAAGATGCGCGCGCCTGCATGCCTCCGCAAAAGACGCATCATCAAAGTTATCGGCACTGCGCCGGGCATTAAAGTTGCTGCCAAGTCCGCAATAGATGGCATCCGCACCGGCCGCCAGGGCCGCACTGAACGCTGAGGGTCCTCCTGCCGGGGCGAGAAGCTCCACAAAAGCGGCATCGGCAAGCGGCATTGTGTGTTCAAGCTCGTGGGACAATGCATGGGTCCATGACGCTTCATTCATGCGGTTCTTCTCGCCAGCGGCACACGCACGCTCGCGACGGTTTCGATCATTCATGTATATCCTTGCGTAGACGGTACTTGGTTTTTAGCAATATTAGTTTTTCAGTGCAAAAAGAGGCGGATGCACTTTATCCTTGTCGGATAAAATGACACGCGCAGGATCAAAGTTCTTCTCGCCGAGAAACGCCGGCCACACGATACCTATCTCGGGATCGTTCCACATAACGCCACCCTCATCGCCCGGATGGTAGGTGTCGTCGCATTTGTAGCAGAACTCAGCCTCATCCGAGAGCACCAAAAATCCATGGGCAAAACCTCGCGGCACAAAGAATTGACGATGATTCTCCTCGGAAAGAACGATGCCTTCCCACTTACCCCAGGTAGGGCTCCCTACGCGCAAATCAACTGCCACGTCAAAAACGGTACCCCGAATAACTCGAACCAGTTTTGCCTGAGGATGTGAAATCTGAAAGTGAAGTCCCCGAAGCACCCCTTGCGATGAAGACGACTGGTTGTCCTGGACAAATTCCGCATCAATACCTGCCGCTACAAAGTTGTCACGTCGATAGGTTTCCATAAAGTATCCGCGGCGATCACCATGCGTCTTTACATCGACTGCCATCACACCCTCAATGGAGGTAGGAGTGAACACAAAATTACCCGATGTTATGGAACGTCCTGTCAACTCAGCCACGATACGGCTTCCCTTCACGCGCAACTCGTTTTATACTCACCACTTGTCTGGTGATTCCACAGATAACTATACTCAAACAATCACCCAATGAGTACGCTATTATTTTAGTGGGAAACTCAAAGACACCGCAAAGACCGTACAGAAGGAAAAGCCGTGAGAATTCTTGCACTTGTACCTGCATATAATGAGGAAGCCTGCATTGCGGACACCATCACTGAATTGACACAGACATGTCCATCCGTTGACTATGTCGTTATCAACGATGGATCGAGTGATTCCACGTTGGCCATCTGCCGCCGGAATAACTTCAATTATATAAACTTGCCCGTAAACGGTGGACTTTCAGCGGCTTTCCGCACCGGTATGCGATATGCCAAAGATCATGGCTACGATGCCGCCGTGCAGTTTGACTCCGACGGCCAACATATGCCGCAATTCATTCCAACCATGGCAGAAACACTTGAGCGAGACCACGCAGATATTGTCATAGCTTCCCGTTTTGTAACCAAACAACGCGGATCAAGCGCCCGAGAGATTGGCTCCAAACTCATCAGCTGGCTTATCAAGCGCAGTACCGGACAGGTCATAACCGATCCGACCTCCGGTATGCGCATGTACAATGCCGCAATGATTGACAGGTATGCGCGCTCGTTTGACTTCTCGCCGGAACCCGACACCATTTCGCTCCTGATGCGCAAGGGTGCGCGGATCAGCGAAATTCAGACCGAAATGCGTGAGCGCCAAGGCGGTAAGAGCTATCTCAACTTCTATAACTCTATTGTCTATATGGCACGCACGTGTCTTTCACTTCTTCTGTTCCAATGGTTTAGATAAACCGAGATAAGGTGGCTCTATGTCTATCATGCTTCGAATTTCTTTGCTCCTTGGTGCTCTCTTTGCACTCGGCATCGTTATCAATAGCGTCCGCAAATCAAAAATCCGCATTTCGGATTCGGTGTTTTGGGTTATATCCGCAACTCTTCTTCTCTTGTTTGCGATTATTCCGCAAATCCCCTTTTTCTTTTCTCGACTTTTTGGATTTGTCTCAACCAGCAACTTTGTTTTGGTTGTTGTGATAACCCTGATGCTCATCAAACTGTTCCACCAGTCGTGCAGCATTTCTCGCCTTACCTATAAGGTTGAATCGCTTTCCGCTACGATCGCCCTTCACGATAAAGACTTACGTGACGAGAAGAACCTCGATTCCATCACCGACTTCAACCACGCTGCCCGCGTTTAGCTCGCAAACCCAGCGCACAGAAGATTCCGAATACCAAGGCAAGCATCAGGAGCGAGGCGTCATACAAAAGGCAGGCACCCATCATGCCGCCCGTTGTAATGAAATAACCTGACGTCACAAACGCAAAACCGGCGCCGCAGGCATAACTCACCAAAACGCCAATCTGCTTTCGCATGGTAACCACGGCATAGTAGAGAATCACCGTAAGCGCATTCAGCCAGCCTCCCACCAAAAGCACCATAAGTTCCGCTTGATACGGGGAAAAATCGAGTCCATACAGTATGCCTAAAACCGGTGTGCCCAAAGGCCACGCAAGAGCCATGGTCAGAAGCGTGGCAAGCGTTACCGCACCAAAGCCCTTGAGGATGAGAGACAAAAACGAGGCGATATTGCCCGAAGTCCACCGATTGGCCATATCGGTTAAAAGCGGCTTAAAAATGAAATTACTGAGCAAGTTGATAACCATCGCCGGCATGAAAAGTGCCGCATAAAACGTCTGATACTCGTTGCTCATGAAACGTGCCATGGCGTATTTGGGCGCTCCCACCACATAGGTCAGCAAGAACGATCCCGCAAAAAGCGGCGCCGTGGTCAATAGCAATTTTCCAATGGACCCCAGGTTAAAAGATGGTTTCAGAGACTCCATTGCCTTTGCGGGCGCGTAAATCAGCACAACCATCACCACAGCAGACGCCGCAAAAGCAACAAGACATGATACCAGCAGATTCCTCGTAAGTACCACACCCGCAACAAATGCGACAACCGTCGTCAGCACACGGAAGAAAAACGCACGTCCTGCAATATCAAGTCTTCCGTGCTGTTGAAACATACCATGAAACACATCTTCAACAACGTCAAAGAGACGCAGTGACGCAATCAGAGTAAAAAGCAGACCTTCATACGTCAGTCCCTGCGTGGTAGCGGAGTAGATAACCACGCCGATCATCATACAGATCGTCGTAATGCAACGCGACCCCAGATATACGCCAAACGGAAATTTTTCTTCCGTATCGGTTGCTTGATAGGTGCGAATTTCAAAATGGCCGATTACCATGAGCTGCTGTGCAATGGCATACGCAAGCGAGAAGATGCCTCCTGCGGCAGCACCCATCGTTCGCGTCACTGCCATCAGCATGAGGACCGTTGACGCGGCATTCATCAACGAGCCAAGCGTGTTCCAAAAATAGTTTTTGCGCATTTGCGCCGGAGATGTTTCTATATTCATACGCTCTTCTCGCCAAAAGCCGCAAAGGCATCACGGCTTCCTTTTGTGACATCAACATCTTTCCACTTGCCAAAATCAAGTCTGCCGGGATGATGGTTCTTGCGATCATTCTCGGGAGGAAGCTGCATATAATCACCATAGCCCAGCCGCAAAAGTTTGTCATACTCCTTGGGGAGAACCGTCGTGATGTCTTCAAACGGAACGCGCACGGTTGGAAACACGTCACTTTTGCTCATGGTCCAATTTTCGGGATCAGGCTCAACGAAGCTGGCGTAAACGTCGGTTTCTTCATGCTCGCCCAAGCGAGCCGCCCTGTCCCAATGGCTCAAAATGAACTTTGAAGGAACATGCAGGATACGCATGGTCCAGTGGATAAGAAAACATCCCGCAAGCGCGAGCGTGCGCTTCCAGCCTCCCAAGGGTATATGCGGCCTCGGTGTGGCACGCAGGAAATTCAAGCGTCCCCAAAACCACGTGCGGCGTTTGGTGCGGGCATACACCTTTGGATCCTGAGGAATCTTGTCAAACGGAAAGATTCCGATGGAGATGGCATACGTAAACGGGCAATCCATAAATTCATCCGGTACGCAGACGGTACCTCTCAAAGAGAGGTTGGAATTTACCGCAGGAAAGAAGTCATCGGTACGTCCGTTTTGAATAATAAAATCGGGCCTGATATGTGACGGACCTTCTGCAAGGAATTTTTCATAGTCTTCACGAAACATCGAAATGTCCACATCATCATCCCAGGGAATGAAGCCTTTATGCCGAATGGCACCGATTTCGGTACCGCCATACGCTTGATAAGAAATACCGAGTTCACCACAGACACGATCAAGCTCATCCATCAGCATGGTAGATAAAATCTGAATCCGACGCAATTCCTTCGGATCATCGTAACCCTTATATGTTTCAAATCCCACAAAGACTCCAGCCAACGAGTTCTGGTTAATATTTCTATAATACAGATAATAAAAAGCTCCACAACGAACGCTTCATGATGGGATGATACCATGTACACACCAGCCGATCACACCTTTGCCATTTGTGCCTACGGAGAAAGTCCATATTTGGAAGAGCTCATCTGCTCGCTTACAAAGCAGACGCTTCCCACAAAACTACTCCTTGCAACTTCCACGCCCAATGATTTAATTTGCAATCTTTGCGAGAAGTACAACATTAAAATGTATATCAATGAAGGACCGGGGGGCATCGCCGGCGACTGGAACTTTGCCGTCAGCTGCTGCACCACCCCCCTCGTAACCATTGCTCACCAAGACGATATCTACAAACCGACCTATGCGGAAGAAATGCTTGCGCGCATAAACGCCTCACCTTTGCCTCTTATATACTTCACCAATTACGGAGAGCTCAGAGACGGGCGTGAAATAGACGACAATAGGCTCTTGAGCGTCAAGCGTCGTCTGCTCTATTCCCTCGGAAAACCTGAAAATGCGGGCAAACAGTGGGCAAAACGACGTGCGCTTAAATTGGGATGTGCCATCTGCTGCCCTTCCGTTACGCTCTGTCTCCCAAACCTTGAACGTCCCGTTTTCGAAGCCGGTTTTGGCTCAAACCTTGACTGGCAAGCATGGGAGAAAATCAGTCGTAGGGAAGGAGATTTCCTCTACAACACGAATATTTTGATGCTTCATCGCATTCATGAAGATTCCGAGACCAGCCATCTCATACATGATAATCGCCGTGAAGCAGAAGACCTTGCAATGCTTGAAAAATTTTGGCCCACGCCCATGGCAAAACTCATTAATCTTGCCTACAAAAAAGGTCAAAAAAGCAATGGGTAGAAGTACCTCTATCCCTATGGCGATATATACTAAAAGTACTAAAACATTTGAGTGAAGCAATCATGGGAGACAACTACAACAGCCCCAACACGCTGCGCATCGACTAAGCTTCTCTTCCGGAAGAACCCCGTTTGATCCCCAACTCACGCCAGTCGGGCGTTGCCGAGAGCACCGTACCTACAATGATGACAATACAGCACAGTGCGGCCAAAGGCGACGGAATTGCTTCGGGCATGATAGTTGGCAACAACACACCTGCAAGAGCCGCAAAAATAACAGCCCACGCAGAATAAGAGATATTGAGTGCCATACCGCGAGAAGCTCCTATGGCATCAATGGCTTTGTAATAGAAAAGATACGATACGGTACCCGCGAGCGCGGCGAGAAGAACAATGCCGTTTGCAGGCGTCACTGCCGTCTGGACGGCAAAGCCAAACGAACCCGTCAAGGGAACCACCACAATACCGTAGGCAAGAGCAGAGGTAGTTTCTCGGATTTGAAGTGCTGTTTCATTGTCAACCGCACTGTCTTGCATACCCCAAGCCAAAATAACCGCTTCGGATCCCCAACCAAAAACGCAGGCACACACACCGAGAATACCAACGACAACATTACCGTTACCGGTAACGGTATCGGCAGAGGTTAGTCCCATCAGCATGACCCCAACAAGTGCCACAAGAAGTGCCAGCACCTGTTTGAGTTTCATGCGTTCTTTTAACAAAAGCCATGCGAGCGCAGAACCAACGGCCGGATAGAATGCGGAAATGGCTGCCGTATAACCCGGCCCAATATTATTGATGGCCGCAAGATATCCGCTCATACCGATGGGGCCGCCGAGCAGCGCCCCAAGCATAACCACCTTTCCGCTTCTCGTTTTTAAAGCAGAAACGGTATCTCTCAAGCGTCCGCGGACACCCATGAATATCAAAAGGATCAACGCCGCAAAAACGTCATGTACACATGCACTGACAATTGATGCCTGAGGTGCATCAAGATATGGCGTCATACCAAGAGCCACGCCTAAGATGACGGTATCGATTGCCCACAGGATGCCGCTTATTAATCCGTATTGCATGCTGAAATCCGCCCTTCTCGCGCAATATTCGTGCGCCTAATCTTCTTCATACCAACTCAAAAGCCGGTCCACATACTGTGCGGCATAGCGGTAATAGATAAAGAACCACTCGCCCACATTCTCTCCCTCGGCCTCTTTTACCAGCGACCAAAGATACCAACACCATCCTGCAAAGACCACGTAACTCCAAAAATGACGACGCTCCTTTGTGGTTGCCGTCCGTCCGAAATAATAGTCAATGGCTTTGTTTGCCTCATCTTCTGAAAGCTCGCAGCATACCGCAAAAGTACCGAAGTCATTTGCTTCATCGGACATACCTGCATATTCCCAGTCGATAAGACTGTAGGTATCGTTTTCGTCAATAAGGAAGTTAAGGGAGAAGAAATCATTGTGAGAAATAACCGTCTTGACATGGTCGGCATCGGCATATGCTTTGAGTTTAAGGATTTTCTCGCGCAGCTCAAAATAGTCAGGGACCTCAATGGGACCATGCTCCTTTAAGACCTTCTCATAGTTGAGACCCTCATCAACAAAGCTAAAGTGTCGATCAAGTACCGCGCCACTTTCATGAAGTGTCCGACCCATCTCCATGGCACGGCGAAGCTGCTCAGGATTATGCGGATCCAAATTCTTTGCGTTCTTTACAAAGTGAGAGATTTTCCAGCCCTCCTTTTGATCCTCATAAATGAACGTACTATCTAGACCGAGTTCTCGAGCAAGACGAAGACCTGCCTCCTCGCCTGCTCTGTCCACAAGCTTTTCCGTGCCAACGCCGGGATGGCGATAGACGTACTCCTGCGCGTCCTTACCAAAGCCAACCGTAAAATGAGCGGAAAGATTGGTCAGACCCTGCTTAAGCGGATAGAAGTCATGAATATCGGACTTCTCGCAGTGAAGCACGGAAACGATATTGTCAAATATCTCTGAGTCAATGTTTTCAATAAAAGCAGGATCAAATTCACGCAGTTCATCAAGGGAATCAAACTCGTTGATAACACCATCGGGGTATTTACGAATGGTCATCGAGAACTGTTTGATATGGTCAGCGTATATGTCTTCCCACAGTTTGTCGGCAGTCTCCGGCCTCTCGTAGACCGACTCAAGAATCTCAACGAATCGTTTTGAGAATGCACGGTCAAAATACACGTGTCCAAGCATGACCCACGCATCAAAGCCACCAATCTCAACACCGGTAATACGACCTCCGGGCCCCTCCTTCAAGCACCACTCTTTTGTGGGTCCTGCAACATAGGTTGCCGAATAATACGCGCCATACACGTAATGCTCAAACGGATTGACGGTAAAGTAGTCATCTGACGAGCAGATATAGGTATTACCAAGCCGGTTTTTAACGTACCAAAGCGTGGAGTTGTTGTTGCGCGTTGCATAGTCGGGATTAACCACGATGCTAACCCCAAACTTGCCTGCTAGGTAGAAGAAGTACTCCTTCTTGTATCCCACAACTACCGTAATATCGGTAATACCGGCTTCCATGAGTTGGCGAATCTGACGCTCGATCAGAACTTCTCCACGCACTTTCAAAACACCTTTTGGTTTTTCATACGAAATGGGAGCAAAGCGAGAAGAAAGTCCTGCAGCCATGATGATGGCATTGTCAACGGCATACGGTTTAAGTGCCTCAAGACCCTTTTGAGTGATCATACGATCTTCGATAAGACCCCGATTTTCAAGACTCTTAACGGTAGTATTAACGGTTCCCAGCGAAAGCTTTGTTGCCTCTGAAAGCTGACGCTGACTCAGCTTTTCATTGGTGCCTGCAAACATCTTCAAAACGGTAAAAACATTTTTCGTCAGTGCCATAAAACCTCCCGGCATCTATACCCGCACAACATCTTGCCTACCGATATAGATACATTTCATTACGATGTTCAATTTCTCAGAATTATAGCAGTAATTTGAACATATATGCAAGAATAAACGCTACCTGCGATTACGACAGATAGCGTTTTACAAAATATCCGATATTGGGATTTTTTAGTATGGCCCAAAATCCAAACGGGCGGGATAATGATTTTTGCGCTTTTCAACGGGTGGAAGCTGCATGTAATCACCATATAGAAGTTCAAGCTGATGTTCAAGATCACGTGGGAAAGCAACCATCATTCCCTCGTACTCAAGTTTTCTTACCGGGAAAATGTCATCCAAAAAGTATGTCTCTTTCCATTTGTAAGTATCGTTCATATAGGCAATGCGCTTGGTCTTCACGTGCGCATAGCGGTTACGAGCTTCTTGTTCATGCGCATACATTTTACGCGTTGAAACACGGAAGAGTTTGCAGATGCCTCTGCCGACTACTACACCGGCGCGCAACAGCTTGCCCTTAATGCCGCCGGCAAGAATGACAGGATGAGGTACGTCAACAAGGATACGCATATGCGACCAGAACCACGTATCATTAACCTGTTTCTTATATTCCCTCTCATCATCCGAAACATTGTCAAAGCAGTACACGTCCAAAAAGATGCCCAAATCAAGCGGAAGCGTCGCAAGCGCCTCTTCGCAAAACTGTGTTCCGTTCAGCATAATGCGTGTGGTGGGAAACGGGTAGTTAATGTCCCGCTCGGTATTGATGATGTTGTACTTGTCGGACCATTCAAGGTCATATATCTCAAGCAGCTTGTGGAAATCTTCCGCCGGAAGTGCGACGTCGATATCGTCGTCCCAAGGTATAAAACCCTTGTGGCGCAAAGCACCGATACCTGTACCTCCAATACCAAAATAGCGAAGATTATACTTCTCACACGTGTCTATAAAGTCCTTGAAAATCATACGCTCAACACGCTGCAGGTGGCGAAGGGTTTCTTCATCATATTCGCGCATTATCGTCCCTCATACATTCTCTTATAGTAATCTTGATAGGCTCCGCTTACCACATGCTCAACCCACGTACGGTTTTCAAGATACCATGTGATTGTTTTAACAATCCCCTCTTCAAATGGGGTCTCCGGATACCAGCCAAGCTCTTCTCGAATTTTATCGGGTGCTATGCCATAGCGACGGTCATGACCCTTTCTATCCGTCACATGCGTAATAAGGCTTTCGTTAATTTCAGGATCGCCGGTAAGCCGGTTCACTTCGGAAATAATTCGCTTTACGATGTAGAGATTATTTCTCTCATTGTGTCCGCCAACGTTATATACCTGCCCTAAGCGCCCTCTTTCAAGCACCATATCAATGGCCTTGCAATGATCTTCCACATACAGCCAATCACGCACATTAAGTCCGTCACCATACACCGGAAGCTTGCGGTGATCCAGGCAATTCTGGATCATCAGAGGAATCAACTTCTCAGGGAATTGATACGGACCGTAATTGTTGGAACAACGGGTGATAACCGCAGGAAACCGATAGGTGTCAAACCATGCTTTCACAAACATATCCGCACTTGCCTTTGAGGCTGAATACGGGCTGTGCGGAGACAGTGGTGTGTCCTCACGGAAAAATGCTTCAGGATCGTCCAGAGGCAGCGAGCCGTATACCTCATCGGTTGAAACCTGCAGGTATATATGGTCTCCAAAGTCACCGCATCCATCATCCCATGCAGCTTTCGCAGTGCTGAGAAGCGCCACCGTTCCCATCACGTTGGTATCCGCAAAGGCTCCGGGATCTTCAATGGAGCGGTCAACATGGCTCTCGGCCGCAAAGTTCACCACATACGTGGGAGCGTACTTCTCAAAGAGACGTGCAAGGGCCGCTCGGTTCCGTATGTCGACCTGTTCAAATACAAGGCGGCTGTCATGTTCATAGGCACTCAGATTTTCAAGATTTCCCGCATACGTCAGTACATCCACATTAACCACACGAATGTCTTCACGCATACGAAGTAAATACTGAATGAAATTTGATCCAATAAAACCGGCCCCGCCGGTAACCAAATATGTTTTCACGCTATCCTCTTCCGACTGTTGCAAGATAGGTGGCAAGGGCTTCTTGCCACGGACGCATTTTGTTTCCAATGGTAGCAATCAAATGAGCATTTTCCAAAGAGGAATACGCGGGGCGAGAAGCACTTTCTGGATGCATCTCTTTCCAGTCCGCTGAACTCACGCGCTTGACGCGACAATCAAGCCCGCTTCCCCGCATAATTGCCTCAGCGAAATCAGCCCAGGAGCAGGTGCCCTCATTGGTACAGTGGTAGATTCCATACTCATCGGTTACACCCAAAGCAAGGAGCTCGTAGGCAAGATCGTTTGCGCTGGTGGGATTGCCAAACTGATCGTCCACCACGCATATCTCATCGTACTTCTCGCCCAAGGAGCGCATCGTAGCCACAAAGTTTTTTCCCACATATCCATAAAGCCATGCCACGCGCACAACAAACGTATGTGCGTATGCGGCAAGCGCAAGTCCTTCACCGGCGAGCTTTGAGCGTCCGTATGCCGAGATGGGTGCCGGTACGTCAGCTTCCGTACGCGGGCGCGGATCGGTACCGGGAAATACATAGTCCGTTGAGACGTGAATAAACTTGGAACCCATACGACTGCACGCACGAGCAAGGTTCATAGGCCCCAAGGCATTTGCGGCGAATGCTTGGTCAAAGTACTTCTCGCAGCCATCAACATTGGTCATGGCAGCACCGTTAATTACAAGGTCGTAGTGATCATGAGTCACAAACCAAGCGTCAACGGCTTCATGGTCTGAGATATCAAGCTCGTCGATATCAATGCAGTCAACTTCGGCATCTTTATACGCAGAAGAGATTGATCCGATCTCAGCCTGCCCGCTCTCCAGCAATCGTTTAAGCTCATTGCCCAGCTGACCATGGGCACCAGTGATAAGAATCCTCACACTATTCTCCTCTTCCGCTGGGAACTACGCGGCCTTCGGCAACACTTTTAAGGTGTTTGCCGTAATCCGACTTACCATAGCGCGTTGCACATTCAATCAATTTCTTACGGTCAATCCAACCGTTATCAAAGGCAATCTCTTCCGGAACACAGACGGGCAATCCCTGCGCCGTCTCCACCGTTCGTACAAAGGTAGAAGCCTCAAAAAGCGATTCCATGGTGCCGGTATCAAGCCACGCAAAGCCTCGGCCCAACGTTACCACGTCAAGCGTTCCGTCCTCAAGGTAGAGCCTGTTTAAATCGGTAATCTCATACTCGCCGCGGGCACTTGGTTTAACCTGGCCTACCATCTCCGTTACACGGGCATCATAGAAATACAGTCCCGTTACCGCATAGTTTGATTTGGGATGCTCAGGTTTCTCCTCGATAGAAACGGCGTTGTAGTTTGCATCAAACTCCACGACGCCAAAACGCTCGGGATCATCCACGTGATAGCCAAATACCGTAGCCCGACCGCACTTCTCGGCTTTGACAGCCGCCTCTCGAACCAGTTTGGAAAGACCGTTTCCATAGAAGATATTGTCGCCCAAAATCAGTGCACAGGAGTCCTCCCCGATGAAATCCTTGCCAATGACAAAGGCCTGTGCCAAGCCGTCAGGAGACGGCTGCTCGGCATAGCTGATGGAAATGCCAAAATCAGATCCGTCTCCCAGCAAACTCTTAAAGTTGGGTAAATCGCGCGGGGTTGAGATAACCAGCACGTCACGAATACCCGCAAGCATAAGCGTTGCCAGTGGGTAGTAAATCATAGGCTTGTCATATACCGGTAGCAGCTGTTTAGATGTTACCGTTGTCAGCGGATAGAGCCTTGTTCCGCTCCCACCTGCAAGAATAATGCCTTTCATACATCCTCCAAGCAACGTTTGTACAATCAGATGCGCCTTTAATCAATCGCCGTTATGCGATACAGGCGATATGGTCCTTCTGCAAGTACTACCTCAAAGCCGGGCGTATTGTCGGTTATTTGAAGACCGGGGAACACCTCTTTTTGGTCTCCAAGCAGCGCTGGATTATCCGTATCGAGCAGAATGACATAGTGTGCGCCGATATCCTTCACGGCCTTCTGTACTTCTTGATCGTTACTAATCTGATTGAGCTTTGTTCTAATAAGCCAACTCTGAGGGGTTTCTTCACCTTCGGCTTTTGCGCGGTAATATACTCGCATGTCTCTCACTGCACCAATAGTAAGCGAGCCGTCATAGGGATTATTAATTACTAAAGAATCACTACCTACTACTCTTTGTGCTTTTTTAACAAAATTATCTTCTGAAACTGAATAGGGCATATTCCGACGAGGTGCATATGCTTCATTCATCCACGTGATTGCACAGCGAAGCTCGCTTTTTACATGTGAAGGAAGCTTACTAAGATCCCATGGAGTGAGCAATGATGCACCATACGCTAATGCAATAAAACAAAAAACACATACTTGAACAGTAATTTGAGAAATTTTAATTATACGGGACTCTTGCTGATCATCTGTAGTATCCCGAGATGTATAGACAAGGTGAAGCTGGAGGGTACCCTCTTGTGAAAGCTTCGGGTTCTTTTTCTTTTTCACAAAAATAATAGTTTTATTAACAAGAAAGCCAATCCCCATGGCAATAATATACACACCAGCCGCAACAATGGGAATTGCAGTAAAAACAATCATTGCCGCAGTCCGCTCCGGATCGGTATACCAAAATCCCGAGAAAAAGCGCCTGATTGCAAGATTCTCAGAAAGACTGCATATAAGAATAACTGCACAGAACACAAAAGCCCCATTAAGCCAACGGTAACTCTTCTTGGTAAGGCAATATACAAACCCAACCCAAAAAGCAATGGTAAAAAAGAACAAAGGACGACCCATAATCAAAGCAAAGTTTACGGTGTAATATATCGAGGTCAAAGGATCTATCGTAACGTCCCACACAAAGTTCACAACAGGTGCCATAAAGCTTGAGTTCAATACAACATACCAAGCCAAGACAGATATACCGATTACAAGTACCTCTGCTACGAAAAGAAATATAAGCTGCCTTGATTTTTTCTTTATGCCATGTTTGTGTGCGGCATATTCAACTACTCGTGGTATGTAGTTAAACAAAATGTACGGAAAGACAAGTATCGCCCAAAAGAAATCAGCATTTGGTTGCATTCCCGTAAGACCAAAAAGCCCTATAACAAGCAGTACAATTCCAGGCCAGGAAACGAAAAATTCGCGTTCTTCTACCTTAGGTTTTTCTGTAGCTACATCGGTATTCTTCTTTTCTTCAACAATTTCTGACATTCCACCGGTAGCAGCAATAAAGAGGTATACACAGGCCGGAACACAACAAAATGCAATGACATTAGGGAATATTCCATGCACCGTAACCATTCGGATCGGAAAGGCCATATGCGCAAACACTACAGAAGCAATAATAAAACTAGAAAGATAACTCTTTTTCTTAAAAATACCTTGAACAAGTGCAGCAATGCCTACTGGATACACGGATGCAACGAACAAGAACCATGTAGCATTTTCACATATCGAAGCGGAAAATCCTGTAATTGAAGATGTCACGGACGCAATAGTGTGGAAGACATACGGATAAAAGCCCTCATCAGTAAAAGGAGCCTGGATAGATGGCACTGCTCCATTATAAAACGCAGCATGAAGCATTGAGTATATGCCGGACTGAGTACTGCGTACAATGTAAGCTAGATGAGCACAATTATCCGGCGATTGCAAAAACCAAGCAGGATTTCGGACTGTTTTATGAAATATGACAAAGAAAAGTCCCAGCGTAAGAATTCCCACCACTAAAAGAAACTTTCCTTCTATATATTCGGGGAGATTAAGCTTTCGCATAAAGCGGCCGGAAAGCAAACGTACACAACCAAAAATGAGTGCAACGCATACCGCAACACACCCTAAAAGAGGCACCACACCCCTAAGCCCAAGCGGGTAAATGACAACACCTGAAATTGCCAAGAGTGCTCCAGACAATACCGGCGCAATAACGCAGGAAGTTGCCCGTTTTCCTCCAAGTAAACGGGCAACAAGATATCCTGGTACATAACATAAAATTGCTACAACAAAGAGTGCAAGCGCAAATGTAAACCACATACCAAGCGCTCCCTATACCAGTTTTGCAAAACGGCGCTTTCCAGCCTGAAGTATTGCGTGATCGAGAAGATCCGGATCAACGTTATACGATTTTGGTGCAAGCGTTTCTCCGTTAATCTTAACGCCACCTCCGTCAATGAGACGTCGCGCATCTCCTGCTGAAGCCGAAAGCTTAACTTCAACCATCAGCTTAGGCAGATAGACAAGCCCCTGGTCATTACGTACGAACTCAACAGAAAACTCGGCAACATCATCCGGAATCTCATGTTTCTTGAAAAGCGCGTCAAAGGCCTCTTCTGCCTGCACTGCTTTATCGGCGCCATGATAGAGCTCCACAATATTGCGGCCAAGAGCACGCTTGAGGGCATACGGGTCAGCCGTTCCATCCTCAAAGCTTGCATCGATGGCATCAACCTCGTCAATTGAAAGCGTTGAGCAAAGGCGATAATAGCGCGCCACAAGCTCATCGGGAATGGACATAATCTTACCGAACATATCAGCGGGTTCATCGGTAAGACCAATGTAGTTGCCGTAGGACTTTGACATCTTTTTAACGCCGTCGGTACCTTCAAGCAGCGGCATCGTAAGGGCAATCTGAGGTTCCATTCCCTCATCGCGCATAAGATCGCGGCCGGCAAGCAAATTGAAAATCTGATCGTTTCCGCCCATTTCAACATCGGCCTTAATCATGACCGAATCGTATGCCTGAAGTACCGGATAGATAAACTCATGCAGCGCGATAGGCTGCTGGTTGTGATAACGCTTTGAAAAATCCTCACGTTCCAGGATACGCGCTACCGTAAATTTGCTCATGAGGCTAAGCATCGTCTCAAGGTTCATTGGTTTGATCCAATCACCGTTATGCACCACGGTGGTACGATCCGGATCAAGAATCTTCATAGCCTGCTCAACATACGTTTGAGCATTCACTTCAATTTGCTCCGATGTCAAAGGAGGCCTCGTTGAATCTCTTCCGGACGGATCGCCGATAAGTGCCGTGCCATTGCCAATGATGAGAGTTACGTTATGTCCCAAATCCTGGAACTGGCGCATTTTACGCAGAGGAACAGCATGTCCGAGGTGCAAATCAGGACTTGTTGGATCAACGCCAAGCTTGATGGTAAGGGGTTTTCCTTTTGCAAGTTTCTCTTTCAATCCCTCAAGAGGGACAATCTGCATGGTACCTGAAGTAATTACTTTAAGCTGCTCTTCAACTGGAAGCACGAGCACAACCTTTCAATCCCGATGACTACATAGATGTCTTACGTTATCTATGTAGTCTTTGTGTCAAAATATATCTATATCAGTCTACAACAATATAAAGCTGTCTTTTTCCATAGAAAATGACAATCGCGCTATATAATTGTTTGGACTATGACAAGGAGGCGCAATGGGTATTAGGACCCGTCGAGCACATAAGCACGCAAATACGCACGTAGTAGGATTTGGTATAGCAGGGTTTTTTGGATTCCTTGCTCTTCTCGCTTTAGCGTTTGCCATTTCTTTGGGAGCAGTAGTTTCTTCATGGCTTGAAGATCTCCCCGACTACAACTCTGCAGACGCATATCTCGTTGCAGAGCCCACACGAGTCTACGACGCTAAGGGTAACGATATTGTCGATTACTACCTTCAGCAACGTCGCTCCGTAACTCTTGATCAGATTTCTCCTTACGTGCTCAAAGCAACGGTCGATACCGAAGACCGCCGTTTTTACCAGCACGGAGGCATCGACGCATGGGGCATTACCCGTGCTGCCGTTGGCGCCCTGTCCGGTGGTGGTGAAGGAGCTTCCACCATTACACAACAGTTGGTGAGAAATACCGTTCTTTCAAATGAGCAGTTTGAACGTTCCGCAAAACGTAAGGTACGAGAAGCCTACATTTCCATCCAGATGGAAAAGAAGTTCTCAAAAGATCAAATTCTTAACATGTATCTCAATACCATTTATTACGGCAACGGTGCCTACGGTATTGAAGCAGCCTCCGTCATCTATTTCAACAAACATGCAAACGAGCTTACGTTGGCCGAAGCTGCTACCTTGGCTGGTCTTCCCCAAGCTCCTTCATCGTATGATCCAACTTCCGATCCCGAAGCAGCAAAAGAACGCCGTAATACCGTTTTGGAGCGTATGCACCGACAAGGTGATATCACAGATGAAGAGTACGAAAACGCCCTCAACGAGGAACTCGTACTCAATCCAGGAAAGCTCACGGAGTCGGTTGGTAAATACCCCTACTTTACGGATTACGTAAAGAACCTGCTCCAGGAAGACTTTGACTCCGATACCATCATGCAGGGCGGCTTGAAAGTCTATACCACGCTTGATCCCGATCTACAAAAAGCTGCGGAAGATGCTTGTAACAGGCGCCTTCAAGAGCTGGGAAATCCTCGCTTAGGTGCGGCGCTTGTATCAATTGATCCATCAAACGGTTACATTAAAGCCATGGTCGGCGGCCAAGATTACAACAAGAGTCAGTATAACCTTGCAACCACTACCTACCGTCAGATGGGTTCATCATTTAAGATGTACACCCTTGTTGCAGCCATTGATTCAGGAATGAACCCCAACATCATTATCAATGGCACCTCTCCCATGCAAATTACCCCCACATGGCTCGTACGCAACGCCGGCAACTATAACTACGGATCCATTTCTTTGCGCGAGGCTACCGCTTGGTCGTCAAATACCGTATATGCCCAGGTTGCCGATGCAGTTGGTATCGATAAGGTCCTTAACACCTGCTATGCCATGGGCATTCGGACCCACCTCTCCCCGTATCTCTCCACCACACTCGGATCTCAAGGCGTCACTGCAGTCGAACAATGCACTGCGTTTGCAACGCTTGCCGCCGGTGGCGTGCGACACGATCCTGTTGCCATTACAAAGATCGAAGACCGTAACGGCAATGTCGTCTACGAGCACAAAGACAATTCCGTACAAGCTCTCAGGCCTGAAGTTGCACAGGCAACTACCGAAGTATTGGGCGACGTTCTGAAATACGGTACCGGTCGTTTTGCCAATAATCTGAAGACGTTCAACCAACCGGTCGCCGGTAAAACCGGTACCTCGGATAACTCTGAAGACCTTTGGTTCTGCGGCTACACGCCACAGCTGGCAACGGTTGTATGGATGGGTTATCCGGACGCACATGAAGCGGTTATTCTGGGTGGTGGCGAAGGCTCTACCTTTACCACGGCACAGTATGCCTGGGCATACTATATGAATGCGGCACTTCAGGGTGTTCCTCGAAAAGAATTCCCAACGACAACCACAAAAATAGACTACAAACCAAACAGTGCCTGGAAATTTGTGGGCGGTAACGGTAATTCAACTAAACCTACCCCGCAAACACAGCAGACTCAAACTACCAATACCACAAACACCAATACAAATAACAGCGCTAATGATTCCGACGATGACGAAGAAGAAGAAGACGACGATGATGAAGATACGCCAACAACACCGTCAACGCCTTCCACACCTTCAACTCCCACCACGCCTACAACACCTACGACTCCATCTACACCTTCCACACCATCTACCCCGAGCGGGTAAAGACGTAGTCTTTTGAGTTTTTAATGTGGCGAGAAGAGCCGCAAACATATACATCGTGAGTGTATGTTTGCTCTTCTCGCCTTTTTTGTAGCTGATTTAAACGGTATTGTTGCTTATTCCGTTCCGCTGAGCTGCTCAATGATTTCCAAGACATTTTTTGTGTGAGATACATCATCAACGGCGAGAAACACCGTATCGTCTCCCGCTATGGTTCCCACACAAAAGTCAAGCTCGACATCATCAATGGCACTCGCAATCGCAGGAGCCGTGCTTGGTCGGCAATGAATCACCACAAGATTCCCTGCCAAAGATACCTCTGTCACAAACTCAGAAAGCATCCGCTGGAGATGGACATCTTCCGAAAGCACATATCCCCCCTCAGGGAGCTTCTGGAGGTCCATTTCTGCGGTATCTCGAGAGACTGTAGCCTGGGTACATACAAACCCACGTTTTTTTAAAAGCGATACGAGTTCACGCTGTGTCCGGACTGATTGGCTCCGAACAAGTTCACGTATTGCATTTTGCCGCACACTGTGATGTTTCACGAACTCGTCCCCTCCTATCATCTTTTGAACTAAAATCATACCCCTAAAAAGCCATTCTGTTTACCTGTGTACCGTTTAGAGTTAAAAGTAGCGCGCTCAGGGGGCTTGGCGCGTCCATTTATCGCATTTATTGACGAATATGACAGCTCAGCGGCTATTATTAGAATAATGTGATGAGCCGTATAGAATATGTGCGGAGGAAGTATGTCTTACGATAGCCAAGAACCTCGTTACTCAGCAAACACACCACATAACAGAGGTCTCAACAACCAGTCCCATCGTCCTCAAAGAACACGTACACAGGCACGGCGCCCCCGTCCACAAGGTAAACGGCACCGTAGGCGTTCCACCTTTTCATTTGGCTCTCTTCATTTTCCAGGGCTACGTCAGCTGAACGGCCAGCGCCGTATGCTGATTGTGGGGGTCTTAGGCATCCTTCTCGTTCTTCTTTTGGTATTTGTAATTTCAAGTTGTGTACACGCATGCAGCAAAAAAGCCGCTCCGGAAGTCGAGAAGAACCCTGTGGATTCACGTGTGGCCGCAGGAGTAAGTGAAGATCTCACCAAAGAGTTCAGCACTGCCCTTAATCAAGGCGAAAACCTCAAGTGGATTGCCGAGCACGCAGCCGACTACAAAGACCCTAAGATTCCCGAGCTTGCTCTCAAGCATCCCGAAGCCATTGACTTTGTGGCAAACTACCCGTCCTCAGACGGTAAGGCAAGCGCGTATGAAGAAACAATCGAGAAGGGCACCGCTCCAAAGCTCTTTACGTGGGATTCTCGTTGGGGCGGCGTAAGCTTTGGCTCGTCGATTCTGGCCGTAAACGGCTCCGGCCCCACTGCCCTTTCCATGGCATATATGGGACTCACCGGCAAAGGCGACAAGACTCCCGCAGATATTGCAGAACTGGTTACGAAAGCAAACGATGCTACCGGAGACTCCGGTATGCACAGCGATTTCGTTGAGAACCACCTTGATGACCTCGGGCTCCGCGCACAGAGCTATGATTCCTCCGCCGCAAACATCAATGCCCTTCTCGACCAAGGTACATATCTTTTGGCAGAGGTAAAAGAAAATGCCTTTGGCGATAACGCTCCTGCTCACTGGGTTCTTATCGCAAGCGAAAATGCCGACGGCTCCGTCATGGTATACGATCCCACCTCACCTGAGGTTTCCAGTCACCCGTGGGACTCTGCTACCGTCGCCGCAGGAACACAAACGCTCTACGTAGTCAGTGCGAGCGAATCTGAAGAGTAGTATAAACCCAGCATTAAAAATCATGACCACCCGCGTAGCGGGTGGTTTGCTCTTAGGGTATAACCCTAAAAG